>Ga0208872_1000014_pt1 | contig 191759 bp, 178 predicted proteins | sample CryBogCBH12Aug08_FD_185508 | JGI IMG/M metagenome (GOLD analysis project Ga0208872, IMG submission 185508) | Freshwater microbial communities from Crystal Bog, Wisconsin, USA - CBH12Aug08 (SPAdes) | ecosystem: Environmental > Aquatic > Freshwater > Lake | place: Crystal Bog, Wisconsin, USA...
ACGGACGGTTCGCGCAGGACGATTCCACGGTCCCGCACATAGACGAGGGAATTTGCGGTTCCCAAATCTATTCCAATGTCATTGGAAAACAGGCTTTTGAATTGCTCGAGCATGAATGCGCCTAATCCCGAACAGTTAAAACCGCGCCCAGCCAAAGGTCAAGCGGCGAATGTGAATAACTATTCCGCCAACACCGCATTTTCGCGGCAAATCCGGGCGTAAACCTCCGCCAGCGGCTTGGGCGAACGCGGCAGCTTTGGGTCGGAAAAATCCACAGCGAGCAGGCCAAACTTCTTGGTGTAGCCGAACTGCCACTCGAAATTGTCCATCAGTGACCAGTAGAAAAACCCGCGCACGTCCACGCCGGATTGGATCGAGCGGTGCAGCGCGCCGAGGTTTTGCTTCAGGTCGCGTGCCCGAAAGTTTTCGTCCGCCGACGCCGCCCCGTGTTCCGTGATGTAAACGGGCTTGCCGAATTTCCGGTGCAGATAGGCCAGGATTTTTTCCAGACCCTCCGGATAGCGCTCCACCATGTCATCGCAGATGAAACCGAAATCCTTGAGCGTCTTCACCGGTGCGCCGCTGGCCGGAATCATCGCGCGGAAATGATGAAAACGCACCCGTCCGTAATAATTCAAACCGATGAAGGTCGAAGCTTTGCGACGCCAGCCACCGAGAAACGCGTCCAGCACAAATTTATTGAAGGTGTAATGACAGCCGAACGCCGTGGCACGATCCCACGGCGAAAATTTTTGGTGGGCGTGAAAAAACGTCCAATTCTTTGCGATCCCTACCTCCGCTTTGCGGCCATCGGCAGCACATTCACGGCGGATGATTCGGCTAGCCTGCACATGGGCACGGGCCATGTGACCGATGACGCGCCGGAATTTTCCGAGCTGCCATTTGTTCTGCGGCGGAAAACCGCCGAGCAGATACGCCACGCAGGCGTAGGTGTCCGGTTCGTTGAAGGTGTTCCACAAAAAAACTTTTCCCTTCAACACCGCGACGAGCTGCCGGACGAAATCCACATACGCCGCAACCGTCGCCGAATTCGTCCAGCCGCCGATGGCGTTGATCCATGGCGGATTGGAAAAGTGATGCAGCACGACCATCGGCGTGATGCCTTTGGCGATCAGTCGGTCCAGCAAATCCACATAGCGCGAGAGTTCGTTTTGGTTGAGCGGCGCGAACGGTGCGGATTGCAGCCGCGACCATTCGATGCCGAAGCGATACGCGTTGGTGCCGAGCTTGGCCATCCACTCGATGTCTTCCGAGTAACGGTGATAGTGGTCGCACGCGGTGCGGCAGTGGCCACCGTCCATCGCGGTGAAATTCGTCCACTCGTTTTCGATGCGGCCTTCCACCTGCGTCGGCGACGTGGCGGTGCCCCACAAAAAACCGTCCGGAAATTTCAGGAAATTCTCGCTGCTCATCTCGTGGCGTGTTCGACGGCCTGAAACAATTTTTCCGGCGCACAATTCAGCCACGCGCGGAATTTTTCCACCGGCAAGCTGGCGGGCAGTTCGGCGAGCCGGTCGAGGTTGAAGCTTTTTTCCGCAAGGCCGAGGCCGAACTGTTGGGCGTCGATGGCGTTGACCTGCTGCTCGACGTGGTTTTCCACCGGCACGAGAAACAGTGGCTTGCCGAGCCACGCGGCTTCGCTGACAGCCTCGAAGCCGGCGGTGCAGACGACGTTCCGGCACTCGGCCATCATTTTCAGGAACTTCTCACCATCAAGTTTGTGGAATGTCAGCGACGGTGAATGTTGAAATTCCGCCGACGCGCCGGGCTTGTCGTAGAAGCAATGCAGTTTCGTCTGCGGATTCTTTTCGCTCCAGGCGATGATTTGTTCGGCGTAGCCGTGGTTCAACAGGTAAACGAGCGTGAAATCGCCGTTGGGTTTCGCGGTGAGTGAGAAAAGTTGTTTGCGCAAAATCGGCGGGCCGACGATGATTCGTTTTGTCGGCAAGTCCGGTGCGGCGTAAAGAGACAGCGCCAGCTTGGTTGCGCGCGCACCGAGCAGCCAGGTGTAAACCCTCATGCTGAACAACTGTTTCCACAACTGCGGCGCGCGGACGTAGCCCGGATGTTGAAACATGAACTGGTGACCGATGGCGACGACCGGCGGACGTTTCCACCGCGTCAGCGTGTAAAAGGCGGAGATCGGCTCGAAGAAATTAAGGATGACATCCGGCTGCGTTTCGCGAACGACGGCTTCCAACTGGCGGATGAAGCCGAAATATTTCGGCAGGTTGCCGAGGACGGCGAGCAGCGTGGCGGTGTTGCTGACCGCGCGATTGTCCTTATATTTGAACTCCAGCGTCGGCAGTTGCCGGACGGGCATCTTCATGGCCGACGTGAAGTATTCCGGAATGGAGCGGTGCGTGCTCGCGCCGACCGTCACGGCGACGACCTGATGTCCCGCCGCCTCGACCATTTCCTTGACGGCCATTGCCTGAGTCAGGTGACCCCGCCCCTCGCCGAGCACGCAGAACATCATTTTCATGGAAGTGGATGAGTTTAATCTTGCCGTCGAAATCTTCAATCAAAGCGGTGCAACTTTCAACCCAATCCCCGCAGTTCAAATACTCAACGCCTTGAATGGTCTTGGTCTCCGCCCGGTGGATGTGGCCGCAGATAACACCGTGCGTCTCATGGCTGCGCGCCATCGCGGCGAGCGTGTCCTCGTATTCCGTGACGTATTTCACAGCGGACTTAGCCTTAAATTTCAGATACGCCGCGAGTGACCAGTAACCAAAGCCGAGCGCCCGGCGTAGTCGATTGAAATACAGGTTTATATCGAGAATCCAGTTGTAAAGATGCGAACCGAGCTTTTCCAGCAGGTGGTTGAAATGGGTCAAGCCGTCCGCCTGATGACCGTGGATAACGAGATATTTTTTCCCGTCGGCGGTGGTGTGAATGGCCTGCCGCGCGATGGTCACGGTGCCGAATCTCATGCCGAGGAATTGCTCGATGAATTCGTCGTGGTTGCCGCTGATATAGATGACCTTCGTCTGCTTGCGGCTTTTGCGGAGCAACTTTTGGATGAGCACGTTGTAATCCTCGCGCCAGAACCAGCGGAACTTCAGTTCCCAGCCGTCAATGAAGTCCCCGACGAGGTAGAGATATTTGCAATCCACGATGCGCAGAAAATCCAGCAACTCCTCCACCCGCGCGTGCCGGGTGCCAAGGTGGATGTCGGAAATCCAAACGGAGCGGCAAACGAGCGGCTCATCCGTGCCCAGATCGAAATGTTGCTGGCCGTTGGTCATCACAATACGACGTTGCTACTTTGTAACATTCTCCACGGCGGCGGCAACAAGTTATTCACAATGTCGCCGAAACTTCACGCCGTTGTAACCTGAATGAAACCTTTCAGGCGGCTAAAGTTTTTTAAGCAAACACAATCTTCGTCGTCACTTCCTTTTCGTCCCAACCGCGTGTCGGTTCGGCGGTCACGGACGAAATGTCCTTGATGGAAATCTGCCGGCCCAGCGTGCGCGGATTTTTCACCTCCACTTGCGACGGATCGCAGGTCTGCTGCGAAATTTTCTGGTGCGGCGCGGGCTTGTAGCGGATGTAAAGCGTCTTCGGCGTGTCCGGCGCGAAATACAGGATGCGCGATTTTTCCGGGATGCACGAATAGACCTTGTCCAGAATCGTGCCGCCGAAGGTGAACCGCTTGAGATAGCTCGCTTCGCGGTCGGTGTAGGCACAGGTGAAAACTTTTTCCCGGTCCGGCAATCCGCAGTAAAACAATTCCTGCCCGACGAACAGTTTCTCCGGCAGCTCCGTGACCTTGTAAGTGCCGTCGCGGAACACGAGCAGGATTTTGTCGAACTTCGTGCATTCCAGCTTGAACTCCTCGCCGGAAACTTTGTAACCGACATAGCCGGTCTCGCGGTCGTAGCTCACCTTGAACGCCTTGAACGCCACGGCCTTCGCGTCCACTTCCTCGTGCCGCGCGGATTTCGTCGTGAGGCGCGGATAAACTTTCGCGTATTTTTCCAGCAACGCTTCGAGATGGCTGATGACATATTTCGTCAGCCCCTTCAAATTCTTGCGCGTCTCGTCCAACTCCGCTTTCGTCTTCTCCATCTCCTCGCGATGCTTGTTGATGTCGAACAGCGAAATCCGCCGGATGCGCACCTGCAACAGTTTTTCCACATCCGCGTCCACGATGTCGCGCACGAGCTCCTTCTTGAACAGCTTGAAGCCGTCGTAAACCGCCGCAATGACGGCCTCGTTCGTCTTGCACGACTCGATCTTTTTGTAGATGCGCTCCTCGATGAAGATGCGTTCCAGCGTGCGGTAATGCAGTTCGTCGAGCAGGTTTTTCTCGCGCAATTCCAGTTCGCGCTTGAGGATGCGGACGAGCTGGTCGGTGTTTTCGCGCAGCACTTCGCTGACGGTCAGTTCCACCGGCCGGTTGTCCTTGATGACCACGATACGGCTGGAAATCGTCGTCTCGCAATCGGTGAAGGCATACAGCGCGTCCACCATTTTCTCCGCGTCCACGCCGCTCGGACATTTGATTTCAATCTCAACGGTCTCGGAGGTGAAATCGTTGATGGATTTCACCTTCAGCTTGCCCTTGCGCGTCGCGTCTTCGATGGAACTGATGAGCGAATCCGTCGTGGTCGTCGGTGGAATTTCCGTGATGACCACGGTGGAATCGTCCTTCGTCTTGATGCGGGCGCGGACTTTCACCGAGCCTTTGCCATCCTGATAATCGCGGGCGTCCATCAGGCCGCCGGTCGGAAAATCCGGCAGACACTTGAACGGCTGCTTTTTTAAAATGGCGATCTGCGCTTCGAGGAGTTCCGGAAAATTGTGCGGCAAAATCCGCGCGCTCAACCCGACCGCGATGCCCTCCGTGCCGAGCATCAACGTCAACGGCAGTTTGCACGGCAGGGTCACCGGTTCCTTGTTGCGGCCGTCGTAGCTGGGAATGAAATCCGTGATGGAGTCGTTGAAAACTTCCGTGCGCGCGAGTTCCGTCAACCGGCACTCGATGTAACGCGAAGCGGCCGCTGGATCGCCGGTGAAAATATTGCCGAAATTTCCCTGGCCTTCGATGAGATAGCGTTTGTTCGCCAGCACCACGAGCGCGTCGCCGATGGACGCGTCACCGTGCGGGTGATATTGCATCGTGTGACCGACGACATTGGCGACCTTGATGAAACGGCCGTCGTCCTTCTCGTGCAACGCCCACAGGATGCGCCGTTGCACCGGCTTCAAGCCGTCCGCGAGATTCGGAATCGCGCGGTCGCGAATGACATAGCTCGCGTAATCCAAAAACCCGCGATCCACGCGCGTGTGCAAACCGACACCGAGTTTTTTCGGATCAAACGGCTTGTGCGCGATGGCCTCAATCGCTTCGGCGACGACGTGCTGTTCGCCGTTGCCTTCGGCAGGTTTATTTTTTGCAGGTTTCGCTTCCGCCGGCGCGGGCTGGGAACCTTCAATCGGCAATTCAGGCTGACCGGAATCTTTTTTCTTGGCTGGCATTTTGAAAAGGGGAAAAGGTTATTCTTCGACGGGCACCACGAGGCTGTCCATGATATAGTCCTTGCGCTCGGGCGTGTTCTTGCCCATGTAGAAATCAAAAATCTGGCCGGACTCGGCGCGCGGGGCATATTCGACTTTGCTCAGGCGCATTTGTTTGCCGATGAATTGCTGGAATTCTTTCGGCGAGATTTCGCCGAGACCTTTGAACCGCGTGATTTCCGGTTTGCCGCCGAGTTTGGTGGCAGCCGCGTCGCGTTCGGTTTCGCTGTAGCAATAAATCGTCTCCTGCTTGTTGCGCACGCGGAACAGCGGCGTTTCCAAAATGAAAACGTGGCCGTCGTGGACGAGTTGCTCGAAGAACTTGAAGAAATACGTGATCATCAGGTTGCGGATGTGCAGGCCGTCCACGTCCGCGTCGGTCGCGAGAATCACCTTCTCGTAACGCAGGCTGTCCGTGGTGTCCTCGATCTGCAACGCCTGCATGAGATTATACATCTCGTCGTTTTTATACATCACGTCGCGCTTGAGGTCCCAGACGTTCAGCGGCTTGCCCTTGAGGACGAAGACGGCCTGGTTGTTCACGTCGCGACAGCTCGTGATGGAGCCGGCGGCAGACTGGCCTTCGCAGATGAACACCATCGTGCCTTTGCCCTTTTCCTTCTTCCGGTCGTAATGATTTTTGCAGTCCTTCAATTGCGGGATGCGGAGCGTGATGGCTTTGGCGCGTTCGCGCGCGAGCTTTTTGACGTTCTGTAATTCCTTCCGCAACTGCTGCGTGTCCGCCACCTTCGCCATGATGGTCTCGGCGATGGTTTTGTTGCGCTGGAAAAAATGCAGCAGCTCCTCACGGACGCTGTTCACGAGCTCGGTGCGGATTTCGGTGTTGCCCAGTTTGTTCTTCGTCTGCGACTCGAACACCGGGTCTTTCAACCGGATCGCCACCGCGCCGACCATGCACTCGCGCACGTCGTCGCCTTCGTATTTGGTGTTGCCGTATTCGTTGACCGCCTTGAGCAAGCCTTCGCGGAAGGCGCTCAAATGCGTGCCGCCGTCGCTGGTGTATTGGCCGTTCACGAACGAATAAAACGTCTCACCATAGCGCGAATTGCTGTGCGTGAAACAAAACTCCAGCGTCTTGCCCGCGTAATGCAGCGGCGCGTAAATCGGCTCGCTGCCATCACTGGCCAAATCTTCCATCACCAAATCCATCAGGCCGTGGCGCGACTGGAATGTCTTAGGTTCCGCGCCGGGCGTGTTGAGGATGAGCTTCAGGCCGGTGTTCAGATAACTGTAATGCCGGAGCCGGCGCTCGACATATTCCATCCGGAATTCGCTGGCTTTAAAAATCGTGTCGTCTGGTTCAAACTCGATGAACGTGCCGTTCGGCTCCTTCGTTTTGCCCGTGTCTTCCTTCTTCAGCTTGCCGATCTTGAAGCTCGCCTCGGCGTATTCGCCATCGCGATGGCTGCGGACAAAAAAGTTTTTTGACAGCGCGTTGACGGCCTTGGTGCCGACGCCGTTCAGGCCGACGCTGAATTGAAACACCTCGTCGTTGTATTTCGCGCCGGTATTTATTTTGGAAACGCAGTCCACGACTTTGCCGAGCGGGATGCCGCGGCCATAATCACGCACGGAAACTTTATTTCCATCGAGCGTGATCTCGACCTCTTTGCCGTGGCCCATGATGTATTCGTCAATCGCGTTGTCCACGACCTCCTTGAGCAGGACGTAGCAGCCGTCGTCGGGATGCGCGCCGGTGCCGATGCGCCCGATATACATGCCGGTGCGCAGCCGGATGTGCTCCAGTGAGGACAGCGTCTTGATTTTGCTTTCGTCGTAAACGGCAACAGGTTTTTCAGCCATAGAAATTTTGTGCGCCGGTGAAGATGAAACAAAGCGGATTAAATTTCAACGCAAAGTGGAAAATGAAATTCGCATCACCGGATTGCGCGGGTAGTTGGTCTCCAATCCGCCTGTGCTGGTCGGTCAGTGATATTCCTGCACTGTCTTCACGTCGTAGCCGGAATTCTTCAGCGCCGCGATGCCGCGTGCAGCGGCGAGGGCGCTGGAAATCGTCGTCATGATCGGCGTGCCAGTATAGACGGCGGTGGTGCGGATCTTCACCTCGTCGGCGCGCGGATTGGCGCCGCTGGGGGTGTTGATGACGAGTTGCAGCTCTTTGTTTTTGAGCAGATCGACGGCATTCGGCCGGCCTTCGGTCAGCTTGTGGATGCGCTCCACCTTCAGCCCGGCCTTCTCCAGCACCGTCGCGGTGCCACCGGTGGCGACGAGTTCGAAACCGAGTTCGACAAACTGTTTGGCGACGTCGGCGATCTTCTTTTTGTGCGCGTCGCTGACGCTGATAAAGACTTTTCCACCGAGCGGCAGCGGTGAGCCGGCGGCCATCTGCGATTTGGCGTAGGCGATGCCACGGTCGGCGTCCAGCCCCATGACTTCGCCGGTGGAACGCATCTCCGGCGAGAGCAAAATGTCCTGGCCATGAAAACGGTTGAACGGGAAAACCGATTCTTTCACCGCCCAATACTTCGGCCAGATTTCCTTCGTGAACTTCAACTCCTTCAGCGATTTTCCCGCCATGACTTTCGCGGCGAGCTTGGCGAGCGGCACGCCGATGGCCTTGCTCACGAACGGCACCGTGCGTGACGCGCGCGGGTTCACTTCGAGGACATAAACCGTGTCGCCCTTGACGGCGTATTGGACGTTCATCAGGCCGACGACCTTCAATTCGCGCGCCATGGCGTGCGTGTAATCGCGGATGATGCCGATGACTTTTTTCGAGAGCGTGTGCGGCGGCAGCACCATCGCGGCGTCGCCGGAATGCACGCCGGCGAATTCGATGTGCTCCAGCATCCCGCCGATGACGATCGTGCCTTCGTCGGGATTTTTGAACAGGCCGACATCCGTGATGCAATCCACATCTACCTCGGTGGCGTCCTCGAGAAATTTGTCCACCAGCACCGGGCGCTCCGGCGAGGCTTCCACCGCGAACTTCATGTAATGCGTCAATTCCGCATCTGAATAGACGATCTGCATCGCGCGGCCGCCCAGCACAAAGCTCGGGCGCACCAGCACGGGATAACCGAGCTTCTTCGACGCCTCCAGCGCCTCCTCGGCGTTTGTGGCAAGGCCGTTCGGCGGCTGCGGAATGTCCAGCTTGCGCAGCATCGCCGCGAACAGCTTGCGGTCTTCCGCGACCTCGATGCTCTGCGGCGAGGTGCCGATGATGTTCACACCGTTCTTCTGCAAACCGAGCGCGAGGTTGAGCGGCGTCTGGCCGCCGAACTGCGCGATGGCACCCCAGCATTTCTCCCGCTCGTAAATGTGCAGCACGTCTTCCAGCGTGAGCGGCTCGAAAAATAATTTGTCGCTAGTGTCGTAATCCGTCGAAACGGTTTCGGGATTCGAGTTGACCATGATAGTCTCGAAGCCGTCCTCCTTCAGCGCAAACGCGGCGTGGACACAGCAGTAATCAAATTCGATGCCCTGACCGATGCGGTTCGGGCCGCCGCCGAGAATCATCACCTTCTTCTTGGGCGACTCCGGCTTCACCTCGTCATCGCCGCGATCGTAGGTGGAATAATAATACGGCGTGTAGGCCTCGAATTCGGCGGCGCAGGTGTCCACCAGCCGGTAGCTGGGGATGAGGCCGAGCTTTTTGCGCTCGGCGCGGATGGCGTCCTCCGTTTTGCCGGTCAAATGGGCGATCTGCCGGTCCGAGAAACCGAGCGACTTGGCTTGGGCGAGTTTTTCAGCGTTGAGTGATGGCATCGGCGAAAATAAATTCGCGATAGTAAGCCGGAATTTCCGGCAGGTGTCGAGCAAGATGCGCGGCGGGAGAAACGGGGATGTGGTGTTTCACGCCAGCTTGCCGTAGCGGCGGATTTCCGGCCAGAGCCACGCCACCACCAGCACCACCACCAACGTGCCGAATCCGCCCACGACCGTGGATAAGATGGCACCGGTGGCCATGGTGTTGCCCAAGACCGGCCCGAAGAGATGCTGCGTCACGCCGGACTCGAACCCGCCCAGTTCGTTCGAGGTGCCGATGAAGAGGCTGTTCACCGCCGAGACGCGTCCGCGTTTGTCGTCCGGTGTCAGAATCTGCACCAGCGTGGCGCGCACCACCACGCTCACGTTGTCCACCGCGCCGCTCAACACCATCAGCCCGAACGCTGCCCAGAACCACACGCCGTCCGCCGCCGGAAAAAATCCGCCGAGGCACTGGCGGTTCGCCAGACCGAAGAGAATGGTCGCCACGCCGAAAACGGCCACGCACAGGAGCATGGTGCGACCGGCGTTTTGCAGCGGCGGTCGGTGCGCGAGGAAAAACACACAGCCGATCGCGCCGATGGGGATCGCCGCGCGCAACAAACCCAGCCCGACGCCCTCCGCGCCGTTGTGCAGCGGGATGATGCCATCCGCGAAAATCGGCAGGAGTGTCACCGCGCCGCCCAGCAGCACGGCAAACATGTCCAGCGTCAGCGTGCCGAGGATGATCTTGTTCTGATAAACGAACTGGAAGCCGGTGACGAGGCTCTTGAGCGAAAGCGGTTCGCGTGGCGGGATTTTATGTTCGTGCCGGATGCCGGCAATGAGCAAGAACGCGACCACGCCGAAGAAGGCGTTGAGGGCATAAACCGGCCACGCGCTTTGTGTGAGCCAGATGAGCACGCCCGCCGCCGATGGGCCAAGCACGCAAGAAAGCTGGAACGCGCCGCTGTTGAAGGTGATGGCGCGCGGCAGTTCCTCGCGCGAGACCAGCGCGGTCACGAACGCGGCGCTGGCCGGCCAGAGAAATGTCCGCGCCACGCCGATGACGACGAGGAACGAATAGGCGAAGAACTGGAACGCGCCGATGGTCTGTGGCGCGATGGGGATGAACGCGGAGGTGAGCGTCAGGCCGAGGCTTGCGCCGGCAAGCACCAAGGTGGAGCCGAGGACAATCTTCTTGCGGTTGAACCGGTCGGCGACCTGTCCCGCCGGCAGCGTGCAGAGAATCATCGGCACCATCAGCGACAGGCCGACGAATCCGAGCGCGAGGCCGGAATGCGCGCGTTTGTAAAGCTCCCAGTCCAGCACGGTGACCATCATCTGCATCCCGAACGCCGCGATGAACCGCGCGATCAGGTAGCGGGAGAAATCGGCGTTGCGGAAGACGGCGTAGGTCTGCCGGCCGGCGGCGCGCAGGGGCGGCGTCAAGGTCGGGTCTTCCTGGCTGTCGGTCTCGTGCATGAAACGTGTGCCAATCTACCGCAAAAAACCGTCCGGTCGAGTTTTCAAAATCCGGCGGCTTGGCGGCGCAGGAAAACCGTGCGAGACTGTCTGCGCGATGACTGACCCCCAAAAAAATTACCGGTGGCCGTGGTTTGTGCTGGCGGCGGTGCTGTTGGGCATCGTGCTGGCGGTGGTCTGGGTCGGTCTCGCCGTGAAAAAAGTAGAGCAGCAGCGGGATTTCACGCCGTTGCCTTCAACTGCTCCGATGCGCTAGGGACGACCGGCTTGCTCATTTAGCAGCCACGGCAGGATCGAATGCCCAGCCAGACTCGGCGCGGGTTTGACGTGCACCATCTCCAGCGCCGTCGGCGCAAAATCCACCGGCGTCCATTCGCTGTCGTTCACCCTGCCGGCGGGAATTTTTCCCGGCCAACTCACGATCATCGGGAGAGGTGGCGGGGTTTTGGCGTTTTGAAAATCTCCCGCCGGCAGGAGAAAGTTCAGGTTGGTGTTCGCAAATTTTTCCGGCGCGGAACTGGCGGTGAAGATGATCATGACGTCGTTGGTCAGCCTCAATTTGGCCAGTTGCTCGAACAGCCGTCCGACGCCGCTGTCGAGACGAGTGATGAGCGCGGCGCGGTTTTTCGCGGCGACCGGCCATTTTTCATCTGTGAACGGCGCGTCGCTCGGCACGGGAAAATCGTCTGCGCCGGTGGTGGCCGTGCGTGGTGCGGGAAAATTCATCATCAGAAAAAATGGCCGGTAATGGTTGGCCGGCTCCGGCTCGTTGACACGCACAAAGTTGACCATCGCGTTGATGAACAGCTCCGGCAGATACTGACCCTTTTTGCCGCCGGTATTCGGATACAGCATTTCCCTGCCGGAGTAGGCGGTCATGCGGTTGTTGGTCGGATCGAAAATGCTGTTGGGTGCGTAACGCCACAGCGCGTCGGGGAAATAATTCTGCGCCTCTGCATCGTCCAGAAATCCGGCGAACTCGTCGAAACCACGCCGCCAGGGCTGGCCGCCGAGGCTCCATTCGCCGATGAGGCCGGTGTGATAGCCGTTTTGCTGGAGCCGCTCCGCAAGATTGATTTCACCGGTCGCCAGCCCGGTATTTTTTCCGGCCAGTAGTTGCGCGGTGGTCGCGGCACTGTCGGCACCACCGGTGTAATGGGTGAAACGGATGCCGCCGGCCGCGAGCCGGTCGAGGTTGGGCGTCTGGTAATGGGTCTGGCCGTAGCAGCTCAGATCGCCGCGCGCCAAACCGTGGCATTGGATGAAAATAATGCTGGGCAGGCGCTCGTTCGCGGCGGTCACCGGCGTGAGATTGGTGAAGAGGGAGGCCAGGTCGGCGCGGGCGGATACAGAAAATTCCAGCAAGGCGGCAAACAGAAACAGCAGGCGAATGAATTTCATTGTGAAGTTGGATTGTGCGAGCGGGGAAATGTTCAAAGCAATTCTTTTATTGGCCCGATCCGTTCAGGGCGGAAAACCGATGGCCAGCTTCACCGCAGAATATTCGGGATGGATCTTGCCGTCGCGCGTGCGGATGATGAGCTCCGGCTCCGTCCATGTCTGGCCGCGAAACCAATCCGGCAAATCCTCCGCGCGCATCAGGCCGAACAAAGCGACGAGCGCTGGATCACCTTCGCGAAAAACCACCGGGCGCTTGCGCACGATGACAAGTCCCGCCGCCCGCCCGCCCGCCTCCACGCGGGCAAGCTGCGCCGTCTCGTGCGGAAATACGCACGAGAAAAATCCGCCGGGGGCGAGATGTTTCGCGGCGGTGGCGCAATAGTCTGTGACCGTGCCGCGCAATTCAAACCGGCACGCGACTTTTTGCGGATGCTCGCTTTGCAGTCCGTCCGACAGCGGCCAATACGGCGGGCTGCCGGTGACGAGGTCGAATTTTTCATCGGCGCGTAAAATTTCCGGGTCGCGAAAATCGCCGGTGCGGATTTCGTAGCGGTCTTCGAGACCGTTGTAGCGCGCGGATTTTTTGGCGAGCTCCACGCTTTCGCTTTGCGCCTCGACGGTGACGAATTTAGCGCCGGGCAAGCGCCACGCGCAAATCATGCCGACGGTGCCGATGCCGCTGCCGAGGTCGAGCGCCGTGCGCGCGGTCGGACACCAAGTTGTGCCATACCATGCGGTCAAAATGTCGTCGGTGGAAAACCGATGACCGTCGCGCAGCTGGAACAAGCGGAAATGCCCGCTGATGGCATCAAGGGTTTCGGTGGCGGCGACGCCCTCGTCGCCAAGTCCCGGCGGAATCGGCCCGGGTTTGGCCCAGCCTTTGAAATGAGTTTCCTGTTTCATGGCGTGATGGGGATGGTATTCGTCACCGGTGTTTCACCACGCAACATTTTCCCGGCTGCGTCAGCCAGGCGCAGATACCAATCGGATGGCAGCTTAACGCCATCGGCATCGAGCGGCACGAAGTTTCCCGTTGTGGGAAGTTGGGTGGCGGTCGGTGCCAGCTTGAACATCGCGGTGCCTTCGTCCATCTCGTCGAACATCGCACCGTAAGCCATCGTGCAGCCGGCGTTAACTGCGTTGAACGCCTGCCGCCAGTAAAAAGCGCCACCGTGCCGGGGAGTTTGATTGCGCGGCCCGCCGTTCAAATTATGCCAGGAAAAACCCGGGAAAATCACCGGCATATAATCGCGCCCCGCCGCTTTTGCCGCCGTCAGATCCGGCACGATCACATTTTTCGCAAACCGATCCGCCCCGGCCTCGTCGCCGTAGCGGCCAACCGACCACGGACTGATTATATCGAACGAACGGAACACCTCGGCCCATGCCGAGTTGGTCTGCGCATCGCGGTTCAAGGTGCGCCAATAGGCCGGCACGCCACCGACCACCGCGCAGCCGGCAGATTTGAAAAAATTAATCGCCGTCAGCGCCTGTTCCGGCGTGTCGTGCCGGCCGGCAAAACCGAAGCCCCAAACCGCGACGACGGGTCTGCCGGCGTGATGCAAGTAACGCGGGCTGGCGGTGACGCGGCTGGCGGTGACGAGAAAATTCCAGTCGTTTGTGAGCGTGCGGACGAGCGTGTTGGTCGGCTGGCCGGAGATGTCATACATGATGGCGAACACGCGTCCGTATTTTTCCGCGCCCGCCTGCACGTTGGCCGTGACCTGGTTCCGCAGTGCAAAAAAGCGCGGGTCGGAAAGATTGGACGTGAAGCGCTGGAGAAAAACTCCGTCCAGGTTGTTTTCCTGCATCCAGCGGAAATGCCGCAGCACGGTCTTTTGATTGAACGCGGAATAGACTTTCGCCGGCGAACCGTCCGGCATTTTCAATTGCGTGGGAAACAATTCGTCCGCCGGCAATTCAGAAATATCCGGCCAGAAATCCACCGTGGCGTTGGTCGCGACCGGAACATTTCGGCGAAACCAGTGAACCCAGCCATTCACCGGCGAACCGTCGCCGGGACAGGCGAACCAGCCTTGATAACCCAGCAGTAGCTTATGATTCATGGTGCCGGCGTCCACTGCGGGTGAAGTCACGGATTGCGCCGGCAATTTTTGACCCAGGCCGAGGCTCAGGACGAAGGCCGCGATGAAGAAATGAAGGCCGGCTTTCACGACGGGATTTTTGCCGCCGCCTTCAGCGGTTCGATGTGCACCAGCACGTCGCGGACGGCGGGAATCTCCGCGCGCAGCCGGTCTTTCACATCATGACCGATGCGGTGCGAGCGTTCCACCGTCATCTGTGGATTCACGACGACGTGGATGTCCACGAAAAATTGGTAGCCCATCTTGCGGACATGGCATTTGTCGATGTCGTCCACGCCGGCGATGCTTTTGGCAATGGTGCGAATCTGCTCAATCAGCACGCGGTCCGGCGCGCGATCCATCAACTCGTTGAAGGCCGGCTGCAACAGCTGCCAGCCGTTGAACGCGATGACACACGCCGCCGCCAGTGCCGCCCAGTTGTCCGCCGCCTCGTAGCCTTTGCCGCCGATCAGCGAGATGCTGATGCCCAGAAATGCTGCCGCCGAGGTGATGGCGTCGCTGCGGTGATGCCACGCGTCGGTCTCCACGGCGGAACTGGAAACGGTCTCCGACTCGCGCAGCACGAAACGGAACAGCGTTTCCTTAACGGCGATCACGCCGACGAGGATGATCAATGTCCAGGGCGACGGCGCGACGCGTGGTTCGTTGAGCGCATGCAACGAATTGAACGCGATCCACGCGGCGGCAAGCAACAGCATCACGGATACGATGGCGGCCGCTAGCGGCTCGGCCTTGCCATGGCCGTAGGGATGGTCTTCATCCGGTGGCGTCTCGGCGACGACCAGCCCGCGCCAGACGATGACCGAACTGAAGATGTCGGCGAGAGATTCCACCGCGTCCGCGATGAGCGCCTGTGAATGACCGAGAATGCCCGCGAGAAATTTAACGACGGTCAACGCGACGTTGACGGCGAGGCCGAGGAACGTCGCGCGCAGGCTGCGTTGGAGACGGGCGGTGGACATCAGTTTGTAATTCTAAATTTTTAGTTTTTAGTCCAATCCAAAACGGGCGCGCTTTTGAGCCTAACTAAAAATTCAAAACTAAAAACCAAAAACTATCAAATCATGTGGCAGAACATCGCGTCGCGGAGCTTCGGCTCGAACCAGGTGCTCTTCGGCGGCATGATGCCACCGGCATCCGCGATACTCATCAAATCCTCGATGCTCGTCGGGAACATCGAGAACGCGCAAGCGTATTCGCCGCTGTTGACTAGCTTTTCCAGTTCCGCCGTGCCGCGGATGCCGCCGACGAAATTGATTTTTTTGCTGGTGCGCGGGTCGTCAATCCCAAACACCGGCGCGAGAATCTGCTTCTGTAAAATCGTCACGTCGAGCCGTTCGATCGGGTCGCTGGTGGCGGTGAATTGCGGCTTGAACGTGAGCGTGCTCCATTTGCCGCCGATGTAAAACGCCAGTTCGTGTTTGCGCGTTGGCTTGGGCGAGCCGCCGGGCTTGATGTCGAACACGGCAGCGAGCTTTTGCCACAAGGCGTCGGGCGTGAGGCCGTTCAGATCTTTCAGCACGCGGTTGTAGGGCAGAATCTGCATCTGGTTATGTGGGAAAATCACGGCGAGGAACTGTCCGCTGTGGCCCGCGCCGTGGCGCGATTTGAACACACGGCCCGCCGCCGCGCTGCGATGATGACCGTCGGCGATGTAAAGAAACGGAATCTGCGCGAACTGGGCCTCGACGAACTTAATTTCCTCCGGCGCGGAAATTGTCCACGACGTGTGGCGCACGCCGTCCTGGCCGGTGAAATCCACGGCGGGCGTTTCGGAAATTTTCTTAGCGACAAACGCATCGAACGTCGCCACGGCGCGATAGGTCAGGAACACCGGGCCGGTCTGCGAATTGAGCGTCTCGATGTGGCGCACGCGGTCGTCCTCCTTGTCCACGCGGGTCAGCTCGTGCTTCTTGATGATGTTGGCGAGATATTCCTCGCAGCTCGCGGCGCCGACGAGGCCGACCTGTGCGTGCTGGCCCATGGTTTGCCGGTAGAGATAAAAGTTCGACTTGTCGTCCTGCTTGAGCGCGCCTTGCGCGATGAGCTTCTGGAAATTTTCCGCGCCCTTCGCGTAAACGGCGGGTGAATACAGATCCGTGCCGGTGGGCAGATCGATCTCCGGTTTGCTGACGTGCAGGAAGCTCAACGGCTTGCCGGCCGCCATTTCGCGTGCCTCGTCGGACGACATCACGTCGTAGGGCAGCTCGCAGATTTGGGCGGCAAGTTCGGGTTTCGGTCGGAGTGCGGCAAACGGTTTGAGTGTGGCCATAAAAATTCGACGTGAAGATACTTTTGCCGGGCGGCAAAGGCACGCAGAATTTCCCCGAAAAAGAACTTGTCAGGGGCGATTTCGCTGATACTCTTTGCGGCTCTTTAACGAAAGAAAATTTATGGCACGCATTTGTGAATTGACCGGCAAACGCCCGATGAAGGGCAGTATCATCTGGCGCTCGGGTAAGTCCAAGAAATCCGGCGGTATCGGCACGCACATCACCGCGATCACCAAGCGCAAGTTCATGCCGAACTTGCAGCGTGTGAAGGCGCTTCTCCCCAATGGCGAAGTCCGTTACATCCGCGTCACCGCCGCCGCGCTCAAGCAGGGCATCGTCACCAAGGCGCCCAAGCGCACCTGGAAAAAGGGCGATGTGGCCAAGAAGAAGGCTTAAGCCAGCTAAACAACCCATTTCAAAGCGAGGTCTAACGGCCTCGCTTTTTTTATTGGCAAGTGTCTCGCTTGATCCGGTTGTAAAAGCCGCTGCCTTTGACACCAGTGTGAGTGGCGTCACCATCTGCAATTCGCCGATACTTTACAATAGTCCTTGATATGGCACCATCGATGCTGAAACCAGTCACGGTTTTCAGGATAATAATGGCCTTTTCCAGAGGTCTCAAAACATGAGGCCGAACCAATAAACATCTTCAGATTAAGAATGTGACTTTTGCCACCGATGGATGTTTAACAATGAACAAACAACTCTTCCTTGTCACCCTGCTGCTGACGTTGCTTTCGGCGCTGCCTGCCGCCACTCTTGAGCCGCCGAAGTGGAATTTGGAAATTCTCTCCAAATCGCCAGCGGTGGTTGAGGCTCAGGAAGGTAAAGTCGAAGGGCTGCAATCGCTATACCTTGATGGGTTGCCTTACAAGGGACGCCCGACGAAGTTCTATGCTTATCTCGGTTTACCCACCAACGTCACGGGCAGGGTGCCGGCGGTGGTGCTTATCCACGGCGGTGGCGGCACCGCTTTTGAAAAATGGGTCCGGTATTGGAATGCAAAGGGCTATGCCGCTTTGTCGATCGACACTGAAGGCCATGTGCCGGTGAATATCCACGAGGGCAAAACCGGCGATCCGATTTGGCAGACCATTGACAGCTTGGGCCGGACGTGGGCCGGACAACCGCAACGCCCGCTTGGCTTTGCCGACAGCGCATTGCCTCCGGAAGAACAGTGGCTTTATCACGGTGTCGCGGATGCAATTCTGTCCGTTTCATATCTTGCCGCGCTCCCCGAGGTGGATGCGAGCCGCGTGGGGATCGTCGGCATCTCGATGGGCTCAGTGGTCTGCAGCATTGTGGGCGGCCTTGATCACCGACTGATTTTTGTCGTGCCGCAATATATTGGCGGCAATAATGATCTCGGCAATGTCTGGCATGACATCATCAAAAAATATCCCGCAGTCATGCGCTGGGACCCCGCAAACTTTTATCGCCAACCCACGGGCAAAACGTATTGGTTATGGATTAACGATGCCAAAGATAAATACGGCCTGCCACCCATGACCACGAAATCTTGGCACGAAACCGGCCCGTATTCGTGGATGACTCTGTTGCCAACCCATCATCATGGTCACCGATGGGAGGAAACCGGCCCCAATGCTGTGCGTGAAATCTATGCCTTTGCTGACAGTGTCACGCGCGGCACCCCACCGCTCGCGCACATCTTGAGCACGCGTGTGAGCAAGTGCGAAGCGACCCTCATCTGGAGCGCGCAAATACTCATCGCCCACGCGCAACTCATCTACACCACCTTGCCAATCCCCACGGTGACAATCAGCAGCGACTTGCGGAAAGATTGGGAGCATGTGAAATGGCAGGTGCAAGACACGCCGATGCCAAGAGTAATCACGCTATCCAATGAAACGCAGCAAGCCACCTTCGCTTTGCCCGTCGGCATGAAGGCTGGCTACATCAACCTCATTGACGACCGCGGCCTCGCCGTATCTTGCGATTTCTGGAACATCGAACCCTGATTGTCCTCTTTATGTTATCACGCGTTTGTCGATAAAATACTTCAATGTCTGATCCTTCTGTTGCCGGTATGTATGGCGACCAGCTTGGAAAAATTTTGCAAAAATCGGATGCTGCTTTGGAGACCGATGGCCGGCACAGGTTAAATGTCTGTGCTAATCTCTCGGAAGAAAGAATCCGGACTAATTCATTTTCCCTTGGCCCACTTCATCGTCGCGCGCTTCATCTCGCGATCGTCATCGCGTTTCTTGAGGTCTTCGCGTTTGTCGAAGGATTGCTTGCCCTTGCCCACGCCGATCGCCACTTTCACCTTTCCATTCTTCCAATAGAACGACAGCGGGAACAGCGCGTTGCCCTTGACCGACGCCAATTCAAACAGTTTGCGGATCTCGGTTCTGTGCAGCAGCAGTTTGCGCGGCGCTTTCGTTTCGTGATTCTGGATGTTGCCGTGCGAATATTCGTCGATGTGCGCGTTGTAGAGCCAGACCTCGTCTTTCTCCACCCGCGCAAAGGCGTCGGCAATCTGTCCCTTGCCCGCGCGCAGCGATTTCACCTCCGTGCCGTGCAGCACGATGCCCGCCTCGAAGGTCTCGAGGATGTGGTAATCGCGCCGGGCTTTGTGGTTGGTGACGATGTCGGCCATGAAATTCCTTCGCGCAGGCTAACCTGATTTCGCCAAATAAAAAAGCCGGAAGAAAATCTCCTCCGGCTTCAAGAGAATGACTGGCGTGGAGCTTAGTGCTTCTTGCGCTTCTTGGCGATGGGGCGGACGGCGGCTTTGGCCTCCGGCAATTCCCAGCCCATCTTTTCCTCGATGATTTCCGTCAGCGCGATGTCGGCGAGGCCCATGCTGGCCGGCACGTCGGAAAGCGGCTGGCCCAGTCCGCCACCGCCCTGATTGAGCTGGCGCACGCGGCGCGAGACGATGTTGACCAGCACGTTGGGGTTGCCAACCTTTTCCAAAGCTTTTTTGCAGAGTTCAGCGTTCATTCGATAAAGAGCGGGTCAGAATACCAGCCAACCGATTCAAAGCAATCTTAAAATGCCTTTGAATCCGGCGGTCGTTCGAGGGGTTACTTGTCCTTGATCTCCAACACCACCACCGACGCGTTCGGATCCGGAGCCGGGATGCCCGACAGGTTGATCTGCAAACTGCCGGCCGACGCATTGATCGCCGGACGCGTTGAACTGCCGATCACCCGTGCTGACTTCACTTTGGCCGTTACGGGCACGGTCAATTCACCGGTGGCGGGCCAATGCCGGACGATGCAGTAAAGTTCGCGGCCATTTTTGCTGCGGGTCAGATAGCCCCAATCGGGCGGTTGCGCCAGCCCCACGGGCCGGGTGGCGTAAATGGCCTCGCCGTTTCGCGCGAGCCACTGGCCCAGAAAGCGCAGCCGCCGTTCCTGATTGGGCGGGATGTGACCGCTGCCGTCAGGACTGACCATCAAAAGCAAATTGCCGCCGTTGGCCACCGTTCGCAGCAACAGGTCCAGCGCGTCGTCCTCGCTCAAAACATAACGGTCATCAAACGATTCCTCCCAGTTGTAGCCGTAGGAATGGCTCAACGAGCGGTTCTCCTCCCACGGATGCGGCTGAAAGCCCTTGATGACATGATATTCGCTGACGTAAAAATCTCCCCAGCCCGGATAACGCGCCGTCTCCATGCCCATACGGTCGTTGATGCAGACTTTCTGTCCGCGCGCCGCCGCCCGATTATAATAATACGCCGCGATTTCGGGTGTATACCACTCGGCGGGCGTCGCCTCCCATTGACCGTCAAACCAAAGCAGGTCGGGGCTGGTTTGGTCAATCAGTTCCTTGATGGAGGGCACCAGATATTCCCGCGAATAATCATGCACCGGAATCTTGCCGGAGATAAACGGCGTGTCCGCCGTCAATTTTTCCTTCACTACCAGATGATCGTGCTCCCAGCCGTGACCCAAGGTTTGCGTCCATAGCTGTTTTTCCCGGATGATGGGATAACCCCATTCTCCCAGCGAAACGTAAGCCCCGTAGCGCAGTCCCGCCGCGCGACAGGCCTGGGATAATTCGCCGGCGAAGTCCCGCTTCAGTCCCCATTCCACCGAGTTGCGGTGGGTGAAGGACGAGTTCCACAGGCAGTAGCCGCCATGATGTTTCAAAAACGGCACCACATACCGCATCCCCGCCGCCTTGGCCAGGTCGGTGAAATTTTCGGCGCGAAAGCCGCTCGCACTCATCAATTGGATCAAATCGTCCGGCTTGATGTCCGCTCCCCAGTTTTTGACATGATAACTTCTGAAGTCGCCCATCGACTCAGATTTATCCGCCTGGGAATTCCGCTCATACCAATCCGGATATGTCGCTTTCTCCAATTGCGGTGCCCAGCCGGCCACCGACCACGGCCCCCAATCAATAAACATTCCGAACTTGGCGTCCAGAAACCATTCCGGGCAGGGATGCGTCGCGATGGATTCGTGCTCCGCCCGATACGGCCCTTTGCCGATCACCTCGCGCATCTGGTTCCACGCCGCATACGAACGCTCCAGTAGAGCGGGCGTTTCTTGCTCCAGCAAATCCTGCGCGCTTTTGGGATAATGAAACGGCGTGTAGCCCACCGGCCGATGCGGTTGCTGGCCTACGGGCGGATGCGCCTCCGGATAATCCTGTCCCTGCGCGATGGTCGCCAGACCGCCGACAAGAGATATCGCCGATGTGACTGAAAAATATTTTATCAAAAACCCGACATGGCACCGGCGAACGGCGGGTTGGGTTTCTTTGGGCTGTTGAAAAAGATTCGGCATAGCTTGAATGGGGTTGACGAATGATAACTCCTCACGACTCCTAGCCAAGCTGGAATGCTCACCGCCGAAATCCAGCTGGTGCCGGCTTAATGTAATTCCAGTTCATCTCGGCTGGGCAGCGGCGGGAATTTTTTGTGCGGCAGCGTTTGATACCAAAACGCCACGGACGCGAGATCGTCCTGTTCCAGCAAATAACGTCCGCCAGATTGCCAGCCGAGCGCCTGAATCGTCACCTTCAAATCTTTCTGGAAGCGGATGGGATCCCGGATGTGCCAGCGGTATAGACCGAAACGCGTTTGCGAATCGTAATGGCCGTCGGGCCGGATGACTTGCGCCAGCCCGCTGTAGGGCGTGGAGAATTCCGTGTAGTGCGATTTGCCGTCGGCGTCCTTAGTGTCAAAATCATAGGAGCCGCAAAAATAATCTTCCGTGCCGGTGCCACAGATGGTTGGAAACTTGTCGTCGCCGTCGAGGTAAAACTTGATTTCACCTTCGCCCCACCAGCCGGTGTTGTGTATGCCCCAGGCGAGATAAGTCCCGACGTATTGGCCCTGGCCTTCTATGCCGTCGAGGATGGTGTAAAGCCCTTTGGTCTTCATCGGATTTTCGCGCCGGAATTGGGCGTGGAAATACGCGGCATCATCCGGCACGGTGGTGAGCGTGTAATTGATCTGGTAGTAAATCGTCATGCCGGCGTCGTCCAGATTTTCCAGTGTGATCTTGGCGTGCTTGTGAAACGGCATTTGCCAGTAGGAATTGAACGCGCTGCCGGGATTGACGCAGACGGGCAGCGAACTGATCTGGCAAAATTTCCCCCAGCCGCACGCGAAGAAATCCCCGAGCGGACATTCCACGGATGGATTCGGATCATCGTCCCAATAAATCCGCAAAATCTGCCAGCGCGTCTTGTTGAGCGGCGTGGGCGTCATCCAAATCTGCTGGATCGCGCCCGGCCCGGCGATGTCCGCCAGCGTGAATGTCTGATGCGCGCCGATGTGGACGGAGGGGGAAATTTTCCAGCCCTGGCCAAGCTCGCGCGCGGCATTTTTACCCGTGCCGTTGGTGGCCATGCCGGCTTTGCCGGGTTCGCCGGTGAAATTTTCCGGGCTGATGGAGCGCGATTGCGCGCTGGAAACCCGGTAGAGATTCCCCAAATCTAGGTTCAACCCGTCGAATGAATCGGCGGCGTGCAGCGTGGCAAACGTGAGCAAAGCCGGCAGGATGGCGAACAAGCACGGGGTGGATTTCATGCGATAGGCCTATGGTGAATTTAAACCGCCGTCAAGTCTGTTCCCGTCCGGCGCAGGGAACCTCGCGCAATAATTCCCTTCAAACTTTTGAAGTTTTCCGGCATTTTTTGAGCAACTTTATGGCCGCCAAACAATCGTCCTTCGACCTGAACCAATTCCTCGCCACGCGCACCGACGCCGTCAACGCCGCGCTCGACAGATTTCTGCCCGGCGAAAAGATCAAACCCGCCACGATCCACAAGGCGATGCGCTACTCGCTCTTTGCCGGTGGCAAGCGGATGCGCCCGGCAGTTCTTCTGGCCGCCGCCGAAGCTTGTGGCGGCAGTGACGCCGCCGCCATGCCGCTCGCGTGCGCGGTCGAATGCATCCACACCTACTCGCTCATCCACGACGATTTGCCGGCGATGGACAACGACGATTTCCGCCGCGGCAAGCCGACCAACCACAAAGTTTTCGGCGAAGGCATCGCCGTGCTGGCGGGCGACGCGTTGCTGACGCAGGCGTTCGAGATCGCCGCACAATGCAAAAAGTTTCCGCGCTATCCGCACGACAAAATTATTCTGGAAATCGCCAAAGCCAGCGGCTCGCTGCAACTCGTCGGCGGACAGGTGGCGGATTTGGAGGGCGAGAACAAGAAGCTGTCCATCGCCGAATTGAAATTCATCCACGAGCGCAAGACCTCCGCGCTGCTGTGCTGTTCCGTGCGGCTTGGCGGCATGAGCGCCAACTGCACCGCCGCGCAGCTCCAGGCGCTCACGGACTTCGGCTACAACGTCGGTCTCGCGTTCCAGGTGATTGACGATATTCTCGACGTGACCCAGACCAGCGAGCAACTTGGCAAGACGGCGGGCAAGGACGTGGCCGTGCAAAAGGCGACCTATCCATCCATCGTCGGCTTGGAGAAATCCAAAAAAATCGCCGTGCAACTGACGGACAAGGCGTTTGCCGTGTTGAAAATTTTCAAAGGCCGAGCCGTCGCGCTCGAAGCACTGGCGGAATTTCTGCTCAAGCGAGAAAAATAATTTGGCTTCAATCCAGCGTCTGCCGGTAGCGTTTCACCGCCAGCGTCAGCACCACGGTCACGAAGAGCGCAATCGGCCACAAGTCCGTCGCGCATTCGGCGATTCCGTTTCCCTTCAGCAAAATGCCGCGCACGATGCGCAGAAAATGCGTGAGTGGCAGGCATTCGCCGATGTCTTGCGCCCAATCCGGCATCCCGCGAAACGGAAACATGTAGCCGGACAGCAGCAACGACGGCAGGAAAAAGAAGAACGTCATCTGCACCGCCTGCAACTGGTTTTTGGCCAGGGTCGAAAAAGTGATGCCCACCGACAGGTTCGCGACAATGAATAGAAAAGTCAGCACCACCAGCAGCGGCACGCTGCCGATGACCGGCACGCCAAACACGAATTTTGCCGCGAGCAACACGAGCGTCACCTGCACGTAGCCGACGAAGATGTAAGGGATGATTTTTCCGACGATGACTTCGCCCGGATGCACCGGCGTGGACAAAAGATTTTCCATCGTGCCGCGCTCGCGTTCGCGCGTGATGGCGAGGCCGGTGATCATGATCATCGTCATCGTCAGCATCACGCCCATCAGGCCGGGAACGATGTTGTATTGGCTGATGCTTTCGGGATTGTAATGCTGGTGCGTGACCAGATTGAACGGCGGCGCGTCCGCGCGCAGATGCGCGTTCGGCCCGGTGAGGTCGCGGTTGATGACGGTGCTGGCGAGTTGGCTGACCGCCGCCTGCGCGAAACCGACGGCGGACGGATCGGTGGCATCGGCTTCCAGAAGTAAATCCGGTTTTTCGCCGCGCAACAGTTTCCGCGAAAAATCCACCGGCACGGTCACGGCGAATTGCACCTTGTTTTCCGCGAGCCAGGTTTTGATTTCCGCCGCGCTGTGCGCCTCGCGCGTAATGTCGAAATAACTGCTGTTGCGCAAACCCCAGACCAGCGTGCGTGAAAACACGCTGTTGTCCGCTGCGTAAATCGCCGTCGGCAGATGCTTCGGGTTCGAGTTGATGGCGAAGCCGAAGAGGATGAGCTGAATCATCGGGATGCCGATCATCATGCCGAAGGTCAGCCGGTCGCGCCGCATCTGGATGAATTCCTTGCGCACCATCGCGAAGAGCCGGTGAAGGTTGAAGGCGCGTTTCTTCATGAGAAATTGTCCTTCGCCGTGTCCATCAGGCCGATGAACACGTCTTCCAAGCCCGATTCAATCTGCGTCCACCGATGCGCGCCCGCCATGAATGGCGCGATGCTCGCGCGCAATTTTTCCGCGTCGCGTCCGCTGACGTGCAGCGCCGTGCCGAACGCCACGACCTGTTCCACGCCCGGCAGACCGCGCAGTTTTCCCGCGAGCGCGGAAAGATTTTCGCCCGCGACTTCCCAGGTCGTCAGCCCGCCGGCGCGCACCACTTCGTCCACCGTGCCGTGCGCGAGCAGGTTGCCGTAGGCGATGTAACCGAGCCGGTGGCAGCGCGACGCCTCGTCCATGTAATGTGTGGTGATGAGAAACGTCAGACCTTCCGCCGCCAGCTTGTGGATCTCCTCCCAGAAATCGCGCCGCGCCTTCGGATCCACGCCTGCCGTCGGCTCGTCCAGCAGCAGCAGTTGCGGCTCGTGGATCAAACACGCCGCGAGCGCGAGCCGCTGTTTCCAGCCGCCGGACAAAGTGCCTGCCAGTTGCGTGCGCCGCTCAGTCATGCCGAGGCGCTCCAGACTTTTTTGCACGGCGGCCGGGCGCTGCGGCACCTCGTAAAGGCGCGCGATGAAATCTAAGTTTTCCTCGATGGTCAGGTCTTCGTAGAACGAAAATTTCTGCGTCATGTAGCCGACGCGCTTCTTGATCTCGGCGGATTCGCGGCGGAAATCTAGACCAAGGCATTTGCCTTCGCCGCCGTCCGGCGTGAGCAGGCCGCAGAGCATTCGCAGAAACGTGGTCTTGCCGCTGCCGTTCGGGCCGAGGAAGCCGTAAATCTCGCCGGGCCGCACCTGCATGGCGATGTCATTGACGACCGTGCGCGCGCCGAATTTTTTCGTCACGCCACGCACGTCGATGGCGAAGGCGGAATTCATTTCCATTCCACATCCACCGGCTGGCCGGGGCGCAGTTCCGCCGCGTCTGCCGGAGAGAATTTTGCTTCGATCATGAACACCAACTCCGCCCGTGTCTCGCGGCTGTAAATCACCGGCGGCGTGTATTCGGCCTGCGTGGCGATGTAATTCACGGTGGCGGTGAACGGATGCGCCGCGCCGTCCGGTTTCACGGTCACGGTGCCGCCGGTTTTGATTTGCGCCAGTTTTTCCTGCGGCGCGAAGAAGCGCACCTTCAGGTTTTCGGGCGGCAGCAATGCCACCACCGGGCTGCCGGCCGCCACCAGTTCGCCGTTGCGGTAAAGCGTGTCATGCACTTGCGCGCTGGCCGGCGCGAATTGCTGCTTCTGGTCGAACGCCCATCGCGCCTTGTCGCGTGCGGCGCGTTGCGCTTCGACGGCGGATTGCGCCGCGCGGATGGCATCGTCCCGGCCACCGAGTTTGGCGGTGGCCAGATCGGCGGTGAGCTGATTGACCTGTGCCTGACTGGCGGCGTTCAGCGCCCGCGCCTGATCCATTTCCTCCTTGGAAACCACATCGGAGCCATCGAGCTTTTCCCGCCGCGCTAGCTGGCTGGCGGATAGTTTCAAATTCGCCTCGGCCTGCGCCAGCTGTGCTTCGAGCGACGCAATTTCCGTCGGGCGTCGGCCCTTGGTCAGGTCGTCCAGTTGCGCCTGCGCCTGCGCGAGATTTTTTTCCGCCTGCGCCAGCGCGGCGGCTTCGGACTGACGTTCCAGCTCAAAAAGCAGTTGTCCGCTTTTCACCGAATCGCCGCGCGCAACACCGAGGTGGGTGAGCGCGCCGGCCAGCGGCGAGGCGACATAGACATATTCGCCTTCGATGTAGCCTTGGAAGCTGCCGGTCGAATTTTTCGAGCAGCCGGCACCAAGCAGGATGATTTGGGTGAGGATGGCGAGGTGTAAAAACGATTTCATGCGACCGTGGGATGAGCTTAGCACGGAGCGGGAAATTTACGAGCGAAACGATTCATTCGACTTTTAACCTACCGAATGGTAGGATGACCACGCTGTATGAAAAAACTGACGCTATTTTCGCTGGTGCTCGGCCTGGCTTTCGCGGTCAACGCCGCCGACACCAACAATCTGGTCTGGCTCACGCGCCCGTTGTCGCTGGCCGATGCGTTGAACACTGCACTCGCGCAGAACGCCTCGATTCTCAAGGCCAAGAACGATCTCGAAGCCGCGCACGGCCTCGTCGTGCAGACGCGCGCGGTGGCGCTGCCGCAGGTGACGGCGGGCGGCAAATATCAGGACAACGAGCTGACGCTGGTGCAGAGTTTCCCCGCCCCCGGCGTCCAGACACCGCACCAGAGCTGGAACGCCGGTATCCAGATTTCGCAGGCGATTTATGAGGGCGGCAAGCTGGTTGCCGCCATCCGCGCCGCCGATGCCACCAAACGGCAGGCGCTCGCCATTTATCAAACTGCCGTCGCCGATGCGCTCTTGAATGTGCGGCTCGCCTATTACGATGTGCTGCTCGCCGCGCAGCAGATCACCGTGCGCGAGGCGTCGGTGAAATTGTTGCAGAAGGAACTCGAGGACCAGCAGCATCGCTATGATGCCGGCACCGTGCCGCATTTCAACGTGCTTCGCGCCGAAGTGGCGGTGGCGAACGAGCGTCCGTTTCTCATCCAGGCGCGCAACAGCTATCGCATCGCCAAAAATAATCTCGCAAATCTGCTCGGCTACAATCTGCCGCGTGAAATCTGGGAGGACATCCCGTTCAACCTCACTGACGGACTCGACACTGCGCCGTATGCCGTGAACCTGCCGGACGCCATCCAACAGGCGCTTGGCAGCCGCACGGAACTCATCGCCGCGCGCCAGAACATCGAACTGCAAAAACTGAACGTCGTCAGCGCTAAATCGGGTTACAAGCCGTCCGTCTCGCTGTTCGCCGGCTACAACTGGCTCAATTCCTCCTTCAGCACCGAACTCGACAACAAGCTTGACGGTTGGAACGCCGGCGCGCAGTTGACCTGGAACATATTCGACGGTGCGCTGACCGCCGGCAAAATCACACAGGCTAGGGCGCTTTACCAGAAATCCAAAACCGATTTGGACGACCAGTCCCGCCAGATCGAACTCGCCGTGCGCACGGCGTATTCCGATTTCATCCAGGCGAAGGAAACTTTAGAATCGCAATCGAAGGTGCAGGAACAGGCCGACGAGGCGTTGCGGGAGGCAAATGCCCGCGCCGAAGCCGGCACCGGCACGCAACTCGACGTGCTGAATGCGGAGACCTCGCTCACGCAGGCGCGCACGACGCAGATCACCGCGCAGCACGATTACGCCGCCGCGCGCGCCCGGCTGGAACGCGCCATCGGCGCGGATCTGGCCCCGGCAAAATAAAAGGTTCTGGACAACCCCCGGCGGCCGACGCAAGCTGATTTCGTCACCCCATCAGAGCGTCACCTAATGTGCGCATCCAAAAAATCTTCAGCAAATACGCGGCGATTCTTGCCGTCACGCTGGCCGTTGGTTGTCTGATTCATGGAGCCGGCTCAGAACCCGCCACCGGCAGCAAATATACCGCCGAGGTGGCCAAACTTGCCGCCGCACCGGCACCAGCGCCCGGCGGAATCTTGATGGTGGGCAGCAGTATTTTTCGGAAATGGACGAACTGTGTCAGCGACCTCGCGCCGCTGCCGGTGCGCAACCGGGCCTTTGGCGGTTCGCAGACGAAGGACCAGTTGTTTTTCTTCGACCAGATCGTTCCCTCTTCGCGGGCGGCGCTGGTGGTCTGGTATTGCGGCAGTAATGACCTCAACGCCAAGGGCACGCCCGACTCCATTCTGCAGAACACCAGGGAGTGGATCGGCCGCACGCACGCCGCGTTGCCGCAAGCCCGTATCCTGATCGTCTCCGTGATCCGTTCCCCGCAGAAGCGTGAGAAGGGCGTGCTGGCCCAAGTGGATCAGACGAACCAAAAGCTTGTTCAACTGGCGGGTTCCGTCCCGGGCGTTGCTTACCTCGATGTGAATCCGGCGCTGGAAACCGCCGCCGGCGAGCCGGTAATGGAATGCTATGTGTCGGATAAGCTCCACCTCACTGCGGAGGGCTACCGCCGGATGACCTCGGTGCTGCGACCGGCGATGGAAAAGGAATGGAAAGCGTCGCTGGCTTCCAAACCCGCGACCTCCCCGTGACGCGTATAATTCTTCAGGCTGAGCGGGAAGCTGAACAAATCTGGCAACCGATGGCAAAAATTGTTGCACCCTTCGCCATTTGCCGGTTGCGGTGACGGCGGGTTTCGCCGATTTTATTGCGCGTGAAAATTCAACGCGCATTGCTCTCCGTTTCCGACAAGACCGGCCTCGTGGCCTTCGCCCAAATCCTCGCCCAAGCCGGTGTCGAACTCATTTCCACCGGCGGCACCGCCAAGGCGCTCCGCGACGCCGGCCTGACTGTGAAAGATATTTCCGAGCACACCGGTTTCCCCGAAATGCTCGATGGCCGCGTGAAGACGCTCCATCCGCTCGTCCACGGCGGGCTGCTTTACATCCGCGGCAACGCCACGCACGAGGCGGCGGTGAAACAGCACGCCATCAAGCCGATTGATCTGGTCGTCGTGAACCTGTATCCGTTCGAGGCCACCGTCGCCAAGCCGGACGTGAAGCTGCACGACGCCATCGAGAACATTGATATCGGCGGGCCGTCCATGCTCCGCAGCGCCGCGAAAAATCACGACAGCGTGACGGTCGTTGTCAGTCCAAAGGATTATGATGAGGTTGCAAAACAAATTTCTGAAACCGGTAATACAACTTTGGAACTGCGCCGGAAACTGGCGGCGAAGGTATTTGCCCGCACGGCAGCTTATGACTCTGCCATTGCCCGGCATCTGGAAAAGGAATTCCAAGTCTCGCAATCCGGCCTCCTGCCTAAAACGCTTTGGATTTCAATGCCACTCGCGCAGCCGCTGCGTTACGGTGAAAATCCGCATCAAGCTGCCGGACTTTATGGCTCGTTTAACGAATTTTTCCAGCAGCTTCACGGCAAGGAGCTCTCCTACAACAATATTTTGGATTTAACGGCGGCGGCGCAGTTAATCGAAGAATTCCCGAGTGACCCACCGACCCTGGCGATTCTCAAGCACACGAATCCATGCGGCGTCGGTCAGGGCGCGAACCTGCGCGAGGCATGGGACAAGGCGTTCGCCACCGACAAACAGGCGCCGTTCGGTGGTATTATTGCCGTCAACAAAACGCTTGATGGCGCGTGCGCCGAGGCTATCGCGGAAATTTTCAGCGAAGTTATCGTCGCGCCGGAATTCTCACCAGAGGCCCTGGAAATTTTGCAGAAGAAGAAAAATCTGCGCCTGATGAAGATTTTGAAGTCAACTAGGGAGGGCCGGCAGTGGGATTTGCGCGGCGTTGGAGCCAACTCGTTTTTGCTCCAGCAGCAGGACTACAAGGTCACCACGACAGAAAGCCTGAAGATCGTAACGAAACGGTTGCCAACGGAAAACGAAATGCGGGCGATGCTCTTTGGCTGGCGCGTCGTTAAGCACGTCAAGTCAAACGCCATTGTTTATGCGGCAGCAGATTGCACGCTGGGCGTGGGCGCAGGGCAGATGAGTCGTGTGGACAGCAGCCGCATCGCGGTGTGGAAAGCCGGCGAGGCGAAACTGCCGCTCGCCGGCAGCGTGGTTTGCAGTGACGCGTTCTTCCCGTTTCCCGACGGTCTCATCGCGGCGGCGGAGGCGGGCGCGACGGCGGCAATCCAGCCCGGCGGCTCAGTGAAGGACGCGGAAGTCATCGCGGCGGCGGACGCGCGCGGGATGGCGATGGCGTTCACCGGCGCGCGGCATTTCCGGCATTGAGTTTTTGACCGCGAAATAGACGAACCACGCGAAAATGCTTCGCGTGGTTTTTATTTTCCCGGTAACGCGGGACGTCAACCGTTGTGGTTAAGCCGACGCGGCGCGGATGGCTTCCAGTTCCTCCCAGCGCGCGTAGAGCTGGGGCACTTTTTCCTTCGCCGCCTCCAGTTCTTGCGTGAGCTGGTTGACTTGCGCGCCTTGCTTGCGAAAAAATTCCGGGTCGGCAAACAGACCTTCAATGCGCGCGACTTCAGCTTCGACCGCGTGGATCTGCGCCTCCATGCCATCCAGTTCGCGCTGTTCCTTGAAGGATAGTTTGCGCGGCTTGGCGGCTTTTGGCTTTTCTACCGCAACGACCTTGAACTCTTCGCGCTTCATCTCGGCGGCCGCCTGCTTTTGTTTTTTCTCCAGATAATAATCGTAGTCGCCGACGCTGTGATGGATTTTGCCGTCGCCCTCGAACGCCAGGATGTCGGTGCAGACGCGGTTGAGGAAATAGCGGTCGTGGCTCACCACGCAGGTGACGCCGGGGAACGCGATCAACGCTTCTTCGAGCACGCGCAAGGTCGGCAAGTCGAGGTCGTTTGTTGGTTCATCGAGGATGAGAAAATTCCCACCGCTCTTCAAGATGCGCGCTAGCAACAGCCGGCTGCGTTCGCCGCCGGAAAGTTTTTTCACCTGCGTCAGGATTCGGTCGTCCGCGAACAGAAACCGTTTGAGATACGAGCGCACGGAAAGCCTAGCGTCGCCCCACTCCACAAATTCACGACCCTGCGCCACCTCGTCCATCACGGTGTTCTCTTCGTTGAGCTGCAGCCGTGCCTGATCTACGTAGTTGAACTTCGTGAGCTGGCCGATCTTCACGGTGCCTTCCGTGGGCGCGAGCTGGCCGATGATGATTTTGAGCAGCGTGGATTTACCGAGCCCGTTTCGTCCGCAGATGCCGACGCGATGGCCGTTCTCGAAAGTGTAATTAAAACCGGAAAATAATTTCTTCGCGCCCAACTCCATGCCGAGATTGCTGACTTCCACCGTGCGATTGCCCAACTGCGGCGGCGGCGGGATGACCAACTCCACATCTTCCTCGATCACCGGGCCGTCCTTCGCGGCTTCGTTGTAGTAACGCTCGAAGCGATCCTTCTGTTTGCTGCGCTGGGCGCGCGGGCCTTGACGCACCCACGCGAGTTCCTTTTTCAGAAACATCTGCCGCTTGTGCTCGATGGTCGCGTCAGCTTCCTGGCGTTCCGCCTTGGCGAGCAGGTAGTCGGTGTAATTTCCGGCGTGCGAAAAAAACTTGCCGTTGCTCAACTCCAAAATCGTCGAAGTGACGCGGTCGAGAAAATATCGGTCGTGCGTGACGACCAGAAAACTGCCGCTGAAATTTTCTAGAAACTCGGCCACCCACTCGATGGATTCCGGGTCGAGATGATTCGTCGGCTCGTCAAGCATCAGAAAATCCGGGCGCGAAACGATGGCTCGGGCCATCGCGACGCGGCGTTTTTCGCCGCCGGAAAGCGATTCCACGCGCCGGTCGGCAGCGGGACAATTCAAGTAGGATAAGGCGATCTCGATGCGCCGTTCCACCGTCCAACCTTCGAGCGCCTGGATGCGTTGTTCGAGTTCCTCGTGACGCTTTGAGTCATGCGGCAACGATTCAAATTCCGCAATCAACTTGAAGACATGCTGCGCGCCATCGCGGACGTTGTCGTGGACGTTCTTCGTGGCATCCAGCATGAAATCCTGTGGCAGATAGCTGACCACGAGATCGCGCTGGCGGTCCACCACACCGCTGTCCGGCGTCTGCAAACCGGCCAGCACGCGCAAAAAGGTCGTCTTGCCTGCGCCATTGCGCCCGACGAGACCAAGACGGTCAGTGTCCTGAATGCCGAGCGTCACGTCGTCCAGCACGGCGTGCGTGCCGTAATGCACGGAGACTTCAGAGGCGGAAATGATGGTGGACATCGAAATTATTCCTTTGCCGTTTGCACCGGCAGCGCGGAAAGCGGCGCGTTTTTATTCGTCTCGCCAAAGTAATTGGCGGACCATTCGTTCTGAAAAAGGATGACCGGATTTTTACCGATGTCGTAGGCCAGCTTCGCGCCGGTGGGCAGAGTCAGCGCGTCGAGCGCGTCCTCAGTGATGTCCGTCGGCAGCCAGCGGACGACGTTCCATGGCGCGGCTTCGAGGCGCGATTCCGCGCCGTATTCGCTTTCGAGGCGGAACTGCACGACTTCAAATTGCAACGGTCCGACTGCAGCAAGCAGCGGCGTCTTGATGGAGGAATTGCGCAGGTAAAGCGCCTGAATCACGCCTTCTTGGAGTAACTGATCGAGGCCCTGACGAAATTGTTTGTATTTGCCCGTGTTCGGATTGTGCAGATAGCTGAAGGCTTCCGGCGTGAAGCGCGGGATTTCCTTGTAGAGAATCTTGGCATCCGTAGTCAGCGTGTCGCCGATGCCAAAGCTGTCGTGGCCGACGAGGCCGATGACATCGCCGGGAAACGCCTCGTCCACCGTCTCGCGTTCGTTGCCGAAAAGCTTGTGCGAGCTGGACAGGCGGACTTTTTTCTCCGACCGCGAATGATGCACCGTCATGTCGCGCTCGAATTTGCCGGAGCAGACGCGGATGAACGCGATACGGTCGCGGTGCTTCGGATCCATGTTCGCCTGGATTTTGAAGATGAAGCCGCTGAACGCCGGATTTTCCGGCGAAATTTCGATGCCGCCCATCACGCGCGGCTTGGGCGCCGGCGAATGTTTCAGAAAGCCGTCGAGCAAAAGCTGCACACCGAAATTGTTCACACCGCTGCCGAAAAACACCGGTGTTGTTTTGCCAGCGAGCACATCCGCTTCGTCAAATTCCTCGCCGGCGAGTTCGAGCATTTCCAGTTCCTCGACCGTCTTGGCAAATTCCTGGTCACTCAAATTACCGCGCACGGCGGGATCGTGCAGACCACCGACGCTCACGGGCGCGCGATGTTTGCCGCCGACCACGCGCTCGAAGGTGTGCATCATCTTCGTCTTGCGGTCGTAGATGCCCTGAAATTCTGGACCGTTGCCGATGGGCCAGTTCACCGGAAACGCACCGATGCCCAGCACGCGCTCCAGTTCGTCAATCAGCTCCAGCGGATTTTTCATCGGCCGGTCGCACTTGTTCATGAACGTGAAGATCGGCACGCCGCGCTGGCGGCAGACCTCGAACAGCTTGCGCGTCTGCGGCTCGATGCCTTTGGCGGAATCAATCACCATCACGACAGAATCCACGGCGGTCAGCACGCGGTAGGTGTCCTCGGAAAAATCCTTGTGGCCGGGCGTGTCGAGCAGGTTGATGCGAAAGCCGTCGTAATCGAATTGCAGCACAGTTGAGCTGATGGAGATGCCGCGTTTTTTTTCCAGCTCCATCCAGTCGCTGGTCGTCGCGCGCTGGTTTTTGCGCGCGGTCACGCTGCCGGCCAGCTGCACCGCGCCACCATACAAAAGTAATTTTTCCGTCAGCGTGGTCTTGCCCGCGTCCGGATGCGAGATGATGGCGAACGTGCGGCGCTTCGAGATTTCTTTGGTGATGCTCACAGTCGAGCCGTGGAAATTAACAGAGATTTGGCGGGCAACAAGCCGGGAAATGAGACCGGCCCGCCGGCCTCGCCCGCTCCCTCACCAGGTTTGCGTGGCGGTTTCGATGGTGACGGCCAGGGTGGCTCGCAGCCAGCCGAACTTTTCCTTCATGAAATCATAATCCGGGCCGGCGGTCACGAACCGCGCCTGACCCTTGATCAGGAACCCGGCCCCGGGGCCATGCAAACCCTCGACCTGGCTGCTCCCCACCGTGATCAACACGTTCGGGTTGTGGGTGACGTTGGCCTCCGTCCGGTGCATGTAACCGGCGGGGATGAACAGCCGACCATCCGGCGCGATCTTGAGATAGCTGTTCCACGTGTTGACCAGGTGCGGCCCGTCACGGCCCAGGGTGGCGATGGCCACCACGCCGTCCTTCTTCATGATTTTCTGCAACGTCTCCGGGATCATCGGGTGCTCCTTGTTTGGTTTGGGCTGTGAATCGGGTCTGACGGAAAAAGCTGAATCATGCCGCCGTGATATGGTGTTTGCTTGATGAACAGACTTTACCAGATGCATTTTCGCGCCGGGCATCTGCCTTCTCATCTAATCTTATTAGGCAGAATGGTCAATCTATCTTTTCCCATCTTGTCACATGCCAATCTACTGCTTTGCCATCTTTTGTCCTCACTGAAAACCCACCAAAAATGTAGCCATGTCCCGGTCGGGTCTCTGGCAATCCGCTGTTGAAGTCATACCTTCCATAAACTCCATTTGTTCTGGCAAATTCGGGCTTGCCATAACGGCTGATAATTTCTGAGATGGGGCGACCAACCGTGACAAACTGCTGAACATCATCCTCGGTAAAATCTCCCGGCCCAGGAGCGCGGGAAATCGCATGATTCTTGCAGCCGACACAAAAAGTAATAGCCGCCACAAAACCGAACAATATCTTGATGCAAGATTTCATGCACGAATGCTGCCTAACGAAAAAAGCTGAGCCGCCGCCGAGTTTTGGCGGACGGCCATCGTCCGTGAACCGCGCCAGCGGAACGGCTAGCGCCGACGGCGGTTGGCTCCGGCGACTGTTTAGGCCTACCGATCACAATCTTCTTGTAAAGTATTTCAATCACTACTCCCCAAAACAATATTGTCAAAACAAGCCCGATTCCAACTGCAAGCTCAACCATTGACTTGGGTAATACAAATTCTAAAAGCATGGCAGGCCAAGAAATAATCAGCACTATAAAACCTAAAAAACGGATGCCCAAAGTCGGCTCAATATCACCGAAATCCACAGACGCAAACCAACCAAAAAAAATAATATCTATGAACAAGACACCCATACCAAAAGCAACCACACGCCTGAGATTCATGTGGCGCGCCATTATGTCTAAAAGTGGCGTCATGTTTCGAGTTGTTTAACGAAAAAAGCTGAGCCGCCGCCGAGTTTTGGTGGACGGCCAGCGTCCGTGAACCGCGCCAACGCCGGCGGGGCTTAGAAATTTTTCAGGCACGGCGGTAAATGGGCTTGGGCACCACCACGGCGGCGTAGCGTTTGCCGCGGATCTCAATATCAATTTTCGCGTCTGGTTGGGCCAGTGCCGCCGGCACATAGCCCATGCCGATGCCGAGGTTGAGCGAGGGGCTTTGGGTGCCGCTGGTGACGAGGCCGCAGTTCGCGCCATCCACCCAGATGGGATAGTGCGGGCGGGGCGGCGCGGCTTTGCCGGCCATCTTGAAGGCGATGAGTTTTTTCTTGGGGCCATCGGCCTTCTGCTCGGCGAGGACGGTGCGGCCGTTGAATTCGCCCTTGTCGAGCGCCACAAAAAATCCCACGCCGGCCTCGATGGGCGTGGTCTGTTCGTCCAGTTCGTGGCCGTAGAGCGGGTAGCAGGCTTCGGTGCGGAGGGTGTCGCGCGCGCCGAGGCCGCAGGGCTTGAGGCCAAAGGGTGCGCCGGCGGCGAGCAGCTTGTCCCACAATTCCCGGATGGCGGCGTCGGGGCCGAGGATCTCAAAGCCGTCCTCGCCGGTGTAGCCGGTGCGGGAGACGAGGATATTGCCGTGGTTGAAATGGAAACCGGCGATCTGGTTTTTCTTGAGGTCGGTGACGGCGTTGACGGAAAAAACCGACGTGGACGCGCCGGGGATGACGGTGCCGATGAATTCCGGCACGCGTGGCCCCTGCACGGCGATGGCGGCGTAATGGTGCGAGGCGTCGGTGAGGCTGAGTTCGCCGCCGGAGAATTTCGCCGCCTGCGCCTGCAACCACGCGACGTCCTCGGCGATGCGCGAGGCGTTGATGATGAGCAGATAGACGCCCACCGAGAGGCGGTAGGCGTAGAGGTCGTCGATCACGCCGCCGCGTTCGTTGCACATGAGGGTGTATTGGCCCTGACCGGAGGCGAGCTTGCGGACGTCGTTGGTGAGGACGGAATTGAGGAAGGTTTCCGCGCCCGCGCCGCTGACGGTGACTTCGCCCATGTGGGAGATGTCAAAGATGCCGGCGGCGTGGCGGACGGCGAGGTGCTCGTCGGTGATGCTGGTGTATTGCACGGGCATTTCCCAGCCGCCGAAGTCGATGAGCTTGCCGCCGAGCTGCTGGTGCGCGGCGAAGAGGATGGTGCGGTTCAGCCCCATTTTTCGGTCCTCATCTGTTCCTTCGGCAGGTTGAGGCCGTTGAGGACGATCTCCTCGGCGAACTCGACGAGTTCGTTCGGGCCGCAGGCGTAGAAGATGGTGTTCTTGAGATCGCGGACGTGTTCCATGACCCAGACCGGGGAGATGCGGCCCCGGCGGCCGCGCCATTCTTCTTCATCGGCCAGACCGCCGTCGTGGAGGCGCGTGCAGGTGACGTAGAAATAAAAATTCTGGTTCTGCTGCGCGAGTTCGTGGAACTGGTCGCGGAAAATGATGTTGCGCGGCGACCGCACGCTGTAAAGCACGGTGATGCGGGTGTCGAGATTCCGCATCGTGGCCTCGCGCACGAAGGCGCGGAAGGGCGTGACGCCGGAACCGCCGGCGATGCAGACGAGGTGCTTGCCGGGCTCGAAGACGGGCAGGAATTTTCCGACCGGCGGGATGACCACCATCTTGTCGCCGGGCTTGGCCCAGTCCACGATGCGCGTGCCCATCTTGCCGTCGCGCTTGACGGTCACCTCGTAATAGCCGCGATCCAGCGCGCAGGACGAGAGCGAGTAGGCGCGTTTGTAGGTTGGCGTGTCGGGCCAGTAAAGGGTGATGAACTGGCCGGTCTTGAAATCGGGGTCGTAGCCCTCCGGCCATTTCAAGCGGATGGTCTTGGTATCGGGCAGCTCGGTGGTGACCGCCTCGATGGACATTTCAACAATCTCTCTGGCCATAAAGGAGTGAATTTAGTGAATCGCGTCCAATCGGGCAATGACTTCCTGCGCGAGAACTTCGTAGGCGGCGGAGCCGGAACTGTATTTGTCGTAGTGCAAAATCGGTTTGCCGTGGCTCGGCGCCTCCGCCAGCCGCGTGGTGCGGGGGATGACGGTCTCGAAAACTTTTGCGCCGAGCAGGTGGCGGACTTCGTCCACGACCTCGTTGGAAAGCCGGGTGCGGCCATCGAACATGGTCATCACCACGCCGAAGATGTTAAGGCCGGGGTTCACGCCGGCGGTGCGCAACTGGTCGAGCAGGCGGTTCATCATGGAGATGCCTTCGAGCGCGTAGTATTCGCATTGCAGCGGGATCAGGATGCCGTCGCACGCGGCAAAGGCGTTCAGCGAGAGGATGCCCAGCGACGGCGGACAATCCACGAACACCACGTCAAACCGGTTGGCAGCGCGCACCGGCTGCAGGGCCAGGGCGACGCGGTGCAGGTGGTTTTCCAGCCGGGCCAGCTCCAGGTCGGCGGCGCAGAGATCCACCTCGCTGGGGATGACTTCGAGGCGTTCAAAGTTGGTGGGCTTGATCTTTTCGAGCAGGGTGCCGGCCCCGAGCAGAACCTGATAGGCGCTGGCCCCGTCGATTTTTTCCACGCCGACGCCGCTGGTGGCGTTGGCCTGCGGGTCGAGATCAAAGAGCAAAACTTTTTTCCCCGCCGCCGCGAGGCAGGCGGCAAGGTTGACGGCGGTGGTGGTCTTGCCCACGCCGCCTTTCTGGTTGGCGACCGCGATGACTTTGGTTGGCACTGCCGGAATTAAATGAAAAGCGCGGTGGCGTTTCAAGCGCACACCGCGTCAGATGGAAGATTTTTTGTTCAGCGACCGACCGGCGTCGCAAAACTGGCGGACTGGAACAGCGGATTCTGCTGGCCGAACATGTTGGCCGACGGCTGGAGGCTGAGCACCGGATTGGTGCTGACCGAGATGCCGCTGGACGGGTCGGTCGCCGCGAGCAAGGGCGCCGGGGACGCGGAAGTGACGGAATCCATGATGGGCTGGGTGTTTTCCGCCACGACGGGCGCGGTTTTCGGTGCGGAATCGGATTGTTCGGCGATGAACAGGCCCGCGCCCAGCACCAAGCAAAGGCTGGTGGCAAACGCGCCGATGATGCCGGGTCTGGTCTCGAAAATCTGGAGAAAACCCGCCAGCCACGGGGCCGTGATCTGCAGGCGTTCCATGAAGGTTTTGGTTCCGCCTTCCTCGCCGGCGCGGATGCGGGAGATGATCTGGCTGGAGAAATGGTTGAAGTAGCCGGGCGGCGGAACCTCGTGCTGCTTGAGCTTCAGCAGCTGCCTCACCGTTTCAAAATTGTTTTCGTTTGCGTTCATTAAGATTGCATGTATTCAGCCAGATGAGCCTGCAGTTGCTGGCGGGCGTAAAACAAACGCGACCGCACCGTGCCGATGTTGCACTTCATGGCCTCGGCGATCTCCTCGTGCGAGACCCCCTGAACATCGTGCAGGATCACGACCATTCTGTGAGGTTCTGACAGCTTGAAGAGGGCTTCGTTCAATTTTTTTTGCAGTTCGGCCAGCCCGGCGTCGCGGTGCGGCGTCTTGTGGGAAATCAGGGCGACCAGGTCGGGGTTGTGCTCGGTGTTGAAGTCCAGGTCGTTCAGGCTGAAATGATGCCGGTTTTTCCGCTGCTTCAGGAAATTGATGGTCTTGTTGATGGCGATGCGGTAAAGCCAGGTGTAAAAACTGGAGCCGCCTTTGAAGGAGGGCAGCGCCTGATAAGCCTTGATGAAGGCTTCCTGCGTGAGGTCGTTGGCATCCTCGTGATTGCCGGTCATGTGATAAATCGTGGCGTAGATGCGTTCCTGATAACGCTTCACCAATTCATCATAGGCCGCTAGGTCGCCGCGCCGGGCGCGTTTCACCAAATCACCTTCCAACATCCCGGCAGGGGTGTTGGCGTCAGGAATGGTGGCAGGCTCCGGCATACTCATTGAACCGCCAAAGCATCGGTTTGTTGCGCGAGAAAATCCGTCATCGCGAGCAGCCCGGTTTTGCCCGGCGATGCCGGCAGCACGTCCAAGCTGGCGCGGGCCTGGGCCAGATACTTCTGGATGACCGCCACGGAAGGTGCAAACGTCGCGTATTTTTCCAGCAACGCCTTCACCGCCGCAAAGTTTTTCGGGTGCCAGTCCTGGATCAGGTTTTCCAGCGCCTTCCGGTCGGTCGCGTCCGCCTGTTTCCACGCGAGCAGCAACGGCCAGGTCAGCTTGCCCTTGGCCAGATCGGTGCCGAGCGATTTGCCGGCCTCCGCCTCGGTGCCGAAAAGATCCACGCAATCGTCATAGACCTGATATGCCGTGCCGACCGCCGCGCCGAATTCGCGCAAGCGGGCGCGCTGCTCCGGGGTGGCGGCGCTCAAAAACGCCGCGAGGTCGCACGCGAGCGTGAACAACTCGCCGGTCTTCATTTCGATGACGCGGAAGTAATCGCGGCGCGCAGCGGGGAAGTTCCGCCGCTGCTGCGTCTGCAAGATCTCGCCGGAACAGACCGTGTTGGTCGCCAGCGAGACTGCGCGGCAGACTTCCGTGGTCGGGAAATTGGAGGCGAGCTTCAGCGCCTGCGCAAAGAGGCAGTCGCCGAAGAGCACGGCGATCTCGTTGCCCCATTTGGCGGCGACGGTCGGACTGCCACGGCGGATTTGCGCCTCGTCCATCACGTCGTCATGGACCAGCGTGGCGAGATGCACCATCTCGATGATGACCGCCACGGTGACATGCGATTCGTTCTGTTTGCCAAAACAGCTTGCCGCCAGCGCGACGAGCGAGGGACGCAGATGTTTGCCGCCGTTGTTGAGCGCGTGTTCGGCGTAGGGGACGATTTGCGGGTCGAAATGCCTGGCCTGCTCGACGAGCTGCAGGGTCACAGCCTGTAGGAACGGCTCCACCGGTTCCACGATTTTTTTCCAGGAACGGGCAGGGTCGGCATCGGAAGCGTTTCCAGCATGGGAACTCACCGCTTTAGATTCAGCAGCCAGCATCGCGCTGAATTTACTTTCGCCGCGCAGGCGAGTCAAACTTGTTATGTTTTGCAGTCGCAAAGATAATCCTCGGTTAGTGTGGCGCGGGTTTGGCTTGAGTTTTTCGGCGGGTGCTTCATGATGACCGTTGGTTCACGGAACGAACCGCTCTGCCATAATGAAACAAAGCAAACTGACGTTGCCTGCCTCGATGACTGCCGCGCTGGCGTTCATCATCACCTGCGGCTTGAGCTGCACCCAGAAAAGCGCGCCGCCGCAGGGCAACCAGCCATTACCTCCGCCCGAACCCCTGCCGGCGGCAAAGGTGATTCCGCTCAATCCGCCGCCGTCAACGAACAATCTCACGGTGACCAACGTCGCCGCAAACGCGCAGGCGGCCAAGCCGGCCGCGCCGGCCATCACCAATCCGCCGCCTGCCGCCACGACCCCGGCGAAGCCATCAACTCCAGCGCTGCCGAACAACATCGTGGTGGTGGAAATGCCCGCGTCGCCGCCGACCGCTCCGGCCAAATTCTATTCCGACGAACCGCCGCTCAAATCCTGTTGCGCGGACGAGGCGAAGCCCCGCAATTATTATCTGAGTTTCCGGGCCGGTTATCAGCACATCAATTATCACGACAACCGCGACACCTATTATGTGGGGGCCAAGTTTTACGCCAACGGTGCCGGCCTCCGCGAACTGGCGGGAAAAAATGCCTGGCTTGTGCCCGATGCCAGCGCGGAGATTGCGCATCAATACCTGCCCAAGCCCGATGGCAGCGCGACGCCCGGCACCGGCGAGGGAATGCAATTTCGCGCCGATTTTTACTGGCCGTGGCTGAATTGGACGACGCACGTTTTGCCCCACACCAACCCGGTTTGTCCGCTGTGCCGGCCACTGGTGCTCGGTTTCGGCCCCGTGGCGGAAGTCGGCTTTGACCAGCTTTTTGACGGCAGTTCGGCCCGGTTCGCCCGCTATGCCGGTGCGCGCCTGACCATCAATCACAACGGCTTTATTGAATACACCGCCGGCGGCACGGATGGTTTGTCCGGCACCCGCCAGCAGGTGGTCGCGGAACTGCCTATCTACGCCAGCCGCGATGGCGAAGTCTGCTATGTTCTGCGAGGTGAATGGAATCGCGCGGACGAGGCGCAGCCGGACGTGCTTGCCGGCGGCCTGTTTTTGGAAATGCCCTTCAGTATTTTTGCCGAACCCCAAAAATGGTCGGACTTGATTCCGTTCCGGGGAAAATAAGGTTTCCGAGCAAACAACGCCGGATGGATTTTCCATCCGGCGTTGTTGTTTCCGGAACCGGCAAAAATAAAATTCTCGTTCTCCGTCCGGTTCTGCTAAACTCAAACCGTCGTAAAGACACTCATGACGCCAAAACTTTTTACCGAACTCGGACTTTCCCCCGAACTGCTCAAGGCCATTGACAAGCTTGGCTACGAACAGGCCTCGCCCATCCAGGCCGCCGCCATTCCCGTGCTGCTGACCGGCAAGGACATCGTCGGCCAATCCATGACCGGCTCCGGCAAGACCGCCGCCTTCGGTGTGCCGGCGGTGGAAAAAGTGGATCCGAATTTGCGGGCCGTGCAGGTCTTGATTCTTTGCCCCACGCGGGAACTGGCGATTCAGGTCTCGGAAGAAATCCACAAACTCGCGTTTTTCAAACGCGGCATCAACTGTCTGCCGATTTACGGCGGGCAGTCCTACGAGCGCCAGTTTTTCGGCCTGAAACAGGGTGCGCAAATCGTCATCGGCACGCCGGGCCGCGTGATGGATCACATGCGTCGAGGCACACTGCGGCTGGAGACGGTGAAGATGGTCATTCTTGACGAGGCCGACGTGATGCTGAACATGGGTTTCCGCGACGACATTGAAACCATTCTGAAGGACGCGCCGAAAGAACGGCAGACGGTGTTTTTTTCTGCGACGATGCCGAAGCCGATCCGCGACCTCATCGAAAAATATTCGCGTGATCCGCAAAACGTGAAGATCGAGCAGAAGGCGATGACCGTGCCGACGGTCGAGCAGGTCTATTACGAGGTGGATCGCCGCTACAAAATGGAATTGCTCACGCGCCTCATCGACCTTTACGACATGAAGCTGGGCATCATCTTCTGCAACACCAAGCGCATGGTGGACGATCTGGTGGAGCATCTCGAAGCCGCCGGCTATCAGGCCGACCGGTTGCACGGCGACATGACGCAAGCGATGCGCGATCGCGTGATGAACAAGTTCCGCAAGTCCGGTCTGGAATTTCTCGTGGCCACCGACGTGGCGGCGCGCGGCATCGACGTGGACGATGTGGAAGTGGTTTTCAATTACGATCTGCCCTACGACCCGGAAGATTATGTCCACCGCATCGGTCGCACCGGGCGCGCGGGCCGCAGTGGCAAGGCGATTTCGCTGGTGCCGTTCCGTGAACTGTTTCAGATCCGCAATATCGAACGCTTCGCCAACGTGCGGATCCAGCGCGGGAAAATCCCGACGGAAAACGAAGTCGCCGAGGCGCGCGAGAATGTTTTCACCGACAAGCTGCGAGCGCTGCTCACCAGCGGCGAATTTCCCAAGCAAGACCGGTTGATCGAGCGACTCGCCGAGGAAGGCTTTGCCTCCAACGACATCGCCTCCGCGCTGATTCATTTGTTGCAGAGCGGCGAAGCGGCCAAGGCCGCACCCAAGACCGAGGAATATGACCGCCCACCGCGCGAGGAGCGCCCGGGCCGGTTCGATGACCGTGGCGGGGATCGGGGCGGTTATGGCCGAGACGACCGCCGCCCATCACGTTTTGATGACCGCCGCGAAGATCGTCCGCGCCGTTTTGACGACCGTCCGGCCCGTGCGGACGTGAAGTTTGCCGATCCAAAACGTCCGGCAAAGGCTGTGCCGTGGAAAGCCAGCCCGTCGCCGTCACCCAAAACCATCGTCCCGCCGCCGGCAAAAGTAGTTGTTCCGCCAACACCGGTTCAGCCACCCGCAGAACCGATCGTTGCTGCGGTAAAAACATTTTCCGACGAGGAAATCTTGGCCTCAGTCAAGACCCCGGAGCCGAAGCCGGAATCCAAATTATTCATCAAACCAAAGCCCGCACCCGCTGCGCCCAAGCCGAAAGTCAGCCGCGCCACGCCCGCCGGTCAGACACGGTTGTGGATGAATCTTGGCGAGACGCAGGACATCAAGCCGATTGACATCGTGAACGCCGTCGCGGGCGAGACCGGTCTGCCCGGCAAAGTGGTTGGCACGGTCGATGTGCGCGAGAAACATCTGTTCGTGGACGTGGCCGATGAGCACGTCAATGGCATCATCGCGAAGCTGAACCGCGCAAACATCAAGGGCCACAAGGTCAAGGTCAAGGTCGCGTGATGAACGACGGTGAACCATCAGCCGAACCAGCCGAACCAGCCGAACCAGCCGTTCCGGCCAAGCCGGTCGAGCGCCTGTTTCCGTTTGTGCTGAAGACCCGCGGGCTGCTTGTGGGGCGCGACACATTGCGGGCGAACAAGGGCAAGCTCCATTTTGTGCTTATCACCCGTGACATCGCCGACGCCAGCCGTGATGAGGTGTTAAGGGATTTCACGCATTACCCGGTGGTGCAGCATTTTCTGGCGGCGGACTTGGAAAAGTTTTTCAACGTCAAAGGCGCGAAGGCGGTCGGATTCATCAAGTCCGGTCTGGCGCAGTCCATTTACGCCGAGTTGAAGCCCCACCGTATCAATCAGCCATTTAATCCATCCAAGTCGGGAACTTCGGAGCAGGTTTAGGTTGGCTGGGTAATTTTTCGGTGGCCGAAATTCAAACGGCAGGCGCAGCCTTGATTACTAGCGTAGCAGGGTGACAAGCAATGCGATTTGTAGCAGTGTCACGGCGGCGAGAATCCCCCACACGGACAGTTCGCGCAGCCGTAGGCTGCGTTGGAGCGGGGCAGTGAGCCAGAATTGGAACTTGGCGGAGCCGAAGGAGATGATGTCACCGTTGCGCAGTCGTGCGGCGGTTTGCGGCTCGTCGTTCACGGCGACAAAAGCGCCGGCTTCGGTCTGTAGGGTGAATCCTTCTTCTCTCTGAAAATTCAAAGTGAGATGACAATGCCAAACCCCGTCATCATCAAGCAGTAAATTGTTTTCCGTCGCCCGCCCGATGCGAAAAGGAAAATGGCGGACGATTTGTCGGTCGCCCGCCATCTTGCCGGAAAGAATGTGAAGACAAACCATCAGAATGCGCGGCGCGTGACTTCAATTTGGTCGCCAGGATAAACCTGCGGGTCGGGTGCGGTGCCGTCCAGAATATCATTGCCGTTGAGCTTGAAGCGCTGGCCGTTGGCACGGATGAGCCAGATTTTACTGCGGTTGGCGAAGTCGGTGAAATCACCGGCGGAAGTGATGGCCTTGCTGAGCGTGATCTGGCCAACGTAAATTTGGCGACCGGGATTTTTAATTTCACCGCGGACATAAAAGACACGGTCGCCAGTCTTGACGGTGACCGTGATATGCGTGAAATATTTTGGAACGTAGAGGTCGTGAATGGCATCTTGCAATTCGCCGGGAGTGCGACCAGCGGCTTTCACATGGCCGACCAAATCCAAGGTGATGGTGCCATCTTCCTTGATGGTTTCCTCGTGGGGTGGCATTTGCTCCGGCAAACCGTCGAGAACGACGCCAATGTTGTCGCCAACATGCAGGCGTGCGACGGCTGTATCTCCCGAATATTCAGAACTGGGCGGAGCCATGACCGCCGAATTGTTAGGGGTGGCACAACCCCCAAGGCCAAGCAAAATGACCGGCAACAACAGCAGGCCGCCTTGTCGTATAAGCTGGAAAATATTTAAATTCATCGGCAATAATTTGGGCAATTTCAAGGGGCAATCAACTTTTTTGTTTAAGTGCGTCTTTGTTGCCCTCATTGGAGCCATCGGTCTTGGCTCCCGTCTCCTGCTCAGCAGGATTTCGTGAATAGTAGTAATCGTGGTAATAGCCGCTGTAGTAATAATAACCCTCATCCTGCGACATGTTGATGTTGTTGAGGACGATGCCAGCAAAGTTGCCGCCGACTTTCTCGATCATCTGCTTGGCGCGGATGGTCATGGGTTGCGGGTAGCGACGGAATTGGATGACTTGCATCACAATATCCACTTCGCTGGCCAGAATGGAGGCGTCGCTAACGCCAAGGATGGGCGGTGAATCAAAGAAAATGAAATCGTAGCGTTGCTTGAGTTCTGCGATCATTTCTTTCATCTGCACGGATCCAAGAATGCCCATGGAACTATTGGGTAATTTACCGCTAGGCATGAAATCAAGATTGGGCACAGGACTCACCTGAATGATTTCCGGCAGAGTGTTTTGCTTGAGCAGGTAGTTGGTAAGGCCAAGAGAGTTCGATACCTTAAAAAGTTTGTGAAGTGTTGGGCGGCGCAAATCGGAATCAACTATCAAAATGCGCGCACCTGCCTGGGCGAATACAGTAGCCAGATTGATTGCCGTAGTAGATTTACCTTCGCCAGCACCAGCACTAACCACAACAATGGTGTTAAGGGTTTCGTCTTTGCGTGAGAAAAGCAAATTGGTGCGCAATACTCGATATGCCTCGGCATGCTTGCTTTCCACGCCCTCTTCAACCAGATAGCCAATGTTTTGTGGAACAACACCCAGCACAGGTGCTTGGAAAGTGCGTTCCACGTCGTCTATGGTTTTGACGCTGGTATCAAGGTATTCGATGAAGAAGGCCAGACCAAGACCCATGAGCAAGCCAAAAACCAAGCCAAGGGATATGTTTACGGTTTTATTTGGCCGCACGGGTGCCTTGCCGGGTTCAGCATAGTCGGTAATCTGTGCCACGGAGGTTCTAGGAATTTCCATATCCAGCTTTTCAGCTTGGATTTTCGAATAGACCAGTCGGTGCATGTTCAACATTTCGTCCAAACGGCGTTTTTCATCGTAGTAGGGCTGGTTTTTGGTGGCCGCTTCTTGGTCTTTCCTTTTTGCGGCATCAACTTGCTCAACTAATGAGTCCAAGGCAGCCTTTTTTGCACTGACTTGAGCTTCCATGCCTGCGATGATGCCGGCTACGCGGTCATTGATTTGCCTATCCAAAGTATCAATCAAAGTTTGCACCCGAATGATGTTCAAGTTGCTCGGCGAATAATCAACTTTCATCAAACTCAATTTTCTTTGGGCTTCATGAAACTGATCCAAAAGTGGCCCCAGCGAGCCGTCGCTAATTAAAGATGGTAGGACATCTCGCAATTTATCGGGACTCATTTCATGCAGTTTTTCCAATTGCACCTTTAATTCTGCATAAGTTCTCTCGCCCTGAATTTGCTGGCCATGCAGCGCCTGTAATTCGGCATAGTCCAATGTTGGCATAGGAGCGGAAGCGTTGGCAAAATCTCCGCTAATGCCGAGATCGTGGCGAAGCTGTTCAACACGTGCTTGTGCCGCGTTGATTTGTTGCTCTTGATTTTTGAATTGTTCCTCCATTGACTCCAGTCCCTTGGCGGTCAATTGCCGGCGAGATTGCAAACGATAGTCTTTGTAAGCCTCACCAATGGCATTAGCCAACGTCGCCGCTTCGTTACGGTCATCACTATAAACAGTTATGGCAATAAGTTTGGTGTTGCGCACGGGAGCCAAACTCATGCGACCCTTAAGAATTTCCAAGGTTTCGGTAGACTTTAGAGTTTCGCCATTAAAATATTTTTTCCCCCACTCGATATTCAAATTCAACTTGTTGATTACGTTACTCAACACGATTTGTGACTGCATGATTTCAAACGTGGTTTGTATGAAAAATGGATCGTATCCGCCACTAGAGATAGCAGGGGTCGTCATGCCAGAAATGTCCAAGCCGTCTGATTCGACTTTGATACGGGTCGTGCTGGCATAGGATTCCGGTAAGATGAATGTCACAGCCGTAGCAATAATGGCTGTAATTAAAAACACCGTAATAATGATCGCCTTGCGGATACGGATTACGCGCCAGTAATCCAAAAAGTGTAACTTGGTTTCAGGTGGTTGAAATTTGATGGAATCCATACAAAAATGGGAGCCAAATTTAGACTCGGCTCCCAACAAAGTGTTCAATGCATGATAAGATTATCAAACTGACGGCTTAATAGGTCGCTGTTAAGCCAAAGTAGAAACGATTGCGTTCAAATCCACGTCCGGGAATGTCTGATACCAATTGATCGTAGTTGTAGCCAACGTCTACAGAGAAATGATGGTTGATTTGGTAGTCAAAATTCAAACCCAGGCTGTAGTCAGTGTCAGCGGAACTGCTGTAGGCTCCGTATTGAAACGCCGAAATTTGGTCTCGGGCAATAATAGTTCCTACCAATTTTGGGGTTAACCGATGATTGATGTCCGCATAAATAACGGAACTTTCCTGATACTGTGTCAAATGCCCGGTGGTGTCAGCCTTAACCACATCAGTGGCATTATTGTCTTGGGTGAATCCCACTTGAAGATAACTTCCCGGCGAATAGGTGTAGGTGGAATTAAAGTCAACATAGGGGGACACCGAGGTTGAAGGATAGTTGGGGTCGTTATAATTATCTGTATAAGCCGCGCCGCCTCTTACCGTTCCGGCCAAGTTGGGTGTAAACTGATGCTGAACCCCAACGTATCCATAATGCGTTCGGCTGTCACGATCCGCACTGTGGTGAAAAATGACATCTTTAATCAAGGGTTTAATTGGATCAGGAAATTCCGAATATGATATAAGCTCATTACCCGTGAAGTTCACCCAACTAAACTGGTAGCCGACAAAACCCATTGTCTCCGGCTGGAAATGCCACTGCAAGTCCAAGTCGATATGTTGCTCTATTCGGTTTAGTTGACCAGCATAGCTGGGGCCTTTACCGCCAGGTAGAATGTCTATTAATGTTGCCCCGCTATTGTCGTAAGAATAAAAATCATTTCCATAGTTTAAGCTGGTGCTGAACTGACGCGTCCATTCGGTGCTTAACGTAAGATTTGCGTGATTGCCAACATTGTTCCCGTTGAGACGAAAGACTTGGGCGGATGGCAAGTTGGGATTGTTGATTAATTCTGGCTCCTGTCCAACCGCAACGGTGTCCGACGCCGTCAATTTCCAACGAGTATTGAAAGCATGATCCAGCCAGATATTAACCTGATGAGTTTGGTCAAACGGATTCAGCCCTAGGCTATCACGGTCATTGTAATAATAGAGCCCGTAAATATAACGCAAACCCACATCAGTTTGCTGCAAGGGAACATTGAATGAAATGGACGGAACTAGCTCGGTGCCATAACTTCCTCTACCGCCGCTAATGTTGTAATTGTCGTCGTAGAATCCGCGCAGTGAGGCTGAAACATCCCATACCTTCGGCGCCAAAATTTGCGAATCAGCCGCTCGACCTGATAGTGAGCCGATAGCGCCAACCAGTGCCAAGCCCGCCGAAAAAACAGTTTTATTCATATGTGTCTGGAATTTTCTTTGCCAACCAGTGCAGATTTAAATTCAAAAAATGTGCTCTGGAACACGAAACGGCAAAACAATATCAGTTTGGCAAGTTGTCCGTCAAACCAATTTTTGGACAATATCACCCGTGAAATCCTAAATAAACATTGGGATATTGATAGGGTAATGCCGTGGTGTTAAGTTTTTTTAAGCTAGTTCTTTTTTCAATTCCGAAAGCGATAGAGTATTGGTCGCGTCAGTTGCTTCCAGCCACCCTTTTCGAGCCACGCCCGCGCCAAGCCGTAGAAACCCAGCATGTATGTTTCGGTGGGCGTCCGTATTTAGGACACATTTCACACCCTTTGACTTTGCATAGGGCCAGTGCCGCCAGTCCAAGTCGAGCCGATAGGGATTACAGTTCAATTCAATCCAAGTCCCGGTTTCTGCGCAAGCGTCAATCACCGCGTGGATATTCACCGGATATGGCTCGCGTTCCAGCAACAGCCGGCCAGTGAGGTGGCCGAGAATATGCACGAATGGATTTTCCGCCGCACGGATCAGCCGTTTCGTGTTCTCTGCCTCGCTGCTCGATGGCACATGCAGGCTGGCTACCACCACTTCCAGTTCCGCCAAGACGTCGTCATCAAAATCCAGCCGATCCTTTAAAATGTCCACCTCAGTGCCGGTCAGCAACCGGAAAGCCCTTCCTTCGTCGGCAAATCTTTTGTTCAAAGCGCCAATCTCCTTGATTTGTTTTTTCAAACGAACGGCATCCAGCCCGTTCGCTTGATACGATGCCTTCGAATGGTCGGTGATCGCCCAATATGCCAAGCCAAGTCCATCCATGAATTCAGCAATCTCAGCCAGCGAGTCGTGTCCATCACTCCAATTCGAGTGATTGTGCAGGGAACCTTTCAAGTCCGACCATTCGACCAGCCTTGGCATTTCATTTTTCTCCGCCGCCGCAAATTCGCCGTGATCCTCACGCAGTTCCGGCGGCACAAACGCCAGCTCCAGCTTGGCGAAAATGTCTTCTTCCGTTTTGCAAGCGACGAGCAACTGCTGGTCGCGAGTTTCTTCTTTCGACTTGAACAGGCCGTATTCATTAAGCCGTAAACCGCGTGCAATCGCCCGCTGCCGCATCACGATGTTGTGCTCCTTGCTGCCGGTGAAATACGCCAGTGCGAACGGAAACTCCGCGTCGCTCACCACGCGCAAATCGCACTGTATGCCGCCTTCCAATATAACGCTCGCCTTCGTCTCACCCTTCGCCAGCACCTTGACGATGCCTTCCTGCGAAACAAAAAATTCGATCACGCTCGCCGCGTTTTTCGACGACGCCAGCAGATCAATGTCACCGATGACTTCCTTGAACCGGCGCAAGCTGCCCGCCGTGCTGCAACGGATGACATCGGGATGCTGGCGCAGATTTTCCAGCAACGGCTCCGCTGCCAGCCACGCGTCGCTCAAGAGATGCTTGCTCGCGTAAGTGCGATTCAGTGCGATGCCTTCTAAAATATTCGCCTGGGTTTTTTCACCGAAGCCGTCCAACTCCGCCACCTTGCCGGCCTTGCACGCGGCCTCCAATTTTTCAATCGAATCAATGCCGAGTTTTTTATTCAGCGCCTGAATTTTCTTTGGCCCGAGGCCGGAAATCTCCAGCATTCCCAGGAGTCCCGGCGGAATCGAAGCTTTCAGCTCGTCGTAGGATTTCAGCTTTCCCGTCTCGACCAACTCCGTGATTTTTTGTTCCAGTGCCGCGCCGATGCCCTTGATTTCGCCGAGCCGTTTTTCGGCGACGATTTTGGCCAGCGGTTCGTTCAAACCTTCAACGATGCGCGCGCCATTCGAGTAGGCGCGGGTCTTGAACGGATTTTCGCCCTTCAATTCCAGCAACGTCCCGATCTCGGTCAAAATTTCCGCGACTTTGTCTTTGTCCATGCGCCCAAGATGGCTGCGCAAGTTCCAAGTTTCAAGTTGTCCGTTGCTTGGCTAAATTCTGCACATGACAAAACGCAGACAATTATCCGTTGCGCTCACCATCGCCGGTTCCGACAGCGGTGGGGGCGCGGGCATTCAGGCTGATTTGAAAACTTTCGCCGCGCTCGGCGTTCATGGTGCCAGCGCCATTGCCTGCGTGACCGCGCAAAATCCGCACCGCGTCCTCGGCGTGGAACCATGCTCGCCCAAAATATTGCGTCAGCAAATTGAAGCGGTTTTTGAAGAGCTGAATCCAGCGGCGGTAAAAACTGGAATGCTGTTCACGGCGGAAAATATTTCGATCGTCGCCAGTTTTTTCCACAACTCAAAATTAAAAACTAAAAACTTAAAACTCGTTGTCGATCCGGTGATGGTTTCCACCAGCGGCGCGCGGCTGCTGAGATCTTCCGCCGAAGAAGTTTTGAGGGAAAAACTCCTGCCGCTCACCTCGCTTGTCACGCCGAACTTGGACGAGGCGGAAATCTTGGCGGAACAGAAAATCCGTTCGCCGGAACAGATGCGCGCCGCCGCCCGGAGAATTCACTCGCGCTTTGGCTGTGCGGTTTTGTTGAAAGGCGGTCACCTCAAGAATTCCTCCGTGGCTATTGATGTTTTCTTCGATGGCGAAACAGAACTGCTCTTATCCGCGCCGTTCGTGCGCGGTGTTTCCACGCACGGCACCGGCTGCACTTATTCTGCGGCGATCTGCGCGGCGCTGGCGCTCGGCCATAGTTTGCCGCACGCGGTGGAGATCGGGAAAAATTTCATCTCGACGGCGATCGCCGGCAGTTACCGGATCGGGAAACACTTCGCGTTAGGCCACGTCAGAAACCTGGCTTTCGCAGCCGGAAAAACTGCGCGGCGGCCGGGGTGTTCAGCGGGATGCTGTTCTGGCCATTCGTGAGCGTCAGCGGCGGCACATTGTTCGTGCTCCATGTGTCGGTCTGAAGATTGGTTCGCGCTTCGACGCAGAAGCCAGCGGGATAAACCGGCCACGACAGGGCCGGGTTGGTGGTGCCAGAAATCGTCATTGTTGGCGGCGGCACAAATTCCCACGCCAGCGCGTAAGGCTCGGCGGCGCTGACAATATTAACGTTGGGCGTGCCGCCGGCTTTCCACACCTGCAAATCGTAGCGACCCTGTGCAAGGTTGGTGACGTAAAGATGCTCGACGTTGTTCACATAGCTGGTGCTGGCAGCAACGAGGTTGCTGTTGGCTGTGTCATACAGCAACAGGTCTAGGTCGTTGACAACGGAGTAGTTGGCCTGACGGTTCCAGACCAGTGTGGCGGTGGCGGTGAATTTCACTGACTTCACCACGTTAGAAACATTGAAGTAATAATGCTGGATGCTGTCGCTGGAAACTCCGCTGGTGTTGGTGGCGAAATTCCAGCCGGACAACGCGCTCACCGTGCCCGTCGCTCCCGTCGGCGGATGCGCCGCGTTGAGCGGCACTGTGCTGGTGGCAATGCACGCCTGTTTGCCGCCGGCGAGTTGCTGGTAGGAATTCAACACATTGACTACGCCTGCGCCGTAACGCGCATCCAGCGGCATGGTGCTGGAATTCGTCCAGTCCAAGGGTTTCACTGCGCCGTTGAGGAGCAAAGCTTTAATTGTCCGAATGTCGGAGGCGGAATTGGTGTCGCCGCCGTCGCCGCGCAAGGCAGCCTGCATCATCAGCGCTGCTGCGCCAGAGACGATGGGAGTAGAAAAACTAGTATAATCAGGAGAGGGGGCCGTGAGGTCGGGTTTGCAGCGACCATTATCAAGGGTGGGACCGATGCTTGATTTTGCATTCGGGCCGTAGGCCGCCACGCTGATGCCATTGTAACATGTTGAGGGCGGCAGCACCGGGCCGCCGTTGCCTGCGCCGGAGACAAACAGCGTTTTGTATTGCGCGGAGTAATTGTCGTATATCGCGTCGTAGGTGGACTGATTATTAGAATCTACGAAGCTTTGGTTAATGACAGAGGCGGAAATGACTGCAAGCGGCTGCACAACATTGTTCACAAAATAGCCCGCCTCGAAATTGTCCACATGGGCAACATTCGTGGCGACTCCACCGGACATGCCGTAAAAGTCATTGCCGACATTTTCCGCGTGCCAGGAGTTTGTGCCCAGTATGTTCGGGTAAATGTTCGTCGAACCAACCGCAGAGAAATAATTGAACAAAGCGTCGGACTTGCCGGTGGCGGCAGGGTTCACTTCAAAAGCCAGCGGTGAAGCGTTGTAATCCAGAGCCGCCTCTACCTGTGCCACGCGAATGCCGCTGCCGTCCACATTCGTGGTGATCGCACGCAGGGCTGTGACACCGGTGTCGTCCAGTGTGCCGGCAAATCCAGAATGACGAAGCCAAACAATTCCCGCCATGAGCAACAGGGTTTGGAGCAACAGTTTCATGGTTCTGATTTGCGGAAACAATAACTCATCCGCTTTAAAATTCTAGCCGTTGCCGCGAAAAAACCTGTTTAATTTTGGCGATTACAGTAATTTTTCCAGGTGTCCGAAACGCTGGTTGTCAATGAAATCTACCTGAGCCTGCAGGGCGAAAGCGCCTTTGCCGGGTTGCCGTGCATTTTCGTCCGCCTCACCGGCTGCGACCTGCGTTGTTCCTATTGCGACACCGCCTACGCCTTCACCGAAGGCAAAAAACGGACGCTCACGGAAATTCTGGAAAAAGTCCGTCAACTGGCCGCCCCGTTTTCCAACTCAAAACTAAAAACTAAAAATTCAAAACTTCCACTTGTGGAACTGACCGGCGGCGAGCCGCTGCTCCAGAAAAACTCCCTGTCGCTGATGCGCCAGCTTTGCGATGCCGGCTTCACTGTGCTGATCGAGACCAGCGGCGTGCACGATATTTCGCCAATAGATTCAAGGGTTCGGCGCATCATGGATTTGAAATGTCCGTCCAGCGGCGAAGTCACGAGCAACCGGCTTGAAAACCTCACGCACTTGAAAGCCACCGATGAAATCAAGTTCGTCATCGGCACGCTGGAGGATTACGAATGGGCGAAAGCGCAAATCGTCGAACACAACTTGGCCGCGAAATGTCCGTTGCTGTTTTCGTGGGTGCATCCGCTCGCGCCGGAGCAGCAAAATCCGGTGCTGAAAAATGTTCCCGGCGGACTCACATCCATTTCCCGAAAAGAATTGGCGGAGAAAATCATCGCCGACGCGCTGCCGGTGAGGTTTCAAATCCAGCAGCACAAGATCATCTGGCCGCCGGAGCAGCGCGGTGTTTGAAATGAGGGCCACGCAAAAAATCCTGAACCGGCTGCGCCAATACGAATCGCGCAACGTCCTGTTCGCCGAGCCGGACGGTTCATGGCCGGTTGTCTGGGAACGTGCCCGTGGCGTTCATGTCTGGGATGCGGAAGGTGAAAAATATCTCGACCTCACCGCCGCGTTCGGGGTCGCCGCCGCCGGCCACGCCAACCTCCGCGTCGTCCGCGCCGGCCAGAAACAGATGGCCAAACTGCTGCATGCGATGGGCGATGTGCATCCGCATGCGCTCAAGGCTGCGCTCGCGCAAAGACTGAGCGAACTGACTTTCGGACGCTGGAACAAAAGCAGCGGCAAAGTCATTTTTTGCAACTCCGGCTTTGAAGCCGTCGAGGCCGCCCTGAAAACCGCGCTGCTCGCGACCGGCAAGCGCGGCGTCATCGCCTTCACCGGCGCGTATCACGGTCTCGGCTACGGCGCGCTCAACGCCACGCATCGCGAGCATTTTCGCGCACCGTTCCGTCCGCAACTGCGCGAGTTTGCCGACTTCGCTCCATTTCCAAAAACTGCCGCCGATTTGCCAGCGTTGGAAAAGTTGCTCCGCAAAATTCTCCGCCAAAAAACTATCGGCGCGATTCTCGTTGAGCCGATTCAAGCGCGCGGTGGCATCAATGTTCCGCCCCCGGCTTTTCTCCCGCTGTTGCGCAAACTCTGCGATGAGTCCGGCACGCTGCTCATCGCCGACGAGATTTACACCGGTTTCGGCCGCACGGGAAAATGGTTCGCCTGCGAACACGCGCGGGTTGTTCCCGATGTGATTTGTCTCGGCAAGGCGCTCACCGGCGGCTTTCCGCTGTCCGCCTGCGTCGGCCGTGCGGAGCTGATGGACGCCGCGTGGCCGGCTTCGACCGGTGAGGCGATCCACACCAGCACGTTTCTCGGCCATCCCGTCGGCTGCGCGATGGCGCTGGCGCAAATCACCGAAATCAAACGGCTGAAATTGTGCGAGCGCAGCGCCGCGCTGGGCGAATTTCTGCTGGCCGAACTTGCTTCAATTAAAAACTTAAAATCAAAAATTAAAAACTCCACTCGCGGCCTCGGTTTGATGGCCGGTGTAGAATTGACTTTGCCCAGCGGCAAACCGGCAACGGAAGCCGCACTGATTGCGATCAAAACTTTACTGCAACGTGGATATATTTTCCTGCCGGAGGGTGAGCACGCCAACATCATCAGCTTCACGCCCCCGCTGACGATCACCCGGGCGCAACTGGCCAGAGCTGTGGCCGCGCTGGTGGAGGTTTTGAAATGACGATCACCGAAATGCGCGACCTGCTGACGAAGCGCGACATCCAGCTCACGCGTTCGCTTGGCCAGAATTTCCTGCACGACGGCAACCAGCTCCGCCGCATCGTGGACGCGGCGGAAATCTCATCGGTCGACAAAATCCTTGAGATCGGGCCGGGCCTCGGGCCGTTGACGGAATTGCTTTTGGAAAAAGCCGGCGCGGTGCTGGCCGTCGAGATGGATGCGCGCCTCGTCGAAATTTTGCGCGAACGGTTCGCATCGACAGCTACGCTGGAACTGTTTCACGAAGATGCTCTGGCATGGCTGAAGCGCGAGCCGCGCGATTGGAGCGCCTGGAAGCTCGTCGCCAACCTGCCATATTCCGTCGCCTCGCCGATTCTGGTGGAGTTAGCCGCCGGAACCCGTGCGCCGCAGATGATCGTCGCCACGCTTCAGTTGGAAGTAGCGCAACGGCTCATGGCGGCGACGGACGCCGATGATTACGGGGTTCTGACGTTGCTGGTGCAGCTCGATTTCGAGCCACGCGGCTGGTTCAAGATTCCGCCCGCCTGTTTTTTTCCCGCGCCGGACGTGGATTCCGCGTGCGTCTGTCTGGTGCGTCGCGCCACACCGTTGCTGTCGGAGCCGGCGCGCGAAACATTCCGGCGCGTGGTGAAAAAAGCCTTCTCCCAGCGGCGCAAGATGATGTTGAAGCTGCTCAAACAGGACTGGCCGAAGGAAAAACTGGAAGCCGCGTTTGCCGCCCTGAACATCTCGCCGCTGGAGCGCGCGGAAAAATTGAGTCTGGAGCAGTTCGTGGCGCTGACACAAAAGCTCTTGTGCCCGGGCTAATTTCTGGTTGTTCCTTCGGGACTAACTCGCAAGTGGGCATTCGACTAAACTTAAATGATGACTCCGGATTCATGCAGACGCTTCAAAAGATTATCGTATTCTGAAGGACTTAATTCTTTTTGAAGCGTATCAATGAGAAGTTGCTGGTTTCGCTTCATTTGATCCAAGTCCTGTTGCAACTGAATCAACTGATCGCTTTTGGAGTGACCTAGAACCGGCTCTTGTCCTTCTTGGCGTAATTCCGGGGTGGCTTGCAAAGATTTCGACCATAGTTCTTCGGAAATAATCTGACATCTTTCACCGGATCTTTTGAAATAAAGCACGGCGATGATTTTACGTCCGAAGCTTCCATGACCCCATGAAGGTTCGGCATAATTTCCAACGACAAGATAGTTAAGCGCGCGGTTGGGACGCTCGTAGCAAAATCCGCCTCGTAGTTTGGTTTCGGCCTCACACTTATTCCGGTTGCCGTCGGCAAAATCAAAAACTCCCGTGAAACAAAACGAGCGGCCCTGAAAAATGATTTCAGGAGCGGGCGTGTCCAGAAATTCCTTCGATGATGGAACAAGTTTGGTAGGCTTATTTTTAGCTGAAGATTTGTAGGACTTCAGCACATAATCTTTTTTGTTTTGCGCCGGCATTTTAGAACAGCTCGTTCTTTGTTTTTGGTTTTTGCCCCAGCATTTCCAGAAATTCTTTCTCCGTGAGAATTTTTGTGCCGAGATTTTTTGCTTTATCCAGCTTTGAACCGGCTTCTTCGCCCACGAGCAGGAAATCGGTGTTCTTGCTGACTGAGCCAGTCACACTGCCGCCTGCATCGCGGATGAGCGCCGAGGCTTCATCGCGGGAAAGCGTTGGAAGTGTGCCAGTGAGAACAAATGTCTTGCCACCTAAGTCTTGGACTTTTGTAGCTGTTGAATGAGCCAGTCCGCCCAACGGCCATATTTCTAATTCTTTCAATCGCGACAAAATTTGTTTTCCGGTTTTTGAATCAAAGAAATCTAAAACACTTTCAGCAACGACAGGCCCAAGCTCCTCGGGCATTCCAGCTTTATGCAATCGTTCTTCGAGGGTCGCAAGCCGTCCTTTGACTTTGGAACGTTTCTTTTGCAACTCCTCAGGCAGTTTTTTACGGTGGCCACTTGGCTTCTGCTTTTGCAGTTCTTTGTGGAGCGCAACTTCTTTTTCCAGTTCTTCCAGTTGGCCTGAAAGCGACTTGATTTCGTGGCTTAACTCGAGACGTTCTCTTTCAACTTCGCCGCGCAATGACTCTGCAGACTGTGACCGGCGATCGATTTCTTGACGAATCAACACCCATACAGACTTCCTCCGCGCAATAAGCGTTTCATTTCCGTCAATTTCATTCGTATCAGCGGCTAAATCCTTATTTCGCAATTTACCTTCATCGCACACCAACTTGAGAAGATTAGAATTGGCGACGTCTTGAAAATCCAGATGACACTTGCCGATGTAAAACGCAGTTGTTTCACCGACGCCCGCAATCCCAAAGGCCTGAATCCAGCGCGAGAGCGGCGCGGTTTTGGCACGCTGAAGCGCGTCGAGAATCTTCGTGGCGTTCTTTTCGCCAAACGTGCGCGGCTCGTCGTCCGTGCCGAGATTCAGCTTGCCGAGCACTTCCAGTTTCAAGTCGAACAGATCGAGCGGCTCCTTGACCAGTCCGCGTTCCACGAGTTTTTCCGCCACGATGCCGCCGAGCGATTCGAGGTCGAGCGCTTTGCGTGCCGCAAAATACTCCACGCGCCGCGTGAGCTGCGCGGGACAGCCCGCGATGTTCTGGCAGCGCCAGGCGACTTCGTCTTCGCCGCCCGCCGCCGCTTTGTCTTTCGCAATCGCACCGCCGCACACGGGACATTTGCCGCCGATGTGCTTGAAGAGATCAAACTCCGCCGCGCCCGGCGGACGCTTGGTTTTCACCACCTCGAAAATTTCCGGGATGACCATGCCGGCTTTGCGGATGACCACGGTGTCGCCGATGCGGATGTCTTTGCGTCGGATTTCATCCTCGTTGTGCAACGTCGCGCGCGCGACGGTGGAACCTTGCACGAAGACCGGTTCAAGTTCCGCCACGGGCGTGAGCACGCCGGTGCGTCCGACCTGAACGGTGATGGCTTTGAGAATCGTTTCCGCCGGCGTGATCCACGGCACGGGTTTGTGCACGATGGTGTAGCCGGGCGAACGGCTGCGGCCGGGAATCTTCGGCCAGTCGGCGAGCGTGTTTACCTTCAGCACGAGGCCGTCAATCTCGTAAGGCAACTGCCGGCGCAAATCTTTTTCCTCGTTGTAATGCGCTACAATTTTGTCGCGATAAACTTTCAGCACTTCCTCGATGCCGTCGCAGACCCACCAAAGTTTTTGCGTGGGCAGGCCGAATTTGGCGAGCGTTTCGAGCATTTCGGAATGGGTTTTAAATTCGATGCCGTCCACCGCACCGGTGGCGTAAAACACCGCGCGAATCGGCCGTTGTGCGACGAGCTTGGGGTCGAGCTGTTTGAGCGTGCCGGCGGTTGCATTGCGGGCGTTGGGAAAACTTTTTTCGCCTTCGGAGGCGAACTTGGCGTTGAGAGCGTCAAAGTCCTTGATGGAAATGTAAGCCTCGCCGCGCACTTCAAGCAGGGCAGGGGGATTCTTGCTATTCAGCTCCAGCGGAATACCGCGGACGGTTTTGAGATTAGCCGTGATGTCGTCGCCTTCCGTGCCGTCGCCGCGCGTGACACCCAGTGCCAGTTTGCCGTGGCGATAGTGAACGCCGATGGACACACCGTCCACTTTCGGTTCGATGATATATTGCACTTTTTCACGGCCAAGGTGTTTGCGGATGGTCGTGTCGAAGGCGCGCAGTTCAGCCAAAGTATTTTGATCCTGCAAACGGTTGCGCTGGTCGCGGTCGGGAACTTCGTCCTTCGTCGGCAAATCGCTGGCTTGCACCTTGTCGAGCGAGAGCATCGGCACGAGATGTTTGACGCGGGCGAATTTTTCGCTGGGCGCGCCGCCGACGCGTTGCGTGGGCGATTCCGGCGTGACCAGATCGGGGAATTCCCTTTCCAGCTTTTGGAGTTCCGCAAAAAGCTGGTCGTATTCGCGGTCGGAAATTTCCTGCCGGCCGACGACGTAATAGGCGTGGTCGTGCCGGCGGATTTCGGCGGATAATCCGGCGTGGCGTTTCTGGGCTTCGGCTTGCGTCACGCCGGAATATTTATCTGTCGCCGGCTGGAAAGACAGTTTTTTAATGAGGCGAGTCCCGGTATTTTCGTTTTGAAAACATCGGTGCCAGCCGTGCCGCTGTGTTCTATTTGGCCAGCAAAAAAGCCAGTCCGGCCAGACCGCACAGAAAGCCCGCAATGCCGAGGCAGTCCGTCATGCCGAACCGGATTTCTTCGCAGGGATTGATCGGCACCAAAGCCTGCAAAAAGCGGCTGCGGCGCTCCAAATGACTGCAAATATTTTTCATTGAAAGACAACAAGCATAAGTCTTGCCAAGTCGGGCTGGCTCAAATCGCGATCCAAACCTTCCGGCTGACCCGAAATGGCGCATCTGCTGGCATGCCGAAGGACAATCACCGGCGCCGGGGGAGAAAATCCGCTTTGACCGGTCGGCGGCGGAATCTTACTGTGGCTTCGTGCGTGGAAATCTGGCAAAGGCATTTGAACTGGCAAACTCCGAAAGGTTCCGCCGTGCGCCGCTCCCCAAATCCTACACAGACTTCCTCGGCCACAAGCTGTTTCTCTTTTTGCTGACGGTGCAGGGGCTCGGTGCCTTCGCGCTTATCACGCTGGGGGTGATGGTGAAAAAATTCAAAGTGGCGGAAAATGTCATCCATCCGCGGCTCCGGCAGGAAATCACCCGCGCCGGCGTGGCGCTGCTGCCGATGTTTTTTTTCGTCGCGCTTGCGCTGGGGTTTCTCGTGATCGGGCAGACGGTCTCGACCTTGGAGAAAGTGGGTGCGGTCAATTATCTCGGCTCGACGATGGTGATTGTGGTCGTGCGGGAACTCGGCCCGCTGCTGGCGGCGATGCTGGTGCTGGCGCGCGTCGGCACGGCGCACATCATCGAACTGGGCACGGCGCGCGCTCTCGGCGAAGTCGAGGCGCTGGAGGCGCTGGGCATCGACCCGGTGCATTATCTCATCGTGCCGCGTGTCATCGGGATGGCGCTGGGGATTTTTTCGCTGACGATTTATCTGATCATCGGCGCGCTGGCGAGCGGCTATCTGTTCGCGTTCTTACAGGACGTGGCGCTGAAACCGGGTGATTATTTCAAGCAGATCACCGAGGCGCTGAACTGGCTGGATTTCGTGTTGCTGGCACTGAAGACGATCGCCTTCGGCTTTTTCATCGCGATCGTGACGTGCTATCACGGCCTCGCGCAGCCGCTGCGGCTGGAAGACGTTTCGCGCGTGGCCGTGCGTGCGGTCACGCAAGGCGTCGTGGTGTGCGTGCTGATTGACGCGGTGTTCATCGTGCTTTACCTCGTGACATAGAAATGAAAATTCTTTTAAGCATACTGCTTACCGTGCTTGCTCTCGCCACAATTATTGGTGCGTATTGGCATGGACGAAATGAGGTTTTAATTCTTGAGTATAAAAAATGTCAGGCAGACATGATCAATTTAACATATTGGGAAACAAATCAACCACCTGAGCTAAAAGAATTGGTCAAAGCCCATTACTATTTTCTCTCGAACAGAATTCCAAAAAACTGGGCAGACCCCAAAGACTACGGCCCTGTCAGCACAAACATTGGCAGTTTAGGAGCCTTTAAGGGGCCGACTTCAGCTCAAATTGAATACACAAATTATCTTGAAAGGTATGGGCTGACAAAAAAGTGACATGAACGAAACCCAAACCATCCCAGCCATCGAAATGCGTGGCGTGAACGTCGCCGCGATGCGCGACACGACGTTCACGGTGGTCGAAGACGTGAACTGGTCGGTGGCGGCGGGCGAGTTCTGGGTGATCGCCGGCCAGGAGCAATCGGGCAAAAGCGATCTGCTGATGCTCGCCGCCGGGCTGATGTCGGCGGCCAGCGGCGACTGCCGGATTCTCGGCCGCGACCCGAAAGATTTGGGCGAGGCGGAGCCGGCCGAGCGGTTGCGCGTCGGCTTTGTGTTTCAGGGCGGACATTTGTTCAACCAGTTGACGATCGCCGAAAATGTCGCACTGCCGTTGCGTTACGCGCAAAATCTCACGGACGCCGCCGCTGCGGGCGCAGTGGCGGCGCTGCTGGAATTGCTGGAACTCACACCACTCGCCGATGTGACACCGGCCAACGTCGCCGCGAACTGGCGGCAGCGCGCGGCGCTGGCACGGGCATTGATTTTGCAGCCGGAAATTTTGCTGCTCGATAATCCGCTCACCGGCCTTGGCGCGCGGCATCGGCAATGGTGGCTGCGGTTTCTCGACCAGTTGTCGGGCGGCCACACGGCGTTTGGCGGCGAGCCGATGACGTTAGTGGTAACCGCCGATGATTTGCGGCCCTGGCAACATCCGCGCCGGCAGTTCGCTTTGTTGCATGGCAAAAAATTCATTCCACTCGGCGGCTGGAACGAAGTTGAAGCCAGTCGCGATCCGATGGTAAAAGAATTGCTGGCCGGGTTGGTTGAGACGACAATCTAAACGTATGGCACTGCAAGATTTGACCCCGCAACTGCGCACGCGCCTGAGCCGGATGGAGCGCGCGGTGGGCTGGTTTGTGTTTCTGGCGACGGCGCTGCTGCTGTTCGGCTTTGGTTATTACATTTATCACACGGCGGAGCGCAAAGGCTGGTTTCTCATCAAGGCGCCATTTTTTACCTACGTCAAAAGCTCCACCGGCCTGAACGTCGGCGATCCAGTGGTGATGATGGGTTTCCCTGTCGGCGACATCACGCGCATCCACGCGATGCCGCCGGGCGACAAGCACAACGTGCTCGTGGAATTTGAGGTGCGCGATACTTATTTTCGCTACATCTGGACCGGTGGCTCGGTGGTGAAAGTGAACTCGGCGGATTTTCTCGGCAAGCGCCAGCTTGAAGTCACGCGCGCGACGAACGGCTACGCCATCTGCGTGACGCAGCCGATCTCCGTTTTCAGCCTGGATGAGGCCAGAAAACACGCCGCCGAGTCACCCGGCCATTGGCAGCTGGCGCAGGATGTGTTGGATGAAAATTCCAATCTGGTGTTTCAGGCCTATCAGATGGTGGAGACCGTGCTGGATGCCAGCAACGCCGCCGTGCTCGCGCATTGCCGGTTTGAATCCAACTCCATTTACATCTACAACAACACCGTCAACCGCGACCGCATCGTCGCTTCATGGCATCATCACTCGCGCCGTTACGAAAATTTCAAGTCTGGCTCCGATGACGCTTATTTGCATGCGGTGGAGCCGCCGTCCATCGGCGATCAGGTGCAGGCGATGGTATCGGAAGTGCAGGACGCACTGCCGGGAATCATCGCGCTGACGAACAAACTTGCCGCCGTGCTGGACAACGCGGCGAACGCCACGGCCAATTTGAACACGGCTCTTGTCGCCGCCCAACCGCTGGTGACGAACTTCACCGTCATCAGCGCGGAATTGCGCGAGCCGGGCGGGTTGATGACGTGGGCGCTCGGCCCGAATGGCAACGGTCAGGTGCAGGGCGCGTTGACGAATCTGAATGCGCTGCTCGGCAGCACGGACACCAATCTGGATCGCCTGACGGCAGAGATCTCGTTGACGCTGGAAAATGTCGCCGGCATCACCAGTAATTTGAACGCGCAGGTGCAGGCCAATTCCAACATTTTGGGCAGCGTCTCCAAAATCGTGGTGGATACGGATGATTTGGTGCAGGGCTTGAAACGTCACTGGCTGCTGCGTTCGGCGTTCAAAGCCAAGGCGACGAACGCCCCGGCGAAGAGATGATTCAGGATGGGTTGCCGAGCACCTGCCGCAGCCGTCCCAGCAGTTTTTCCGCGAACCGCTCGTAAGGCTGCAGCGTGCGGCCATGGATGCGGATTTCGTCGATGGTTTCCAGGGACATCGCAAAATCCAGATCGCGGAGCGCGCGGTTGCGTTTCACGCGGTGCAGCCAGCGCGTCAGTTCAGTCACTTCTTCAATGTTGCCAGCCTGACCGGGATGAAAGGAGATGCCCCAATCGTCGTGCCGGATAAAACCGTCCCGCTCGCCCTTTGTCTCAAACCAGTGGTCGCACAACAACAGGCAGACCGAGCCGTGGGGGCTGGAGCCCAGCCGGTAAAAAACCATCCGGGCCGGTGTCTCTGAAAACTGGTCGTAGGCGATTTCCAACGCGGAGGTCGGCGGCGGCGTGAACCGGGTCTGGTAGCCGAGATGCACCGCATCCGGTTCGCTGCCAGAAGCTTCGAGGCAGATATTTTCGCTGAAGATCCAGAGCATCTGTTCCGGCAGCCGGTGCGCGGCCAGACACGCCTGCCAGGCGGTCAGAACTTCGGCCAGCGACGGTCGGTTGAAAGCAGGCGGATTCATGTCCTGAATTTATTGCCGCCGGTGCTTGCGGAACCATTCCACGAACAGCGGGATGCCTTTTTCCGCTTTCACCTGCGGCCGGTAACCCAGCAGGCGTTGCGCCTTGGAAATGTCGGCGTAGGTGATGGGCACATCGCCGGGCTGCAACGGCTGGCGGTCGATGACGGCTTTTTTGCGGAGCGCGTCTTCGATAAGTGCAATCAGCTTGTCCAGCCGGATGGTTTGCGATTCGCCGAGGTTGAAGATCTCAAAACCGAATTCCTTCTTCGTGCAGGCGAGGATGCCGTCCAGGATGTCCGCGATGAACGTGTGGTCGCGCGCCGTGCTGCCGTCGCCAAAAACCGGAATCGGCTGGCCGGCGTCAATCAGCCTGGTGAATTTGTGGATGGCCAGATCCGGCCGCTGGCGCGGGCCATAAACCGTGAAGAACCGCAGCATCGCCACATCAAGGCCGTAGATGTGATGGTAAACATGGCCCAGTGCCTCGCACGCCAGCTTGCTGGCCGCGTAGGGCGAGACGGCGGAAAAGATCGGGTCGCTCTCACTGAACGGCACTTTGGCATTCACGCCGTAAACGGACGATGAGGACGCGATGGTGATTTTCTTGCAGCCGGTCTTTCGCGCGGCTTCAAGGATGTTGACCGTGCCTTCGACATTCACGCGCTGGTAGAGCGCGGGCTGTTCCAGGCTAGGTCGCACGCCGGCGCGGGCGGCGAGATGGATGACCTGGTCAAATTTCGAGGCGGCAAACAGGGCGTTCACCGCACCGGCATCGCATAAGTCGCCCTGAACGAAGGAAAAAGGCAGGTTCAGCGCGGCAAGTTCGGCGAGCGAGCGGCGTTTGATTTGAGGGTCATAAAAATTGTTCAAGTCGTCGAAGGCCCAGACGCGGTGGCCGTCGCGCAGCAGTTGCTCGCAAACGTGCGAGCCGATGAAGCCCGCGCCGCCGGTGACGAGAAAATTCATGACTCCACGCTAGCAACCGCCGCGCGACGTGTCGAGTTCAGCGGAATTGAAATTTCAAATCTTTACTGCGACACTCCCGCCATGCGCATTCTCGCCCTCGATCACGGAACCAAACGCATCGGCGTCGCGGTGAGCGATGAGACCAAGATCATCGCCCAGCCGCTGGAGTATATCCCCGCCGAGCCGTTCGCCGGTTTTCTGGAGCGGCTGAAGCAGCTTCTGGCCGAGAAGGAAGTGGACTGCATTCTCATCGGCATGCCGCGCAACATGGACGGCAGTTACGGGCCGGCCGCGCAAAAGGTCGAGGTCTTCGTGGCCGCGCTGAAATCCGCCGTCACCGTGCCCATCAAGACGTGGGACGAGCGGCTGACCTCCACGATGGCCAATCGCGTGATGATCCAGGGCAACGTGCGGCGCGACAAGCGGAAGGAAAAAGTGGACGCCATGGCCGCCGCGATTTTGCTGCAAAGCTACCTCGACATGGGGCAATGAATTTGAACCGCAAATTGAACAACTAAGAAACAAGGCAATGAAGCTGAGGAATTATTTTCAGATGCTACGGCCGGAATTGGTTTTGTCTGTCTTTGTTTCTTTGTTCCTTTGTTGTCAATGAATCCGGTGAAATTCAAACTTATCATCGCCTACGATGGCACGGCCTATCAGGGCTGGCAGGTGCAGAAGATCGGCACCGGTGTGCAGGAGAAGGTCGAGGCGGTGCTGGCGCGGTATTTCCCCAGCGCGCCGCGCCTGCACAGCAGCAGCCGCACGGACACCGGTGTTCACGCCCTCGGCATGGCGGCGCACTTCGAGGTGCCGAAAAGCGAATGCAAGGTTCCCATTGCGCGCCTTGCCATCGCGTTGAACGCGTTTCTGCCGGATGACATCCGCGTGCTGCACGCCACGCGGGCCAAAAAAGAGTTTCACGCCCGCTTTGATTCCGCCGGCAAGCAATACCGCTATCTCGTCTGGAACCATCATGCGATGAATCCCCTGCTGCAGGGCCGCGCCTGGCATGTCCCGCGCAAGCTGGATGACGCCGCGATGCGCCAGGCGGCGAAACTGTTTGTCGGCAAGCACGATTTCAAATCTTTCGCCGCGAATCATCCTTACGAGATGGAAAGCACCGTGCGCACGTTGACGCGCTGCGACGTGCGCCGCTCCGGCATGCAATACACGTTCGTCATCGAAGGCGACGGTTTTCTCTACAAGATGTGCCGCGGCATCGTCGGGACGCTCGTGCAATGCGGCTTCGGCAAGTTTTCACCGGGCGACGTGAAGGCGATGTTCGGCAAGACCGATCGCCGCGCCGCTGGCATGAGTGCGCCGGCGCATGGTCTGGTGTTGTGGAAGGTTTTTTACGGCAGAAGCCAGAAGTCAAAAGCCAGAAGTCAGAAGAAGACTTCGCGGCGTGGCAAAGCTCTGGATTCTGGCTCCTGAATTCTGAATTTTTTCGGCATGAACATTGTTTTGCTCGAACCCGAAATCCCGCCGAACACGGGCAACGTGGCGCGGCTCTGCGCGGCCACGCGCACAACCCTGCATCTTGTCGAGCCGTTCGGCTTCAAGCTGGACGACGCGCAGCTCAAGCGCGCCGGCATGGATTACTGGCAGCAGGTGACATGGCATCGCTGGAAGAATTGGAACGCCTTCGCGGAAAAAATTCCGGCGACCGCCAAACTCTGGTTCGTGGAATGCGGCGGCCCGAAACTTTACAGCGATGCAAAATTTTCGCCGCAAGATTACATCGTCTTTGGCCGCGAGACGGCAGGCTTGCCGAAACAGCTTTTGGAGCAGCATCGCGAGAACTGGTTGCGCATCCCGATGTTCAATGCGGAATCGCGGTCGCTGAATTTAGCGAACTGCGCGGCGCTGGTGTTGTTCGAGGCGCTGCGCCAGCAGGGGTTTGCCGGAGAAATTTTCTAGTTCACGTTAAAAATCCGCAACAGCACGCCCAATGTGCCGTAAGTCACGAATCCCAACGCGATCCGCACTGGCGGAAATTGCAGCAATACGATGATGATGACAAATCCGTAGCGCGCCAGATTGGCGTAGGTTTCGTGGCTCATGCCCGTGGCCACGCGCATGATGTGCGAGCCGTCGAGCGGCGGCACGGGAATCAGGTTGAAGAAGCACAACACGAGGCTCAATGCCGCCGCCTGCACGAAATAATCCGCCGCCGGCGGGGAATGAAAAAGCAGGCTGGCCTTCGCCGCCGCCGCCAGACCGACAGCCAGGATCAGATTCATCGCCGGTCCCGCCATCGTCACAAGGATGTCATCGCGCTTGGGCTGGTTCAGGTTGTAAGGATTCACCGGCACGGGTTTCGCCCAGCCGATGAGAAAACGGCTCGCGCCCGGCAAAAAAATCATCAGCAAAGGAAGCGCCACCGTGCCGATGGGGTCGATGTGGACGATCGGGTTCAGCGAGACGCGGCCTTGCAGGCGCGCGGTGTCGTCGCCGCATTTCCACGCCGTCCACGCATGGCCGTATTCGTGGAACGTCAGCAGCGCCACCAGCATCAGATATTGGATCAGCCCGTCGGCGATCATTGAATCCATCCCCACAGCTTAATTTGTCCGCCCGCGTGAGTCGAGGCTGGACGCGGAGCGGATTTTTTTTAACACTGTCGGCAACCAAAGTTAATCTATGTCATTACTCGCAGGAAAAACCGGTATTGTCTTCGGTGTCGCCAACAAACGCTCCATCGCCTGGGCCATCGCGCAGGCGTGGGCCAAGGAAGGCGCGAAGCTCGCGTTCACCTATCAGGGCGACCGCGTGAAGGAAAACGTCGAGGAACTCGCCGGCACGTTTGGCGCGGACACGCTTATAACGCCGTGCGACGTCACGAAGGACGAGGACATCACCCGCGTGTTCAAGGAGGTCGGCGCCAAGTTTGGCAAACTGGATCTGCTCCTGCACTCAGTCGCGTTCGCGCCCAAGTCCGCGTTGGAAGGGCATTTCTTGGACACCAGCCGTGACGCCTATCTGCTCGCGCACAACATCAGCGCCTATTCGCTCGTCGCGTTGGCGCGCGAGGCGGCGCCGCTGATGCCCGACGGCGGCAGCATCGTGGCCATGAGCTATTACGGCGCGGAGAAAGTCGTGCCGCACTATAACGTCATGGGCGTGGCCAAGGCTTCGCTCGAAGCCAGCACGCGTTATCTCGCCTACGATCTCGGCCCGAAAAAAATCCGCGTCAACTGCATCAGCGCCGGGCCCGTCAACACGCTCGCCGCGCGAGGCATCTCCGGCTTCGGCGAAATGATCAAGCAATACGAAACCCGCGCCCCCCTCAAACGCACCTGCACCACCGAGGAAATCGGCGCGACCGGCGCGTTCCTCGCCAGCGCCGGCGCGGCGTCCATCACCGGACAGGTGATTTACGTGGACGGCGGCTATCAAATCATGGGCATGTGAGATCCGTGCCGGACTGGCAAACATGAAGACTCCGGCTTCGCTTGATTTCGGTCATTCGCCGGGAACAATAAAATTCTGGAAGCGCCTCGTTCGCGAGGCGCTTTCGCTTTCTTCGCCCACGCCGGCATATGTTTTTTCCGCGTTCCCCATTTCGGAGCGAATTTGCGAACTGGAAAACGCGTTCGCTGCGGCTGGCTTTGGAACTAAAAATTCAAAATTAAAAATTCAAAACTGGTTGTCCTGCAAAACCCAGCCGGTCGCGCCGTTGCTCCGCTGGTGGCGCGGACAAAATCGTCCGATTGAGGTCGTCAGCGAATTTGAACTGCGCGCCGCGCTTGCCGAAGGTTTTGCGTCGGAAAACATTTTGGTCAACGGCCCGGCTAAACATCACTGGCTGTCGCAATTCAAGCTGCGCGGCTTGTCGGTAAATTTTGATTCACCCGCAGAACTCGCCAAATTGCTGCCGTCCGCGAAAAAACTGAACTGGCGTTGCGGCGTCCGCATTTTGACCGGCGAGGAATTTGATCCGGAAAATCCGCAGTTCCCGACGCAGTTTGGATTCACGCCGGACGAGACTTTGGCTGCGCTGAAAAAATTGCTCCGCGCAAAAGTGCGGACGGAAACCATCCATTTTCACCTACGCACGAATGTTTCCGCCGTCGCGATTTACGAGCGCGCCATCGCCGAAGTTGCCGAAGTTTGCCGCGCGGCGAAGTTCAGTCCGCTGCATCTCGACATCGGCGGCGGCATTCCGGTGCGGCACGTCCTTTCGCGCAGCAGCAAGGTTTGCGACGGCGAATTCGGCCTGCGCTCGTTTGTGCAGATGCTGCGGCAGTCGGCAAAATTATTTCCCAGCCTGCGCGAAATCTGGCTGGAAAACGGCCGTTGGGTCAGCGCCGGTAGCGGCGCGCTGGTCGTGAAGATTTTGGACGTGAAAGAGCGGCGCGGCGTGCGGCAGTTGATTTGCGCCGGCGGGCGCACGATGAATGCGCTCACCTCGCTTTGGGAACAACACCGGATTTTGTCCGTGCCGGAACGCAACGGCGCGGAAACGCTGACGGTTGTCCACGGCCCGACCTGCATGGCGTTCGACCAGCTCGCGCGGATGCCGCTGCCGCGCTCGCTCAAAGCCGGCGACCATTTAGTCTGGCTTGATGCCGGTGCGTATCACATTCCGTGGGAGACGCGTTTTTCGCACGGGCACGCGGCGGTTTTATGGCATGACAAACGCGGTTTGCGGCTCGTGCGCGAACGGCAGGATTTTGAGGGCTTCTGGTCGCAGTGGAAATAAATCAGTCGGCGGATTTCAGCTTCGCGACGTAAGCGCCGTCCACGCCGTCCACGAACGGCAGCAACTGGCGTTCGGTTTCCAAAATAAAACTTGGGTGCGCCGCGAGGAATTGCTTCACCGCTTCAGAGTTTTCCTCCGGCTCCAGACTGCAGGTGCTGTAAACGATGATGCCGCCGGTTTTCAATTTTGGCACGGCTTGGTTCAGCAAATCCAACTGTGTCTTTTGCAGCCGGGAAATCTCCTCCGGTGAAATGCGCCAGCGCAAATCCACGCGGCGGCGCATGACGCCGGTGTTGGAGCAGGGGGCGTCGATCAGGATGCGGTCGTAAAGCGGCACCGATTGCGGATTGATGATAGCTGGCAGCGGCATCTGCACATTGGTCACGCCAAGGCGCGCGCAGTTTTCGCGGACGAGCTTCAGGCGGTTTGGCTCGATGTCGCTGGCGGTGATTTTGCCCTCGTTGTTCATCAGCTGCGCGAGAAAAGTCGTCTTGCCGCCGGGTGCGGCGCAGGCGTCCAAAAGATTTTCGCCGATCTGCGGCGCGAGCAAAGCTGGCGCGAGCAGCGTGCTCGGGTCCTGGACATAAAACCAGCCGTCGCGCAGACTGCCGAGCGAATTGAGCGGCGGATGCAATTTCAGTTCAAACGCCAGATTTTCGCCGGTCCAGTCGCGCGTGCAAAAATCGTATTCCACATTTTCTTCGCGCCAGCGTTCGACGAGCTTGCCGGCGTCAGTTTTCAAGGTGTTTACGCGCGCAAAGGTTTTTGGCGGCGTGTTATTCCACTCCAAAAGCGACCGTGTTTTTTCATCGCCGTAGCGCGCGCGCCATTTCTCGACCAGCCAGTCGGGGTGCGACCAGCCGAGCGCGGGTTGGGAAATTTTCATGTCGGCGAGAATTTTTTTAATCTCGTCCGTCTCGCGCAGATAGCCGCGCAACACGGCGTTGATGAAGCCGGCTTGCGAGCCGTAGCCGCTGCGTTTGGCCTGTTCGACGGTCTCGTGGACGGCGGCGTGCGGCGGAATACGGTCGAGCCAAAAGATCTGGTAGAGGCCGAGCCGCAGGAGATTTTTCAGCGCGGGACGCTGTTCGCGCGCGGGATCGGTCTTGCGGGCGATGAGCGCGTCGAGCGTCTTTTGCCAGCGCACCACGCCGCAGACGAGTTCGTGGCAGAGACCACGGTCGGCGGGCGAAAGACGCGCGGTGGCGAGCGCGGTTTCGAGCAGATTTTCGGTAAATTCACCGCTGGTGAGGCGTTGCGACAGAATTCTCGCCGCAATTTGTCTTGGATTTTGGTTGTTCAACAACTTTAATAAAGAGATTCATCTTGCGCGAAGCGAGATAAAAAATTTTATGAAAGAAGAATTCGAGAAACTGGCGGCGGCGGGAAAAATCGAAGGCCGGCATGTCGCGGCACTGACAACTCTGGCCGAGGCTGGCTGCTGCACGCATCGCAGCTGGGGCTTCGGACGCATCAAGGCGGTGGACACGGTGTTCGCGCGGTTCGCGATCGATTTTCCGGGCAAGCCGGGTCACCCGATGGATCTGTCCTTTGCCGCCGAGCTGCTCAAGCCGGTGCCCAAGGATCACATTCTCGCACGTAAGGCGACCGACCTTGATGCCGTGCGCCACCTCGCGGCGCATCACATTGATCTGATTAAAATCGTTTTGAGCAGCTTTGGCGGCAAGGCGACGACCGACCAGATCCAGCAGGTGCTGGCGGACGTCATCACCGACGACTGGAAAAAATGGTGGGAGGTCGCGCGCCGCGAAATGAAAAAGGACGGCCACTTTGTCGTGCCGACGAAGAAGACCGAGCCGATCGTCTATCAGGCGCAGGAGATATCGCTCCAAGACCGGTTGCTGGCGGATTTTCGGAAGGCGAAAGGCCTCAAGGCCCGCGTGGTCGTGGTTTCCGAGATTCTTAAGGTCGTTTCCGATTTGAAGGACAAGGCGGCAACTGCGAGCGAAGTCATCGCCGCGTTGAACCCCGAAATCGCGTCGCATCAGCGCACGCAGCCGGCGGTGGCGCTGGAGGCGATTTTCGCGCGCGACGAATTGCGCGAGGCTGCCGGCGTGCCGGCGGCGGCGGATGAGATCTCCGTCGCGCAGGTTTGGGCGCAGGATGGCATCCGTTTCGGTCCGTTGCTGGAGACGATTCCCGCCGCCAAGCATCATCGCGCGCTGGAATCGTTCAAGACCGCGTATCCGGAGAAGTGGGTGGATGTGTTCCGCAGCGCGCTGAATTTTGTCTCCGCCAAGCTCGCCAAGGAAATCGTCAGCGTGCTTATCCACGACGGCAAGCTCGCCCTGCTCAAGGAAACGCTCGCCAAGCTCATCAACCAGCACACCGCCAGCAGCGAACTGCTGCTGTGGTTCGGCCGCGAGCGCACGGAAGATTTTGTGGACATCCTCGGGCCGGAAGTGTTCCGCGCGATGCTCACGGCGATGGAGCGCGACCAGTTCCAGGAAAAACGCTCGAACCGGCTGCGCGATTTCATCCTCGAGGATCAGGCGCTCATCGTGGAACTCACGGCGACGGCCGACATCGAGGTCGTCAAGGATCTGACCCGTGCGCTGAAACTCTCGCCGGTGTTCGACGACATGGACAAGCGTTCGCTCCTTGCGCGCCTCGTCAAGGCGCATCCCGCCGTGCAGTCGCTCGTCAGCGGCGAGCAGACCAAGCAGGATGCCGGCCTGCTCGTCTCGTGGGAAAGCCTCGAACGCCGCCGCGCCGAATATCAGGAACTCGTCGAGAAAAAGATTCCGGCGAACTCCAAGGAAATCGCCATCGCCCGCAGCTACGGCGACTTGCGCGAGAACCACGAATACAAGGCCGCGAAGGAGATGCAGAAAATCCTCATGCGCCAGAAGGAAGACCTCGAGGCCGCGCTCAACCGCGCCCGCGGACAGGATTTCGCCAACGCCCGGACGGATGTCGTCGGCCCCGGCACCATCGTGCTGGCCACCGATCTGGCCACCAACCAGCCGGAATCGTTCACGATTCTCGGCGCGTGGGATTCCGATCCGGACAAGGGCATCATCAGCTACCTCACGCCTGTCGCGATGGCGCTGCTGAACCGCAAGGTCGGCGACGAGGTGGAATTTGAATTGCACGGCAGCAAACGCCGCCACCGCATCGAAAAAATCGAGGCGTGGAAGACGGAAGCCGCCAGCCAGCCGGCGTAACGCGGAAAATTAAATTAGGAAGGCAGGAAATCAGGAAAGTCTGATTCCTGCCTTCTTGCTTTATGGATTTAATTTCGGCTCGACACGGGCGCGGGGCGGAAATAGGGTCGTGGAAATGAAAACCGAGATAGGCCACAAATCAAACCAACCAATTTGGCCGACCTAGATGTTAGGCCGCATGACACGTCCCTCGATAAAGAAGCTCATCAAGATTGCAGCCATCGTTGTATGCGTGCTCATTCTCTTGCTTGTCGTCTTTCCCGGCTACGTTGCCGCAGTCGTCGGCCCACCGCTCGACAGGATTCAGGCCCGTCGCGCATTCTCCCGCGCCAAGACACCAGAGGAGTTGCGTGCGGCTGTTGGTCACTGGGGCGCGTTCTTTCCCTTGCGCGACGGTTCGTGGGTTGCCGTTCGTTACACTGACACACATGCAGCGCCGGGCTATTCTTGCGCCATTGCACACGACAGCGGCGGCCAGTGGTTCTACAGCAGCCATCATTTTTGTGGTCGCTTTCGCATCTACTTTCAGGTCGAGAAGCAGACGCGAGAGTTGGCAGCGGCCACCGGCGACACCGAGGCACAGATTCAGAGCAGCATGTCACGACACGATGCGCAGATGTTTGGATTGGCCACCGCCACCAATCTGGCAGCGGCCCGAGCGCAGTTGCTCACGATGGGATTCACCCAATGACGATGCGGCCTAACAATTCGCTGAGCTTTTGTCGTTAGGCCACATTCGCACCACACAAGATTATGAAAACAAGCAAACACACGACACGACTTTTGGGAGTCGTTGCGGTATTCGGCATTCTTTCTTGGATTACCACTGGGACTGCCAAAGGTTGGTTTGAAGATATTACTAAACTTGCGAGTGGGGCCTTTCTAGTGGTTATTCTTGTCGGCATGATTGCCGAGCGCAGAAAGTTGGAAGCCAAGCGCAAGACCAAGACTGGAGTTTAGATATGACCATGTGGCCTAATACGGAGATAGGCTGCAAATTTCCTTCGCCTAAATAAAAAAACGCCCCGCAATTTCTCGCGGGGCGTTTTTTGTTTCCGTCGATTGCTTAAGCCTTGCCGCCGAAGCTCGCGAAGTCGTCCGCATCGAGCACGTCGAACCACGTCGTGATGTCCGTGCGCGCGGGCGCGACGGCCTTGTGAATGCCGTTGAAATATTCGCGGCCCTCGGGATTGTCGGGCGCGCGGTTTTCCTGCCAGTTCGACCACGCGATGATTTCCGGCGCGGTGCGCTTGTGTTTGGCGTGCTTTTCAATCCACGCCAGCACTTCGGTGTCGCTCTTGGCCAGTTCTTTTTTCAACGCCTCCGGGTCAATGCCGGTGAATTCCAGAAACCGCTGGTCGAGCGGGCAGGCGTAATGGTATTCGCCGTTCAGGCCGGCCAGCGTGGCGCGACCCTTGTCCAGCATGCGCGGCAGGATGACGTAGCCGCCAAGCCGCACGCGCGGGCTGCGCGGCGGGAATTTCGTGAGATCAGGTGTATGGAGTGACATGGTTTGGTTTGAGTTTTGGTTTGCACGTCGCCTTTCTTTGCGACGGAAGCCAAGTTGCACCGAAAATGCCGAATTGCAAGTGCCGCCGAAAAATTTTATTTTGTCCCGGTGAAACACTCTGGAAAAGCCTCAAGCGCCGCGTTGAAACTTATCGGCCTGTCCGCCGCCGGCGTGGTCGCGCTCGTGGTGGCGGCCTGGGTGGCGGCGCAGCTCGGCAATTTCATCCTGGGCATGGCCGGGGTGCTGGGCGGGTTGTGGGTGCTGTTCGTCGTGTTCACGTTCTATTTTTTCCGCGACCCGGATCCGCAGGTGCCCAGCGCGCCGAAGCTGGTGCTGGCACCGGGCCATGGCAAGGTGGACACGATTGACACCACGACCGAGGCTGAATTCATGGGCGGCGAATGCCAGCGCATCTCCATTTTTCTGTCCGTGTTCGACGTGCATGTCCAGAACGCGCCGCTGACCGGCCGGGTCGCCTATTTCAAGCACACGCCTGGCCAGTATCTGAACGCGATGCGTGCCGATTGCGCGAAATACAACGAGAATGTGCTGATCGGCCTTGAGTCAGTGGATCCGAACGGCGTGAAGGTCGGCGTGCGGCTCATCGCCGGCCTCATCGCCCGGCGCATCGTGCCGTTCATCGAACACAATGACGCGGTGCAGCGCGGCGAGCGCATCAGCCTCATCCAGTTCGGTTCGCGCGTGAATGTCTATCTGCCGAAGGAGGCGAAAATCAAAGTTCAGCTGGGCGACCGTGTGGTCGGCGGCCAATCGGTGCTGGCGGCATTTGAATGATTTCCCATGGCTGAATATCCCCAGCAAAATGCGCCGGCGGCGGAAACCGCGAAGCTGAAGATTTATTTTCTTCCGAATCTGCTCACGGCGGGAAACCTCTTCTGCGGCTTTGTGGCGTTGACGAAAATCGTCGAGGCCAAGCTCGACATCGGCGATTACAGCCAGATCAAGGTGGCGCTGGCGTTCATCTTGCTGGCGTGCATCTTCGATCTGTTTGACGGTCGCGTGGCGCGCATGGGCGGTCACGAAAGCCCCTTTGGCCGCGAGTTCGATTCGCTGGCGGACTTGATTTCGTTCGGTGCCGCGCCGGCTTTTCTCGTGCATCGCGTGGTGCTGGGGCAGGTGTTGCCGGATGAATATGCGGAACTCGGCTGGTTCATCGCCTCGATTTATCTGATCTGCGGCGCGTTCCGGCTGGCGCGGTTCAATTGCCTGTCCGCGATGAATGCGCCCGGCACGGGCAAGGATTTTGTCGGCTTCCCGATTCCGTCTGCGGCCGGCCTCGTCGCGTCGCTCACGCTGTTCATCATCAAATTGAACGAGAAGGAAAAGGGGCTTGGCCATTGGGGCTACCTGCTGCCGGTGGTGCTGGTGTTCCTCTCGGCGATGATGGTGAGCGAAGTGCGCTATCCGAGCTTCAAATCACTGGGCCTGCGTTCCACCACGACGTTCTTGAAATTGATCGGGGCCACCCTGTTCATCGGCTGCCTGTTCATCCTGAAGGACAAAATTTTGTATTACGTCCTGCCGTTGTTCTTCACCGGCTATCTGGTTTACGGTTTTGTCCGGCCGCACATTTCCCGCGCCTGGCGCAAGGAAATCGAGGATGACGACGACGAGGCGGAGGCGGGGCACTGACATGGCCGAGGCACATCCCATCTTGGTGGCGGCTCTGGCCGGGTTTTTTTGCGCCGTGGTTTTTTCCTGTCTGCCCGGCCCGATCAATCTGACCATTCTCAACGAAGGCGCGCGGCGCGGGTTCCGCTGGGCTTTCTTCATCGGGCTGGGCGCGACGACGATGGATGTCATCTATTGCGCGATTTCGTTCACCGGCATTTCCCAGCTCATCGATCACGGCGTGGCCCAGGCGTTGATGCGGGTGGCGGGCTTTGTGTTCCTGCTCTTTTTGGGCTTCAAATTTCTTTTCGCCAGACCGCAGGAGCATCCGATGCGCTTCGGACTGGCGATTGAAAAACTGGAGGAGCGTATCGAGCAGAAGGTTCATCCGCATTCGGCCTTTGCCACCGGGTTCGTGCGCGTGGCCGCCAACCTCGGCGTGCTGGCCGCGTGGGTGATGCTCTCCGCCACGCTGCTGAACACCAAGGCGTTTTTCAGCCGGGAAGAATGGGTGGACGACTCGACGCCGGCCAAGGCCGCGTGTGTGGGCGGGGTTTTTATCGGTGCCCAGATCTGGTTCCTCTTTTGGAGCTTTATCGTGTCGCGCGGGCATGGAAAATTTAGCGCCAAGTCGCTGCTGCGGTTGCAGCATGTCTCCGGTCTCTGCCTCATCGTCACCGCCTTTTATGAGGGATTGCGGATCGCCTGGAACCTCGCCAAACACAAAATTTAAATATGCTTAAAGCTGGAATTGTCGGATTGCCCAATGTGGGCAAATCAACCCTCTTCAACGCCGTCACCCGCACGCGCAAGGCCGAGGCCGCGAATTATCCGTTCTGCACCATCGATCCGAATGTCGGGATCGTCACTGTGCCGGACGCGCGGCTTTACGTTCTCAAGGACATCGCCAAGACGCAGGTCGTCATTCCGGCGGCGGTGGAATTTGTGGACATCGCCGGCCTTGTCAAGGGCGCGGCCGCCGGCGAAGGTCTCGGCAACAAATTTCTTTCGCACATCCGCGAAGTGGACGCCATCGTGCAGGTCGTCCGCTGTTTTGAAGATGCGGACATCCACCACGTCGCCGGCAACATTGATCCCGTGCGCGACATCGAAACCATCACCACCGAACTGGTGCTCGCCGATCTGGAAGCCGTGCAGAAACGCCTTGCCAGCATTGCCAAAGATGCAAAACGCGGCGACAAGGAAGCGCTCGCACAGGAGGCCGTGTTGAAAAAAATCGAGCCGCATCTCAACGCCGGCAAGCCCGCGCTGACGCTGGAATTGACGCCGGAAGACAAAGCTATTTCGCGCCTGTTCTGGCTGATGACCGACAAACCGACCATTTTTGCCTGTAACGTGAAGGAATCCGATCTGGCCACCGCTGACAAAAATCCGTTTGTCGAAAAAGTCCGCGAATATACGAAGCATCATTTCGCCTGCGAAGCCGTCGTCATCAGCGCGCAGATCGAGAGCGACCTGATCGATCTGTCCGAGGCCGAGGCGAAGGAATTTCTCAAGGAGCTTGGCGTCGCAGAATCCGGCGTCGGCGCGCTTATCCGCGCGACGTATCATTTGCTCGGTCTGCGGACGTATTTCACTGCTGGCGAAAAGGAAGTTCGCGCTTGGACGATTCACAATGGCGATACCGCGCCGAAAGCCGCCGGTGTCATCCATTCTGATTTTGAGCGCGGCTTTATCAAGGCTGAAACCGTGGCTTACGATGATTTGGTGAAACTCGGCTCCGTCGCCGCCGCGCGGGAAAAGGGCCTCTACCGCATGGAAGGCAAGGAATACGTCGTGAAAGACGGGGACGTGCTGTTGTTCAAGTTTAATGTTTAACATTTTGGACGCCTGATTTATCGTGGCGTCCGGACGCCGCTGGCATGGTCTGATGGCTGGATTATCCAGCGCGGAGTGCCACAACGGCGCGAGTTGCGCGACCTAAATACGCCCATGGCTTTCAAAACATTTGCGGAACAATCCCAAGGCGTTCAGTTGTTGCAGCGTTCCTTGGCGCGCGGGCGGCTCGGGCACGCTTATCTTTTCACCGGCGATTCCTTGGAGGAACTCGAACTGCTCGCCGCCAACCTGGCCAAGACGTTGAATTGTCTACAGCCGGAAAAAAACTCGGACATCGCCACCGACTGTTGCGATGAATGCCTGAACTGCCGGAAAATCACGGATGGCAATCATGCCGACGTTCATTGGGCGCGGCCTGAATCAAAGTCGCGCATCATCACGATCGATCAGATGCGTGATATGATGCAGCAAATCCAGCTCAAGCCCACGGAAGCCGGCCATAAAATCGCCGTCATCGCCGGGGCCGATCGTCTGAACGCCCAGGCGGCGAATGCCTTTCTCAAAACTCTGGAGGAACCGCCGAAACGCACCGTCATCATCCTGCTTTCCACCGAACCGTCACGGATTCTGGAAACGATCTTGTCGCGTTGTCTGCGGCTGAATTTCGCCACCGGCGCGGCCCGCCCGCTTTCCGCCGAGCAATCTTACTGGCTGCAACAGTTCAGCTCCGCTGCGGCGGCTGGCCAGAAAAGTTTGTTCGGGCGTTACCGGCTGTTGGATTCGCTGTTGCAAAAGCTCGGGGGCATCCGCGAAACGGTGGAGGAGAATTTGTCGGCGCGTTCGCCGCTGGAAAAATACGCCGATGTCGAAAAAGATTTGCGCGAGAAATGGGAGATTGAATTGAAGGCCGCCATCGAGGCCGAATACCGGCGGCAGCGCGGGGAGATTTTGCTGCTGCTGCACTGGTGGTTCCGCGATGTCTGGCTGCACACGCTGGCGGTGGGCGAGCAATTGCTGCACTTGCCGCAGATTGCCGGGGCCGACGAGGTTGCCCGCCGTATTTCCACCCGACAGGCACGGGAAAATCTTAACGTCATCGAACAGACCCAGCGGCTGCTCCACACCAATGTTCAGGAGGCGCTGGCACTGGAGGTCGGCCTGCTGAAACTGCAGCTCTGACGCGATGAAAGATCTCACCGCGACGAAACTCTATGCGCTCGCGTTCGGCTGCTTCCTCGGCTTGTGCGTCTGGAAATTTGGCAACCCCGTCATCCTCGACCACAAAATCACCGCCCCGGGTTCGATGTCGGAATGGTTGAACGACCCTTGGCCGCTGCGTTGGGCGAATTGGATTTTCCTGTCGTTGGCAACGATTGGTGGACTGCTTGTTTTCAAAAAATCCGACTTCGGATGTTCTGACAAATTGGAAATCGGAAATCGGAAATCGGAAATGAAATGGCTTTGGCGGTTGCCGCTCATCTGGCTGGGCTGGCAGTTTGTTTCCGCCATGCGGACGGTGGATGCGGATTTGACGGCGGCCACGCTCTGGCAGTTTTCCGGCTGCGTGGCCGGCTATTTTCTCGGGGTACTGCTTTTCCATGGGCGGGTTGTGCAACAGCTTCTGTTCATTGGAATTTTCGCCGCATTCACCTTTTGTCTCGTCCGCGCCGTGGATCAACGAGTGTTTGAGTATCCTTTAAGCAGGCAACTGTTGCTGGAAGCGGAACACACGGGCTGGAAGAATTTTCCACCGTCGGCCATCGTTGAGATGAAGCGGAACAATTTGATCATCACTACAAATGGCGTGGACGTTGCCAACCCGGTCGTTCTTGAGAAATTAAAAAAGAATCGCGTGTCCGGGACGCTGGTATATCCCAATGCACTGGCGGGAATCATCCTACTGCTGTGGCCGGCGGCGCTGGCGTTCGTGTTTTACTCGACCCAGAAGCTGAAAACGTCCATTCGGCGGGCGGCGGTGGCACTGGTTGTATTTCTTGGCGGCACGGCGTTTTTCTGGAGCGGCTCCAAACTCGCCTGGCTTGTCGCCATGGGCATTGCCGGCCTTTTTTTGTTGCGCCTTGACTGGCCGCGAAAGCTGAAGTTTTTGGCGGTGGCGGTAGTTTTGATTTTAGGCCTGGGCATTTTTGTCGTTCGTTTCCATCATTATTTTGCCGCCGGTGCGACCAGTGCCAGCGCCAGGGTGGATTACTGGCGGGCAGCGGTGCAGACCTGCGTAGCTAATCCCATATTTGGCACCGGGCCGGGAACTTTTCAGCGACCTTACGCGCAAATCAAATCGTCGGAATCGGAAATGGCGCGGCTGACCCATAATGACTATCTCGAACAATTTTCTGATTCCGGTATCGTTGGCGGGCTGGCTTATGCGGCTTGGATGTTGTTTGCCATTCTCTGGATCGGAAAAAAACTCCAGCGTGAAGATGATGCCTTTCAACTGGCATTGTTTGCGGGATTGATTGGATGGTTTGCCCAAGGACTGGGAGAATTTGGTTTATACATTCCGGCGACCGCATGGCCGGCTTTTGTCCTGCTGGGAAGCTTGGTTTCGCAGGCTGGGTTTGGATTCGACAAGAAAAACGCCATTGGCTAGGCTCATTGCCATGAAGATTCTATTCCTGAACGGGCCGAATCTGAATTTGCTGGGGACGCGCGAGCCGGAGGTTTATGGCCGAACCACTTTGGCGGACATCGAGGCTCAGGTTCGCCATCGAGCCGGGCAGTTGAAAGTGCAGGTGGACTTTCGTCAATCCAACCAAGAGGGTGAACTGGTAAACTGGATTCAAGAAGCCAAGGGGCAGTTTCAGGTGATTGTCATCAATGCCGCAGCCTATACCCATACCAGCGTTGCGCTTCGCGATGCCATTTCCGCCGTGGGTGTGCCAACGATTGAAATCCACCTCTCGAATATCCATGCCCGGGAAGAATTTCGCCATAAGTCACTCATTGCGGCAGTTTGCCGGGGACAAATCTGCGGTTTTGGTGAAAAATCATATATTTTGGCACTAGAAGCAGCAGTTTACGTTAACGCTTCATTGAAATAGCGGATTCTTGATTCGAAATCGGTGGATAACTTTTGAAAATTACCGCTTGACGATTTCCTGCCGTTTAAATACGCTTCGTTCGTGATTAGGCTCTCGGTTAAAATAGCAGTTCAAATTGACTCGCTCTTTGCTTATTGAAGCGATTTTCCTAATAATAGAATATCTTTAACGAAAACTTGCCATGGAACTAAAAGACATCAAGGCCATCATTGATTTGATGAAAAAAAACTCGATTACCGAGTTTGAACTAGAGGAAAAGGATTCCAAACTGCGCCTTAAGCGCGGTCTTAATGGTGGAGCCCCAGTAGCTCAGCCAGCGGAAGATATGATGCCAATGATACCTGTGGCTGCACCGATTACCTCATCAATTGCATCGGCTCCGGTCTCTGTTCCCGTGGCTAATTCTGGTGAAATTGATATAAAATCACCTATGATTGGAACTCTTTATCGTTCACCTTCTCCGGAATCGGCTCATTATGTTGAGGTTGGAGCTGAAGTAAATCCGGACACGGTTGTTTGTATTATTGAGGCCATGAAAGTAATGAATGAGATCAAGGCCGAAGTCAGAGGGGTAATCACTCAAATTTTGGTTGAAAACGGCAAGCCGGTGGAATTTGGGCAGCCGATGTTCAAAGTCCGTCCGCTGTAAATAGTTTTCACCCGCTCTCATCATGTTCGAAAAAGTATTGGTAGCCAACCGCGGTGAAATAGCCGTTCGCATCATCCGTGCATGCAAGGAAATGAACATCCGCACGGTTGCGGTCTATTCCGAGGTGGATGCGAACTCCATGCACGTCCAGATGGCCGACGAGGCGATTTGCATCGGCAAGGCGGCGTCCTCGGAAAGCTATCTGCGGATTGACCGCATCATCAGCGCAGCGGAAATCGCCGATGTCGATGCCATCCATCCGGGCTATGGATTTTTGTCGGAGAACGCCCACTTCGCGGAGGTTTGCGAAAGTTGCAACATCCGCTTCATCGGGCCGAGTCCCCGCGCCATGAGCGCACTGGAGGACAAGGCGGTCAGCCGGGCGCTTGCGAAGAAGGCTGGCGTGGAGACGCCGCCGGGTTCCGATGGCATTGTTGAAAATGAAAAGGACGCGCTGGTTGTCGCCAAAAAAATCGGTTACCCGGTGATGATCAAGGCCGTGGCCGGCGGCGGTGGCCGCGGAATGCGCATCGCGCACAACGACATTTCCCTCGTCAAGGGCTATCACACCGCGCGTTCCGAGGCCGAAAAATGCTTCGGCAATTCCGGGGTTTATATCGAGAAATTCATCGAGAATCCGCACCATATCGAGATCCAAATCCTCGGTGATACCAAGGGCAAGATCATTCACCTCGGTGAACGTGACTGTTCGGTTCAGCGGCGCAACCAGAAGTTGATCGAGGAATCGCCGTCGCCGCTGCTGGAGCAGAAATTTCGAAAACTGCGCGACAAGATCGGCAAGGCCGCCATCCGCATCGCCGAAGCGGCGCGCTATACCAATGCCGGCACGGTTGAATTCATCGTGGACGACCACGGTAACTTTTATTTTCTCGAGGTCAACAAGCGCATTCAGGTCGAACATCCGGTCACGGAAGAGGTCACGGGTATCGACCTTGTGCGCGCCCAGATTGAAATCGCGATGGGCGAGCCGCTGAAATATTCGCAGAGCGACATCGTCATGAAGGGGCATGCCATCGAGTGCCGCATCAATGCCGAAGATCCCTTCAATGATTTTCGTCCCAGCCCCGGCCGCATCGAGATGTATTATCAGCCGGGCGGGCGCGAAGTGCGTGTGGACACGCACGCTTACGCAGGCTACACGATTCCGCCGACCTACGACTCAATGATCGGCAAGCTGATTGTCCGGGGCAAGGACCGCCGCGAAGCGATTGACCGCATGAACCGTGCGTTGAACGAGTTCATGATCACCGGCGTGAAGACAACCATGTCATTTCAGCAGGCCATCATGCAGGATCCGAATTTCCGGCGCGGCGTGTATTCCACCAATTTCATCGAGCAACTCATGGGTGGTGCCCGGCGCGAGCTCATTGAGGAAAAGACCTAGCCTGGTTCCATCGCTGCCAGCTAACTGGATTTTGCGCTCGAATTACATTTGACAGCATGGCTGTCCGGCTTATCTTGAGCCGCAAACATTATGGCTGAAATTCCTCCGTCCAATCCCACGCCCGGGCCTGCCGGTGCTGTGCCGCCGCCGAAGAAAGAAACCGGCAAGGTTCAACCCAAAAAAGACACCGTCAGCATCAGCTTGAATACGGGTGAAGCTGCCACGCAAGCCGCCGCTCAAACGGGTGCGCCCCAAGGAGCGATGCCGCCGCCGAAGAAAGAAACCGGCAAGGTTCAACCCAAAAAGGAAACCGTCCGCATCAATTTACCGCCCAAGTCCACCGCCGCGCCAACCATCAAGCTGCCGACGCTGCCGCCCGGCGGGCCGACCGGTGCATCTGGTCCGATGGCAGCCGCTCCGGGAACTGCTTTGCGCACAGCCGCCGCGCCGACAGCTGCGGCCGCTCCGGCCAAAACTGGTGCCGCGCCAACGGCGGCGCAGAAACCCGCGCCCGCACCTGCGGCCGCGCGTCCCGCCGCGCCGGTGGTGCCGTCAATCAAGCCGCTCGACAAGATTTTGATTTATTCCGCCGCAGTCGCCGGTCTCGTCGCCGTGGGCGGCGTGGTTTGGGTTTTCCTTACCTTGAAAAATGTCGTGGAAAATTTTTCCAGTTAATCATTTATGGCCTCACCTTTAATCGTCACGCTCACACAGGATAATTTTGAAACCGAGGTGCTGAAATCCACCACGCCGGTGCTCGTGGATTTCTGGGCCGAATGGTGCGGTCCGTGCAAGATGATCGCGCCGGTGCTGGATGAACTGGCCACCGAATTTCAGGGCAAGGCCAAGATCGGCAAGGTCAATATCGACGAGCATCAGGGGCTGGCCGCGCAGTTTGGCGTCCGCTCTATTCCGACGCTGTTGTTCATTAAGAACGGGCAGGTCACCGAGCAGATGGTCGGGGCCAAAAGCAAGGCGGCCCTCAAGGCCAGTCTCGACAAGGCCGTGGCCTGATTTGTTTTCGCGCGAATCGGCAAGGCGGATTTGATTCCGCTTTGCCGATTTTCTTTTTCGGCTAAATTCTCGGCATGACTTTGTCCGAAATCCTCGGCAACGAGGAACTCCGCCGGCACGAATTCCCCGTCGCCCAGAAAAAGGTTTTTCTCGCGCACGCTGGCGTGTGCGCGCTGCCGCGCCGCGTCGCGCAGGCGATGGCCGATTGCGCCCACGGTGGCATGCTGGGCGATCAGGAAGCCTTCGTCATGCACAAGATCGCCGACGCTCGGCAGGCCGGCGCAAAATTGCTGAACTGTTCACCCGATGAAGTTTCCCTCGTGGGCCCGACGTCGCTCGCTTTGAGCTTCGTCGCCGCCGGATTGAATTTCCGCAAGGGCGACATTATCCTGATTTACCACGACGATTATCCGTCCAATGTTTATCCATGGATGGCGCTCGCAGAAAAAGGCGTCAAGGTTCGTCTGCTCAACATTCGGCACCTCGGCGTCATCCGCAAAGTGGATGTTATGGGGCAGGTAGACGAGGACACCAAGCTTGTTGCGCTGGCCTCGAACCATTTCATCAGCGGCCACCGGCTGGAGCACAACGCCATCGGTGAATTTCTGCGCGAGCGGGGAATTCTTTTCTGCCTGGATGCCATCCAGACGCTCGGTGCATTTCCGACGACGGTGGAGCACGTGGATTTTCTCGCCGCCGACGCGCACAAATGGCTGCTCGGCCCGTGCGGTGCGGGGCTGCTCTATGTCAAAAAGGATTTGCAGGAGAAATTGAATCCGCCGGTCTATGGCTGGCACAACGTGCGCAATCCAAATTTTGTCGCGCAGGAAAAAATCGAGTTCCGCGGCGGCGCGGCCAAGTTCGAGGCCGGCACGCACAATCTCGTCGGGCTGGCGGGCCTGCTCGCGGCAATGGAACTGGCGCTGGAAATCGGCGTGGACGCCATCGCCGCCGAACTGTTGCGCAAGCGCGCGTGGCTTGTGCCGGCATTGCAGGCCAAGGGCTGCACCGTTTTGAATGCCGGGTCGAAGCTGGAAAACGCCAGCGGCATCACATCGTTTTTTGCGCCGGGAAAAAACCTCGCGGAACTGAACCAAAAGCTCGTCGAGGCCGGCATCATCGCCTCGTTGCGGACGGATCGCCAAGGACAAAACTACCTCCGTCTCTCGCCGCATTTTTACAACACCGATGCCGAACTGCAGCGCGTCCTCGAACTGGTGTGACAGCTAAAACTGGGCTTCCTTTTCCTTGAACAGCACGTTGAACGTCGTCAGCGAGCCGTAGCTTTTGGTGATGTATTGCTGCATCTCCACCTTCTCGCCGTCGGACAATTTTTCGTGCGCATTGATCTTCTGCTCCAGCACGCGGAGATTGTTCCGCACCATCACGATCTTGTGGAAAAAAGTTTCCAGCGGCACTTCCTTGGTCTGCAACGTCGCGTCCGCCGGATGCAAAACCAGTTTGCCGCCATGCCAGCGCAGGCCGAGCTGCTCCACGACGGCATCCGGCTGCTCTAAACCGAGTTTGGCGACCGCCGCCGCTAGCGTCTCCTCGACGAATTGTTTCAACGGCACGTCCAGACCGCTGATGGCGGCGTGGGCTTCCATCGGCTCCAAGCCGCTGGGTTCCGGCGCGATGGCGCGCTTGGTGCCGTCGTCGAACTGGATTTCCGCCACGGCCTCGGAAATGGTTTTGACGAGACCGGAGCCGTATTGCGGGTGACGCACCTTCATGCCGATGCGCAGCGATTCGATTTTCATGAGCGAAATTTAGTCGCAGACCGGCACGGATGAAACATCGATTTTCTGGCAATCGCAGAAAATCGTGGCGACAAGATTCGGGAAAGCCGGTAGGCTCGCCGCTGTCATGCACCTCGCCCGCATCCATCATGTGGCCGTCATCGCGGCGGACTACGAACGGTCGAAAGCCTTTTATACGCAGACACTGGGGTTGTGCGTTGTCGCCGAGACGTATCGGGAGGCGCGGCGTTCCCACAAGCTCGACCTCGCGTTGCCGGACGGCGGCCAGATTGAACTATTTTCCTTTCCCGGCGCGCCGCCGCGACCGTCCTGGCCGGAAGCCTGCGGCTTGCGGCATCTCTGCTTTGCCGTGACCGATCTCGCGGAAACCATCCGCGAACTGGAAGCCAAAGGCGTGAAGGTCGAACCCGTGCGCGTGGATGAACTGACCGGAAAGAAATTCACCTTCTTCGCCGACCCGGACGGTCTGCCATTGGAATTGTATGAAGTCGTGTAGCGAGCCAATGGCCACGAAATTCGCCAGTTCATTTGAATTCGAACTGCCGCTCTGGCAATCCGGCATCGCACGCGTCGCGGGCGTAGATGAGGCGGGCAGGGGACCGCTCGCCGGGCCGGTGGTCGCGGCGGCGGCGATTTTGCCGGCGCGCTGGGCGGAATCTGGCTTGCCTGCTGAACTCACCGGCTTGAACGATTCCAAGCAGCTTACCGAGGCGCAGCGCGAAAAATATTTTGATTTCATTACCATGAGCGGCGAGATCGAATTTGGCATCGCAGAAATCAGCGCGGCGGTGATTGACGAGATCAACATCCTGCAAGCCACGCATCGCGCCATGAACGACGCGCTAGCCAAACTAAACCCATTGCCCCCGCATGCGTTGGTGGATGGCCGGCCGGTGAAAACGTTGCGCGTGCCACAGACGGCCATCGTCAAAGGCGATGCGCGGAGCTATTCCATCGCCGCCGCGAGCGTGCTGGCCAAGGTCACGCGCGACCGGCGGATGCTGGAGTATCACGTGCAATGGCCGGAATACGGTTTCGCGGAACACAAAGGCTACGGCACGGCGAAACACCTGGCGGCGATCGCCAGACACGGCGCGTGCCCGATTCATCGGATGACGTTCGCACCGCTGAAGCCAAAGGAAGCAAAGTTGTTTTAGCCGGACATAACGGATATAAACGCAAACACCCATCATGAACCGCCGCCAATTCCTCACCCAAACCGGACAAACTGCGTTGGCAACTTCCCTGCTGGGCACTGCGCTGGCCGCCGCTGCCGCCAAACATCCGCCGGCTGCCGCCCAATCGGAGGATCTGGAAAAACTTTTTATCACCTGGACCGACGGCCTGTTTGCCCGGCAAATCGGTTCGGCGGCGGATCGTGAATCCGCTGGCGCTCTCGCCTGTCCGGCTTGTGGGTTCATCCATGGTCGTTGCGGCGACGCCATCTATCCATTGTTGCGCCGCGCTCGCATCTCCCAAGACGAACGTTTCATTGATGCCGTTGTGCGGTTGTTCAATTGGATGACCTGCATGGACGACAAGGACACCGGTGGTTGGATCAATAACCTGAAACCGCTGAGCACTTGGAACGGTATCACGACTTTTTCGCTGATCACTTTTTGCGAGGCGCTGCACTACCATGGCGACCTGCTGCCCGCTCCGGTGCGTCAACGGATGACTGAACGGGCGGTGAAGGCCGCTGATTTCATCGCCAAGAAATTTCCCAACGTCAAGGACAGCCCAAGCAATGTGAACTATCCCGTTACCACCGGCTATTCGCTGGCGCTCGCAGCCAAGGTGCTGAACCTGCCGCGCCACCGCGATCAAGCCAAGCGGTTGATATACGAGTGTCTGGAAACCCGTTTCAGCCCGAACGACCATCTCCTGTTCGGCGAATATCATCCGCAGGATCAGCGCAGTCCCCGGGGACGCTACGGAGTGGATCTGGGTTATAACGTCGAAGAATCACTTCAGGCGCTGACGCTCTATGCCCTGCTGGAAAATGATCCGGTCGTCCACACCGCCGCCGTGAAAGCCTGGCGTTCCCACCTTGTCTTCATGTTGCCGGATGGAGCCTGGGATAATTCATGGGGCACACGCGTCGCCAAGTGGACGTGGTGGGGCAGCCGCACCTCGGACGGTTGTGAACAGGCGCTCTTTGCCCTTGCCGGTGAAGATCCGGTCTTCAGTGCGGCGGCCTGGCGCAACCTGCGTCTGCAAAAATCCTGCACCCATGACGGCTTGCTGCACGGCGGCCCGGATCTCGCTCATCACGGATTGAAGCCGTGCGTCCACCATACGTTCACCCACGCGAAGGCTTTGGCGGCAACGCTTGATATGTTTCCCGTCGTTCCGACCGCCGATCCGGCGGTGCGCCTGCCCCGCGAAATCACCGACGGAGCGAGCGACTATGCAGACATCGGCGTGCTGCTCACTGCCCGCGCACCGTGGCGAGCCACGCTCGGCATCGGCGATGTGACCTATTCCAAGGACAAAGCTTTCCAAGCAACCGGCGCGGCTCCGGGAGTCATCTGGCATGACGCGGTCGGCCCGTTATTTGTCGCCAGCCTTTCCGACTATCTGATGGTGGAACCGACCAACATGGCGACTTTGCCGGATTGCGGTGATGAACCATTGACACTTCGCATTGAGACCCGCGACGGAACGAAACGCTGGACCAACTTGTATGAGACCAGCGCCGTTCTCTCCCATCAAGATGATGGCAAACGCATCACCGCCAAAAGCATCGTCAGGTTGCAGGCGGGTGGTGGAACGGATGCAGATGTGGCCGGTGCCTGTAAACTGGCCTACATCTTTGAGCGCGAGGCGATGACCATCAGCGCCGGCATCCAAGAACAGCGCGATGTCAAACAGCCGTTCACTCTTGTTCTGCCGCTGGTATCGAGGCGTGGTGAGGAAGTGAAGCGCCTCTCCGACAACGCGGTGGTCATCATCAAACCCCGAGGCCGGGTGGTGGTCACATCCACTGCGCCGCTGCGCTGTGAAGGTCCCGGGCGTATCTTTAATCACGTCCCCGGCTTCGAGGCCCTCAAGCTGGCGACGGATTTTTCGGCTGGTGACGTGACGGTGACGGTGCGGGTGGAGACGTGAAACACGATTCCGATTTTCCTTATTTGCGATCCTGGCCGAAATAATTGCAGCGGGCCAGGTTGGCCGCCACCGGTCGGATTTCGCCCGCCGGAATTTTTTCACCGGTATAAAGAATCGCTTCGTCGCCCTTTTTCAGCGCCAGTTCATACACGCCGTTGCCGATGGATTTGAACGGCACAGTGGCATGAACTGCGCCGGAGAGATTGGGCCAGATGCGGCACGGTTCGCCGGCCAGGCTTTTCACCCGCACCCAAACGGTCCGGCCATGCTCGCGGGCCGCACTTACGAGGAACGCGCCTTGGGCGCGAAGGTCGCGGATGGAGACATCCGCCCAAGTCGTGGGCACGCCGGGAAACACGCGGATGTGGTCGCCCCAACTGCTGAGGAGCATATCGTTGAGCGATGCGGCGGCGGCTAGCGGCGTCTCGATGCAGGGGCCGGCTTCGACATAAAGCGTGTTTGGCGGGATTTTGGAATCCATGAGTTTGTTCAGATAATTAACCGCGTTGTCACCTTCGCCCATCAGAGCCGAGATGGAAGCCGCGCCGGTGTAGGAATAACCCGCCAGCGCCTTGGGCATGCTCATCCAGTGCTTGAGCGATTTGACGACCAGTTCGCGGTTCTCCGGCTGTTCCGGCGTCATGATGTAAAGCGGGTAGATCATCAGCAGATGTGAGAAGTGTCGGTGCGATTGGGCGAACGGCACGCTGGCGGAAATCATCAGGCCGTTGGCGTTCTGCGGATACGGCGTGAGGTTGGCGAGGGTTGTGCGCCATTGCGGGATTTGCGGATCGGCGAGCTTGAGCCGTTCGCAGGATTCCAACAGGGTCTGGCAGCCCCAGCGCAGCAACGAGAGGTCGATGTTGCAATCGGGATTCGGGTCGGGCTGGTCGGGATATTCAGGACTTAATCCGCGCGGAAGGTGCAGCCTGCCGTCCGCGCCGGTCTTGAGCAGGTGAAGGTAGTAATTGATCGACCGCTTGAGCATCGGAAAAATCCGTTCGCGCAACATCCGGTCGTCCATGCAGTAGCGGTATTGCAGCCAGTAGTTGTGCATTGTCCACGGCAGGTTGCACAATTCTTTGCCGACCGGGCCGACGCAATCGTAAGTTGAAGTGCGGCCGACGGCGGCGGAATCGGACTTGAATTCGCCGGCATTGTCCGCCAGCGCGGCGGCACCGTGATCGATGAGTTCGCAAAGCGATTCGCCCAATTCCAGCCGGTTGCCGGTGAGTTGCGGCCAATAGGCGAGCTGGATGTTGAGGTTCCACCAGATCATCGCCCACGGGGTGCGGCGGAACCATGGCCCCATCAAATCCAGCGGCAGGCGACCGGGCCGGGTGGCGCTGGCCATCTTATACATCTGGAGGTAATAAAAACTTTCCAGTCGCTCGTTGGGGAACGAGACAAAACTTTCCGGCCAGAAGCGGTGCCACCAGGCGCGATGTGATTCGATGAGCGCGGTCAAGCCGGCACCGGCGGCGCGATTCACATTGGTGATGGCCTCGGCTTTGGCGGCCGCTTCGTCTTTGCCGAAACCGGCGCTCGCATAGACGACGGAGGTGTTCTTTTCTTTTTCAGACGGAACAATTTTCCAGGCCGTCGCGTGACCGCCGCCGGGTTTTAGTGGTTGGAAACTGATTTCTACATCGCCCACACGGCTCCGCACCGGCGATGCATTTTGGTCGTCGGCGGTGAGCGGTTCTTTCTTGTAGAGCTTGCGGGGATTGGCGGCGATACCCGGCTGCCATGACCACGCGGTTTTTTCGCCGCCCGAAGTTGTGACTTCAAACACATTCACCATCAGGTCGCTGTGGGTGAACGCGTGGAACCGGATTTCGCCCTTGTCGGTCTTGAACGACCCGCGCGCCTCGGCGTTCCAGAGATCCAGCCGCATTTCGCCTTGGAGCATTTTCCCCGCCGGCTGCAACACAAGGTCGCCGATGGGAATTCGCATCTTGTTGAAGACCACATCCGAGCGCCCCATCTGCCATTTCAAGGACTGGCCGGAGTCACCGGTGAAAATCATTGCGCCCAGCTGGCCGTTGCCGGTGAACGCCGCCGCTTCGAAGCGGCCCGGCAGGCTTTTCCAAAGCATATCTTCGCGGGCGAGAAATTTTTCCCAGTCCACGCGGTCTGCGATCTGGGCGTTCAGGGCGAGTGGGCTGAAAACCATGGCGAGCAAAAGGCCGGAATGGAGCGCGGTGGTGCGGAGGAGTGATTTCATAAGGTTGCTGCCGACAGCTTATCTGCACGACCGGTGGCTGACAAACATTGGAATGGAAAAACTCCCCGTCGCTTTGCCGGTCCCGTTGACGGAAACGGATTGAGAATCCGCTGGTTTGGAGTTCAATCAAGGCCGGTGAACTTTCTCACCCAGCTTAGAAACAAGTTCTACGGCGAGTCGAAGCCTGAACACCTGCGCCGCGGCGAATTGGGCGAACGCGTGGCGAAAAAGTTTTTGCAGACGCAGGGTCTAAAATTTCTCGCGGCCAATTTCCGTTCCGAACACGGCGAGCTGGATCTGATTTTCCGTGAGCTCGACACGCTGGTCTTTGTCGAGGTGAAAACGCGTTCTTCGGAAGATTGGACGCGGCCGGCGGCGGCAGTGGACGCGCGCAAAAGAAAACTGCTGTCGCAGACGGCGCTGGATTATCTGCGGCGGCTGAAAAATCCCGAGGTGAAGTTCCGTTTCGACATCGTGGAAGTGCTGTTGCGCGATGGCAAGGTGCAGGAGGTGCGGCATCTGCCGAACACGTTTTCATTGAGCAAGCCGTATCGCTACGCTTGAATTTGCTTGAACTTACGAGCGAACCGGTGAAATTTGCGGCAAACCATGAGCCAGACCTTGCACCATATACTCAACTCGGTGCTTTCGTTGTTCGGGCTGGGATTTGTGGTCTGGCTTTTTTGGCGCGCGTTGAAGTCCAGTGACGAACCGGCGAAATTGGTTTCTAAATGGCTCGCGACAGGTCTGGCGTTGTGGCTTGAATTCAGATTCGCAGTGCCAGCGTTTGCGACCGGCGGTTTCAATGCCATCTTTGGGCTGGGGTTGACCTTCACGCTGGCGCTGTGGTTAAACATCCTCTGGCGCAACAGCATCATTGAGATTCTCGTCAAACCGCTGACGAGCATTTTTGACGGCGGCAACGAACCGCCGGAGCCGAAGCCAGCTTATTCCAGCGCGCTGGCAAAGCGGAAAGCAAACCGTTCGCTCGAAGCGGTGGTTGCCATCCGTGAGCAGCTTGCCAGATTCCCCAGTGATTTCGAGGGTGTGCTGTTGCTGGCGGAAATTCAGGTGGAGGATCTGAATGATTTGCCGGGTGCGGAAAACACGTTGAACCATTTTTGCCACCAGCCCGGTGTGCCGGACCGGCAGGTCGTCGCCGCCCTGACGCAGTTGGCGGACTGGCATTTGAAAAAAGGCGCCGATGTGGATTCCGCCCGGGCGGCGTTGCAGAAAATCATCGAGCGGTTTCCGGCGACGGAATATGCACTGCGTGCCGAGCAGCGGCTGGCGCATCTGGGTGAGACGGAAAAAATCATTCTTGCCCAGCATGACCGGCAGGCAATGGCGGTGCCGGCAGGCGTGAACAATATCGGCCTGCTGGATTCGACGGATTTTTTGAAACCGAAGGAAGTCGAGCCGGGCAAGTTGGCGGCGGTCTATGTGAAGCATCTGGAGCAGCATCCGAACGATATGGAAGTGCGTGGAAAACTGGCGGCGATTTACGCGCGCGATTTCCAGCGGCTGGATCTGGCGACGCTCGAACTGGAGCACTTGATCAACGAGCCGAGGCATTCTGCGAAGCAGATCGCGGGCTGGCTGAACCAGCTGGCAGATTATCAAGTTGAACTTGGCGCGGATCTGGCGACGGTGACGGCGACCTTGCAAAAAATTGTGGACGAATTTCCCGAAACACCCGTCGCTGAAATCGCCCAGCGGCGGCTGGCGCGGATTAGTCTGGAGTTTCAGGGCAAAAAAGAAACGCCGGGCGTAAAGCTAGGCGTTTATGAACAAAATATCGGCTTGAAATACGGAGCGCCGCGGCGGTTTTGAAAAGAGAATGAACCGGCCGATGAACGACACGCCAGCTGCTATGTGGTGGACTGCTTTGCCAGATGCGGTATGAATCAAAACCACAAACTCAATCCATCTTCATCCAATCCAGTGAATACCCATATTGGCTCCGCTTCGTTTTTTGGTTTTCCAGATGTGTTTGGCTCATGTGGAAAATCCCTGATATTTTGGGCGTTGGGTGTGTTGCTTCTGCCGTTCGCCCTGATGGGGGCGGAAACGCGCGGCATCTGGTGGTATTCTGCCCGTGGCGATTCTTGGGGCGCTGAACAGGTGCTTGGCGACAGTGTCAGGGAAGCGGAAGTGATCCATTTTTTGCAGGAATGGAACATTGGGCAGGTTTATTGTGGCTTCAATGCCCGCCTTCGGGGCAAGGTTCCGTTGCTTCGGGCGTGGAACACCAAACTTCATGCGGCGGGAAGGTCATCACAACTGCTGCTGGATGAGAATACCTGGATCTATCCGCAACACCGTGCCAAATTGCTGGCGCTTCACATCCAGCACGACTTGATTGATTTCAACGCCACCGCCGCCAATCCCCGACAACGGTATGACGCATTGCATCTGGACATCGAGCCGCAGGGATTGCCTGAGTGGAAGACATTGTCTCCGGCTGGCCGGAAGGAACTGCTTTTTATGTTGCGCGATACGTTTCAACAGGTGCGACTTTATTTGAACCAACATGGCGCTGCGGATATCTCCGTCTATGCGGATTTGCCAGTGTGGTATGATCAAGTTCCAGAACCCGTCGGCTGGAGTTCAATCGCCGAGCGGGATGACTGGTTTGCCGACTTGGGAAAGTCCCTTGCTGGAATTTCATTGATGGCCTACGAACAAAAGACACCCGGCTCCATGGAGAACAAGGTCGGCTGGGAGGTGCAGAATTTCAAAGGGGAAGTCCGCATCGGACTGAAAGCCAGTATTGGAGCCGGTAAGACTTGGAACTCCCTAGGTGATTTTGTGGCAATGATTCAAACGCAGGAAGCCGCTAAACCATTGCGAAAGGTGGATATTTTCGACCTTATCCAGTTCCATGCTGCGACCGGTATGGTTTCAGCGGTCAAATGACCTTGAAGGCGATTTGGTATCCACCTGCCGTTGGATCAGCCCAGATTTCAGAGCAAAAAAGAACCGCCGAGCGTCAAGCTCGGCGTCCTTGAAAAAATATCAGCCTAAAATACAGTTCACCGCGCAAGCTGTAGCGCTATTTCCTTTTCCAATTCATGCACGAGGTCGAGGTCGCGCGTGCCCCATTTGGTGCGGGACTGCACATCCACCTGCGTGGTCTTGAGGTCAACCGCCTCGACGCGCACCCAGACCTTGCGGTCATTCACACGTCCCACCAGCGAGCGGACGGCGTTGGTGTTGTCATGCGGAATATATTCCTGCACCAGCACGCCGTTGGCCTGAACGACGGCGACGGACGCCGCGTAAACCTGATCGATGGAGCGCTGGTAGCGGCCAGCCACGGAGTCCTTGCCCCAGGTGGTCGCGAACGTGTTGGTGTCGCTGACGGTTTTGACACAACCGGTGGCGATGAGGGCGGCCCCGGCGAGAACGACGAAAATTGTCTTTTTCATAATGCAAACAATGCAACCGAAAACGGCGCGCGCGTCAAGCACGATTCACGGGGGATTTTTTGCAACTTTCATTATGCGCCGGTTTTGAATAAAAGTCTCTATGGCGCAGTTTTCCTACAAAGCCCGCAAACGCTCCGGCGAACTCGTCGAGGGCGTTCTCGAGGTGACCGACCGTTCCGCCGCACTGGCGCAAATCCAGCGCTCCGGACTCTTCCCGATTTCCGTGGCGGATGCCAAGGCCGGGGCTGCCACCACCGCCAAGTCGGCGGGCAAGGGCATCAGCTTTACCTCGTTCCTGCCGCCGTCGATGCAGGCGCAGTTCGCTCAAAAGCGCAAGCCGAAGCTGCAGGAACTCGCCACGTTCACCACCCAGCTCGCGAACCTGCTGAATTCCGGCATGGCGCTGACGGTGGCGCTCAACAGCATGACCCACCTGCAAACCAAGGGCATTCCCGCCGAGGTCAGCCGCGAATTGAAGCAGGAGGTCACGGAGGGAAAAAGCTTGTCCGACGCGATGGCCAAGCAGCCGCGCATCTTCACAGATTTGTATGTGAACATGGTGAAGGCGGGTGAGACGAGCGGCTCGCTGGTGCCGGTGCTGCGGCGCATGGCAACCCATTTCCAGCAGTTCGCGGATGTGCAGGCGAAGTTCAAGTCCGCGATGATCTATCCGGTGATGGTCATCGGCGTGGGCATCCTGCTGGTGACGTTTTTCATGACGGTGATGATGCCGAAGTTCATCGAGATTTTTAACGGCTTCAACATCCCGCTGCCGCTGCCGACGCGGTTCCTCATCGGCCTGAGCAAAATGTTCACGACCTACTGGTGGCTGATGGGGCTGGTGGTCACAGCGGGCTTCGTGCTTTTCAAACGGTTCCAGTCCAGCCCGGCGGGTGCGCGCAAGCTGGACGAGTGGCGGATGAAAGTGCCGGTGTTCGGCAACGTGGTGAAAATAAATCTATTCGGCCAGTTCGCGCGGACACTGGGAACGCTCCTGCAAAATGGCGTGCCGGTGCTGACCGCACTGAAAATCACCGAGCAGGTCATGGCCAACTCGCTTATCAAGGAAGCCATCGCCAAGACGCGCGAGGCGGTGACGGACGGCAAGACGCTGGCGCAGCCGCTGGCGCAGAGCAAATTATTTCCGCAGCTCATGGTGGACTTGGTGCGCATCGGCGAGGAAACCGGCGATGTGCCCGGCTCGTTGAACAATCTCGCGGACACCTATGAAAACGAGCTGCAAATCGCACTGCGCGTGATGAGCGACCTGATCGGGCCGGTGCTCATCATCGTCATGGCGATTGTCGTCGGCTTCCTGCTGTTGAGTATTTTCCTGCCGCTGTTCCGTTTGATTTCGTCCATCCACTGATTGATGAAAACGGCGATTGCCAGCAACCATGTCCGGCGCGGTTTCACGCTCATCGAAATCATGATCGTGGTCGCCATCATGGGCCTCGTCGCGGCGATGGGGCTGCCGTCCATCATCAAGGCGCTCGAAAAGGAGGGCATGAGAAAAGCGCTGAGCGACGTCACGGATGTCTGCGCCTCGGCACGCGCCAAGGCGATCCTTTCGCATCAGACCGTCGCGGTGGTCTTTCATCCCGGGGAACGCTCGTTTGCGGTGGAGGGTGGCGGCTCCGGCGGCGGCTCCACTTACGTCAGCCAGTCCAAGCTGCCGGAAGGCGTGCAACTGGCGATGCTTGACATCAACCTTCAGGATTTCGGTGCGTCGGAATGGGCCCGGGTTCGTTTCTTTGCCAATGGCACGAGCGACGAGATGACCATCGTGCTGCATGACCGCGATGACTGGCGCAAAATTACCCTGGAATTTTCCACCGGCCTCGCGACGGTGACCGACGTGGATCGATGAAACTGAATTTCCCAATCCGGGCGCGGCGGGCGTTTTCGCTACTTGAGGTGATGATCGCCATCGGCATTTTTTTTATGGCGACCTTCGCGATCCTCGGCCTGATCTCCAGCGCGCTGGGGAATGCCCGGCGTCTGCAGCGACCGATGGTGGATGCCAGTGCGCTGCTCTCGCAGCTTTCGCTCACCAACAAAATGGTGGAAGGCACTTACTCCGGCAATCTCGGCACCGCGCTGGGCCGGGCCTACGAAGGTTATCGTTGGACGGGTGAGATCACCGAGGTCGCCTCCAACAAATTGTTTCAAGCCGATTTCATCATCCAGCCCGCGAATGGCGGCCGCGAGGTGATTTCGCGGGTCACCACGTTGTTTTACCGGCCGAATTCACTGCCCGGCAGCCTCGACGGCGGCAACTTCATCCATAAATGAAATTTCCCGCCGCCCATCGCAAAAGCCGCGCGTTCACGCTGGTGGAAATCATGATGGCCATCATGGTGTTCATGATGGTCATCGCGGCGATCTATTCCACGTGGGTGCTGGTGATGCGCGCCACCAAGGTCGGGCAGGACGCCGCCGCGCAGGCGCAGCGGCAGCGCGTCGCGATGCGCACTATTGAGGACGGGCTGATGAGCATCCAGTCGTTTCAGGCGTCGTTGCAGTATTACAACTTCCTCGTCGTTGGCGGCAACGACTCGCTCTTGAGTTTCGCTTCGCGGGTGCCGGAAATCTTCCCGCGCAACGGCAAGTTCGGCGACTTCAGCCTGCGCCGGCTCACCTTTTCGGTCGAGACCAGCCAGACCGGCGAAAAAAATCTCGTGCTCCGGCAGAACCCGATTCTCATGGATCGGGACGAAGATGAGAAAAAATATCCGCTGGTGCTGGCGCGCAACGTGAAAAAATTCATCGTCGAATGTCTGGACACCAACCAGCTCGATTGGGTGACGGAGTGGGACAGCACCAACACCATTCCGGCGATGATCCGCGTCGGACTGGTGCTGGGCGGCAACACGGCCGACGGCGGTTCCGCGCCGGAATTTTCCGTGGTCCGGTCGTTTTCCATGCCGTCGGGCATGATGCCCGCCGCCGTCCAGCGCGGCGGTGCCGCCGCCAGTTCCGGCCTGCCGCCGCTCATTCCACCGGTGATCAAGCGATGAAAATCTCACGCGCCAAAAAAAATTCCGGCATTGCCGTCATCGTCGCGCTGGTGGCCGTCACCGTGCTGACGTTGCTGGCGGGCACGTTCGCGTATTCGATGAAAGTCGAGACGCGGCTGGCACAGAACTCCGACAATGATGAGCAGCTTCTCTGGCTGGGCCGGGCCGGGGTGGAGCGGGCGCGCTGGATTCTGGCACTCGAAGGCAACGCGCCGTTCAGCTCCAAAAACCAGATTTGGGCAGGTGGCCCCGGCACTGGGCCGGAAACGAACAGCGCCCTCGCGGGCATCTCCCTGGATAATTTTCCGGTCGGCGAAGGCACGGTGTCGCTGAAATTTGTCGAGTTGGAGAGCAAGATCAACATCAACACCGCCGATGCGCCGTTGCTCAAGCAGGTGCTCACCGCGCAAGGGGCGAATGCCGGCGACCTTTCCACCGTGTCCGATTCCATCCTCGACTGGATCGACCCGGACGACGCCACGCGTCCCGCCGGCGCGGAGAGCGATTTTTATCAGGGCATGAATCCGCCGTATTACGCCAAGAACGCGCCGATGGATGACATCTCCGAACTGCTGCTGGTCAAAGGCGTGTCGCTGGCAATGTTCAAGGGTGGCAGCGTGACCAACGACCAGGGCGCGGCGTTCCAGCATCAGCATCTCGGCTTCGGCAACGCGCCGGGACAGCTGCCGGATTATGCCTTTGGTTTGCAGGATGTCTTCACGCCCTTTTCCTCCGGGCAGGTCAACATCAACACCGCCGACGAAACGGTTCTGTCCCTGCTGCCCGGCATGGATACGATCAGCGTGCAAAACATCTTGAAATTCCGCGCCGGTCCCGATGGCGGGGAATCTTCCATCACCGCCACGCCGTTCCAAAATGTCGGCCAACTGGCCGCCGCCGGGGTGAATCCGCAGGTGATACCGCAGATCAGCCGTTACCTCACCGTGCGCGGCAGCACCTACGAAGTCCACGCCACCGCGCACATCGGCGATTACACCCGCGAATTCATCGCCGTCCTGTTCCGCAACGGCGCCAGCGTGGACGTCTTCAGCTTCTACTGGAAATGAGTTGAATTCACGCCGCCGCCCGCTATCGTTTTGCCATGCGCGCACTCCTGATTTTGCTCCTGACGCTCGGCCTTGGCGGTGCCGTCGGCGCGGCGGACGCCACCGGACGCGTCATCAAAGTCCTGCCGCTTTTCCTTGATTCGCAAGGCCGCGACGCCAAGTCGCCCAGCCTGTTCGACCGCGACGCGTATCAAGCCTACCTGCGCGAACACACCGCTGAAATTTCGGCCATCCGCTACGATGTCCAATGGTCCGCTGCGAAAAGTCCGGCGGAAAAATTCAAACTCCGCCTTGAACTGCGTGGCGTGGGTGAGGCGAGTTTGCCAAAACTGAAAACCCTTGAAACCGAGGTCGCGCCGGGCACTTTCCGCCAATGGTCGAACCTTACGCTCGGCGGTGACGACTACAAAAAATTCGGTTCCGTAGTCGCCTGGCGGGTCACGCTCTGGCGCGGCGAGCAGTTGCTCGGTGAACAGAAGTCATTCCTCTGGTAAGCCGTCCGGCGGATGCTGGCGGAAAGTCACGGCTTCAAATCAAACTCCAGCCGCGTGCGTGAGCCGGTCTGGACGTTGCGGATTTCCATCTCCTGCAGCTCCCACTGGCCGTTCACTTTTTTGAACGACTTCGGCTCGAACTCCTTGAGCAGCTTGCCCTGCGCGTCGTAGGCCTCGGCTTCGAGGATGCCGCCGGAATCCTTGTCAATCCAAGTCACCACGCGGGAATAGCCGTTGGTCGGTGGATTCGGGTTGGTGCTTTCGAGCAGCGTGTAATCGCGTCCGCGTTTGACGGTGGTTTTCTTCGGCAACAATTTCTGCTGCGGCCAGTGAAAGAATTCGAGGCCGAGGTCGCAGAGCCAGAAATCGGAGTTGGCGAAGGGAACGGCTGTCGCATTTGCGTCCAAATGCAATAAAATGCTCAATCTCCGTTGTGGGTTCTTCTCAGGAATTCGACCGGTAAAGTCGTATTGGTTTGGTTGGCCAGTTTTGTGGATGATTATCCAGCAATTAGTTCCCTCTAAATAGGCGGCTTTCCAATCTTGATCCGTCACTTCAGTTTGGAACGAAACTTGGAAATTGGTTTTGTCTCCATTTGGATGCCGAATATTGAGAACTCCGCTTTGAACGAAATTTGTCTCCGGCTTAGCATCACAAAGCTGCTGCGCCAGTTGGCGGCCTTGAATTTCCGCGTCGGTCATGCCGTTAGTCGTTTGCGCGTGGGCGGCAGCGGTGCCAAGTAAAACCAGCGTCAGCAACCGGCGCGCAAAAGCTGACTGTAATTGCCGAAAGATTTTCAAATTAAAAATGGTGGCCGGGCGCAAGCACTTATTTTGCCGCGAGAGCGAGCGGCAGCACGTCGGAAATCTGTTTCACAAAATGCACCTTCAATTTTGCGCGCACTTCCGCCGGCACGTCGTCCCAATCCGCGCGGTTGCCATCGGGCAGGATGACCTGCTTCACGCCGAAGCGCGCGGCGGCGAGAACTTTTTCCTTGATGCCGCCGACCCGCAGCACGCGGCCGCGCAGAGAAATTTCGCCCGTCATCGCCACGTCTGAACGCACGCGCCGCTTGCTCATCAGGCTCGCGAGCGCCGCGCAAATCGTCACGCCCGCGCTCGGGCCGTCCTTCGGCGTCGCGCCGGCGGGCACGTGGATGTGAAAATCAAATTTGCCGTAGTCGTCGAAATCCAGATCGAGCTTCTTCGCCTGCGAACGCAGATAGCTGACGGCGGTCTGTGCGCTTTCCTTCATCACCTCGCCGAGCGAACCGGTGAGCGTCAGGCTGCCGCGTCCGCGCATCCGCGTGGCTTCGATGAACAGCACGTCGCCGCCCACCGGCGTCCACGCGAGACCGGTGGCGATGCCGATTTCATTGATCTTTTCCGCGCTCTCGGCGACAAACTTCGCGTGGCCGAGAAAATCCTTCACGTCCTTCGATTCCAGCTTGATCGCCTGCGCGGAACCGTTTTTGGAAACAATCTTGCGCGCGGATTTGCGGGCGAGCGCGGCGATCTCGCGTTCGAGCTGGCGCACACCGGCTTCGCGGGTGTATTCGCGGATGAGTTCGCGCAGCGCGGCATCGGAGATTTTCACGTCGTTGCGCGTTAGGCCGTGTTCCTCCAACTGACGCGGCACGAGATAGCGCTTGGCGATTTGCAATTTTTCCGTCTCGGTGTAGCTCGGCAGCTCGATGACTTCCAGCCGGTCGCGCAGCGCGGGGTGAATTGGGTCAAGCCAGTTGGCCGTGGCGATGAACAGCACGCGCGACAGATCAAACGGCAGATCGAGATAATGATCGGTGAAGGTGTGGTTCTGCGCCGGATCCAAAACTTCGAGCAGTGCGGACGCGGGATCGCCGCGAAAATCGGAACCGATCTTGTCCAGCTCATCGAGGAGAATCACCGGATTGCGGCTTTCGATGCGCCGTAATGTCTGGATGATTCTTCCCGGCAGCGCGCCGACGTAAGTCCGGCGGTGTCCGCGAATCTCGGCCTCGTCCCTCATGCCGCCGAGCGAAATGCGAGCAAATTTGCGTCCGAGCGCATCGGCCACGCTTTTGCCGAGCGAGGTCTTACCGACGCCGGGCGGACCGACGAGACAGATAATCGGGCCTTTGATTTCCTTGCGCCGCTTCAGCACGGCGAGAAATTCCAATAGCCGGTCCTTCACTTTTTCCAAGCCAAAGTGCTGTTCGTTCAGGATTTTTTCCGCCAGCTTCAGATCCAGCTTGTCCTCGGTTTCCGTCTGCCACGGCAGCGCGAGAATCCAGTCGAGATAGTTGCGCGAGACGCCGTATTCGGCGGCGGCGGGCGACGTCTGCTGCATCCGTTCCAACTCTTGATTAGCGGCCTTGCGTGCCTCGTCCGGCAGTTTGGCCTTCTCGATTTTCTCGCGGAGGTTTTTGATTTCGTTCGCGTTCGGGTCGGTGTCACCAAGTTCGCGCTGGATGACGCGCATCTGTTCGCGCAGGAAAAAGTCGCGCTGCGTCTTGGAAATATTCGAGGCGACGTCGTTCTGGATTTTGGAACTTAAGTTCAGTACCTCCTGTTCGCGGCTCAACAGCGGCAACAGTTTTTGCAGGCGCTCGCGGACGGAAATCGTTTCCAGCAGTTTTTGTTTTTCCAGCAGCGGCAGGCCGAGGTTGGCGGCGATGAGGTCGGCGAAATGGCCAGGGTGCTCGGTGTTGAGCGCGGCGATTTTCACCTGGTCGGACAGCGCGGTGGACACCTTGGCGATTTCCTCGAACTGCTTGTGCGCGTTGCGGAGCATGGCCTGCAATTCGACGGAATCCTCGGTCTCGTCGCGGAGCAGCTCAAAGTTGGCGCGAAGATACGGATTGGCTGGCAGAAATTTGTCCAGCTGGATGCGCCACAGGCCCTCGACCAGGATACGCACCGTGCCGTCGGGAAATTTCACCATCTTGTTCAGCCGCGAGACGCAGCCGACTTTGTATAAATCTTCGGGGGTAGGCTCGGCGACATCGGGATTTGTCTGCAGCACGGCGGCGAAGAGCCGGTCGCCAGCGACCAGATCATCAACCAGCTTAAGGCTCGGGCCGGTTTCGACCAGCAGCGGCACGATGGCACCGGGGAAAATCACGATGTCCGACAGGCCGAGGATGGGCAGCATGTCCGGCAGCGACCGCGACGAGACGCGATTCGGCACCTCGGACTTTTCAGTCGAGCCGAGAATGCTGATAAATTCTGTTTCCCCCGAATGTTTCATCGTCGGTGTTGCTGATTAGATGCCGCGCGCCCGGAAAAGTTCATGCGCGGTCAGGCTCCTTCGGTGATGGGCACTTTGGTCGTTTTGGCCTGCGGCTTTTGGGCCGGCGGGACATCGACGCGGAGAAAACCGTTGATGTAAACGGCCTTCGCCAGACTCAAGTCATAACCCGGCGGCAGATCCAGCACGGTCTCGAACGGGCCGTAGCTGATTTCCATCACGAGAAAACTGCAATGCGGCGAACGGCAGCAGTCCGGGCGGATGCCGGTGATGCGCAGGCGCTGGCCTTCAACGGTGATCTCCAAGCTGTCGCTTTTCATGCCGGCAAGTTCGGCCTTGATCACGAGGCCGGCGTCGGTGACGTAAATGTCGGTGTTGGGCGTCCAGCGGCCGGTGGCCGGCTCGCCGCCGTTCTGACGGCGAAAAAAATGGGTCGTGGAATTGACTTTGTTGACGGCCATGCGGGTTGATCGGGTGTTGTTTGCCTGCTGATTTTATGAACGGTCGGCGGAAATATTTTCTCCCGGCGGCTTTTCGTCATGCTCATGCGCACAGCCGCAATGGCAATCGTGCTCATGCTTTTTGGGGCTGGAGCTGCGCCAGACGAAAATCAAGCCGACGCCCAGCACGATGACCACCGGAAGAATCTGCTGCCAGTTCATGTTCGCAACATAACTGCAAACCCGAATCGCGCAAATGGAAATTTTCGGCGTGAAACTTCCGGCCCATCCGCTACGCTGCGCGCATGGCCGAACCGTTTCGTCATCACCACCGCGTCAGCTACGCCGAATGCACCGTCGGCAACCACATCTACCATTCGCGCTATCTGGATCTGCTGGAGGCGGCGCGCGGCGAATTCCTCCGGTCGCTCGGCACCACGGTGCTGGCGTTGCAGGACGCCGACTACATTTTTCCTGTCATCGAGGCGCGGCTGGCTTACAAAGCACCGGCACGTTACGACGACCGGCTGACCATCGAGGTCTGGATGACGCTTGTCGAGCGTGTGCGATTGAATTTCGGCCACCGGATTTTGAATCAGGCCGGCAAACTGATTTTGGAGGCGGAAACCTTTCATTGCTGCACCAGCCGCGAGGAAAAGCCCAAGCGTTTGCCGCCCGAACTGGTGGAAAAATTGCAACCGTATTTAAACACAGCAGTTTTATTATAGCCACAGAGTCACAGAGTGCGCGGAGGTGATGTTTAATTCTCTGTGTTCTCTGTGATTCGGCTGCAAGTCTTTTGTTCCGGCTTGCGTGGAACACTTTTCTTTGCTCAAATTCAGCGGCGCGCGCGATGCAACACCAACCACAAAATTACCCCAAACATTACTGCGGAGTCTTCGGCGTTTTCGGCCATCCCAATGCCGCCGAACTCGCCTACTTCGGACTCTACGCCCTGCAACATCGCGGGCAGGAAAGCGCCGGCATCGTCACCTGCCACGACGGGAAATTTTTCAAGCACCACGGCATGGGCCTCGTGCCGCAGATTTTCAACGATCCCAAGACGCTCCATGATCTCGTCGGCGACCGCGCCATCGGCCACACACGCTATTCCACAACCGGCTCGTCGCAATTGCGCAACGCCCAGCCGCTGACGGTGGATTGCGCGCGCGGCCAGATCGCCGTGGCGCACAACGGCAACCTGACCAATGCCGCCGTTCTCCGCGACGAATTGGAGTCGCGCGGCCTCGTCTTCCAGACCACCGTGGATAGCGAGATCATCATCATGATGCTCGCGCAGCCGGAACTCGGCGGGGTAGCTAATTCGCTCGTGCAGACGTTGCGCCGGATCGAAGGCGCGTATTCGCTCGTCATCATGACGGAGAAGGAATTGATCGGCGCGCGCGACCCGCATGGTTTCCGCCCGCTTTCCATCGGCAAGACGGCGAACGGCGCCTACATCCTGTCCAGCGAGACAACCGCGTTTGATTTGATCCACGCACAGTTCATCCGCGACGTGGCCCCCGGCGAGATTGTCATCATCAACGACAAGGGCTTGACCAGCATCCAGGCCTGGCCCGAGCACCAGAAGCGCGCGTTCTGCATTTTTGAATACGTCTATTTCGCGCGGCCGGACAGCAACATCAACGGCCACAGCGTGTATGAAGTGCGCAAGGCCATGGGCCGCCAGCTCGCGCGCGAACACGGCGTGAAGGCTGATCTCGTGATTCCTGTGCCCGACAGCGGCGTGTGCGCGGCGATGGGCTATTCCGAGGAATCCGGCATTCCCTACGAGATGGCGTTTATCCGCAACCATTATGTCGGACGCAGTTTTCTCCAGCCCACCCAGCTCATCCGCGATTTCAACGTGCGTGTGAAGCTCAACCTCATCGAGTCGCTGGTGAAGGACAAAAGCGTGATCATCGTGGATGATTCCATCGTGCGCGGGACGACGTGCCGTTCGCGCGTGAAGACGCTCAAGGAGGCGGGCGCACGGGAGGTTCATGTGGCTGTCAGTTGTCCGCCGCACCAGTATCCGTGCGTGTATGGCATTGATTTTCCCGACCGCAGCAAGCTCATGGCTGCGAACAACACCGTGGACGAAATCCGCAAGTATCTGAACGCGGACTCACTGCATTATCTGTCGCAGGCCGGCATGGTGGCGGCGACCGGTCAGGGGCCGGAGGCGTTTTGCATGGCCTGCTACAACGGGAATTATCCTGTGTCTTACGATCCGCTGCTGGACAAGCACATCATCGAACGTCGCCGCAAGGAGACCCAGACCCTCGGCGAAGCGGCGGCGAAAGAGAACGAGCAGATCAAGCTGTTGCAGGTTTGAAACAGGTCGCAAATTTTAACCCAATATATTGTTAAGTGTTATCGCATCACAGATGATATGACAGATAAGCCAGCTATTATTTTAGGTGCTCTCGGTGTCGCAACGGTTGTTTGCACAGAGATTTTGCGTTCTGTCGTCCATTGCCACAAAGAGCATACTCAAGGTATTGGCGGCACACAGGACATTGCCATGTGGGGCACGTTTCTCGGACTAGCATTTTTTGTCGGAGCGGGTATTTCTTTATTATTATGGAAGTTGAAACATTGACGTTTAGTTTCACATTTGTTGTGCGACAAAATCGGCAAAGCAGGTTTCGCTGGGAGTGAGGTAAGCAGGAGGAATTTTCGCCGTCCGTTTCTTGAAGAATGGTGGAGCCAAGGAGGCTCGAACTCCTGACCTTCTGAATGCCATTCAGACGCTCTACCAACTGAGCTATGACCCCATCCACGAAACGGACGGCCAATTTAGATTTTTTACGCCGCAAGTCAAAACATTTTCGCCGGTCAACGGGTTGCAGGCTCCGGCGGCACCGCCGTTTTTGGATTTTGCACTTTGAAGCCGCATCGCTGAACCTTAACTTTCCCGCGTGAGCCAATCGCTGCCCTTCATTTCCGTCGTCATCGCCGCGCCACCGGCCATGGTGGAAGTCCAGGCGGTCGCCGCTGCGCGCCGGCTGGAATATCCCGCCGACCGCTTGGAGATCATCGTCGCTCGGGGCCGGCAGCCGTCCGTCCAGCGCAACATCGCGCTCCGTGCCGCGCGGGGCGAATGGATCTATTTTCTCGACGACGACGCATTGCCGCCGCCGGAGAATCTGCGGCGGGTGGAAAAGTTTTTCTCCGACCCGAAAGTGGCGCTGGTCGGCGGGCCGAATTTGTGTCCGCCATCCGCGCCGTTTTTGGAGCAGGTTTTCGCGGTGGTGTTGGCGAGTTGGCTGGCATTCGGACCGAGCCGCGCCCGCTACACATCGGTCGGCAACGTGCGGGACACCGGCGAGAAAGAGCTGATTCTTTGTAACACGTTGGCCCGCCGGGACGAACTGCTGGCGCTCGGCGGCTTCAACGAGGCGCTGTATCCGAATGAGGAAAATGCGCTGATGGATGAAATGCAAAAGCGCGGCCGGCGGTTGGTGTATGATCCGGAATTTTTCGTCCATCGCCGACCTCGTCGCACGCTCAAATCGTTCTTGAAGATGCTGCGGACTTACGGCCGGGGACGCGCGGAGCAATTCCGCCTGCATCCATCGCCCGGTTCGGCATTGAATTTCGTCCCGCCTCTGTTCTGTCTGTATCTTGCGCTGCTGGCGGCACTGGAAATCTTTGGCGGCAGCTGCATTTTACCGCCGCTGAAAGCCGGGGCGGCACTCCCGCTGGGATTTTATCTGCTGGTCGTCATCGGACAGACAATCGCTTCCATTTTCACCGCCGGATTCGTGCGGGCGGCGGCGGCGTTGCCGTTGCTGTTGGCAAGCCACATCTTTTACGGACTGGGATTCTGGCGCGGGCTGTTCACCAAGTTGAACTCCGGTGGCAATCAGCCTCGCACCGAAGTGGTTCTTGAAAATATCGCGCTTTGATTTTGGCCGGTCAGCCTTTTTCGCGTTGCCGGGTCGCTTCGTAGAGGAACACCGCTGCTGCCGCGCCGACATTGAGCGAATCCACGCCAGTGGCCATCGGAATGGCCACCGCCTCGTCGCACGCCGCCAGCACGTTTGGGGAAAGTCCGTTGCCTTCGCTGCCGAAAACCACGCAGCAGTCGCTGGTGAAATCCGCTTGGGCCAGCAACTTTTTCTCTGTGTGCGGGTGTGCCGCGAGGCAGCGAATCCCGTGGCGACGCAGCGTCTGCAACGAATCCACCAGGCCGTTGCTGGTCACCACCGGCAGTTGAAAAATCGTGCCCATTGAATTGCGCACCGCGCGGCGGAGAAAAGGGCTGCTACTGGTCTCGCCCACAATCAGCGCCTGGACGCCGAACGCCGCGCAGTTGCGCACCAGCAGGCCGATGTTTTCCGCGCTGGTCAGACCGTCCACGGCGGCTAGCAAGCGCGGGCGTGCACTGGCGGCGATAATTTTATCCAGCGTGACGATGGTCGGAATTTTTCCGATCGCCAGCACGCCCTGGAACATTTCGAAGCCGACCAGTTCCTCCAGCACGGATTTCTTGGTGACGGCGAAGACGGGGATTTCCGTTTCGGGCCGCGCTCGCAACAGCGGTTCAAATTCCGCCAGCCGGTTTTCCGGCAGCAGCACTGACACCACGCCGAAACCGCTTTCCAGCAGCCGCCGCACCACCTTGTCGCCCTCGGCCACAAAGATGCCCAGCGCTTCATGCTCGGCGGCGCGGCGCAAGGTGCGATAAGGTGCCAGTTCCGGCAACTCCAGCGAGTCGATGGTTTGGACGCGGATCATGTTTCAACGCGGCCGTTTAGAAAGCGTTTCCACAGCAGCACAAAGCAGCTTGCAAAATCCGCCGGCTTTTCCTCGATCCATTGGGACACAAATTCCGGCGTGAACCATCCGCCCGTCTCGATCTCGTCGGGATGCAGCGTGAATGGTCCTTCGCTGGGGCAACGGTAAATCCAGCAGAATTCCCAGCCGGTTTCCGGGCACGCATCGATCTTGAACAGCCGTTGCGGCGGCGCTGACAGATATAATCCGATCTCTTCGCGCACCTCGCGGACGGCGCAGTCATCGTAATCCTCGCCCGTGTCGAGATGGCCGGACGCGGAGGAGTCCCACTTGCCGGCAGCGATGTCTTTTTTCAGCGAGCGCTTCTGCAGAAACATCTCGCCGCGGCCATTGAACACGAGCACATGCACGGCGCGATGCCACAATCCGCGCGCATGGACTTCCTTGCGCGTCGCCTGGCCGATCACCTCGTCACGCTCGTTGACCACGTCAAAAATTTCTTCGCTCATAAACTTCTTTTTGTTGTCGGACAGCTCGGCAAATGATTCAGCGCAGCCTTTCCCGAAATTCCGCGCAGGCGCGGGCGATGTCCGGCGCATTGAGGATTGCCGAGACGACACAGATCCGCGTCGCGCCCGCCGCCAGCACGGCGTCGAGCGTCTGCAAATTCACACCGCCGATGGCGAACCATGGCACGGTCGTATGTGCCGCCGCCCAGCGGACATAATCCAGCGTCACCGGCTTGGCGGTCGGCTTGGTGCCGGTGGCGTAAACCGGTCCGATGGCGATATAATCTGCGCCGGCATCGAGCGCGCGCTGCGCCTGCTCCGGCGCGTGGGTGCTCAATCCGATTTTCAGTTTTGAATCTTTGGTTTTCAGTTCAGAAACGCTTTTGAAACCGGCATCAAAAAAATCTTCCTGCCCCAGATGACAGATATCCGCGCCGATTTCCTTGGCGATGTCCAGATGATCGTTGATGACGAGACCGACATTGGCGCGGCGCGTGACGGGCAGGATCTTTTCCGCCAGCACCCGAATTTCAGCCGGCGAGGAACGCTTGGCGCGAAGCTGGATCAGGTCGCTGCCGCCGTCGCAAAGCTGCTGTGCGACAAGTTCGGGCGCACGGCCATGCAGGTAGGCCGTGTCCACGAAAGTATAAAGCTGGCAATCCGCGAGCGGTTTCACGGAATCAATTTAACTGCGAAATACCCGAAAGACACGAAACAAAAACGGCGGCGGGATTTTTTCCGCCGCCGTTTCCCGCTCAATCGCTTTTACTTCAAACCGACCAGGTAGCCGAAGCGGCTTCTGAATTCATCCGGCGTCATCTTGATAACGGCGGCGAGTTTGCCGAGTTGCTTGGCGTCTTCAAAATCTTCGCGTTCCAGGCGGATCATGTAGGCCTGAGCGCATTCGTAGGCCTCGCCGTCCACGTTGACGCGGCGGTTCTGCATGCGGCCGGTCTTGGGGTCGAGCATCTGCTCGAACGGCAGCGGGTTCATCTTGCCGTCCACAAAGCTGATGATGGCACCGTATTTTTCGGCTTCCGGCGAGCGGAGAAATTTCACCGCCGCGTAGCCGAGGTCGCGGGTGTATTCGGCGTCGAACGGAATCGGGTCGGCGCAGCGCAGCTCGTAGCCGAGGTCCTTGTCAATGAAACCGACCTTGAGGCCGAGTTTGTCGAGACGCTGGATGAGCAGTTCCTTCATCAGGCGGCCAAATTCGATTTCGCCGAGGCGCAGGTGGCCGTGGTCGTCGCGGATGATCTTGCCGAATTGGGCAAGCTGGCCTTCGGGCAGCGCCTCCAGCAGGCCCTTTTCGCCGATGCCTTCAATCAAGCCTTCGGCGAGCACGGCGAGACCATAGTTGGAACCTTCGGCTTTGCGCTTGATGATGGAGCCGATGATGATGTCGCAAATTTCATCCACCGTGACGGGCCGACCGCGAAATTCCTCCAGAATGATGGACAGCGTAGCGGCGCTAGCCTTGGCGATGCCGAGCGCGAGATGGCCGGCGGCACGGCCCATGCTGATGATGAGATACCAGCGCGACGTGGTGCGCGCGTCTTCCATCAGGTTGCGGACGAGTTGCACGCCGTAGTGGCGCGCAGTTTCGTAGCCAAAGGTCGGCGCGGTGCCGGGAAGCGGTAGGTCGTTGTCGATCGTCTTCGGCACATGCGCAACCTTGATCCTGCCCTGACTGTATTTCGCGACGTAGCTGGCGGAAAACGCCGTGTCGTCGCCGCCGATGCTGACCAGCGCGGTGATGCCGAGCTTGTCAAACACGGTGAAAATGTTTTTCATCTGCTCCTCGGACTTTGTCGGATTCGTCCGCGCCGTGCCGAGAATCGAACCGCCTTTGAGGTGAATGTCCTTCACGTCGCGGATGGACAGCGGCTTGATCTGCGTCGTGTCGCCCTGCGCGATGTATTTGAAGCCGTCGCGAAAGCCGATGACCTCGTAGCCCTGATTGATGCCCTCGATGGTCGCCGCCGCGATGACGCCGTTGAGTCCGGGCGCCGGTCCGCCGCCCACCAAGATTCCAAGTCTGCCTTTTGCGCTCATGTGATTAATATTTGGTTTGCTTTGCCGATGCAAAGATTCGGCATTCTGACCATCCGACGGAAAATTTCAATTTCATTCTCGCCGGCTTCACGCCACAATTTGCCGGACAAATGAACCGCGCCGTATTTCTTGACCGCGATGGCACGCTGATCGCGGAAAAAAACTACCTGCACCGGCCCGAGGAAGTCGAAGTATTTCCCGGCGCCGGCGCGGCGCTGAAACGATTGCAGGACGCGGGCTTCAAGCTCGTCATCGTCACCAACCAGTCCGGCATCGGGCGCGGCTATTTCACCTTGGCCGACGCCGAGCGCGTGAACGAACGCGTTTGCGACGACTTCGCGCGCGACGGCGTGCGCTTCGAGAAAACTTATGTCGCACCGGAAGCGCCCGATCAACCGAGCCGCGTCCGCAAGCCGTCGCCGCAGTTTTTGTTCGACGCGCGGGATGAATTCAATTTGAACCTCGCGGAAAGTTTCATGGTCGGCGACAAGCTTATTGACCTCGAATGCGGCTGGAATGCCGGCGTGAAAAAGAGCATTCTTGTCCGCACCGGCTACGGCGCAGGCGTCGAACGCGACGATTCGGAACAAATCCAGCGCGCCGTCGTCGTGGACGATTTGAACGGCATGGCCGATTGGATTTTAAGCCAAAAATAATTTATGTGCGGCATCATCGGATACGTCGGAAAAAAAGCGGCTTCGCCCATCCTGCTCGAAGGCTTGCGGCGGCTGGAATATCGCGGCTACGACAGCGCGGGCGTGGCCCTGCTCCACGAAGGCAGCCTGCTCATCCGCAAAAAAATCGGCAAGATTGACGCCGGCATCGCGCGGCTCTTGAAGTCCGAACCCGTCGCCGGAACCATTGGCATCGCGCACACGCGCTGGGCCACGCACGGGATTCCGTCCGACAAAAATTCCCATCCGCACCGCGACGCCTCCGGCAAAATCGCCGTCGTCCACAACGGCGTCATCGAAAACTACGACACGCTAAAACAAAAGCTGATTGCCGCCGGTCACAAATTCAAATCGGACACGGATACGGAAGTTTTGGCGCACCTCGTCGGCGAGTATTATGAGAAGCGCCGCAGCAAAAATGGCGATACGCTCACGCAGGCCGTTTGCGACGCGCTGCGCGAAGTCATCGGCACCTACGGGCTTGCCGTCATCTGCACGGATTTTCCGGATACCATCGTCGGGGCGCGGCGCGGCTCGCCGCTCATCATCGGCATCGGCAAGGACGAAAATTTTGTCGCCAGCGACGCCAATGCCATCGTGGCGCACACGAAGAAAGTTGTTTATCTGAACGACTACGACGTAGCCACCGTTACCGGCGAGCGGTTCGATGTCCTCAACCTCGGCACTGACACCGCCAACGTCCAGATCAGCAAATTGGAGTTTTCACAGGAAGACGCCGCGCGCGGCAAACATGCGCATTTCATGCTCAAGGAGATTTTTGAGCAGCCGCAAACCGTGTTGAATGCGCTGCGCGGACGCCTCGACTTTGAGGGCGCGACGGCCAAGTTTGGCGGCTTGAACATGACTTCCGCCGAATTGCGTGGCATTGACCGCATCGTCATCGCTGCCAGCGGCACGAGCTGGCACGCGGCGCTCGTGGGCGAGTATTTGATCGAGGAACTGGCGCAGATTCCGGTGGAGGTGGAGTTCGCCCACGAATTTTGTTACCGCAATTGTCCGCTGGAAAAAAACACCGTGTTGCTGGTGCTGTCGCAATCCGGTGAAACGGCGGATACGCTGGCCGCGTTGCGCGAGGCAAAGCGGCGCGGGCACCGGGCGCTGGCCGTCGTCAACGTCGTCGGCAGCACCATCGCCCGCGAGGCGGACGGCGGCATCTATATGCACGCCGGGCCGGAAATCGGCGTGGCTTCGACGAAGGCGTTCGTCTCGACCATCACCATTTTGACCCTGCTGGCGGTTCATCTCGGGCGGATGCGGCAGCTTTCCGCCAGCCGCGCGACGGAAATCCTTCGCGCGCTCGAGCAACTGCCCAGGCAGATCGAAAAAATCCTTTCGCAAAACGATGCGATCAAGAAGATCGCGAAGCGGTTTGCCCAGGCGGAGGATTTCTTTTTCCTTGGGCGCGGGTATTCCTTCCCGATCGCGCTCGAAGGTGCGTTGAAGCTCAAAGAGATATCTTACATCCACGCCGAGGGGTATTCGGCGGCGGAAATGAAACATGGCCCGATCGCGCTGATTGACGCGAAGACACCGACGGTTTTCCTCGTCCCGCAGGATGCGATGCACGACAAGACACTGGCCAATCTCGCGATGATCCGCGCGCGCAAGGGGCCGATCATCGTGCTGGCGACGGAAGGGGATGTGGCGATCCGGAAGGTTGCCGATGCCGTGATTTATCTGCCCAAGACCTTGGAGCCGTTGAATCCGATACTTGCGAGCGTGCCCCTGCAACTCTTCGCGTATCACATCGCCGTCGCGCGCGGCTGCGATGTGGACAAACCGCGCAATTTAGCCAAGAGCGTGACGGTGGAGTGATTTAGGCGATCCGAATGGCGTGACACGCCGTTGAAATAAAATTATTTCACGTCCTTGGCGGCTCCCTCATTCTTGACTTCTGTCAGAAGTTGACCTCTAGGCTTGAGCAGCGATTCCACCGAGTAACCCGGCACCCAATAAATCCACTTCGCCAGCCGTGTTTCGTTGGCGAGCTTATCCGCGAGTTTTTTCTGTTGGTCGGCAAATTCCTTATCCAGCCGGGTCTTGTCTTCCGGCTTTTCATCTTTGGCCACAACGCGGCTCGCCGGCAAATTCGCAGTGACCGTCAACGCCAGCGGAAAATTGTCCTCGCGTTTCTGGCCAACTTTTGCGGTGTAAGTGAAACCATCCACTGTTTCCACCGTGACCGTCGTGACATTGGTCAGGCCAGCGGCTTCCAGCTTGGTGTCGCCGGGCAAAACGTCGTTGAAACTCGGCGAACTGAACGGGCTGGTCACGCCGGAGATTTTTGCATCATCCAATTTCTCACCGGCCTTCAAGTCCGCGAGCTGCCAGTCGTTGGTTTCCGAAGCGCGCGTCAGCTTCCACGAATTGGTCGCCTCCGGAAATTGCACGGCGATGCTGCGCGGCTTCTCGATGCTGAAGAAATCCTTGTTCAACCACGATTCCGGTTTCGGCTGCACGCTGTCGAGCACATCGGAAATCAGCGCAACGGATTTCGCACCATCCGCTTTGACATAGCGACCATCCGGCCAACCTTCGTCGCCGCCAAACTGAGAACCGCCAGAGGGCTTGCGCAGATGTTTTTTGCCGAGCAAAACTGAATTGCGAACTTTGCCCGTCGCGTCCTTGAATTCGATCTGCGTGCCGGTATTCGCGCCCGCACCGGCGGGCAACAATTCAAACCGTCCGAGCTGCGACGGCCCGATTTCCTCGACCTGCGCAACTTTTACTTCGGCGAATTTCAGCAGCAGTTCGCTGATCTGCGAAAAGTTCGCCGGATAATTGCCGCGCTCGGCCACAGTCCAGACAGTGTCGCGCCGCGCGAGGTCGAGTTGGTTCGTGCCGGCCTTGATGCTGATCTGCGCGATGTCGTTGACGGGAAAATCCGGCAGCAGTTTCTGCCCGATGGATTGTCCAGAGCTGTGCCAGGATTGCTGGCCGCGCTGGTGGATGACCAAGCCCGCCGCACCGAGGACGGCGACGAGCACGAGAAGGATGATGAATTGTTTCCGGTTCATTTTGCCGAGGTCTTTTTCCGTTTGATGAGCGCGATGCCCACGCCCGCCGCCGTGACGGCGAACGGCATCGCCAGAATGTTTAGCCACTTGAGCCGCGTCTCGAGCGACACGACTTCCTTGCGCAAATCCTTCTGCGCCTGCTTCAGCGCGCGACTGACTTCCGCCTGTTTCTTACGGAAGTTTTCCAGTTCCGCCTTCTGTTCTGGCGACAATATGAAGCGTTGATCTTTATCTTTTTTCTGCGATTGCAATTCACTCAAACGCTGCTGCGTGTCGTTCAAGCTTTGTTGCAGCTCGTCAATCTTCGCCTGCCCGCGCGCCTCGGCCTCGGCCTCCATTTTCTTGATGAGCGTGAAGGGACGGCTCAACGACGCACGGCTGCGCACGCCGATAAGGTTGCTGTCGCCCGCCATCTGCTCGACAAGGTTTTGAGCGAAGTCGAGGTTCGCGTTCATCGGGCTGGCCATGTTGCCGAATGGACTTTGGATTTTGCGCAGCGAAAAATCATCCGCCAGCAAGTCCGAATCGCCGACCAGCACCACGGAGGTTTCCGCTTTGGATTCTTTCAGCGAATTGTCGGCGGACTTGGCCACGGCGTTGGTGCTGCCGGCGTCCTGCGGTTTGCCGTCGGGAAACGCGGTCTTGAATTTGCCAGTGAGCCGCACGGCGAGATTATAATTCACGCCGGTCGGTTTGAATCCGTTCATCACCGCGCCGCCGCCTATGCTGGCCATGAAACTGTCCACCAGCGCCGCGTCCTTGCTGCTGTTGAGCAAGACTGTTTCCTTTAGTCCGGCGGCGGGCGTGCCAGTGAACGCGCCGCACATCGGGAGCCAGATTTCTCCGATCTGGCTGGTGACGATGTCGTCGCGGTTCATGCCATCGGCGGTGAGACCGAGCCACGCGGGCGCGTCAGACGGCTGGCCGTTGCGATCCTGCAACTGCATTTTGAAATCCAAATCGGCGACGACCTTGGTGGTGTCGAATTGAAGTCCCCACGCCTTGAGCAATTTGTCGAGCGACGACGAAGTGCCGCCGCCTTCGCCGCCGCCCATCATTGGATTCCGCTGCTGGCGGCTGGCGATGGCCGACATCGGATCGAGGAAAGCGATGAGCTTGCCGCCGCGCAAAACAAACTGGTCGATGGCATATTGCGCCTTGTCGGAGATTTCCTTTGGATGAATGACGAACAGCACCTTCACATCGTCGTCAATTTTATCCGTGTCCAACTCCACCTTGCGCACGGTGAAATCCTGTTTCAACTGCTCGATGAGCGTCCAGCCCGGTTCGGGCTGCTGGCCGGACTGCATCATCATTGGATTCATCGCGCCGCCGAACACTGGCAGGCCGCTCATCACGCCGACGACCGGCTTTTCCGGCGCGAGCACCTGCGTGATGGCGCGTGTCAAATCGTATTCGAGCTGCCGCTCGCGGTTGGGCGCGAGAAACGGAATCGCCACCCGCGTGTCAGCGATGCTGACGGCGAGGCCGAGATAGAAATTGTCACCGGCGGAAAGCGGCTGCGGTTCCAATCCGTCCAACCGCGCGGAATCCTCGGCATCGGAATCCGGCTGCGGATCGTATTTCTCAATGACGAGATTTTTGCCGGCGACTTGCTGGTATTCGTGCAACAGGTCTTCGACTTTGCGGGCGTAATCCTTGAGATAAACTGTTTCCGGAGTGGCCGTATCGCTTTGAGTGCAGTAGAAACGCACTTTCACCGGCGTATCGAGCTTCTTCAGCACAGCCTTCGTGCCGGCGGAAAGCGTGTAGGCTTTTTCCTGCGTCAGATCTGCGCGCAGCGGCCGCGCGCCGGTAATGACGTTGACGGTGACCAAGATTACGAGCATCACGACGATGCCTGCTGACGAATAGAGAATGGTTTCGAGTGACTTCTTTTGCATCGTTGCCTCCGAAATTTAGCTGGTGCGGTGCGTCCGCAAAATCACGCTTGTGGTAAAGAGTGAGAACCCGATCACCGACAGGAAGAAAATCACGTCGCGCGAATCGAGCACGCCTTTCTCGAATCCGGCAAAATGCGTGATGACGCTGAACGAGGTGATCGTGCCGACAAGCCATTGCCAGTTGTGCATCAGGTTTTGCAGCAGGTTGATGACCGGTGGAAAACCCGCGAGAATCAGGAACAAACACGCGACCACCGAAATGATAAAACTCACCACCTGGCTCCGCGTGACGGCCGAGGTGATGCAGCTCACCGCGAGATACGCGCCCGCCATCAGCCAGCTCCCGATGTAAGCCGCGAAGATGACGCCGTTGTCCGGGCTGCCGAGATGATTCACCGTCAGCACCACCGGAAATGTCAGCACCAGTGCGAGACCAAGAAACAACCACGACGCGATGAATTTACCGACGATGGCCTCCCACGGCGCGATGGGCATCGTCAGCAGCAGTTCTAAAGTGCCGACGCGGCGTTCATCCGCCCACAGTCTCATGCCGACCGCCGGCACGAGAAAAAGATAAAACCACGGATGCCACATAAAAAACGAATTGGTGAGCGCCGCCTCGCCGCGCTCGAAAAATCCGCCGACCATGAACGTGAAAAAACCGTTCAGCAGCAGGAAAATTACGATGAAGACATACGCTACCGGCGACGTGAAATACGCCGAAAGCTCGCGCTTGGAGATGGTTTTGATGTTGCCCAAAGAATTCATATTCGGGAAATACTGTGCGTAATTTGAAATTAGTTTTTTGTGTCCGGCAGTGTGATCCGGCGGAAGACTTCGTCCAGCCGGCCTTCCTCCGTGCGCAACTCTTCGACCTGCCAGCCGCTGGTGGCCTCAATGACTTCGCGCGTCAAATCGCCATCGCCCGCCGTGCGCGGAAACACGGTCGCAGTGACACGGTTGCCGGTGGCCGTGGCCGTGACTTTTTTGGCGGCGCGCAACTGATTCAATTTTTGTTCGATGGCGTTGGCCGCGATGCCGTTCACAGTCAACGTCACCGCGCCGGCCCAATCGGATTTACGGCGCAACTCTTCAGGCGTGCCGTTGGCCACGATACGGCCGCGGTCAATGATGATGGCGCGCGAACAAACGGCGTCCACTTCCTCCAAGATGTGCGTGGAAAAAATAATGGCTTTTTTCTCGCCCATCCGGCGGATGAGTTGCCGGACTTCGTGTTTTTGATTTGGATCAAGGCCGTCCGTTGGCTCGTCCAAAATCAAAACATCCGGATCGTGGATGATGGATTGCGCGAAACAGGTGCGGTGCCGGTAGCCTTTGGAGAGCGTGTCCACGCTTTGATGCAGCACGGCTTCGAGGAAACATATTTCCACCGCGCGCTGGACGGCTTTCGTTTTGGTGTCGCCGCGCAGTCCGCGCATTTCCGCTGCGAAACTCAGGAAGCCATGCACGGTCATGTCCGTGTAGGCCGGCGCATTTTCGGGCAGATAGCCGATGAGCTTTTTGGCAGCGATGGGATTTTCCACAATGTCAAAGCCTCCCACTGAAACGATGCCTTCGGTCGGCGGAATGAAGCCGGTGATCATTCGCATCGTGGTGGATTTGCCCGCGCCGTTCGGGCCAAGAAAGCCAAGCACCTCGCCGCGTTCGACCGAGAATGAAATCCCGTCCACGGCCCGTTTGTGTCCAAATTGTTTGGTCAGGTTCTGAACTTTAATCATCTTTTGATCGGTGTTTTGCGGCAGCGCCGGTTAGCCCAAGACGGCAAGATTGTTAATTTCTGCCGTCTTCATGCACTTTGACAATTACAAAAAAAAATGTTCAAAAAAATCTGCGTTAAAATTATCTGAAGTTGGCCTCGCCGGAAGATGTCTGCCAGCCACGGGAAGCAGGCCAATTTATCCGTCAGCCTTTTTGAACAACTTTCCATTTCGGAACTTGGAGATGGTGGAGGCGGCGGGAATCGAACCCGCGTCCCAAGTCAACCAACCAGCCGCGACTACATGCTTATTCCCGGTAATTTTTTCTGCTATGCGATGGCGCCGGAACTCGAGTCGCACTGCCTAGTCCGCATGATAAGATCTCGGCTGACAACGCGCGGTCTCCACTGTCAACCATGCCTGCTGTTGCGTCCGTCCACCGTAGCAGGTGTCCAGTGGCGAACGTCGGGGCCTTAGGCCGCGAGGGCTAGTTCTTCGTTAGCTTTTTGGTTTTGATGCGATTATTTACGAGGCCAACGCATCGTCCTCGGCATGCCGCCTCTGGCGTGTTCACATGGTCGAAACCAGTGCGCCCCCCCATCAATCGGCACCTTTATCATCAGCGAATATTCCTTGCCGGTCAAACTGTAATTGTCCTAGGCCCAACTGGCGCGGAGCGGAGCGGTGGCTTGATTCATATTGCGGCAATGCCAACCAAGTGCTAGTTTTCGACAAATTCAATGCGCCATGAAAAAACCTCATTTCTCCGCCTCCCGTCGTAATTTTCTCAAGTCCGGCCTCGCCCTGCCGGTGGCACTTGCCGCCGCGCCGGCGTTGCTGACCCAAACCGCCTCGGCGGCCCCGGCGTCCACCGCGTTGCCACGCCGGCAACTCGGCAAAAACGGGCCGCAGGTGACGATGCTGAGTATGGGCGGCATGATGCAGGCGATGAGCCCGGATTACCTCGACATTGCTTGGTCCATGGGCATCCGGTATTTCGACACGGCGGATTGCTACATCAAGGGTAAGTCGGAAAAAATCATCGGCGAGTGGCTTGCCAAATATCCTGAACGCCGGAAGGAAATTTTTCTCGTCTCCAAGGATCATCCCAAGAACAGCCCGGAAGAGTTGCTGGAGATGGTTGACCGCCGGCTGGCCGCCCTCGGCACCACCTATCTGGATGCATTCTATATCCACGGCATTGGCGGCGAGAAGAAACTGGATTGGCCCAAGAGCGAAGCCTACAAAAAAACCGCCGAGGCGTTGAAAAAATCCGGCAAGGTCAGGATGGTTGGTTTTTCCTGCCACGACGGCCGGTTGACAGAATATTTGAACGCGGCGGCGGAAGGCGGCTTTCTGGACATCATCATGCTGGCCTACAATCCGTTTTATGAAAAGGGCGGAGCGTTTGACAAGGCGCTCGACGCCTGTCACGCGAAGGGCATCGGTCTCGTCGCGATGAAGACCATGCGCCAGACCAAGGATGTGCCGAAGCGCCTGCCGGAATTTGACAAACTCGGCCTTACCACGCATCAGGCCGTGCTGCATTCCGTGTGGAGCGACCCGCGCATTTCCGCCGTCTGCAACATGATTGACAACGTCGATCAGATGCAGAGCAGCACTGCGGCTGCGCGCAGCTACAAGGGGCCGCTCAAGCTGGCCCATGTGGAATTGCTCAAAGAGACCATCCTTGCCGGACGCCGCACGATGTGCACCGGCTGTCCGGGTTGCGAGGCCGCCAGCAAGCAGACGGATTTCGCGTTCCTCGACATCGCCCGCTTCGTCACTTATTACGAGCAGGAAGGCAACACTGAGGCGCGGGAATATTATCAGGCACTGGCTGCCGAACACCGCGATACGAGCAAGGTGGATCTCGCCGCCTTGCGGGACGCGTGCCATTTCAAGACGGACTATCCCGAAATCATGCGCCGGGCGGAAAGCTATTTCGCGTAACCGCAATTTCATCACCGGCGTCAATCCGTGCAACCAATGAATCACAACGCTTTCTCTCGCCGGAATTTTCTCAAGACCGCCGTCACGGCCCCGCTCGGCGTGGCGCTTTCCACGGTCGCGCTCGCCGAAACAGCTGCCGCAGCAGCAGGAGCGAACGGGGCGGCCGCGTCGTTGCCGAAGCGCAAGCTGGGCAAAAACGGCCCGGAGGTCAGCACGCTCATCCTCGGCGGCGACATGCCCGCGCACAGTCCGGAATTTCTTGATCTGGGCTGGTCCATGGGCATCCGCTATTTCGATACGGCAGAAAAATACGGCAACGGCAAGGACGAGACGCACATCGCGGAATTTCTCACGCGCCATCCCGAGCGGCGCCAGGATTTGTTTCTCGTTTCGAAGGATTATCCGCGCCAGGGACCGGAACAGTTGCTGCAAATGATTGATGGCCGGCTCGCCCGCTGCAACACCAAGTATCTCGACCTCTTTTTCATCCACCAATTGTGCGCGCAGGTTTACGGCGCAGATTCCGTGAATTGGCCGAAGAGCGACAATTTCAAGCGCGTCGCCGAACAGCTCAAAAATTCCGGCAAATGCAAAATGGTTGGTTTCTCCTGCCACGGCGGGCCGGAGTTTATTCAGGCGGCGGCGGACGGCGGTTTTGTGGACGCGGTGATGGTGCAATACACGCCGTTTTACGAACGCGGCGGCGCGTTTGACCGCGCGTTGACCGCGTGCCATGAAAAAGGCATCGGCATCATTGCGATGAAAACGCTGCGCCACGCCGGCGAAATTCCCAAGCGCCTGCCGGAATTTGACAAGCTTGGCCTGACGACGCATCAGGCGATGCTGCACGCCGTCTGGAGCGATCCGCGCATCAGCGCAATCTGTAATTCCATGCACAGCGTTGACCAGATGGAATCCAGCGTGGCCGCCGCGCGCAGTTACAAAACGCCGCTGAAGACGGCGCAAATCAATCTGCTGCACGAAACCGTGCTCGCCGGTCGCCGCACATTTTGTCCGGGTTGTCCCGCGTGCCACGAAGCCGCCGGCAAAATGGATTTTGCGTTTCAAGACATTGCCCGTTTCGTCACCTATTACGAACAGGACGGCTGGCTGGAAGCGCGCGGGCAGTATCACGCGTTGCCGCTTGCGGCGCGCAATGCGTCGGGACAGAACTTGGTCGCGTTGCGCGAGCGCTGCGCCTTTCAAATTGATTATCCTGAAATCGCGAAGCGCGCTGAACGCTATTTCGCCTGAAGCACCCGACGAATGGCCGCCCCACTTTCAGCCAAACCCGCCGCCGGTGGCCGCAAAAATTTTCGCCGCACCAGCGTGCCGATGGTCGAACGTGCCGCGAGCTTGATTTTGCTGTTGCTTATCGTGGTCATTGGTCTGGCGGTTTACCGGAAGGGCAAACGCTTTGATCCAAACCTTTACGCTGTCCGCAACGACGCGCTGAAATCCACCGCTCTCGCTGTCGAGGGCAAAGGCGGCACGGCACCGGCGGCCTCCGAAAGCAAGGCGGTTTCCACCGGTGCGCCAAAAGCGACTGCCGAAAAACCTGCCGGACCCGAGGAGACTCCGGCCGAAGGTGGCGCGGAAGCCTCCACCGCCGCACCGAAGCCGGCAACGAAAGGTGAACCGTTGGAAATTGCCCTGACTGGCACCAAGCCCATGGGCGACACGGAATTTTATAATTCGGACAACCTCTACGAAAAAATTGATGGCCGTGCGCCGGCTTATCAAAGCTTCAACGTCCAGGCGTTGCGCTGCCGTTCATTTGCCGTCAACGCGGCGGCGGGCAGTTTTGTGGATGTTTACGAATACCGCTTTGACACGCCGGTGAATGCCTTCGGCATGTTTGCGCTGGAGCGCGACCCCAAGGGCAAGCCGCTGGAAATCGTCGCCGACGGTTATGCCGCCGACATGGGCTATTTCTTCCGGCAGGGCGCGGTGTATGTCCAGATCATCGCCTCGGACACCAAGCCGGAAACGCTGGCCAAGGCCAAGAGCATCGCCGACATCCGCGCGAAGGATTTGCCGGTGGATGACAAAGGCCTTGCCGGTCGCCGCAAATTGCCGGCCGAGGGCATGGTCGCCGACAGCGTCTCGTATGTTCCGGAAAATGCCCAGGGGCTTTCGGCGCTCAAGGATGTGTTTCAGGCGAAATACAAGTTTGACGGTGCGGAAATGCCCTTTTTCATCATGGTGGCGACGGCGGACGAGGCGGTGAGTGCGGCAAAATCATTTCAGGATTTCTGCGGCAAATTCGGCACGGCGGAAAACCTGCCGGATGTGAACGGTGCCAAAATCTTCCGCGCCCAGGTCTTCGGCAAATGGAAAGTCGTTTATCAGCGCGAGGGTGAACTCGGTGGCGCGTTTGATGCCGACGACGGCGACAAGGCCCGGGCTTTCATCGAAAAGTATTTGCGCGGCGAGATAAAGTGAGTAGGTTGATTAATGATTAATATGAGTGCTTCCAATCCCAATCCGCCGTCGGTCAATCGCCGCGAGTTTCTCGTGCGCCTCGGCATCACCGGCGCGCTCATCGCCGGGAGCGGACTCGCAGCCAAAAAACTTTGGACGCCGAACCATTTCGTCCCCGGTTTTGAAAAGGAAAAAGGTCTCCAACTCAAAAGCTACGCGCCGGAAATCAGCAAAGTCATGCCGTCGCTCGCCATCGCGCACGGAGCGGAACACGAGAAGACCATCCGCGCCGCGATGGGTTTGCTCGGCGGCATGGAGCGCTTCATCCAGCGCGGCGACGTGGTGATGATCAAGCCAAACGTGGCGTTCGACCGTCCGCCGGCGCTCGCGGCCACGACGCATCCCGACGCGTTGCGCGCGGTGGCGAAACTGTGTTTCGAGGCCGGCGCGAGCAAGGTCATCGTCGCCGACAATCCGATCAATTCGCCGACCGGCTGTTTTTTCAAGAGCGGCCTCACCGCCGTCGCGGCGGAAATGAATCTGGATTTGATGTATCCCGAAACGAATTCCTTCGCGCCGCTGTCGCTCGACGGCGAGGTGTTGAAGGAATGGACTTTCTTCAACACGCCGTTCAAGAAGGCGAACAAGGTTATCGGCCTCGCGCCGTGCAAAGACCACAATCTTTGCCACGCTTCGATGACCACGAAAAATTGGTATGGCCTGCTCGGTGGCCGGCGCAATCAGTTTCACCAGCACATTCACAGCATAGTTTCCGACTTCGCGCTGATGATGAAGCCGACGCTCGTCATCCTTGACGGCATGAACGTCTTGATGAGCAACGGCCCGACCGGCGGCCGGTTGTCCGACGTGAAGCCGATGAACACGATTGTCGCCGGCACGGACATGATTTCCGTGGATGCTTACGGCTATTCGCATCTGCTGGAACGCGACATCGCCGAGCTGACCTATCTCCACAAGGCGCAGGAGCGCGGCCTCGGCAACATCAACTGGAAGGACACGCTCCACAAAGAGGTGACGGTGTGAAGTGGAATTTCAATCCGCGCGATCTGCTGAAGCTCCGCAACGTCCGCCGCGTGGCGCAGGTGTTTTTCTTCGCGCTGTTCCTGTTCTTCGTCTTCGTCACCGACCTGCGCTATCTCAAGGGCTATCCGGTGTCGCTGTTTCTCGAACTCGATCCGCTTGTCGCCTTCGCCACGGCCATCACCACGCACACGGTTTACATGGGGCTGCTGTGGAGCCTGCTGCTGATCATCCCGACGCTGCTGTTCGGGCGCATCTTCTGCAACTGGATTTGTCCCTACGGCATTTTGCATCACTTCACCGGCTGGCTGCTTGGCAAACGTCGCGCGGAGGAACGCGAGCGCATCGAGGCGAACCGCTATAAAAAATTGTATTCGCTCAAATACGTCATCCTCATCGCGATGATCGCGGCGGCCATCGGCGGCTCACTGCAAATTGGATTGCTTGATCCAATCTGCCTTCTCCATCGTTCGGCGACTACATCCGTTCTGCCGGCAGTAAATCAAGCCGCTCCCGGCAGCATTTACATCCGCCAATACTTTCACGTCGGCGGTTGGGTCATCGGTTTCATCCTGCTGTTCCTCGTCGGCATGAACGTCGTCATTCCGCGCTTTTTCTGCCGCGTGCTGTGTCCGCTCGGCGCGTTTCTCGGCACGCTGTCGGTGGCGTCGCTGTGGCGCATTGACCGCGACCCGACGAAATGCGTGGACTGCGACCTTTGCCTGAAGAGCTGCGAAGGCGCGTCCGACCCGCACACGCAGCTCCGCAAGAGCGAATGTTTCGTCTGCTTCAACTGCGTCGAGGACTGCCCGGAAGACGCGATTTCGTTCAAATTTTTGCCGAAGCTGGAGCGTGAAATCACCGCGCCCGTCGTGCCCGCGCGCCGCGCGTTTCTCGGCACGCTCGTTGGCCTCGGCTTTTACGCGTTTGCCCGCACCTCCGGAGCGAGCGACCGCAACTACGACAAAAAAGTCATCCGCCCGCCCGGTTCCGTGGAGGAAAAGGATTTTCTTGACCGCTGCATCAAGTGCGACCAGTGCATCCGCACCTGTCCGACGAACGTGTTGCAGCCCGCGCTGATGGAAGCCGGCCTCGAAGGCATTTGGACGCCGATCCTTAACATGAAGCTCGGCTCGTGCGACGTGAATTGCACGCTCTGCGGCCAGGTCTGCCCGACCGGCGCGATCCAGCGCATCACGATTGAGGAAAAGACCGGCACCGGCAAATTCGCGGCGCAAGGCCCGATCAAGCTCGGCACCGCGTTTTATGATTTGGGCCGCTGCCTGCCGTGGAGCATGGAAACACCGTGCGTCGTGTGCGAGGAAGTTTGTCCCGTGTCGCCCAAGGCGATTTATTCGCGCGAAGTCACCATCACCAAGCGCGACGGCAATCCCATCAAGCTGCGCCGGCCGTATGTGGATCCGGCGCTGTGCATCGGCTGCGGCGTGTGCGAACACGAATGTCCCGTGACCGACGAGGCCGCCATCCGCGTGAGCGCCGTGGGCGAAACGCGCTCCAAGGAACGCCGCCTGCTCATGGACGGCGGCGTGACCAGTTCGGTCACCGAACTGGAAAAACGGCAAAGATAATTTATGGCTTCCGGCGAACGACAACGCACCTGCCGCGCCTGCGGCAAGAAATTCGATTATCCCGCCAAGGGCAGTGCCGCCACCCGCCATCATTGCGAGGATTGCGTGGCCGTTCCCGCCGAGACGCGCAAGACATTGGAACGAATGAACAGTCGTGTGACGCAATTAGAAAACCAGCTCCGCCGTCTTCAGGAAAAACCGGTGGCTCAGTAAAGTTGCTGTGGGGAAAGGCTTGGAACAAAGAAAAAGCTGCATTCGGGATGAACTTGGTATATACTCCGCTCAATGATGCCGCCGCGGATAACTAAAAAGGTTCTCTTTTGGATGGGACTTTCATTGCCCATGGTGGCACTGCTGGCCATGACGTGGTTGGTGCATCAGACCGGCGGGCAGTTCAACAGTTCTTTCAGCTTTGTCATGCAGACCTACAAGGTGCTGGATCTGTTTGAGCAGACCCAGGCATACGTTGTGGATGCCGAAGCCAACCAGCGCGGTTATTTTCTGACGGGCCGGCAGGAATATCTCGAACCTTACCAGCACGCGATGCAGGCCATCCGCGACGGGGTAAAAGAATTAAAAAAACTCACCAGCAAAGATCCGGCCCAGCTCGCCAATCTGGCCGCCTTGGAAAAATTGGTGAACGAGGAACTGGTTTTTGACCCAAACACCATTTTTAAATCCGGTCAGGTGGTCACCAACGCTTCGGTGGTGACCTTGACCGCGCGCGGCAAGGAAAAATTGGAGCAGATGCGGCGCATCATGTTTCAGGCGCATGAGGAGCAGCAACAGGTTTTGAGCAAACATCAGCAGGAAGCCGAGCAGGACGTGGTTTCCAGCCAGATCATGTCGCTGACGTTGATCGTGGCTGTGGCCTTGGCGCTGATCATGGTGGTGGTCATCTTGCTGCGTCTGGAAAAATTGCAGGAGTTTGTCACCGTCTGCGCCTGGACCGGTCAGGTGAAATTTCAGGGCCAGTGGTTGCGGTTGGACGAATATCTCAACAAACAGTTTGGCATCTCTGTATCCCACAGTCTCTCGCAGGAGGCGGCGGAAAAGATGATGAAGGAAATCGAGGAGTTGAACCGCTCCAACGTCGTCCCGCCCGGCCAGCCGCCTAAAGCCTGATTGTTCCGGCGCTTTCCCCGACGGTTTCTCCAAAATTCGGCATGGCGAGCTGTGTCTGCCTGTGATTAAATACACGTTCGATGGAATGCGAAGCTGTCACCGGTCTGGCAACCTGTGTTCAGCTTTAACCAAAGATATCGGGCTTATCTTTGAAACCATTATGACCGCATTCCGTCTGTGAAATCAGCTCCGCGGCAATTTCCCGCGATCAACTGGATGTGAATAAGATATTTTTTCTTTCGCTGGCGGTCCTTCCGCTGGCCTTTGGCAGCGGCTGTTCACGCGGTGATGCCGCCAAGGGCGCCGCCGCCGTGCCCGTGCTTACGGCGCGGGCCGTGGCCAAAAACATGCCGGTGCTGGTTGACCCGCCGCCGGTAGGGCATGTCCTGCCGGTGTTGTCCGTCACCATCCGCCCGCAGATTGGCGGTGCCATCAGCGCCGTGCATTTTCAAGAAGGCCAGGAAGTGAAAAAGGGCGACCTGCTGTTCACCATTGACCCGCGCCCGGCCCAGGCGGCGCTGGCGCATGACAAGGCGCAGTTGGTGAACGCGCAAATCCAGTTCGACCGCGCGCAGAAATTATTCGCCGACAAGCTGATCTCCCAGGATGAATTCGACACCAGCAAATCCGCCCGCGACACGCTTGTGGCGACGGTGCAGTCGGACGAACTGAATCTGGCCTATTGCGAAATCCGGTCGCCGATTGACGGGCGGACCGGCGGGCTGCAATTCCACGAGGGCAATGTCGTCAAGTCGCCGGACGACGTGCTGCTGACCATCAACCAGATTCATCCCATCTACGCGGCGTTCGCCGTGCCGGAGCGGTATTTGCCGGAAATCCAGCGCCAGATGCGTGGTCGCACGCTGGCGGTCACGGCCAGTTTTGAGAACATGGCTGGTGACCCGCCGCAGGGCGAGCTGTCATTCGTGGACAACGCGGTGGACGTGGCCACGGGCACGATTCTGCTCAAGGCGACGTTTCCGAACCGGCGCGGTGAGTTGTGGCCCGGACAGTTTGTGCAGGTCTCGCTCCAGCTTGACGAACTGACCAATGCCGTCGTGGTGCCGTCACAGACGGTGCAAAACGGTCAGAACGGCCAATTTGTTTTCGTGGTCAAGACGGACAAGACCGTGGAGCGGCGCGCGGTGAAAATCTCGGTGGCGGTTAGCGGCGAAACCGTCATTGCATCCGGCGTCAGCGCCGGGGAAACCGTGGTGACGGATGGCCAGCTTCGCCTCGCTCCGGGCGTGGCTATCAGCGACAAGAACCAGCCTGCAGCCAGCGCGCCATGAGCGTTTCGGAAATCTTCATCCGCCGGCCCGTGATGACCACGCTGGTCATGGCGGCAATTCTTCTGTTCGGGATATTTGGTTTCCGCCTGCTGCCGGTGAGCGATTTGCCGAGCGTGGATTTTCCGACGATCCAAATCACCGCCACGCTGCCCGGCGCGAGTCCGTCCACGATGGCGTCGTCCGTGGCAACGCCGCTGGAAAAACAATTTTCCACCATCGCGGGCGTGGACTCGATGACGTCCATCAGCGCGCTGGGCATCTCGCAGATCACCGTGCAGTTCGCGCTCGACCGCAACATTGACGGGGCAGCGCAGGACGTGCAGGCGGCCATCACACGTGCGTCCCGGCAACTGCCGCCGAACCTGCCCTCGCCGCCGACATACAACAAGGTCAACCCCGCCGACTCACCGATTTTGTTCCTGGCGATGTCTTCGGCCACGCTGCCGCTGTCGCAGGTGGACGACTATGCGGAAAACCTCCTCGCGCAGCGCATCTCGATGGTGGCCGGCGTGGCGCAGGTCAGCGTGTTCGGCCCGCAGCAATTCGCCGTGCATGTGCAGGCGGATCCGAACAAGCTTGCCGCCTACGGTCTTGGCATTGACACGGTCGCCGCCGCCGTCGCCGCCGGTAACGTGAACCAGCCGCTCGGCACGCTTTATGGCCAGCATCAGGCGTTCACGATCCAGGCGAACGGCCAGTTGAAAAACGCCGCCGCCTACCGGCCGCTCATCGTCGCGTATCGCAACGGCAATCCGGTGCGCCTGCAGGAAGTGGCCAATGTCATCGACAGCGTGCAGAACGACAAGGTCGCCGCGTGGTTCAACGGCACGCGCGGCATCGTGCTGACCGTGCAGCGCCAGCCGGGCGTGAACACCGTCGCGGTGGTGGACGCCATCAAGAAGCAGTTGCCGATGCTACGGTCGCAGATTCCGGCGGCGGTGAACATTGACATGCTTTTCGACCGCTCGCAGGGCATCCGCCGCTCGGTGGCTGACGTGGAGAAAACCTTGATGCTGACCATCTGTCTCGTCGTGATGGTGATTTTTATTTTCCTGCGCAACATCTCTGCGACCGTCATTCCCAGCCTCGCGCTGCCGCTGTCCATCGTCGGCACATTCGCGGCGATGAAAATCGCCGGCTACAGCCTCGACAACCTTTCTTTGATGGCCCTCACGCTGTCCGTCGGTTTCGTCGTGGATGACGCCATCGTGATGTTGGAAAATATCGTGCGCCACATAGAAAACGGCGAGCCGCCGATGTCCGCAGCTTTGCGGGGTGCGAAGGAAATCGGCTTCACGATCATCTCGATGACGCTGTCGCTTTCGGCGGTGTTCATTCCGGTGCTGTTCATGAGCGGCTTGCTGGGGCGGCTGCTGCATGAATTTGCCGTGACCATCATTTGCGCGGTGCTGGTGTCCGGCTTCGTCTCGCTCTCGCTCACGCCGATGATGTGCAGCCGGTTCGTGCATTCCGTGCGCGAGGAGAAACACGGCGGACTTTACAACTGGTTTGAACGCTTCTTTGAACACATCCGCTCCCTTTACGAACGCTCCCTGCGGCTGGCGATGAAGTATCGCCGCATCACGCTCGGCGTCGCGCTGGCGACATTCGTGGCCACGGTGGTTTTGTTCTACCTGATTCCCAAGGGCTTTTTCCCGGACGAGGACACCAACCAGATCTTCTGCATCACCGAGGGTGCGCAGGATATTTCATTCGAGGCGATGAAGGCGCACCAGCAGCAGGCGGCGAAAATTGTCGCGGATAATCCCAATGTCGCCGCGTTCATGTCGGCGGTCGGCCTCGGCGGCTCGACCATCAGCGGCAACAACGGCCGTATTTTCATGCGGCTGAAAGAGCGTTCCGAGCGCAAACAAGGCGCGGTTGAGATCATTCAGGATTTGCGCAAGCAGTTCGCGCAGATTCCCGGCTTCAATGTTTATCCGCAGATGCCGCCGCTCATCCGCGTCGGCGGCATGCTCTCCAAGACGCTGTATCAATTCAGCCTGCAGGACACCGACACGCAGGAATTGTTCCAGTGGGCGCCGGTATTGCGCGCCAAGATCGCGGAGCACAGGGACATCTTTCAGGACGTGACGAGCGATCTGCAGATCGCCAGCCCGCAGGTGGTCGTGACGATTGACCGCGACAAGGCCGCCGCGCTCGGTGTGACGGCGCGGCAGATCGAGGACGGCCTTTATGACGCGTTCGGCTCCGGCCAGATCTCGACGATTTACGGCGACCTTGCGGAATACTGGGTGGTGTTCGAGGTGCTGCCGGAATTTCAGCGCGATCCCGACGCGCTGGGCCGGCTCTACATCACATCCAGCAGCGGCAAACTGGTTCCGCTAAGCGCTGTGGCGAAACTGTCGCGCGGCGTCGCGCCGATGACCATTTCGCATGTCGGTCAGCTGCCGTCCGTCACCGTGTCGTTCAACCTTGCGCCCGGCGTCGCGCTCGGCACGGCGGTGGACAAAATCCACGAATTGCAGGAGGAACTGCATCTGCCTGCGACCATTACCGCCAGTTTCCAAGGCTCGGCGGCGGTGTTTCAATCGTCACTCGCCGGCCTCGGCTTTCTGCTCATCATGTCCATCCTGGTGATTTACATCATCCTTGGCATCCTTTACGAAAGCTTCATCCATCCGCTGACGATTTTGTCCGGCCTGCCGTCGGCGGGCTTCGGGGCGCTGGTCACGCTGATGCTGTTCAAGCTGGACTTGAACATCTATGGGTTCGTCGGTCTCATCATGCTCGTCGGCATCGTGAAGAAAAACGCCATCATGATGATTGACTTCGCCATCGACGCGCAGCAGCACGGCAAGGCACCTTACGACGCGATTTTTGAAGGCTGCTTGTTACGCTTCCGTCCGATCATGATGACGACGATGTGCGCGTTGATGGCATCGCTGCCGATTTCGCTCGGACTCGGTGCCGGTGGCGAATCGCGTCGTGCGCTCGGCCTGGCCGTGACCGGCGGCCTCATCGTGTCGCAGGCATTGACGCTTTACATCACGCCGGTGATTTACCTCTACATGGAACGCTTCCAACAACGGTTCAAGCGTCAAGCCGCCAACGCCGCCAAGGTATAAAAAATCCACTGGGGTCGTCAGACGCGGGGCGGCATGGGAACCGGTTCGTCGTGTGTCGGCATGGCTGGATAATCCGGCAACGAAATGTTGGGCACAAGATCGGCAATCTCCACCGATTTGCCGCTGATGAACGAATGGTTCGCAGCGATGCCGGTCAGGATTGAATAAGCGCCCGCCCGCTGATCGGCGGCACGCATATATTTGTCCGCCGGCGGTTCCGGCAGGAACCGGTCTGCGAGCATCAAGTCGTCACCGCCGCCGTGGCCACCGATGCCTTCCGAAACCGCGACGCCATAAGCCGGCCCACGCAGCGGATAAATCCGGATGTAAGTGCCGTCCTTTTGCAAGGCACCGGGCACCGAGCCGTCGCCGTTGATGTAAACCTTTTCCTCAACCTTATGTTCCAGCCGGCCTTTCGTGCCGTTGAAAACAATATGGTAGCCTTCCCACGCATTGAAGGCGTTGAGGGAGTAGCTCATCGTGGCGCCGGTGTTGTAACGCACCAGCACATTCATCGTATCCTCGATATCAATGTCCGGGCGGAACACGCAGCGATCGCGGAAATAGCCGTCGTATTGTTCGTTATCAAGGTAAAGTTCCTTGAGGGCGCGGCTGCCCGCAAGGTCGAGGAAGAAGGTGCATTTGTCTTTTTCCGGGCAGGTGTGGCAGCGTTCGTGGTGGCTTTGGAGTCCAAGCCGCTTTGCCATTTTCGGCGTGTAAAACTCGCGCTTCCCAGTGGCCATCACGGAGACGGGCACGGCGGAGAGCCACCAGTTGACGAGATCGAAATGATGCGTCGCCTTGTGCACCATCAGGCCGCCGGAGTTGGCCTTGTTGCTGTGCCAGCGGCGAAAATAATCCGTCCCGTGCTGCGTGTTGAGCATCCAGTGGAAATCCACCGACAACACATCGCCGATGACACCGCTCATCAGCAGATCCTTCACCTGCGTCCGCGGCGGCGAATACCGGTAGTTGAAGTTGACGATGAGCCGGCGGCCGGTCTGGCGTTTTGATTCAAAGATGGCGCGGCATTTGTGCTCGTCCGTCGTCATCGGCTTTTCGGTCATGACGTCACAGCCGAGTTCCATTCCACGGATGATGTAGTGATCATGCGTGGCGTCCTTCGTCGTGACGATCACCACTTCCGGTTTCGTCTCGCGAATCATGCGGTCAAAATCCTTTGCCTCGTAAATCGGCACTTCCACGCCGGCCATCGCCCGGGCCTTCGCCTGCGCCAGCTTCAGCCGGCCGAGATTGAGGTCGCAGTAACCGACCATCTGGGAATGCGCCGCATACGTCTTCAAAACCGCCTCGCGATACATTTCCGACCGGCTGCCCACGCCTACCAGCGCATAACGCTTTTTTGTCGCGCCAGCGACCGGGGTGGCCTCGGCACTGGCATTCGTCAGGGTGCCGGCCCCCAGCAGGACTCCGCTGCCAGCCACGGCGGTGGTGGCCAGAAATTCACGCCGAGTCAGGTTGTTGGCTTCGGTCAATCGAGAGGAATTCATTTTTCAGTTGGGTTGAGGTTGGGGATGCCGAAATGTTGTATGCCTCGGGCGGAGGGTTAGCAAGCGGGAAATCCAGAAGTCCGAAAATTCCGTGTTCATCCGCGCCCGTCTGTGGTTAAATCTGCCGCGTCAAACATGGAATACGAAGCCGTCATCGGACTGGAAACGCACGTCCAGCTCAAAACGAAATCCAAGATGTGGTGCGGTTGCGCGAACCAATTCGGTTCCGAGCCGAACACCAACGTCTGCCCCGTTTGTCTCGGCATGCCCGGCGTTTTGCCCGTGCCGAACGAGGAGGCGCTGCGCAAAACCGTCCTGACCGGCTATCTCCTGAACTGTGAAATCCCGCGCTTCGCGAAGTTCGACCGGAAAAATTATTTCTATCCCGACGCCTCCAAGAATTACCAGCTCACGCAATACGACAAGCCCAGCACGGCGAACGGCTTCGTGGAATTTGAATTCAACGGCCCCGGCTCCGTCAACGGCCTGGGCAAAGTCCGCATCACCCGCGCGCATCTGGAAGAAGACGTAGGCAAGCTCACACATTTCGACCGCACCAGCGGCGTGGATTTCAACCGCGCCGGCGTGCCGCTGCTCGAAATCGTTTCCGAGCCGGACCTCACCGGCGCCGACATGGCCTACGCCTACCTCAACGCGCTCACGGAAATTTTGCACCAGGGCGGCGTCAGCGATTGCGACATGGAAAAAGGCATGGTGCGCTGTGACGTGAATATTTCCGTGCGCCCCGTCGGCACCAAGGAACTTGGTGCGAAAATCGAGATCAAGAACATGAATTCATTTTCCGGCGTGCGCCGCGCGGCGGAATACGAAATTGCGCGCCAGATTGAAGTCCTGAAATCCGGCGGCAAGCTCGTCCAATCCACGCGCCGCTGGGACGACGTTGCGGGTATCACCGAGGAAATGCGCACGAAGGAAAACGCGCACGACTACCGCTATTTCCCCGAACCCGACATGATGCCGCTCGCGCCGACCGACGCGTGGCTCGCCGAGGTGAAGGCGCGCGTCATCGAGTTGCCGCTCGCGCGCAAGCAGCGATTCATGCGCGATTACCAGTTACCCGCCGGCGACGCGGAAGTGTTCAAGAGCAACGTTGCGCTCGGCAATTACTTTGAAAGCATCGCCAAGCAGTCGAAGAATCCCAAGGCCGTCGCCAACTGGCTCATCAACAATTTGTCCGCCAAGCTCGCCGAGTTGAACGAGGCCGAAAAGGCGGAGCAAGGCGCGATGGGCATCGAAGGCGAAGACCTGAAGCTCTCCTCGCTCGCGGATTTGAAGTTCAAGCCGGAGGCGATTCTGGAACTCGTCAGTCTCGTCGAGGCCAAGACCATCAGCAGTTCCGCCGCGCAGACGGTGTTCGCCGAGATGTTCGCCACTGGCAAGGCGCCCGCCGCCATCGTGCAGGAAAAAGGTCTCGCGCAGGTCAGCGACACCGGCGCGATTGAAAAATTCTGCGACGAAGCCATCGCCGCGAATCCGGCGCCGGTGGCGGACTACAAGGCCGGCAAAGTCGCCGCGCTCAATTCGCTCAAGGGGCAGGTAATGAAACTTTCCAAGGGCAAGGCCAACCCCGCGCTCGTCGGCGAGATTCTGGAACGGAAGCTGAAGGGTTGATTTACCGGTTGCTGAAAATACCGCGCTAACAGAGGGCAACGCCGAGCGTCACCCGACGATATTCATCAGCGTAAACTGTTTGGCAAGGGTAAGGCGATGGATTATTTGGACGTGGAGGAATGTAACCTCGCCCTGCTGCTTCACGCCACCAATAAACAACCTCGATGGAATTCAAGGGAGAGCCGAGGGCTGAATGGTAAAAGCAGCCTAGTTCGTATTGGCCGGAAGCGTTGCCCAATTCGGCGCTTTGTCGAAACCATTTTTCAGCTTCTTCAAGATCTCGTGGCACTCCGTCGCCTAACCAGTAGGCGAATCCCAATTTATTTAGAGCCTTGGCATCGCCCTGTTCGGCTGCGGCTCGCAAAATGTTGAGCGTTTCCTGTGTCATTGGTTGCCTAACATGAATACACCGTGTGAAGCGGGTGGTCATGTTGAGATGTCAGATTTTGAAATCTTTGAACAAATCGTTTTTCTCGACTGCTTCGACTGTAACCATGCCAATTGGTAAACTCAAAGCCTGACAGGCTTTTTGAATTTCACCAATTTTCTCACCCGTGCCGCTGTGGGTCAGGACGTAATAACCTGTGTTGAGAATTGGCTGATGCTGAAAAAGTGTGCCGGCGGCCTTGTTCATAAAATCCTTTTGCGGGTCTCTGGATACAAACGGGCCACGATTGATTCTTAATCCGCGAAGTGTAGTTAAAATTTGTTCGCCCATTTCCTGATAAAGACGGACCACCCATTTCGCCATGCTATTTGATGCCATGTGTTCGCATATCACTTCTTTTCCTTTTGATTTTGTGTTGGCCAATCGCGACCAATCAACTTCAATTCGGATTTTTTTGCGGGCTGACTGATGTTGTCCGTTTGTCCTGGGTGGAAGGCTGGGTAACGGTGCCGGGCGAGGCGAAATGAGTTTGTCGCGTTGGTGAGAATACTGGTTCAATGTCTCTTTGAGCCTTGGAATTTCGTGTTCAATTTCATCCAGTTTATCGCTTAACTGGCGTATTCGATTGGCCGTAGAGGCGATGCAAGCAATGGTTGCAGGATCATTTTTGCCAGCATAATCAGTGATAAGGGACATTGCCTGTCGGTTTAAGCTATCAAGTTGTTGTTTAATAGTAATAAGGTATTAAAGTAATTTAGTATTTATGTCAATAAGTATTTTGAAAATTCGCTTACAGGTCTGTTTTGCTTGAGTTCTAGTGCCTGCGAGTCCTGCAAAATGTTTTGTGCGTCGGCGTTCTGGCGGTTAAATTTTCTATTCATGTTTTCATCCGCGATCAAATCCGTCCATTTCACCGGCATTGGCGGCACGGCGATGGCGTCCGCCGCTGCCGCGATGTTGGACAAAGGCTTTCAAGTCACCGGATCCGACCAGAACGTCTATGAGCCGATGGCGTCGTTCCTCGCCAAAAAGGGCATCGCCGTGATGAACGGCTATGCGGAGCAAAATCTCAAGCACCAGCCCGACCTTGTGGTCATCGGCAACGCCATCTCTCGCGGCAATCCCGAGGCGGAATACGTTCTCGACCACAAGTTGCGGTATTGTTCGCTGGCGGCGCTGCTGGCGGAATTTTTCATCCGGGGCAAACGCTCCATTGTCGTCGCCGGCACGCACGGCAAGACCACGACGACGAGCCTGCTTGCGTGGGTGTTCGAGCACAACGGCCTGAACCCGAGCTATCTCATCGGCGGCATCCCGAACAATTTTGCGCAGGGCGCGCGGTTCACGGACAGCGAGTGGTTCATCATCGAGGGCGACGAATATGACACGGCGTTTTTCGACAAGCGCAGCAAGTTCATCCACTACCAGCCGGAAATCGCCATCGTCAACAACTTGGAATTTGACCACGCCGACATTTTTGAAAATCTCGACGCAGTGAAGAAAACGTTCTCGCACTTCATCCGCCTCGTGCCGCGCAACGGGCTGTTACTGGCGAACGGCGACGACGAAAACATCGCTTCCTTGCTGGCGGACTGGAAGATTTCACCGTTGAAACGCTTCGGCCTCGGCGAAAACAATGCCGTCCGTGCGACGAATTTGCGGCTCGGCTCGACGGCGAGCGAGTTTGAGATTCCCAGCGCGAAATTTCACATCAATTTGGTCGGCGAACTCAACGTGCGCAACGCGCTGGCGGTGGTCGCGGCGGCGAAACATTGCGGGCTGTCGAACAAGCAGATTCAAAGCGCATTCGACACCTTCAAGGGCATCAAGCGTCGGCAGGAAGTGAAGGGCATCGCGGGCGGCGTGACGATCATTGACGATTTTGGGCATCACCCGACGGCGATCCGCGAGACGCTCAAGGCGCTGCGACTGCGTTACGCGAAGGAGAAAATCTGGGCGGTGTTCGAGCCGCGTAGCAACACCACGCGCCGGAATGTTTTCCAAGACGAGCTGGCCGCCTCATTCGCCGATGCCAACGCGGTGATTGTTTCCGAGGTCGCGCGGCTGGAGCAGATTTCCGCCGAGGAGCGGTTGAATCCTGAAAAGTTGATGGCGGACATCAAGGCTTCCGGCAAGGAAGCGGCGTATCTGCCGAGCGCTGACGCCATCGTGGCGCACCTTGCGCAGCGGGCGCAGGGTGGCGACGTGGTGGTGGTCTTCAGCAACGGTGGGTTCGACGGCATCCACGGCAAGCTGCTCGCGCGGCTGGGCAAAAAGTGACCCTTATTTCTGGCACGCGAGTTGCATTCATGGGCTCGTGGCCAGAGCATTAATCAAATCACAAGCGGTTTGGACGGCGGAAAACGCGGTGCTGATGACTTTGCGGCTGGCGGCGACACCCTTGGCTGGCGTGCGTGTTCCTCCCCGCGCCAGAAAGATTTCCATCGTGCGTCGCCGTCTGCCGATAACGATTTTTCCCGTGCCGGTGCAGCCGGTGGCAATTAGACACGTCCGCCAGAATCTGGGCAGCGGATTCAGCGAAAATCAACCGATTCAAAGCCCGCCCATTTGAAGAAGTTTTGCAACTCCTCCCGGCACCGTTTGTCCGCCTCCTCCAAAATTCCGCTGCGACGCGCGGCGCGGGCGATGTCGTCCACGGCATTCTGGCGTGCCGATTGTTCCAAATCCTTGTCGAACGCGCGCAGCAAACCCGTCGTGTGGTCGATCACCTGGCTGGCCTTGTCGTCGAGGTAGGCGTCGGTGATTTGCGGCGGCGGCAGACGCAGGGAGATTCTTTTGCCGACGATGGAAATGTCCTCCGGTTTCAGCCGCTTCAAATCAATGCCGGCCTTCACGACGCCTTGCGCCAGCAGCAGCACGCGGTTTTCGCCATACCATTTCACGTCCTCCAGCACCACGACGCGGTTGAGGACAAACTTGACCGTCACCAAGTCGGACAGTGACTGCACCTCGTGGACAACTGTGGTGGTGTTCCAGAAAAACCGGCTGGAGCCGTGGTTGAGCCAGCCTGCGGCGGTGAAGGTAAGATAAACCGCCAGCGCCAACACGACGACCGCCGTGAGCGTCCAGAGAAAATTCCGCAGTTGCCGCATGATCGTAATGTAAACCAAACCGGCGCGTTGCCAAACGCGAATCTTGAAACTAAACTGACGCCATGAATTCGCCCGGATTTCCCGTGGTTCGCCCGCGCCGGCTGCGCACGTCGCCCGCGTTGCGCCGCCTCGTCGCCGAAAACTCGCTGAACGTCTCGCAGCTCGTCCTGCCGCTGTTTGCGCGCAGCGGCAAGAAACTGCGCCGCCTCGTCGAGGCCATGCCCGGCGTTTTCCAGTTGTCGCCGGATGAAATTTTGCGCGAGGCTGCGGCAGCGCACGCGCTGGGCGTGCCCGCCGTTTTGCTGTTCGGTATTCCCGACAAGAAGGATGACAAGGCTTCCGGCGCTTACGCGAAAAATGGCATTGTCCAGCAGGTCGTGCGGCTGCTGAAAAAGGAACTGCCGTCGGTGCTCGTCATCACCGATGTCTGCCTCTGCGAATACATGAACCACGGCCATTGCGGCATCGTGCATTCGGGAAAAATTCTCAACGACCCCACGCTGAAATTGCTCGCGCGCACGGCGGCGAGCCATGCGGAAGCGGGCGCGGACATCGTGGCGCCGAGTGACATGATGGACGGTCGCGTCCGCGCCATCCGCGCCGAACTGGACAACGACGGTTTTTCCGACACGCCGATCATGAGCTACGCGGCGAAGTTTGCGTCCGCGTTTTACGGCCCGTTCCGCGAGGTGGCGGAGTCCGCGCCGAGCTTCGGCGACCGCCGGAGTTATCAGATGGATGCCGCGAATGGCAACGAAGCCCTCCGCGAAGTCGCGCTCGACGTGCAGGAAGGCGCGGACATGGTGATGGTCAAGCCGGCGCTGGCGTATCTCGACATCATCCGCCGCGTGAAACAGGAATTTGGCCTGCCCACCGCCGCCTACGCCGTGAGCGGTGAGCACGCGATGATCAAGGCCGCCGCCGCGAACGGCTGGATTGACGAGCGCGCGGTGACGCTGGAAAGCCTGCTGGCCATGCGCCGCGCGGGCGCGGACATCCTCATCACCTACGCGGCGATGGACGTGGCGCGCTGGCTGAAGAGTTAACCTGCTTTTACGTTTGCCTTACATCTCCCGGCAAGCTAGGCTTCGCGTTCACTTTTTTTACTATGATTGGGACAATTCGCAAACATTCCAGCTGGCTGTGGTGGCTGATCGCCGGCCTGACCATCGTTTCCTTTGTGGTTTTCATGGGTTCGGGCCCGGCGCGTAATGGCGGCGGACGCAGTGCCGGTAGTGGTTTTGGCACGCTTTACGGCAAGGAAGTGACCGCCGAGGATTTCGCGCGCGGCCAGCGGGAATTCTACCTCTACTACTGGCTGCACTACGGTTCTTTTCCGGAGCGGAACGCGAATCTGAAGCGCGAGGATATCGAGCGCGAAACCTATGTGCGCCTCATGCTCACGAGAAAAGCCAAGACGCTAGGCATCCAGATCAGCGAGGATGCGGTCGTCACGGCGGCGAACGATGTGCTGCGCTCGCTCGGGCGCAACGGGCAGCCGGTGCCGATGGATCAATTTGTCTCGCAGGTGCTCGCGCGCGAAGGCCTCACGCTGGCCGATTTTCGGAACTTTCTGCGGAGCGACCTGACGATTCAGCAGGTCGCCTCGACGCTGGGCTTGTCCGGCACGTTTGTCACGCCGCAGGAAGCGGGTCAGCTTTACGATCGGGAGCATCAGGAAGTTTCCGCGCAGGCGGTGTTCTTTTCGGCCTCAAATTATCTGGCGAAAGTCAGTGTCACGCCCGCCGCCATTGCGCAGTTTTACACGAAAAACATGGCGGCTTATCGCCAGCCGGACAAAGTGCAGGTGAATTATGTCGCGTTCCCCGCGTCGAATTATCTCGCGCAGGCCAAGGCGGAATGGGCGAAGACGAATTTCAATGATTACGTCGATGCGGCCTACCGCCAATACGGGCAGACGGAGTTTCCGGACGCCAAAACTCCGGACGAGGCCAAGGCCAAAATCCGCGAGTTGCTCATCCATCAGCGCGCTTTGGAAGACGCGAAAGCGGTGGCGAATGAATTTGCCGGCACGCTCTTTGCGAAAGATCCGGTGAAGGCGGAAAATCTGCTCGCCTTGGCGAAGCAAAAGGGTCTGGCCGTTCAAACCACCGCGCCGTTCAGCGCGGCGGACGGTCCGGAGGAGGTCAATGCCTCGGTTGCGTTCACGAAGGCGGCCTTCAAATTGTCGGCGGACGAACCACTCGCCGGACCGGTGCCCGGTTCGGAGGCTTACTATCTCATCGCGTTGGCGCAGCAGATTCCCAGCAGCATTCCGCCGCTGGATCAGATCCGCAGCCGAGTGACGCAGGATTTTCAGACGCACGAGGCCACCACACTGGCGCAGCAGGCGGGGACAACTTTTTACACCACCGCCAGCCTGCAGGTGACGCTGGGCAAATCCTTCGTGCAGGTGGCGATTGCCGCTGGGCAGACGCCGCTGGTGCTCACGCCGTTTTCGTTGAGTTCGCAGGAAGTGCCGGAGACCAGTGACCGGGTTGACATCCGCTTGTTGAAACAGGCGGCGTTCACGACCCAGGCCAGACATGTGAGCAATTTTGTTCCCACGGCGGACGGCGGTTTTGTGCTGATGGTGCAATCGCTTCTGCCGGTGGATCAGGCGAAGAAGACGGCGGACATGCCGCAGTTTCTCTCCCAAGTCCGGCGCGGCCGGCAGAATGAGGCGTTCAACCTCTGGCTGCAAACCGAGGCCAACCGCGAACTGCGCAATACGCCGGTTTACGCCGAGCTGGCCGGCCAGGCGCGCGCCCGCTGATCCGTGAGCGCGGCTGTCAAACTATCGTCGCCCGCCACGCGCGAGTTTTGGGAAATCCCTGTTCTCTTCGAGGACGAGCAGTTGCTCGCGCTCGACAAGCCTGCCGGTCTGCTCGTTTCGCCCGACCCGGATCAGCTGGCCCGTCCCAGCCTGATGAAGCTGCTGCACGACGGCATCGCCGCCGGCAAGCCGTGGGCGCGGGAACGGAATCTGGCTTACCTCAACAACGCGCACCGGTTGGATGCGGAAACCAGCGGCGTTCTGTTGTTTGCCAAAAGTAAGCCGGCACTGACCGCCCTCGCGAACCTGTTCGGCACCGAGATTCCCGTCCGCCAACACCTCGCGCTGGCCTGGGGCAATCCGCCGGCGAAAAATTTCACCGTGGATGCCAAACTGGCGCCGCATCCCGTGCGGGCCGGCCAGATGCGCGTGGATTTCGACCACGGAAAAAAATCCAGGACCGAATGTGAAGTGCTCGAGCAATATTCCGACTGGTGCCTGTTGCGTTGCCGGTCGTTGACCGAACGCGCCCACCAGATCCGCATTCACCTGAAGCACGCGGGTTTTGTGATTGTCAGCGACGAACTTTACGGCGGGAAAAAATTGTGGCTTTCACGGCTGAAAAAAGATTTCCGGCTGAAGACCGGCCGCGAGGAGCGCCCGCTGATCTCCCGCACCGCGCTGCATCTGGAAGAATTGAGTCTGCCGCATCCGGTCACCCGCGAACCTGTGACCATCAAGTCTGAATGGCCGAAGGATTTGAAAGTGGCCGTCAAATATCTGCGGCAATATGCCGCCGGCCCCAGTCGTCGTGGATTGCAAGATGATGAATCGGAGTTGGAACCGGAATAATTTGCCTGCGCCTCGGTGGCTGATCAAGCAATCGCCCAATTCAAAATCGCCTTCTGCACATGCAGCCGGTTTTCCGCTTCCTCGAAGATCGTATCGGCGTGGGCTTCGAGCGTATCCTCGTCGATTTCCTTGCCGCGATACGCCGGCAGGCAGTGCATCACCAGCGCGTCTTTATTGGCCAGCTTCACCAGCGCCCCGTTGATCTGGTAGCCGGTCAAAATCTGGATGCGTTCCTTGGCCTCGGTTTCCTTGCCCATCGAAACCCAAACATCGGTGTAAAGCAGATCCGCGCCGTCGGCGGCGGCTTTGATGTCGCTTGTCACGGAAACCTTTCCGCCCGCCCGCTTCAGCAATTCCGGTGACGGCTGGAATTTTTCCGGCGCGGCGATGCGCAGTTCAAAGCCGAATTTGGCCGCGGCCCAAATCCATGAGTTCGCCACGTTGCACGCACCATCGCCGATGAACGCGACGGTTTTGCCGGAGAGGGAGCCGCGTTTTTCCTGGAACGTAAAAATGTCCGCGAGAATCTGGCATGGATGTTCCTCGTCCGTCAGCGCGTTGATGGTCGGGATGCCGGAAAATTTGGCGAACTCCTCGACATCATGCTGCGCGAAGGTGCGGATGACTGCGCCGTGAACCATCCGGCCCATGACGCGCGCCGTGTCCTTGATCGGTTCGCCGCGACCCAGTTGGATGTCCACCGCGCTCAAAAACATTGGCATGCCGCCGAGTTCGCGGATGCCGACCTCGAACGACAGCCGCGTGCGCGTGGACTGCTTGGAAAACATCAGTGCCCACGTCTGGCCGGCGAGCGGCTGCGACGGGTGCTGGCCGCGTTCACGTTTGAAAACCGCCGTGTCGCGCAGGATTTGGTCAAAATCTGCACGTGGCAATGTTTCCAGTTTCAACAAATGTTTCATGACGACAAAGCTTGGGAGATAACCGCCCAAAGGATATTATTTACCCGAATCACCGGCTGGAGTCACTTCTTTTTGCGGGTCGTGGGGCTGCGGCGCCTCGCCGCATTGGCGGCCTGCCAGAGATACCAGGCGGCGGTGGTGCCGTGCGGTCGCCATTTTTTGCCGAACGCCAGCAGCGCCTTAGGCTTCGGCATTTCGCGCTTTTTGTAGGCGAGGCGGAAACCGGTGCGGACACCGAAATCATCCACCGGCAAAACGTCTTTCCGGCCCAGCTGGAAAATCAACAGCATTTCTACCGTCCAGCGCCCGACGCCGCGCGCCTCGGTGAGTCGTTTAATAATTTCCTCGTCGTTCAGTTTTTCGATTTGCCGCGACGATGGAATCGTGCCGTCCAAAGTTTTCGCTGCGATATCACGGATGGCGGCGATTTTGGAAAACGAGAAACCGCACGCGCGGATTTGTTCGTCGGTGACGTTGGCCAAATCTTCCGGCTCCGGAAACCGCCGTTTTGGGAAAAGCTTTTTGAAGCGCGTAAGAATCGTGTTCGCCGCCGTGCCGTTGAGCTGCTGGTGCGCGACGGCTTGCACGAGCGATTGAAACGGTGAACGCCACGGCTCGTGCGCCAGCCTGCACGGGCCGACTTCGGCGATGAGTTTTTTCATCACCGGATCAACAGCGGACAGATGTTTCAGCGCGGCGGCGTTCACGCGAGTGATTTTACAACCTCCTCGATTATGTGAATGCCTTCGCCGGCTTCCTGCGGTTTGAGATTCAGCGGTGGCAGCAGCCGGACAATCTGGTTTCCCGCCGGCACGGTCAGCACGCCGGCGGCGTGCAGCCGGTTGACGAATTGCAGCGCCGGCGTCTTGTCGCTGGCGGCGAACGCGGGGATTTTTTCCTGAAGCTCAAGGCCGAGAATAAAACCCATGCCTCGCGCTGATTTTACGACGGTCGGATAGGTTTTTGCCAGCCGTTCGATTTCCGATTTCAGCCACGTGCCCAGCTTGCGCGCCTGTTCGGCGAGATTTTCTTTTTCGATGACCTCAAGAATTTTCAGTGCTACGGCGCAGGCCAGCGGCGTGCCGCCGTAGGTCGTGCCATGCGTGCCGGCGCTGAGCAAATCCTGATACGGCGCGCGCACCCAAAACGCGCCGATGGGAAAACCGCCGCCGAGCGACTTGGCCATGGAAATACCATCGGGCAGAAATTTTTCGCCGCCGGGAACGCCTTCGAGAATTTTCTGAAAGCTCTGGAATTTTCCCGTCCGGTAATGTCCGCACTGCACGCTGTCCATGAGGAGCAGCATTTTTTTCTCGTCGCAGAGCTGCCGCAGACCGAGCAGATATTCTGGCGTGGCAGGTGTCACGCCGCCTTCGCCCTGCACGCCTTCGATAAGAATGGCGACGGTGGCGGGCGAAATGGCTGCGCGAGCGGCTTCCAAATCATTGAACGGAATGTGCCGGAAGCCGGGCACGGCGGGCTCGAAACCTTTCTTCACTTTGTCCTGACCGGTGGCGGCGATGCCGGCGAGCGTGCGGCCGTGAAAGGAATTCGTCGCGGTCAGAATTTCAAACCGGCCTTCGTCATGGCCGAATTTCCGCGCCAGCTTGTAAAGGCCTTCATTCGCCTCCGCGCCGCTGTTGCAAAAGAAAACCTTGCCGGGGCCGATGCGCTTGACGAGTTCGGCGGCGAGCCGGCCTTGTGGTTCGGTGAAATAGAGGTTGGAAACGTGGATGAGTTTCTGGGACTGCTCGATGAGCGCGGTGGTGATGGCCGGATGCGCGTGGCCGAGACAGCAGACGGCGATGCCAGTGCCGAGGTCAAGGTAGCGCTTGCCGGCGACATCAAAAACGTAGCTGCCCGCGCCGTGGCTTAGCATGAGTTCAAAGCGTCCGTAGCTGGGCACGACATTTTTCGTGAACATCTCGCGGATGGACTCGTAGTCGTTGCGGACAATCGCCGGCGGGGGAACCATTTCTTTCATCGGTGCGGATTTAACCGCAATTAAATCAAGACACAATCACAAAACAACTTCCGTGCCGACGCCTTTGTCGGTGAAGATTTCGAGCATCACGGAATGCGGCACGCGGCCGTCCACGAACGAGACTTTTTCCACACCGGATTTGATGGCGGCGACGGCGCTGTCCACTTTCGGAATCATGCCTTTGTCCACGATGCCGGCGGCTTTGAGGCCGGGCACTTCGCTGGTCTGCAAATGCGCGATGAGCGTGGCCGGGTCTTTCGGGTCGCGCATCAGGCCGGGCACATCGGACATGAAGACGAGCCGTTTGGCGTTGAGCGCGATGGCACACATGGCGGCGGCGACGTCGGCGTTGCAATTGTAAATCTTGCCGTCTTCGCCGCGCGCAGTCGGGCTGATGACGGGCGTGAAGCCGCACCACATGGATTCTTTCAACGGCGCGACGTTGACCTCGATGACTTCGCCGACGTAGCCGATATCAATTTTCTGGCTGGGATTTTCCTTGTCGTCGAGATACAGTTTTTTGCACTTGAAAATGTCCGGGCCGGCGAAACCGACCGCCTGACCACCGAGCGCGTTGATGGCCTTGACGACTTCGGGATTGATTTCGCGGGAGAGCACGTCATCCACGATTTTTGCCGTCGCCTCGTCGGTGACGCGCTGGCCTTGGATGAAATTCGCCTTGAGACCGGCTTTTTCCATCGCGCGGGTGATGGCCTTGCCGCCGCCGTGGACGACGACGGGATTGATCTCGACGGCTTCAAGAAAAACGATGTCGCGGGCGACGCCGTTGCGAACCGCTGCGTCGGGCGAATCCATGAAACTGCCGCCGTATTTCACGACGAAGGTTTCGCCGCTGAATTTCTGGATGTAGGGCAACGCTTCATGAAGCGTCGCGGCTTTGGAAATCAGGTCTTGCATGATGACGGCAAAGATTTAGCCACAGATGGGCCGCAGATGAAATATTGTTTTTCAAAATTAGAAGAAAGATTTGAGTCGTGCCCGATTCCGGCGATAATCCGTCCGATTCCACATTTCCATGAAAACATCAACATTCCGTCCACTGGTCTTCAGCCTCGCTGTTTTTTTCGTGTCCCCGTTGCTGGCGCAGGAAGGCTGGGTCAATCTTTTCAACGGCAAAGATCTTGATGGCTGGGAGGAGCACAGCGGCAAGGCCAAATACACGGTGGCGGACGGCACGTTGACCGGCGAATCGGTTGCCGGGAGCGGCAACAGTTTCCTGTGCACGAAGCGAACGTTCGGGAATTTTGAGCTGGAACTGGAATTCAAATGCGACGCGCTCCTGAATTCCGGCGTGCAAATCCGCAGTGAGGTTTTTCCCGAGGCGCGGGTTTTGCACATCAACGGCAAGGAGATCAAAGTCGCGGCGGATCGCATCCATGGTTACCAGTGTGAAATTGACATGGACACCAACCACAACCGGATGTGGACGGCGGGCATATATGACGAGGCCCGGCGCGGCTGGCTGTTTCCGTCGGATGGTGAGAAGGGTAGCCAGGGAATGGCGTTTTCCGAACAAGGGCGGAAAATCAGCAAGAACGGCGAATGGAATAAACTGCGCATCGTCGCTGACGGCCCATCCATCAAAACGTGGCTGAATGGCGAGGCACGGGCGGAAATCTCCGACAGCCTGACACCGTGCGGGGTGATCGGCCTGCAGGTCCACGGTGTTGGCAAAGACGCCCGAAAAGTGGGGCTGAAGATTTGCTTCCGCAACCTCCGCATCCGCGAACTCAAGCCGGACGCTTCCGTCGCCCCGCCATCTGCTGTCGGGAAATGAGGGCAAGCTGGGTGCCGTTTGCTTAAAAACAGTTGTTTCGTAACCAGTTCTTGTAATAATCCGTCCAATTCCGCAATCAAATGAAAACATCAAAATTCGGCTCGCTTGTTTCCACCGTCACGATTCTGTTTGTCGCCCTGGCGTTCACCGCCTCGGCTGCGCCCAAGAAGATTTTGTTCTTCACCAAGTCCAGCGGCTTTGAGCATTCGGTCATCTCCTGGAAAAACGGCCAGCCCAGCTTTGCCGAGAAGGTGCTTCTGGATTTGGGCCAGAAGAACGGCTGGGAATTCACTTTCTCCAAAGACGGCTCGAAGTTCAGCCCGGAATATCTCGCGCAGTTTGACACGGTGATGTTTTACACCACCGGCGACCTCTGCACCGAAGGCACCGACAAACAGCCAGCCATGACGCCCGCCGGCAAGCAGGCGCTGTTCGATTATGTGCGCAGCGGCAAGGGTTTCGTCGGCACGCACTCCGCCGCCGATACTTTTCATACGGCCAACGAGGCCACAAAAGGTCCGGATCGTTATGTGAACCATGGCAAGAATGCCGATCCTTATGTCTGTTTCCTCGGCGGCGAATTCATCATCCACGGCAAACAGCAGGTGGCGACGAACAAGGTGATTGACCCCGGTTTTCCCGGCTTTGAAAAAGCGGGCGACAGCTTTGCGTTCCAAGAGGAATGGTATTCGCTCAAGGATTTTGCCGCAGATGACCATGCGTTGACGGTCATTGACGCGCCCGGCATGAGTGGCCCGATGTATGAGCGACCGCCGTATCCGAACACCTGGGCACGCAAGGAAGGCAAAGGTCGCGTCTGGTATACCGCGATGGGCCATCGCGAAGATGTGTGGACGAATCCGACCTTCCAGCAAATCCTCGTCGGCGGCATCAAGTGGGCGCTCGGCGAAGTTTCGGCAGAAGTGCCGCCGAACCTCGCGACCGCCGCTCCCGGTGCTTACACAAATCCGCACTATGTGGAACCCAAGGCCGCACCCGCCGCCCAGAATATTTTGACTCCCAAGGAAAAAGCCGACGGTTGGCAATTACTGTGGGACGGTAAAACCTCTGAAGGCTGGCGCAGCGCGAAGTCGGAGGAGTTTCCCGCGCACGGTTGGAAAATTCATGATGGCGTGCTGACGGTGCATGAAAACGGCGGCGAGGAATCCGCCGGCGGCGGCGATATCATCACCCGCAAACGCTATGCAAATTTCGAGCTGACCGCCGATTTCAAGTGCACGCCCGGTTGCAACAGCGGCATCAAGATTTTCGTGCAGCCGAACATTTCACCGATCGATAAAAAGACCGGCAAGCCGACTGGCAAAGGCTCGGCCATCGGCATGGAATTCCAGATTCTCGACGACGGGACGCATCCCGATGCGAAGCTCGGCACCAATGGCGACCGCACCATCGGTTCGCTCTATGATTTGATCCCGGCGCCGAAGAACAAAAAAGTCCTGCCCATTGGCGAATGGAATCACGCACACATTCTGTCGCAGGGCAAGCATGTCACGTTCTGGTTGAACGGCGAAAAGACGGTGGAGTTCGAGCGCGGCTCACCGGAATTCCGGGCGGCGGTCGCGGCGAGTAAATTTAAAAACATCCCGGATTTTGGCGAATGGCCGGACGGGCACATTTTGTTGCAGGAACATGGCACCGAGGTTTCCTTCCGCAACGTGAAGCTTCGCGAGTTGCCGGAAAAATAAAAGCGATTCCAGCAGCTTCTGAACCGCCCATGAAAATATGCAACTGACCCGGATTTTCCCCATCTTTGGGCCAACCGTTGTCGTCGCCACTTGGGTGTCTCTGGCAGCCTGTTTTGTCTCTCAGGCTGATGATGATATCCGTCGGATTGCGTTGGATGGCGTGACGCCCGTTTCTGCGCCGGTTGCCGAACCCGGCAAAGACGGCATTGACCGGATTCATCAGGTTCCGCAGCCGGCCTTGGAGCTTTTCCCCGCCGCCCAGAAACCGTCGCGCGGCACCATTCTGGTGTGTCCCGGCGGCGGCTACAGCATTCTGGCCATCAATCACGAGGGGCATTACGTTGCAAAAAAACTCAATGAATTCGGGTATGATGCGGCGGTGCTGCTCTATCGCGTCAACGCCGGCAAAGAGACCCGTGAACTTGCCATCGGCGATGCCGAAGCGGCTTTGCAGTTGATTCAAAAACGGGGCGCGGAACTCGGCTTGAACGCAAGCAAGATCGGAGTCATGGGTTTTTCCGCCGGCGGCCATCTGGTCGCCCGCCTCACTCATGCCACCGTCAGCAACACCCCGCCGGATTTTGTGGTGCTCATGTATCCTGCCTATCTCGAAAAAGACGGACGGATTCTCGACGAGGTGGCACCGGTCAAGACGCCGGCTTTTATTTATGTGGCGGGCGATGACAAATACGCGCCCAGTTCTGCGGCCTATGCCGCCGCCTGCCAGCCCGCGCACGTGCCCTGTGTGTTTTATCTCAAGAAGGCGGGCGGTCATGGTTTTGGGCTCAAACCGGATCGGCCGGATGGCGTGAAAGACTGGCCCGACAAGTTGAAGGCATTTCTGGACGAACAACCATAATTTATGAAACCTCATTCTACTTCCAAAAAAACATTTACCAACCTCCCCCGCCGCACGTTTCTCAAAGGCATGCTGGCGACGGGCGCGGCTTCCATGTTCGCACCGCACTTGCTGCGGGCGGCTGGCTCCAGCAACAAAGTCAACCTCGCCTGCATCGGCATCGGCAACCGCGGGGCCGAGGACTTCAAGTGTTTTGTCGACACCGGCATGGTCAATTTCGTGGCGTTGTGCGACACGGACATGGGCGCGCCGCATACGCAAAAGGTTCTGAAACAATTTCCGGACGTGCCGCGCTTTCAGGATTTCCGGAAGATGTTTGACAAGATGGGCAAGGACATCGACGCCGTGGCCATCGCGGTGCCGGATTTTTCCCATTTTCCGATAGCGATGCTGGCGATGTCGCTGGGCAAGCACGTCTATTGCGAGAAGCCGATGGGCCACAGTTTCCGGCAGATCGAGTTGATGATGGCGGCGGAGAAGAAATACAAGGTCGCCGCCCAGATGGGCAACCAGGGCCATTCCGAGGCGAACTATTATCAATTCAAGGCGTGGACCGAGGCGGGCATCATCAAGAATGTCACCAAAATCACCGCCTACATGAACAGCGCGCGGCGCTGGCATGGCATGAAGGTGGACGGTCTTTTGCCCGAGCAGCCCGTGCCGGAATCACTCGACTGGGATTGCTGGCTGGCGACCGCGCAGCAGCACGCCTACAACAAAGGCTACATCAACGGCGAGTGGCGTTCCTGGTTTGATTTCGGCAACGGTGCCTTGGGCGACTGGGGCGCGCACATCTTCGACACCGCGCATGAATTTTTGCAGCTTGGCCTGCCGACGGAAGTCGAAGCAGTGAAGCTCGATGGCTACAGCCCGTTTATTTTCCCGCAGGCCTCGACGCTGGCGTTCCGTTTCCCGGCGCGTGGCACGCAGCCGCCGTTGGAACTCACCTGGTATGACGGCCAGCAGAATCTACCGCCGTTGCCGGACGATCTCGGCGCATCCGTGGTGGACGCCAACATTCCGCCGCCGTCCAAGGGCACGATTGACACCAAGAAACGCCCGCCGGGCAAGGTCATCTACGGCGAAGGCCTGACGTTCAAGGGCGGTTCGCATGGCGCGACGCTGAAAATTATTCCCGAGGAAAAGGCCAAGGAATTGGAATCCAAACTTCCGGTGGTGCCCGTGGTGCCGAAAATTCCCCCGGCCCATTACGCCAATTTTCTCCGCGCCTGCAAGGGCGAGGAAAAGTGCCATTCGAGCTTCGCCGTGGCTGGACCGTTGTGCCAGACGATGGCGCTCGGTGTCATCGCTCAGCGCGTCAATGCCAAGCTGGCGTTTGATCCGGCAACCAAGCAGATCACCAATCATAAGCTGGCCAACGAATTGCTCGCCGGTGTGCCGCCGCGCAAAGGTTGGGAGCAGTTTTACAAGCTCTAAGCCGGTTGCCGCCAAACCAGTTGGTTGATGCCAGACGATTTTCGTCCGCACTTGGGAAAATACTTTCCCGTTCACGGTGCGGGCGATGTCGCATTTGGTGAAGAACAAATCAATTATGAAACAAGTGAGATGCTACCTTAAGGCGCTGCCCCTGTTGACGGTGATGGCTTTCATCGGCGGCAGCCTGCGGGCCGAACCGTTGTTTCCGCAGGCGCCCGGCGTGGTTTCCTACACCTACCGCGAGGAGTTCAAAAAGGACGTGCCCGGCACGCTCGACAAGGCCAAGGCGTTGGGCATCACCGATGTTGAATTCTCCAACCTCTTCGGAAAAAAGGCGGCGGAAATCCGCGCATGGCTGGATGCGCGCGGAATGGTTTGCTCCTCTTTCGGCGTGTCTTTTGACGATGCCTTGAACAAGACCGATGAAGTGGCGGCCAATGCCAAGGCGCTGGGTGCGAAGTTTGTCCGCGTCGCGTGGTTGCCCAACCGGCAGCCGTTCACGCCCGAACTGGCGGAGAAAACCGCCGCCGAGTTCAACCGCATTGGCAAACAATTGCGCGAAAAACACAGCCTGACTTTTTGTTACCATGCCCACGGCTATGAATTTGTCCCGCAAGGCGCCGGCACGCTTTTTGACGTGTTGATGGAAAAGACGAACCCGGAAGATGTCAGCTTCGAGTTGGATATTTTGTGGGCGTATTATGCCGGAGCCAACCCCGCCGCCTTGCTGGAGAAATACGGCAGTCGCTTCAAGTTGATGCATCTGAAAGACCTGAAAAAAGGTGTGGCAGGCAATCTGACCGGCAAGGGCGACGTGGATAACGACGTGGCGCTCGGCAGCGGCCAGCTTGATTTGTCGGCAATTCTCAAGGCCGCCAGGAGGGTCGGCGTGCAGCATTACTACATTGAAGACGAGAGCACGCATACGGCCACGCAGGTGCCGCAAACCATCGCGTATCTGAAAAGCCTTGCCGACTAGTCGGTTCCTTTGGAATTAAAATCAACCGCAACCAATAAACCGAACCTTATCTATGACAGACTCCAACAAGCAGGTCTCCCGCCGCCAATTCGTGGGTTCAACCCTTGCCGCCGGGGCGGCCATCGCCTTGATGCCGCGCTTTTCGCTACGCGCGGCGGAATCGCCCGCCAACAAGGTTGTGCTCGCCGTGGCCGGTGTCCGCACCGGCGCTCCCGGCAGCAGCGGGCGCGGCATCGAGCTCATGCACAAGTTTACGGCGCTGCCCGGCGTCGAGTTCAAGTATGTGATCGATGTGGATCGCCGTTCGCTGAGCAAGGCAGCCGCGCTTACGGAAAAGGCGCAGGGACACGCGCCGAAGCAGGAGACGGATTTTCGCCGGGTGCTGGAGGATAAGGATGTGGATGCGTTGCTCGTCGCGACGCCGGACCATTGGCACGCACCGATGGCCATCCTCGCGGCGAAAGCCGGCAAGCATGTCTATGTGGAGAAGCCGTGCAGCCATAATCCCAATGAAGGCGAAATCCTTGTCGAAGTCGCGAGCAAATATAAACGCCTTGTGCAGATGGGGAGCCAGCGCCGTTCCATTGCGAACGTGCAGCAGATGGTGCAGGAAATCCATGAGGGCGCGATCGGTAATTTGTTTCTCGCCCAATGTTTTTATTCCCGCCGCCGTCAGCCAATCGGTTTCGGCAAAGTCATCGCCCCGCCGGCGGAACTGGACTGGGATTTGTGGCAGGGGCCGGCACCGCGAACGGAATATCGGAGCAACATCCATCCCTACAACTGGCATTGGTTCTGGCGCTGGGGCACGGGCGAGGCGCTCAACAACGGCGTGCATCTGCTCGACGTGGCGCGCTGGGCCATGGGCGTGTCCTTTCCCACGAAAGTCAGTTCATTCGGCGGTCGCTGGCATGATGTGGGGCTGGACGACTGGGAGGCGCCGGACACGCAGGAGATTCAGCTCGAATTCGGTCCCGGTAAGGGGATCTCGTGGTTCGGCCGTTCCTGCAGCACCTATGGTGCGCCCGGTTACAAGTCGAATGGCATTGTTTTCTACGGCAACAAGGGCACGATTGATTACGACGGTGCCGGTTCTTACACCGTCTATGATCTCGACAACAAGCCGCTGAAGACCGTCGGTGAGGATTCCAACAAGAAAGTCAACTTGGCCAACGGCGCGGATCCGGGATTGAATGACACGCACGCACTGAACTTTGTCGAATCCATCCGGGGCAATGCGAAGCTCAACGCGCCGATCACGCAGGGGTTCAACAGCACCTTGCTGGCGCAACTCGGCAACATCGCCCAGCGCGTCGGCCATAGCCTGCAGATCGATCCCGCCAACGGCCACATCCTCGGCGACCGCAAAGCCGCCAAACTGTGGACGCGGGAATACGAGCCGGGTTGGAAACCCACGGTTTGACCGGGTAGTTCCCGTCGCGATGAAAAGCCAGTCCCGCCGTAATTTTCTCAAGACCGCCGCCTGCGGCGGGCTGGGGTTCGCCGCGTTGCCGGAGTTCATTCCCGCGCGCCTGTTCGGTGCGGATGTGCCGAGCAAAAAAATCCACGTCGCGCAGATCGGGTGCGGTCGCATGGGGCGTAGCGACATGATGAACACGATGACCGAGTATCTTGCCCGCGTCGTCGCCGTCTGCGATCTGGATTCCCGCCGCGTCGCCGAGGGGCAAAAATTGACGGAGGAATTTTATACCGAACGCGGCGAGTCCGGCGTGAGCGTGAAAGCGTTCCATGATTACCATGACATCCTGGCATCGCCGGACGTGGACGCGGTCGTGATCAGCGTGCCGGATCATTCCCATGCGCTGGTCGCCATCAAGGCGGCGCTGGCCGGCAAACATGTTTATGTGCAAAAGCCGGTGACGTATTCCATCGCTGAGGCCATCGGTTTGCGCAAGGCCGTCGAGACGAGAAAAATCATTTTGCAGACCGGCTCGCAGCAGCGTTCCGAGCGGCCCTGGCGCAGTTTCCGCCTTGCCAGCGAGGCGGTGCGCAACGGCCGGATTGGTCGGTTGAAGACCGTCAACATCGGCATCGGCCTTGACCGGCCGAGCGGACAGCCGCCGGCGCCGATGCCGGTGCCCGGGAATCTGGACTACGAGCGCTGGCTTGGTTCGGCACCGGAGCAGCCTTACATGGAGGGACGCGTTCATCCGCAGGATGCGTTGGAGGGGCGGCCCGGCTGGATCACCACCGAGGATTTCGGCTTGGGCATGATCACCAACTGGGGCGCGCACCACGTGGACATCGCGCAATGGGCGCTGGGCCAGGAACTCGGCGGCCCAATGACCGTCGAGGCGCGCGGCAAATTTGTGAAAAACGACCTGCACACGGTGCACACAGCCTACCATGTGGAGCTGCTGTATCCGGGGAATGTGCGGGTGGTGCTGGACGACAAATTTCCCACCGGCATTCAGTTTGAAGGCGATGAGGGCTGGATCTTTTGCACGCGGGGCGATGACAATGACGACGGCAGGCCGCCGTTGCGCGCCAGCGACAAAAAATTCCTTCTGCCGCCCGGTGCCGACGCCGTCCGCTGGCCGTCGAGCAAGACGCATCACGGCAATTGGCTGCAAAGCATCATCGCCAATCGCCCGCCCGTCGCGCCGATCCAGCAGTCCGCCCGCAGCCTCGAAGCCTGCGCCGCCGCGTGGATCAGCATGAAGCTCAAGCGCAAGCTGACTTGGGATGTCGCGACCGAATCCTTCATCGGCGACGCGGCGGCCAATGCGTTGCGCGAACGTCCGGCGCGCAAGCCGGAATACGATTTCAACCTCGTCCTGAAAAAAGCGGGCATTGTCTGAAGCGATTTCCCTTTTGCGCGGGCGCGGCATTCACTAGATTGCCCCCATGCCAGAGATTGCCAATTTCGTAAATCACGGGGCCGCCGCCATCACTCCCGGCGTGGCGGAAAAAGTTTTGCGCCACCTGCCGCAGTGGAAGCTGGAGTTCACCCAGATCAACGCCCCAAAATTTCCGCACCTCGTGAACCAGCTCGAATTTCTCGCCGACGCCGTGGAGGACGCCGTCGAGGGCGCCTACAAGGAATTGCCTTACGTCGCGATCGCGCAGGCGGTTTTTGCGCTCGTTTACGCGCACAAAAAAAACGGCATCATTCCGGACAGCGTTCTGGAGCTGGGCCGCGCGGATGATTCCAGCGTCGTGCGCGCCGTGCTGATCCAGAACGAAAAGGCCTTCGCCATCTACGCCGGCAAACAGGGCGTGGACTGGCGCAAGGTTACCAGCCAGGCGTGACCGTTTCAACTCCGGGTCAATCCATCAAAATGCCAGAGCCAGTTCCCTATCTCGACCTCAAGGCGCAGCTCCAGCCGCTCCGCGCGGAACTCGACGCCGCCATCGCCCGCACGCTCGACAACTGCTCCTTCTGCCTCGGCCCCGACGTGGCGCAGTTTGAGAAGGATTTCGCCGCGTTCTGCGGCGCGTCGCACGCGCTCGGCTTCAACAGCGGCACCTCCGCGCTGCACGTCGCGATGCGCCTGCTCGATGTCGGCCTCGGCGACGAGGTCATCACCACGCCCTACACGTTCATCGCCACGAGCTGGGCCATTTCCTATTGCGGCGCGAAGCCGGTGTATGTGGATATCGACCCGGCGACGTTCAATCTTGACCCGAAACTCATCGAAAAAGCTATCACACCGAAAACCAAGGCCGTTTTGCCCGTGCATCTTTACGGCCAGCCGTTCGACGTGGACGCCGTCGCCGCGATTTGTAAAAAACATAATCTGCCGTTTGTCGAGGATGCGGCGCAGGCGCATGGCGCAAAATACAAAGGCAAATCCATCGGCACATTTGGTGCGGTTTCCTGCTTCAGCTTTTATCCGGCGAAAAATCTCGGCGCATGCGGCGAAGGCGGCGCGCTGGTGACGAACGACGCGGCGCTCGCGGCCCGCGCGAAGTCACTGCGTGAACACGGCTCCACGGTGCGCTATCATCACGACGAGGTCGGCTATAATTACCGGCTTGAAGGCATCCAGGGCGCGGTGCTGGGCGTGAAGCTCAAGCATCTGGCGCGTTGGACGCACGAACGCCAGCGCGTGGCCGCGCGCTACGCGGAATTGCTGGCGGACACGCCGCTGCGACTTCCGGTCGTGACGCCGGGCAACGAAAGCGCGTGGCATCTTTACACCGTGCGCGCGCCGCGCCGGGACGAACTGAAAAAGTTTCTGGACGAAAACAAGATCGGCAACGCGGTGCATTACCCGATGCCGCTGCACCTGCAGAAAGCCTACGCGCAGCTCGGCTACAAGGTTGGCGATTTTCCCGTGGCGGAGCAGGCGAGCCGCGAAGTCCTGAGCCTGCCGATGTTCCCGGAATTGTCGGACGCGCAGATCCAGCGCGTCGCCGAGGTCGTTCGGAGCTTCTTTGGGAAATAAGCTTTGGAGGGGGTTCCAGATTTAGCGGCGGAACATTCCCGGCATAGCGCCGCCCATCTTGCCCATCATCTTGGACATCTTGCCCATCTTTTTCATCATCGTCTGCATCTGGAAAAATTTGTTGAGCATCGTGTTCAGTTCCGTCACCGTCACGCCGCTGCCCGCTGCAATGCGCCGTCGCCGGCTCGCGTTGAGGATGACCGGGTTCAGCCGCTCCTTTTTCGTCATCGCGCAGACCATGCCTTCCATGCGCTTGAATTCTTTTTCCTGTTTGCCGATGTCCATCTGCTTCAGCGCGTCGCCGCCGCCGGGCAGCATCTTCACGATGCTTTCCAGCGAGCCGAGCTTTTTCATCGCGCGCAACTGTTCCAGAAAATCTTCGAGGGAAAATTCACCTTTGCGCATCTTCTCTTCCATGCGCTTGGCGTCCTCCTCGGTGACGGCCTCGGCGGCTTTTTCGACAAGGCTCACGACATCGCCCATGCCGAGAATCCGCGACGCCATGCGTTCGGGATGAAACGGCTCGAACTCGTCTAGCTTTTCGCCGACGCCCGCAAACTTGATGGGCTTGCCGGTGACGGATTTCAGGCTTAACGCCGCGCCGCCGCGCGCATCGCCGTCCAGCTTTGTCAGAATGGAGCCGGTGATGTTCAGCGCTTGGTCAAAATGCGTGGCGACGTTCACGGCTTCCTGGCCGGTGGCGGCGTCGAGCACGAGCAGGATTTCCTGCGGCTGCACGAGGTCGCGCAGACGGACGAGTTCCTGCACGAGCGGTTCGTCAATCTGCAACCGGCCGGCGGTGTCGAAGATAATGACATTGCAGTTTTTCTCTTTCGCGAAAGCGAGTGCGTCGCGGGCGATTTTTAAAACATCCTTCTCGCCGCGTTGAATAAAAATTGGAACCTCGACCTGCTTCGCGAGCGTCTCGAGCTGATCCATGGCCGCCGGACGATAAACATCCGCCGCGACGAGCAGCGGCGCGCGCCCCTGTTTTTTCAGCAACTTCGCGAGCTTGCCGGCGGAAGTGGTTTTGCCCGCACCGTGCAAGCCGACGAGCATCAGGCAGGTGGGATTGCCCGAAAGATTGAGCGCGGCGTTTTGCGAGCCGAGGAGATCCGTCAGTTCATCGCTGACGAATTTGATGATTTGCTGACCAGGCTGGACGCTGGCGACGACTTCCGCGCCGAGCGATTTGACTTTCACGCGCTCGATGAAATCGCGAGCGACCTTGAAGTTCACGTCGGCCTCGAGCAGTGCCATGCGCACCTCGCGCAGCGCGTCGGAGACGTTGGCCTCGGAAATCTTGCCGAGGCCGCGCAGGTTGCGGAAGGCGTTCTGAAGTTTGCTACTTAACGAATCGAACATCCCGCCAGCTTAATCCCAAATGTTTGCCGACACAATTTTCGATTTGTTACTATCATCGGCTAGTGTCGTCTTTTAATTAGTGAACCAGCTTTCGGTTGCTTTGCCTGTGATTTCCTTGGGTGAATAAGCATTGCCGCATCAGCGGGCTTGGCTTAATTTTGCCGCTCACCATGAAAATTGCACGTTTTGCCCTTCTCGCTTTTAGCGCTGTCGTCTTTGCGACGCAACTCGGTTTGTCCGTCGTCGCTGCGGATTCCTCGCCGGCAGTCGCTGGGAACACGGCGGTCGTGCCGGTTCCCCGTCTGGACAAGTTGCCGCAGTGGACTGCGAATTTTCAGGGCCGGTTGCAATATGCCGAAAAAGCCAATCAGGCCGCGCCGGCCCAGGTCATTTTCGACGGCGATTCCATCACCGATTTTTTCCGCTCGCGCGCCCCGGAAATCTGGCAGTCGTATGAGGCCAGATATCACGCCATCGACTTCGGCATTTCCGGCGACAAGACGGAGAATGTGCTGTATCGCCTCGAACATGGTCAGGCGAAGGGCATGCATCCCAAGCTCATCTTCCTGATGATTGGCCACAACAATATCATGCATAACACCCCGGAACAGATTTTCGACGGGGTCGCCGCCATTCTGAAAAAATATCAGGAAGTCTGCCCTGATTCTCTGATCGTGCTGCAGGCGACTTTTCCCAGCAAGGAACCGGGCAGCAAATATAGGACGTCAATCGCGGCACTGGACAAATTGCTGCCGAAACTCGCCGCGCCGGGCAAGGTGCTTTATGTGGATTTTGGCGACAAGTTTCTGAGTCCCGATGGAACGATCAGCAAAGAGGTGATGCCGGATGGCACCCATCCCGCCCTGCAAGGCTATAAAATCTGGGCGGCGGCCATTCAGCCCATACTCGACCAGTATCTTCCGCCTGCCACCAAATAATCGCCTCGGGCTCAGGCAAAATTTTCGTCCGCAGACAGATCAAGCTGGTGCGGTATATCCGCAGTGGCAAGCCGGCGAAGCGATAAATCTGCTGAAGTCATGGGGCTGAAATCACTTTCCGACGCAGGAGTTTTCAAACTGGTGGAATGGTGCGCGCTGCAGGTTTCGAACCTGCGACCCCTACCGTGTGAAGGTAATGCTCTACCACTGAGCTAAGCGCGCGTTCCGAATCACTCCCAATGACTTTGGGTGACGAGTCCGAAGTTTTTCAAAAAATGCGGAGCAAGGCAATTCGATTTTTGGTCGGCGGCGAGAACAAAATCTTTGACGCGCTTACAAATCCCGCGCAAATAAGGAACTGATCATGGTGAAGAAGCGGATTCCAACTCTCGCAGTGGCTGGCCGACCATTTCGCCCAGCCGGTTGCCCGCGATATAGATGACCGTGCCAAAACCCAACACCACCACGAGCACGATCAGGAAGAGCCAAAGGTGGTGCCGCTCAAACCGTTTCAACGTCTGGGCGAAAGCCACCAGACCGAACAACGCCGTGATCACGATGACGGCGTCCACGCTCGCCCGCTGCCAGTAGCTGCCGCCGAGGTGCAGCCACATCCCGAATTCATCGAAGGTCAATCCCATCGCCACGCCATACAGCAGGGCGGTGATTTCCGCTGCGCGGCCGGTAGGGCGCCGGAACACGCTGTAGCCCGCCACCGTTGCCAGCAGGAAAATGCCGTAGTTCAGGTGATGGACATGCGTCCCCTGCACGAAGCAATACAGGTTCGGCATCATTTTGGACATGATGAGAAAGACGAAAGTCCGCGAAAGGATGAAAGTGACGAGAAAGCTGAACAAGGCGAACCGGGCGAGTTTGTGGGCGGTTTCCCGGTGCAGATGTGGTTCCTTGGCGTGCATGCGGAGACAGGCTAATCACGGACGGTTCCGCGCGTCAAGCCGGGGACTTGGCAGTGGTGGGACGGTGGTTGCCTCGTTCCATGCGTCCAACTAGCGGTGCCGATGTCTTTGGGCTGGCCACGGCCAATGGTCTTGAACGCGCGCTCCGGAATTTTTCAAAAACCGGCGAGGTAGCCAGGTTTTTCGTCGGCCAATGATGGGTTTAAGAATTTACTGCTAGTTGTGATTCACAGACTTGACGCGTCGGGCTTTCGGTCGCATTGATTAGTTATATGCAACTCGACAAGCTGACTCAAAAATCGCAGGAAGCGTTGCAAACGGCGCAACGCCTTGCGCGGGAACATTCGCATCAGGAAATCGACGGCGAGCATCTCGCGCTCGCGCTCATTGGGCAGGAAGAAAGCCTCATTCCTGATTTGTTGGAACGCATCGGCGTGCCACTCGCCAAATTGAAACCAGATTTAGACGCGGAACTCGCGCGCCGGCACACGGTGCAAGGCGGCGATGAGCCTTATGCCGGCGCTGATTTGCGCAAGGCGCTGGAGGCAGCGCAGTCCGAGGCCACCAAACTCAAAGACGACTACGTCAGCACCGAACACCTGCTGCTCGGCCTGCTCGACGGCGGCGGTGCGTCGCTGAAAAAGATTTTTGCCAAGCACGGTTTGAAACGCGACGCCGTGCTGAAGGCGCTCGCCGAATTGCGCGGCAACCAGCGCGTGACCGATGAAAACCCCGAGGCCAAGTTTCAAGCGCTCGAAAAATACGGACGCGATCTCACCGCGCTCGCGAAGCAGGGCAAGATTGACCCGGTTATCGGCCGCGATGAGGAAATCCGCCGCGTGATGCAGGTGCTCACGCGCCGCACGAAAAACAATCCTGTTCTCATCGGCGAGCCCGGCGTCGGCAAGACCGCCATCGCCGAAGGTTTGGCCCGCCGAATTGTCAGCGGTGACGTGCCGGAATCGCTCAAGAACAAGCAGCTTGTCGCGATGGATTTGAGCGCGATGATTGCCGGTGCGAAGTATCGCGGTGAGTTTGAAGACCGGCTCAAGGCGTTCCTCAAGGAAATCACCGCCAGCGAGGGAAAGATTATTTTGTTCATTGACGAGTTACACACGCTCGTCGGCGCCGGTGCAGCCGAAGGCGCTACGGACGCGGCGAACATCATGAAGCCGCAGCTCGCGCGTGGCGAGCTGCGTTGCGTCGGCGCGACCACGCTCGACGAATACCGCAAGCACATCGAGAAAGACCCCGCGCTCGAACGCCGCTTCCAGCCGGTGCAAGTCGCCGAGCCGACGGTCGAGGCCACCATCGCCATTCTGCGCGGGCTCAAGGAGCGTTACGAGGTGCATCACGGCGTGCGCATCCAGGATTCCGCGCTCGTCGCCGCCGCCACGCTCTCGCATCGCTACATCACCGACCGCTTTTTGCCGGACAAGGCGATCGACCTCGTGGACGAAGCCGCGTCGCGCATCAAGATGGAACTCGATTCCAAGCCCACCGAACTCGACCAACTCGACCGCCAGATTTTACAATTGGAAATTGAGCGCACCTCATTGGCGAAGGAAAAAGATTCCGCGAGCAAGGAACGGCTCAAGCTGATTCACAAGACGCTCGCCGATCTCAAGGAAAAATCCAAGGCGCTCACCGCGCAGTGGCAGAACGAAAAAGCCGCCGTCAACGCCGTCAGCGTCGTGGCCTCGCAATTGGAGCAGGCGAAGATCGAACTCGAACAGGCCCAGCGCAAAGGTGATTTGAACCTCGCCGCGCAAATCCAATACGGCAAGATTCCCGACCTCGAAAAGAAACTGGCGAAGATCGAGAAACAATCGGCCGAGACCACGCGCACTTCACTGCTCCGCCAAGAGGTGACTGACGAAGACATCGCCCGCGTCGTCGCGTCGTGGACGCATATTCCCGTTTCGCGGATGCTCGAAGGCGAGCGCCAGAAACTCCTGAAGATGGAAGAGCGTTTGGCGCAGCGCGTCATCGGGCAGAAGGCCGCCATCAAGGCCGTGGCCGACGCCGTGCGCCGCGCGCGGAGCGGCTTGCAGGACCCGAACCGGCCCATCGGCTCGTTCATTTTTCTCGGCCCGACCGGCGTGGGCAAGACCGAGACCGCCCGCGCGCTCGCGGAATTCCTTTTCGACGACGAGAATGCCATGGTGCGGATTGACATGAGCGAATACATGGAAAAGTTTTCCGTGCAACGCCTCATCGGCGCGCCGCCCGGCTACGTGGGTTACGACGAAGGCGGCCAGCTCAGCGAAGCCGTCCGCCGCCGGCCGTATGCCGTGGTGCTGTTCGACGAGATCGAGAAGGCGCATCCCGACGTCTTCAACGTGCTGCTGCAGGTGCTCGACGACGGCCGGCTCACCGACGGCCAGGGCCGCACGGTGGATTTCAAGAACACCATCGTCATCATGACCAGCAACCTCGGCTCGCCGATCATCCAGGAATATTTCCTCGACGGCAAAACCGACAAGGCGTCGCATCAGGCGATGGAAGACAAGGTGCTCGCGGAATTGAAACGCCATTTCCGCCCGGAATTCTTGAACCGCGTGGACGACACCATCATTTTCCAAAGCCTCGACGAAAGCGAACTCGCGCGCATTGTGGAAATCCAGATTGGCCGCCTGGAAAAACGGCTGGCGCAGCAAAACCTCACGCTGGACGTGGACGACCGTGCGAAGCAACTGCTAGCGAAGGAGGGCTACGACCCGCAATTCGGCGCGCGTCCGCTCAAACGCGCCGTGCAGGAACACCTGCTGAACCCGCTCTCCATGAAACTGCTCGAAGGCGAGTTCAAGCCGGGCGATAAAATCAAAGTCACTGCGGATGGGGATGAACTAGTTTTCCAGAAGCGATGAGCGGCTAAGACATTGCAAACTTAGCTGGTCTATCCGACAAGTTTTGGATATGCATATTCTATGTCAATTCGCTGGCAACATTTTCCCCGCTCAATGCCACCATCTCAACTAAGCAGAGATTTAATAAAGGTGTTTGAGGCCCGATTGGATGCCATTTCATCAACCGAGCACAAACATGGCAGTGATCAAGTTCTCGCTATCTTAGCTGATAATCTTCGTGCAATTGGATTTCAAATAGAGAGCGGAAAGAAGATGGATGACCAAATTGCTATTCCAGTGTTGTTCGGAGAAAATGGGAAAATAGAAAAATCATTTAGAACTGATGGCTATCATGTGGAGCAGCGTTACATGCTTGAAGTAGAGGCTGGTCGCGGTGTCACTAACTATCAATTTCTAAAAGATCTTTTTCAGGCATGTGCTTGTGACAATGTGGATTCACTCGGGATTGCTCTTCGAAACGATTACCGAGGAAGTGATGATTTTTCTCGTGCTTGCGCATTCATCGATACCGTATTTAGCAGTCGCCGTTTTCAACTCCCCTTACGTGAGGTTTTGATTATAGGTTATTAGCACGGATTTTCCGATTGGTTTGCTTAACAAATAAGCCACGGCAAATTAGCTTTCACTCCTTCACCGCGTGGGCTTTCAGCGCTGCCAGATCCACGAATTCCAGCACGGAGATGTGACTGGCTTCCAGCACCACGGGGCACGCGTGGCCGGCTTCGAATGCCTGCGCCCAACTCCGCACGCAGACGCACCAGCGGTCGCCGGGCGTCAGGCCGGGGAAATCGTATTCGGGGCGCGGCGTGATGAGGTCGTTGCCTTGCAGCGCGAGAAATTCCAGAAACTCTTGCGTGACCTGGCAGCAGATGGTGTGTAGCCCGCGATCTTCCGGTCCGGTGCGGCAATAGCCGTCGCGATAAAACCCGGTCATGGGCGATTGGCAGCAACCTTGTAATTCTCCGCCTAAAACATTTGTCGGCATGCGGGAAGTTTGCCGCACGCGCGCCGGCGGTCAAGCGAGGCGTGCCATGGAGTCCGGTTCCAGATTGCCAGCCGGAGTTGGCTGTGATAATTCGTGGAGCATGAAAGCTAAAAAATTGATTCTCTGCGCAATCAGTTTTGTCGCGTGCGCCGTGTCGCCAATCCAAGCCGGTGAATTTCCCGACGACTGGACTTGGGACGACAAGCCAGAGAGCCGAGCCGGTCACGCGGCGCTCGAAGGCAAACCCATGCCCGCCTTCCATGTGAGCGACTGGATCAATGGCGGCATCAATGCGGCCGACATCAAGGGGAAGGTCGTCGTCGTGGATCTCTACGCCACCTGGTGTGGTCCCTGCATGCGGGCCATTGCCCACAACAACGAACTCCTCAAGAAATACAAGAGCAAGGGATTGGTCATCATCGGGGTTTGCACCAGCAACAGCGGTCAGGAAACCTTCGTCGCCAATGCCCAGCAACATGGCATGCAATATCCCGCCGCCCGCGATCCCGAATTGAAAACGGAGAAGACTTGGGCCGTGCAATATTATCCCACCTACGCGATCATTGATCGCAAGGGGATTGTCCGCGTGGTCGGCTTGCAGCCGGGTTACGTTGAAGAGGTTGTCCAGAAATTGTTGGCGGAACCTGCCCCGTGACTCAGCGGCGCCTCACGCCTGATATTGTTCGTCGCTGACCTTTTCCATCCAGTCCACGGCTTTGCCGTCGAGTTGTTCCTGAATGGCGATGTGCGTCAGCGCCGTGGTGGGTGCGGCACCGTGCCAATGCTTTTCGCCCGGCGGAAACCAGACGATGTCGCCGGGCCGGAGTTCTTCAATCGGGCCGCCCCAGCGTTGCGCGCGGCCGCAGCCGGCGGTGACGATGAGCGTCTGCCCGAGCGGATGCGTGTGCCACGCGGTGCGCGCGCCGGGTTCAAAGGTGACGATGGCCCCAGCCGCGCGCGCGGGTTCGCCGGCCTTGAACGGCGAGTCAATCCGCACCGTGCCGGTGAACCAGTCGGCGGGGCCGACGGCGGAGGGTTGGGAACCGGCGCGTTTGATTTCCATGGCCGGATTATTTGGCGTTCATGGCGTGGCGTCAATCTTTCGCGGGTCGGGATTTTCCGCGCTTTCCATCACCGGCGCGGCGGGGTTTAATTCGTCGTGGCCATTTCACAGATTCAGCCGGTGCAATCCATCGAGTTGCCGGAGCTGGCGTTGTATCGCACGCTGCGCCGCGTGGAGGAACATGAGCGCGCCGGCGTGCTGGTGGCCGCGAACCACAAGGTCATCAAGCGCCTGCTTGCGAGCCGTTACACCGTGGTCTCCGCGCTGCTCACACCGGCGTGGCTGGAAAAATTTGAACCGCAACTGCGCGCGCGACCGGAAAATATTTCTGTCTATCTCGCCGACGATGCGTTGCTGGAAACCATCACTGGCTATGTGATGCATCAAGGCGCGCTCGCGGTGGCGAAAATTCCGCCGCTGCCGGATTTGGAAACGCTGTTGCAAAACTCTCCGCGTCCGCTGCTGCTCGCCGCTGTGGAAGGCATTGCGAATGCGGAGAACATGGGCGCGATTGTGCGCAACTGCGCGGCGTTTGGAGTGCATTTCCTGATCGTCGGCGAGACGTGCGGCAGTCCGTTCCAGCGCCGCGCCGTGGCGGGTTCGATGGGCACGATCTTTGAACAGCCGGCGGTGCGCGTGGAAAATCTGGTGGCGACGCTGAATGCTTTGCGGGTGCGCGGCGTGCGTTGTCTCGCGGCGCATCCGCGCGCAGACGCGAAAAAGCTCGCGGCGGCGGATTTGCGCGGCGATTGCTGTCTGGTGTTCGGCGCGGAAGGGCCGGGCCTCACGGAAGCCGTGCTGGCCGCGTGCGACGACATGGTGGAGATCCCGATGCCGAGCCACATGAATTCGCTGAACGTGGCGGTGGCCTCAGGTGTGTTTCTTTACGAAGCGACGCGGCAACGTGGGTGATTGGCAACGCAATTCCGGTCAAGTGTCTGGCAATTATTGATTAGAATAATTTTAATATCATTGCGATTGTTTAACCACACTTATGAAAAAAATCGCACTTCTCGCACTCCCGGCGGCGTTCGCGCTGGCCTTGACCACCACTGCGTTTGCCGCTGACGGCAAGGCGGTTTATTCCGACAACTGCGCCAAATGCCACGGCGACGACGGCAAGGGCCAGACCAAGATGGGCACCAAGCTTGGCGCGAAAGATTATTCCAGCGCCGCCGTGCAGGCCGCCGTCAGCGATGATCAGGCCTTCAAGTCCATCAAGGAAGGCATGAAGAAGGACGACAAGACGCTGATGAAACCATCCGAGCTTTCGGCGGATGATATCAAGGCGTCCATCGCCTATCTGCGCACGCTGAAGAAATAATCTTGCGGGCTGATTGCCCGTGGTGATTTCATGGCCGGCAGGCGAAGGCGTCTGGTCTCCGGTTAGCACGGTTGCTTTTCGTAACCGGCCCGGGAGCGGCGGCGTCCAAAACTGCGAAGCCGCTGCCCATGAAAATTCTCAACCTCACACTGGTCGGACTGTGTCTCCTTGCCGGTCCGCTGACCGCCGCTGATTTTTACGTTGCGCCTGACGGTGATGACGCCAACCCCGGCTCGAAGGCGAAACCTTTCGCCAGCGTTCTGATGGCGCGCGATGCGGCGCGCACGGCTGGTGCCGGGCCGCATCGGGTGATGCTGATGCCGGGCGATTACTTCCTGACAAAGACACTGGAACTGGACGCCCGCGACAATGGTCTCACCATCGAGTCGGACGCCGGCGGCAGGGCGACGTTATATGGCGGGCGAGTTGTCACCGGCTGGCGGCGGGATGGCGATAAATTCTGGTGTGCCGATCTGCCGGGCGTGAAGGAAGGAAGGTGGGACTTTCGGGCTTTGATAGTTGACGGACGGCTGGCTGATCGCGCCCGCGTGCCAGAAACCGGCACACTGTTGCACCGCAGCAAGTTTGACGTGGCCGTGCTGCCGGCGGTGGCCGGATACTGGGCGCGACAACCCACGTTGGAGGAACGCACCTCGCTGGAATACGATCCCAAGGACATTCCGGCGACGTTCGAGATCCGCAATGCGGAAGTGCGCGTTTATCATTCGTGGGATGAGTCGCTGGTCGGCGTTTCCAGTAATGATGGGCAAAGGCACACGTTCACTTTTTCCACGCCGGCCTTGTTTCCGCCGGGCGCGTTCGGCATCAAAAAATATGTCATCTTCAACACGCGCGAGGGGATGACCCGGTCGGGAGAATGGTATCTGGACCGGGTGGCGGGCCATGTCTGCTACTGGCCGCTGGCGGGCGAGGACATGACGAAGATCCGCGTGATCGCGCCGGTTTTGGAATGTGTCATCAGCATCGCAGGAACCAACAAGACGCCGGTTCAAAACATCACGCTCCGCAACTTCGCGATTCAAGCCACGACGACACCGTTGAAACCGGCCGGCTTCGCCGCCATGCAAAACTATGAGGGGGCGCTGCATCTGCAGCAAGCCCGGCAGTGCGTTGTCGGGAAGCTTGAGATTTCCAATGTGGGCGGCTTGGGCCTGCTCGCGCAGGATCTGCAAGCGTGTCAGATTTGCGACTGCCAGATCCACCATATTGGCGCCGGCGGCGCGAGGGTGACCGGCGGCGACACGTTGGTGGCGCGGAATCACATCCATCATGTCGGCTTGTATCATCCCAGCGCGGCGGCCTTGTCGTGCAACTCCCTGGTGCAGGCAAATGTCAGCGGGGGCCTGCACATCCTTCACAACGAGGTGCATGACGCGCCTTATTGCGGGATTATCATTCGCGGTGAACAGCTTCTGGCCGAGGAAAATCTCGTCTATCGCGTCATGCGTGAGATGCAGGATGGCGGCGGTATCTATGGCAATGTCAAACACAGCACGGTGCGCGGCAATGTGGTCCGTGATGTGGTGAAAATGGGCGAAGGCACCGGCGTCTCCGCCTATTACCTCGACGAAGGATCCGAGGATACGGTGATCGAGCGGAATGTCTCGCTCGGCATCGAGCGCCCCACGCACAACCACATCACCAGCCGGATCACCCTGCGGGACAATGTGTTCATCTCGCCCACGAACATGATCCTTTCCTTCCAGCGTTCCAGCGGCGCGACGTTTTCCAACAACATCGTGGTGGCACCGGGAAAGATTTCCGTCAGCCCGCCCAACGCCGTCAAGGTGTGGACCAACAATCTGGTTATTCGTGAGGGATTAGATCAAGGCGGTATGCCCCAACCGTTCACCATCGAGAATGCCATGCCACCCATGTCACCGCCGGCACGGCGCGCACAACCTGTCGAAGCCCTCCGGGTCGCTACGCCGCCGACGCTGGATGGCGAGATCGGCGTGGAAGAGTGGCCGGGGGTCTTGTTGAAACTCGACCGCGAGCCATCGCGCTGGCCCGCTGGCGGTGCTCCGGCGTATGCCAGGATTACCTACGATGATCATTGTCTTTATGTCGCGGTGAATGTGTTTCTTTTCGACGTGACCCAACTGCAGAAAGGTTCCATCTGGGGCCGCGACGACGGTGCGGAAATCTGCATCGCCGGCAGTCAGGGAACATTCGTCCTGCGCGGTTTTGCCGGTGGATCATTTCAAAGCGTCACCGCTGGCGGAGTGTCTGCTGCTGTGGCTGATCGTCTGGGCCAAGCGGTGCGCTTCATCGCCAAACCCTATGGGAAGAAAAAAGGCGATTTGAAAGGCGGCTGGCGCGGCGAGTGGGCAATTCCATTTGACGCGCTGGGGCTGAAACCCGTATCCGGCCAGAAGGTGGCATTCAACATGGGAGTCTTCCGTGCCCAGGATGAGCGGCAACTCTGTCTGGAAGGCACCATGGCTGAGAACTGGCGTCTCGACCAAGCCGTGAGTTTGCAGTTCCGGTGAAGTCGGATGTTTTTGAAAATAGGATAAGTGTTCGGCAGCCTATCGTTGTAACTCAACAAACTTTCGTAACGTCCTCCTTTATGAAATTGAAACGCTTATCCAATCTTTTTGCATGCTTGGCGTTTTGCCTTGTATCCTTCGCTTCTGCCGGGGTTGTGCCGCAAAAGCCGAACATCATCTTCATCCTTGCGGACGATCTCGGCATCGGGGGACTGAGCTGCTATGGCGCGGACAAATTCAAGACGCCGAACATTGACCGGTTGACCGACAGTGGCATCCGGTTTGAACACTGTTACTCTTCGCCGCTGTGCGGGCCGACGCGCGCCTTGCTGATGACGGGGCGCTACGCCTTTCGCACCGGGATGACGAGCAACCAGACCGGCCCCCGACTGACGCCCGCAAATGAGATCATGATGCCCACCGTGCTCAAGCAGGCGGGCTATGTGACGGCGCAGGTGGGCAAGTGGGCGCAGTTGCCGCTCGAGCCGGGTGATTGGGGTTTTGATGAATATCTGCGATTCCAACGCAGCGGCAAATATTGGAACACGCAGAAGGATGCCAAAACTTACACTCTCAACGGCAAAGAAGTGCCGCTGCGGGATGGTGAATATCTCCCCGACAAGATGCATGAGTTTGCCGTGAATTTTATCACGCGTCATCAGGATCAGCCGTTCTATCTCTACTACGCCATGTCGCATGTTCACGCGGCCATTTTACCCACACCCGACAGCTCGCCCGCCAACAAACGGCTCAGGGAGGGTTCATATCCATTGTATCAGGACAATGTGGCTTACATGGATAAGTTGGTCGGCAAGCTGATCGCTGAACTTGACCGCCTGAAGCTGCGCGAAAAAACCATCGTCATTTTCGCGAGCGACAATGGGACGGCGCGTGGATTTAAGGAGTTCTGCACCATCAATGGCGGCAAACAGCTTTCCGGTTGCAAAGCCACCATGCTGGAATGCGGCGCGCTGGTGCCCATGATGGTCAGTTGGCCGGGCACGACGCCCGCCGGCAAGGTGGCCACCAATCTCATCAGTTTCTGTGATTTTTTCCCGACGCTGGCGGAATTGGCGGGGGCCAAGCTGCCACGCGGCGTGACCATTGATGGCCGGCCGTTCACGCCGATGTTTTACGGCCAAACTAGCGGCGACTGGCTGCGGGATTGGATTTTTGTTCTGCTGGGCCACAACTGGTATGATCGTGAGTTGAGTTGGAAATTGAATCAATCCGGCGAATTGTTCGATATGAAGAAAGCGCCGTATGAGGAAGCGCTCGTGCCCGCCGGCACGAAAGACAGCGATGCCTTGGCCGCGCGCCAACGCCTGCAAGCAGTGCTGGCTCAGCTCAATCCCGCCGCCGGCAAAGTGGATCCGCGTCCGTCGGGCAAGGTGAAAAAGAAAAACCGGAAAAACCAGCCAGTTCAAGACAGCCAGAACGCAAACGAACCGGACGAGTAGTTCCGGTCATGCCAGGTCAAGTTTCGAACAGTCTGGTAATGGAATGTTGAAATGGGGATGCGCCAAAGCGCGTCCCTATTTTATTTTTTCAACCTGGATTCGTGCCGGATCGTTGATGCCCAGCTGGAGCAGGGCGGCATTGGTGTAGATCTCGAAATTGGGCCGCGCCGGTGCCGCCGCAAAATCTTTTCTTTCGCGGGCCAGTTCCTTCAAGGCCAGCATGTCGAGGGCGACCGGGTCGCGGCTGAACCAGAGTTCCTGCAGGGCGGTGGAGTATTGCAGGTAACTGGCCGGGCCGCCCTGAAACTGGCCGAGCAGCGCATCCGTGACATAAAGCGGCGTGTGTTCACCGATGACGGGCAGGGCGATGATCTCCGGCAGGGCGGTCGCGAGGCGGGATTCATCGCCCTCGAACCGGCGGGTGTTGTCCACGCTACCTAGTGCGAGGCTGAAAAAATGGCCGCAGATGCCGGCGTCATTCTCGTTGATGAGCGGTGCGACGGAGATGATTTTCGTGAACTGCCGGCTGACGAGCCGGGTGACGAAGGATTTTTTGCCCACCCCGCTGCTTTTGTTGGTGAGGCCGAATTCCGAGTCGCCCCACACGAGCGAGCCGATGACGGGCGAGTCGGGCAGGTAAAAAATTTCAGGATCGTAACCGGTTTCCATCGCCCCGGCGGCGCGCACGCCCAATTTCCCGGCGAGTGCGAAAAATCCCGCCAGTTGCAAATCGGCGGCATGTTTGTCCCAAATGACGATGTGCTCCGGGGGCAGGCCGGCGGTCAGCAGGCCGCGCACGATGGCGGCGACCACGGCTGGCCGCGTGCCGTTGAGCGGGCCGGGCGCGGAAAAGACCTTGATGCCGACGGTGTCATTGGTCGCGACGAGGCGGTGCCAGGCCTCGGTGACGTTCGTGGTCTGCGCGAAATGGTTCAGGCCGCGGTTGAACACGGATTCAACGCGGTCGTCGTCTGGCAGATAGGCGTCGAGGAGATTTTCCCCCCGGATGACGACGACCCGCGCGGCGCTGTTGGTGGCATGGAGCGGAAAAGACTCCTGCGCCGCCAGGCCGAGCCAGCCGGGCAGCGCAAAAAGCAGGAACAGGATTCGTGCGTTTCTTGACACTTTCAGCCGCCAATGATAACACCACGGCGGATGTCGGCAAAAAAAATTTCAATTAGGAGCGCAGTTTTGGTTATTGCGCTGGTGCTGGTCGTTTCTGGTTGCACGCCGGCGGGACCGCGCGCGTTGCTCAACGGAAAGAAATATCTGGACCAAGGCGCTTATGCGGAGGCCGTCGCAGAGTTGAAGACGGCCACGAGTCTGCTGGCGACAAACGCGCAGGCCTGGAACTATTATGGCGTGGCGCTGCAACGCGCGGGGCAATTCGACGATGCGGCGGCGGCGTATCAAAGCGCGTTGAAACTGGATCGCGACCTCGTTGAGGTTCATTACAATCTTGGTTGTCTGTGGCTAGAGCAGAACAAGGCCGACGCGGCGAAAACGCATTTCACGGCCTACACGCAGTTGCGGCCCAACGACCCCGCCGGCTGGCTGAAACTGGGCGCGGCGCAGTTGAAGCTCGAGGAGATTGTGCCGGCGGAACGCAGTTTCAGCACCGTGCTGGCGCTGAAGACGGGCGGCGAAGCCGAAGCCTACAACGGTCTCGGGCTGGCGCGCATCCTGCGCAGCAAGCCGCGCGACGCGTCGCAGTTTTTTGCCGCCGCCCTGCAGGCGCGGCCGGATTTTGCGCCGGCGCTCCTGAATCTGGCCACGGTGAACCAACAGTATTTGCATGACGGCAAAACGGCCCTGAAAAATTACCGCGCGTATCTTGCGCTTACGCCGCACCCGGCCAATTGGGATGAGGTGAACACGTTGGCTAAAGATCTGGAACAAGCCCAGATCATCTCCACCCCGCCGCCGGCACCGGTGGCCAAGGTGAATCCGCCCGCGCCGGAACCGAAGTCGCAGTCAAAAATTTCCAATGCTGTCGCCGTTCGCCCAGTTCCCGTCAGCCAGCTGGAACCGGTCGGAAGGTCATACGGTTTGCACGGCACGCCAATGCTGCGTTCGAACGGCACTGGGACTTCGGTCATCACCACGCCGGTTCAAGTGGTTCAGGTGCCGTCGCCGCCACCGGTGGTGGCAAAGCCAAACAATGCGGTGGCGGTCGTCACCAGCCCACCGCCGCCAGTGGTGTCTGTAGAAGTGCCGATGCCGGAGCCGGAGAAAAAGAGTGGCTTTTGGCATCGTTTATTCAGTTCAGACAAAGCCGAGCCGAAGCCCAAGTTTCTGGAAAAAGGCGTGACACCGCTGCCATCCGGCGGCGAACCGGCCCCGCAAAGTGTCGCCAAGCCTGCGGTCACACCGCCGGCAGTCGTGAGTTTGGAGCGTTATAAATACCTTTCGCCGCGCCGACCGGCGACGGGCGACCGGCGTTCCGCCAACGGTGCCTTCACCAAGGCGCGTTTGTTTGAGCAGGAGGAGAAATGGATTGATGCGCTGACCTGGTATCAGACGGCGGCGCAGATCGACCCGGCGTGGTTCGAGGCGCAATACAACACCGGTGTGCTGGCGCACCGGCTGCGGAATTATCCGCTCGCGCTGCCGAGCTATGAAAACGCGCTCGCCATCCAGCCGGATTCCGTGGATGCACGCTACAATTTTGCCCTGGCGCTGAAGGCGGCGGGCTATGCGACCGATGCGGTGGCCGAGTTGAAGAAGATTCTTGCCGCCGAACCTGGCGATGTGCGTTCGCATCTGGCCCTGGCCAATCTCTACGCGCAATCGTTGCATGATGCGGCGTCGGCGCGGCAGCATTATCTGAAAGTGCTCGAACTGGAGCCGGACAATCCGCAGGCGGCGGACATCCGCTTCTGGATTTCGGCCAATCCCCAGTGAAGAATTTCGCTGGTATTTTCAGCGCACCGGCTCAATGATGGCACCATGATTGCGGTTGTCGCTCAAAAAACGGCGTGGAGCTTGGACAAGCTGCCCGGCAACTGGTTTGATGTCACCTGCTTGGTGCTGCTCCTCTTTGGTTTGTGGCGTGGTCGCAAGCACGGCATGAGCCGCGAATTCATCCCGTTGGGCCAATGTCTCATCATCCTCATCGCCGGCGGTTTCGGCTATGTGGTGTTGGGCGAATGGCTCATCCAGCAGGGCGTCATCAGGCAAGTTTTCGGCCGCACCTTCAATGAAAAAACGGCGGCGTTCGTCACCAGCTATGTGGCCATCATGGTGGCGGTCTTCATGGTTTTTTCCCTGATCAAGCGCTTTCTTAAATCCAAGCTGGAGGGCAGCAGCTTCTTCGGCGATTGTGAATATTATTTCGGTATGATCGCTGGCGTGATTCGTTATGCGGCCATCATCCTGATATTTCTGGCCCTGCTCAAGGCGCCGTATTACACCGCTGCGGAAATCATCGCGCACAAAAAATTCATGATGGATAACTTCGGCCTCCAGGGCGCGCAACGCGGCAACTTCAAGTCCGAAGGCATCAGCGGCGACTATTTGCCGAACATCCAAACGGTTCAGAGCAGTGTGTTTGAAGGTTCGATCACCGGCCAGTTCGTCAAGGAAAACATGTCGATGTTGCTCATCAATGCGCAGCCGGCCCTGCCGAAAAACCACATGGAATATCACAACTGACAGCGTCGCAGCATGGCCGGCTTTCTTTCTCCAGCGACGCGCGAGCAGATTCGCGCCGCCAGCGACATCGTGGATGTCATCGGTTCGTATGTGCCCCTGAAAAAAGCCGGTGCGAACTTCACCGCGCTCTGCCCGTTCCATAAGGAAAAATCGCCGAGCTTCAACGTCAATCCGCACAAGCAGATTTTTCACTGTTTTGGCTGCCACAAAGGCGGCGACGTGTTCACCTTCGTCAAGGAATACGAGAACATCGGCTTCATGGACGCCGTGCGCCGGTTGGCCGAGCGCGCGAAGATTCCGCTCGAATTTGAGAACACACCCGGCGCGCAGGAATCGCGGCATCTCAAAGACCAGTTGCTCGACATCCACGAACAGCTCACGACGCGCTGGCAAAATTGTCTCGCGAACGAAGCCGCCGGCCAGCTAGCCCGCGACTATCTCGCCAAGCGCGGCGTCTCGGCGGACGCGATAAAGCTTTTCCGCATCGGGGCCGCGCCGGAAAGCTGGGACGACACGGTGAATTGGGCGAAGGGTAAAAACTTTCCGCTCGAAATCGTTGAGCAGGCCGGCCTCATCATCAAAAAGGAAGAAACCGGCCGTCACTACGACCGTTTTCGCGGTCGGCTGATGTTTCCGATCTGCGACGAGCAAGGCCGCGTGGTCGGCTTCAGCGGACGCGTTTTGTCCGGCGACGAGAAGACGGCGAAATATGTCAACTCGCCCGAAACGCCGATTTTCACCAAGAGCAAGATTTTCTTTGGCCTCGACAAATCCAAGCGCGCGATTCTGGACGCCGGCTACGCCATCATCTGCGAAGGCCAGTTGGATTTGATCGCGTGCTTCACGAACGGCGTGCAGAACATCGTTGCGCCGCAAGGCACGGCGTTCACCGACCAGCACGCACGCATCATCAAGCGGTATTGCAACGAAGTCGTGCTGTGCTTCGATTCCGACAACGCCGGCCAGAACGCCATCGTGCGCTCGCTCGACCATTTGCTCGCGGCGGAACTCGCCGTGCGCGTGGCCGTCGTGCCTGCGCCGCACGACCCGGACAGCTTCATCAAAGCCAATGGTGGCGAGGCTTTTCGTGCGCTGGTGGAAAGCTCGGAAGGTTTTTTTGATTACCTGCTGAAACGACTGTTGGCCACACACGATGCGAGTTCAGACAAAGGCCGGCTGGCGATTCTGCGCGGCATGGCCGAGGCGCTGCACAAGACCGGCAACTCGGTTTTGCTCGATACGCATGCGCAAAAAACCGCGTTGCGGCTGGGCGTGGCCGTGGACGCGGTGCGCAAGGAATTTTCCAAAGTCAAACCGCAGAGTGCCGTCGTTCGCGAAAGTGAATCGGACGATTCCATTCTCGCCGGCGAAGTGGAAGCCGAGGCACCGAGCCGCCCGTCCAATCTGGAACTGCATTTGCTGAAGATATTATTGCTCCACGATGAGTTGGTCGGCTGGGCGGCATTGCATCTCGACACCAATTGGATTGTTCATCCGTTGATCCAGCAAACCGTGGACGCCCGCCTCGCCGCGTGCGAGCACGAGACCTGGCACAGCCTCGCGGAATTTCTGGACGGCTGCGAATCGGTGCTGCAACGCAGTCTTATCACCGAGGCCGTGGCCGACGAGCGCCCGATGCCCAATCCGGAAATCCAGCTGGCCGATGTGGCGCTCAAGTTGCGCAACCAGTTCCTTGACCAGCAAATCGCCGCGCTCACGCAGAAAATCGGTTCACCGGATACTGCCGACGCGTCGAAGCTGGAATTTCTTCACGAGCAGCAGCGGCTTAAGCAGCAGAAGCGTTCGCCGCTTGCACCGCTGGGAAAATAAAACGGCGCAATCGGTTTACGACTGCGCCGTCAGTTATTTGTTTGCTTGAATTATTTTGCGCCCTGCTTGATCCAGCCGATGACAAGGCCGATTTCATCCTTGGTCAGCGGCTTGATGCCGGCCTTGTTGTGCAACGGCGGCATCCAGCCTTCAGCATCCTTGGTCAGATGGGCGACGGATTTGACGAGCCAGCTTTTTTCCGGTTCGCCGGGCGTCACAATTTTGCCTTCCTTGGTGCCCTTGAGCACGCCCGCGAGCGTGTCCATGTGCAGGCGGGCCTTGGCGCGTTCTCCACTGTGGCATTTCACGCAGGAGGCGTCGAAGATGGGTTTGATATCCGTGGCGTAAGTGATGCCTTGCTTGTCCGAGGCCGGCGGCAGCGTGGCGGTTTGCGCGAGCGCGCCGGTGACGGCGGCAAAACTTGCGGCCAGAGTAACAATGATAAGCTTGTTTGTTTTCATAGTTGGTTCGGCAATAATCTGAGGTTTAGACCCCGTTCTCGTCAAAAGGTTTCAGCAAAAATCGCATTCGCCGGCTTGCGGGCGGCGGTGCTTCCGGCAAAATCTGCCGCGTGCAAAACGTCAATTTTTCCGACGCCGCGCTGGTCGTGCTCGGCCACGGGACGACGCTGAACGACCAGTCCGCCGCACCGGTGCGCCAGCATGCGGCGGAACTGCGTCGCCGGAAGATCTTCGCCGAAGTCCGCGAGGCGTTCTGGAAACAGGAACCGCACATCAAGACCGTTCTGGCCGAACTCGCCGCGCCGCGCGTTTTCATCGTGCCGTTTTTCATCAGCGAAGGCTATTTCAGCACCGAAGTCATCCCAACCGAGTTGGGCTTCGATTTCCCCGACAACTTAAAATTAAAAACTGCAAATTCGGAACTGCACTACTGCCGTCCTGTCGGTTCGCACGATTTGATGACGACGGTCATCCTAGCCCGCGCGAAGGAAGTCGCAGACCAATTCCCGTTTCCCCGCGCGCCCAAGCCGGCGGACACCGCGCTGCTGATCGCCGGTCACGGCACAGGGCGTAACGCCAATTCCCGCAAGTCGATTGAGCGGCAGGTGGAATTGATTCGTGCGCTCAGAGCCTATGCCGACGTCGCCCCGGTTTTCATGGAAGAGGAACCGTTCATTAAAGGCTGCTGGCAAAACGTGAAGACAAAAAATATCATCGTCGTGCCGTTTTTCATCAGCGACGGTTTGCACGCGGTCGAGGACATTCCGGTGTTACTGGGTGAGCCGGAGCGCCTCGTGAAGGAACGGCTCGCCGCCGGCCAGCCGACCTGGCGCAACCCGACCGAGCGCGATGGAAAACTCGTCTGGTATTCCGCCTCTGTCGGCACCGAGCCGCTGCTGGCGGACGTGATTCTGGAACGCGCCAGCGAGGCGGCAAAATAATTTATGAAAAAATTACGAATCGGATTTTTGAGCACCGCTGGCATCGGCCGGAAAAATTGGAAGGCCATCTTTCATTCCGGCAACGCGGTTGTCTCCGCCGTCGCCAGCCGCGATGTGGAGAGAGGTCGCAAATTCATTGGCGATTGCCAGCGCGAGTTCGCCTTTGCCGAAACGCCGCGCGCCTTTGGCAGCTACGAGGAACTGCTCGCGTCGCCGGATGTGGATGCCGTTTACGTCCCGCTGCCGACCGGCTTACGCAAAGATCTGGTCGTCCGCGCCGCTCAGAACGGCAAGCACGTTCTCTGCGAAAAACCCTGTGCCGCAAATCTCGCCGAGCTCGATGCGATGCTTGCTGCGTGCAAAAAGCATTCCGTTCAGTTTCTTGATGGCGTGATGTTCATGCACAATCCACGTCTGCCAAAAATCCGCGAAGTTTTGGCCGATGCTAAAAATCTTGGCCAGCTCCAACGGATGTCTTCGGGCTTCTGTTTTTATTTCGGTGACGATTTCTTCCAGAAAAACATCCGCGTGGACGCCGCGCTCGAACCCGCCGGTTGCCTCGGCGATCTCGGCTGGTATTCCATCCGTTTTTTCCTATGGACGCTGAACTGGCAGCTGCCGCATACGATCAGCGCCAAAATTCTCGCGCAAGCGGCTTCGGGCGTGCCGACGGAATTTTCCGCCGAACTATTTTTTGACCACGGCGTCTCGGCGGAATTTTACTGTTCCTTTCTCGCCGCCAAGCAGCAATGGGTGGCGGTTGGCGGGCGCAACGGCTGGCTGCGACTGCCGGATTTTATTCATCCCCGCAACACCTACGAGCCGGCGTTTGAATTAAATGGCGCCGAGGTGCGCTTGGCATCGGATATCAAATGTCCGCCTGATACCGACCCGACCGCTTACGGTCATCCCACTTCCCAGGACACGCGGATGTGGCGCAACTTCGCCAATCAGATTTTCTCCGGCCAGCTCAACGATGAATGGCCGATGTGGTCGCGACAAACGCAAAAAGTCCTGGATGCTTGCCTCGCAGCTGGGCGCAGTGGCGCGACGGTGAAATTGAATTGACCGCGAAATACATAAAATGCACTGAACGAATTTGCTTTCGGGTCATTCGTGTATTTCGTGGTTTAACAAAGTTCTGGATTCCGTTATTTTCCTCGCTGTGCAATTTCGGAAAATCACCATTGTCGGCGTCGGTCTGCTCGGCGGCTCCCTCGGGCTGGCCGCGCGGAAACGCCGGTTGGCCAGCGAAATTGCCGGTTACGCCCGCCGCCAAAAGACGATTGCCGAATGCGAAAAACTCGGCGCGCTGGATTACGCCACCACTGATCTGCTCGCTGCCGTTTCCGGCGCGGACTTGGTGATCCTCTGCACGCCGCTGGCGCAGATGCGCACACTGGCGGAACAATTTCTCCCCGCGCTCAAACGCGGCGCAATCGTCACCGACGTTGGCAGCGTGAAGGCTGAGGTTGTGCGTGAATTGGAATCGCTTACAGGCAGGGTTGGCGCGTATTTCGTCGGCAGCCATCCGATGGCCGGCGGGGAAAAAATGGGCGTGCTTGCGGCCAAGGCGGATTTATATGCCAACGCCGTTTGCGTGGTGACGCCGACCAAAAAATCCAACGCCGGTGCCGTCCGCAAAGTGGAGCTGTTTTGGAAGTCGCTTGGGGCGCGCACGCTGCGGCTGGACGCAGCGAAGCACGATTTACTTGTCAGTCGCACGAGCCATCTGCCGCACGTCGCCGCGGCTGCGCTCGCCAGCTTGATTTTGGATCCAAAGCATCCCAAGTCCCAAACCAGTTTGTGCGCGACCGGATTTCGCGACACCACGCGCATCGCGTCCGGTTCGCCGGAGATGTGGCGCGACATCTCGCTGGCCAACCGCAAAAACGTATCGCGGTCGGTTGACGCCTTTGTGGCGGAACTGAAAAGATTCCAAACCGCACTTAAAAAAGGCGACGTCAAGACGGTGGAAAAATTCTTTGCCACCGCCAAGGAACGCCGCGACAACTGGTGCGCCTGTTGCGCCTCGCCTTCGTCGGAATAAAATGGCGCTTCCCGATCTCATCGAAATCGTCCCGTTGACCGCGCCGGTGCGCGCGGAAATCACCGTGCCCGGTTCCAAGAGCATCACGAACCGCGCGCTTATTCTGGCGGCGCTGGCGGATGGCGAGACGATTCTGAAAGGGGCGCTCTGGAGTGAAGACACGCAAATCATGGTCGAGTGTTTGCAGGAACTCGGCTTCATGGTGAACGTCGATGTTGACCTAGCCGAAACCTGTAATCGCACCATCACGGTTTATGGTAATGGCGGTGCGGTGCCGCGCGGCGGCACGGAAGCACAACCGCTGAATCTGTTCGTCGGCAACGCCGGCACGGCGGCGCGGTTTCTCGCACCGTTTCTGTGCCTCGGCAGGGGCGTTTACCGGTTGCACGGTGTGCCACGGATGCACGAGCGTCCGCAGGCGGCGCTGTTTTCGGCGTTGCGCGAACTCGGCTACCGCGTGGAATCGGAAAAGGCCAATGACAAGCTGCCGGTGAAGATTTTTGGCGGAGGCGCGAAGAAAGGCAAATGCCGCGTGAGCATTGAAGAAAGTTCGCAGTTTGCGTCGGCACTGCTGCTCTCGGCGAAGCATGGCGGCTGGGAAATTGAAATCGTCGGCGAGAACGCGGAGGAATCGCCGTATGTGGCGATGACGACGAAACTCATCGCGGCGTTTCCGAAAGGCGGCGAATTTCAAATCGAGCCGGACGCGAGCAGCGGGAGTTATTTTTGGGCGGCTAGACTTTGGTTAAATGAAATTTCTGATTCAGAAGAAATCTCGCTTATTACGACCTCAAAATGGACTCGGTCGGGGTTGCAAATTGATGAAGAGTTTCCGTTTATGTTTTTGCTCGACGACATTTCAAGGTTGCGTGATTTGGGCGACAGCATAATGACAGCAATTACTTTAGCTCCAACCAAGAAAAGGATTTCGCGTTTTTCTGACCTCGGCCGCCTGCGCGTGCAGGAATGCGAGCGCGTCGTCGCATTGCGGACGGAACTAACCAAGTGCGGCGCGAAAGTCGTCGAGGAAGGCGACACCCTGACAGTTTATCCAGCGAAGCTGGAAGAATTGCACGGCGCGGAGATCGAAACCTACAACGACCATCGCATGGCGATGTGTTTCGCGATTCTGGGATTGAAAGTGCCGGGCATAAAAATTAAAAATCCGGCCTGCGTCAAAAAGACGTTTCCCAATTTTTTCCAAAAGGTGGCAGCGCAACCACCGCACGGTTTGGGCGCGACGATTTTGGACGCGAAGACCGGACGGAAATTGACGCACGAAGAGTTGTTCGCCGATTAGACACGAATTGCACGAATTAACACTAATTCAATTCGTTGAAATTGGTGAAATTCGTGTCGTAAATATTTTTTAGAAATTGAAAACACATCCGATTGTTATCGCCATTGACGGCACGAGCGCCAGCGGTAAGAGCACCAACGCCAAGCTCGTCGCTCGGTCGCTCGGCTATGTTTATGTGGACACCGGCGCGATGTATCGCACGCTGGCTTGGTATTGCCTGCTCAAGCGGGTGGAGGTGACGGACGAGAAGGCCGTGGCCGCCGCGTGCCGGAAATGGAAGACCAAACTGGAATGCGCCGAGGCTGACGGGCTGCGTTTGGTGCGGTTGCTGGTGGATAGCTATTTTCCGGAGAAAGAAATCCGCATGCCGGAGACTGCCGCCGCTGTGGCGCACGTCGCCGCCGTGCCGAAAGTGCGCGAGTGGATGAAGAAAACCCAGCGTGATTGCATCCAGTTCGGCAACCTCGTGATGGAAGGCCGCGACATCGGCACGAACGTCTTTCCGGAGACGGATTTCAAGTTTTATCTCGACGCGTCGCTGGCCGAACGCACGGCGCGACGCACCGCTGACGGCGTGAATGAAAATCTCGCCGCGCGTGACCAGCGCGACAGCCAGCGCGCCGTAGCGCCGCTGATGATCGCGCTCGGTGCGAAGGTCATCAATAATTCCAACATGACATCCGAGCAGACGAGCGGGTGGTTGTTGGAAGAAATCCGCAAAATAATGTCGGCCCCGAGATGAATCTGTCCTATCGCATCGGCTGGATTGTCTTTCGCGCAATCTTTGCGACGTATTTCCGCTGGCGCGTGTTTGGTGCCGAGAACGTGCCGCTGAAAGGCGGCGTGATTCTCGCGGCGAACCACGGGAGTTTTTTGGATCCGCCCCTCATCGGTTGCGGCGTGAAGCGCACAATCAGTTTTCTGGCGCGTGAATCCTTGTTTCATTTTCCCGCCATGGGAGCCTTGCTGCGTTCTTGGAGCGTCGTGCCGGTGGATCGCGATGGCGGCGGGGCGAAGGGTTTGAAAATGATTTTGAACCGGTTGCTCGCAGGCGGCGGTATCGTTTTGTTTCCCGAAGGCACGCGGACGAAGGACGGCAAACTGCAGCCGGCGCGTTCCGGCATCGGCTTGACGGTCATCAAATCCGAAGCGCCGGTGGTGCCGGTGCGCGTGTTCGGGACGTTTGAGGCTTATGGCCGGAACCATAAGTTTCCGCGGCCTCATCGCGTCGCTGTGAAATATGGCCAGCCGCTGAACTTTGAAGCCTTGCGCGCCGAGGCGAAAGGTTGCGACAAGGCGCGGCTGAAGGAAATCTATCAGCAGGTGGCCGATGAACTCATGGCGGCCATCGCCAAGCTGGAACCGAAGGCGGATTAAATCCCCAAGTCTGCCAGCGTCTGGGTGACTTTGCTGACGGCTTGAACCAAGCGCGGGTGCGATTGCTCGAAGCCCTCGACCGACGAACGCAGTTCCGCCACGGGATGGATCAGCGGCGTGAGCTTGAGCCGATGCGCCTCGGCGATTTCGGCCTTCAACTGCGCGAGCAGGTCGAGCAATTCGGTCTGGCGTGCCGGGTCGAGGCCGGCGGCGCGGATTTTTGTTTCCAGTTCGTTGAAGGTTTGGTCAGTCATCCTGCAGGAAACTTACGCTTCATTTGGCCGACGGCAAACAAAATCACCAGCGCCCGACCTTGGGCAGGCGTGGTTGGACGGTTTTCCAGATTTCGGCGCAGACGACATCCATCGGTTGCGCGCCGTTGATGAATTTCACGCGCTGCGGTTCGCTGGCGGCGATGACGCCATAGCCGTGGGCGACGCGCTCGAAAAATTTCCGGTCGGCTTCCTCAAAACGGTCGCGCTCGAACGGCAGCGTGGACTGGCGCTCGCGCTGGCGTTGCTCGCTCAGTTCCTGCGACACGTGCAGAAACAATGTGAGGTTGGGCCGTGTTTCGCCCACCGCAAAATCAATGACGGACTTCACCTGTTCCAGATCCAGTTCGCGACCGTAGCCCTGATACGCCATCGTGGAATCATAAAACCGGTCGCACAAAACCATTTCGCCGTCGGCCAGCGCGGGACGGATGATCTCCCGGACGATCTGTGCGCGACTGGCGTTCATTAGGAGCAACTCGGCCTCGGCGGTCATCGCATGGTTGTTTTTGCTATGCTTGAGCGTGTGGCGGATCTCCTCGCCGATGGCCGTGCCGCCCGGCTCCCGCAGGGTGCGCACGCGATGACCGATGGCTTTCAAATGTTCGGCCAGCAACTGAATCTGCGTGGATTTGCCGCAGCCTTCGGTGCCTTCAAAAGTGATGAACAGCCCTTTCGTCATTTGCCAGACTGCGGTTTACAATTTACGCGCCGCCGGGTAAATCAAATCTTTTTCAATTTTATTCCCTTGGGCGTGTCTTCGATGACCCAACCTTTTGCCTTCAACTCATCGCGGATGGCGTCGGCCCGCTTGAAATCGCGAGCCTTTTTTGTGGCGGTGCGCTCCTCGGCCAGTGCGGAGATTTCGGCGGGAGCCTCGGCTTCCACTTTTGCACCGACGCCAAGGACTGAATCCACTTTTTCCCAGGCGGCCAGAGCGGCGGCGGCATCCGCTGGTTTCAAAGAATTTTCTGCGAGCCGCCGGTTCGTTTCGTTACGCCAATCAAACACCGCTGCCCACGCGGCGGATATGTTCAAATCGTCCGCTAGGGCAGCGGAAAACTGTTCCAGCAATTTTGCATCCGGCGCAGCGGTTGCGTTGCCTGCCAAATCACGCAACTTGCCGATACATTCGTCGAGCCGCATGAGCGCGGATTTCGCGCCGTGCAAACCGTCGAGTGTGAAATTAAATGTCTCGCGGTAGTGTGCGGTGAGCAGCAGATAACGGACTTCGCGACCGGTAAAACCTTTTGCCAACAGATCGCGCAGCGTGAAAAAGTTGCCGAGACTCTTGCTCATCTTCTTGCCCTCGACGAGCAGGTGCGCGCCGTGCAGCCAGAATTTCACGAACGGCTTGCCAGTGGCACCTTCGCTCTGCGCGATTTCGTCCTCGTGATGCGGGAATTTCAAATCCTCGCCGCCGAGGTGCAGGTCGAAGGTTTCGCCGAGCGCCTTGATGCTCATCGCGGAACATTCGATGTGCCAGCCGGGCCGGCCGTCGCCAAACGGACTCGGCCAGAAAACGTCGCCGTCCTCCGGCACGCGCGCCTTCCACAGCGCGAAATCCGCAACGGATTCTTTTTCGTATTCGTCGGAAGCCACGCGTTCGCCGGCGCGCATTTCGTCGAGATTCAATTTCAGCAACTGGCCGTAGCAACAACCGCAGCCGCGATATTTTTCAATCGAAAAATAAACCGAACCGTCGGCGGCCTTGTAAGCCACCCCACGCGCTACCAGCTTTTCGATAAGCGCGATGATTTCGGGAATGTGCTCGGTGGCGCGCGGTTTGAGGTGTGGTTCGCGGCAGCCGAGCGCTTTCAGGTCGTCGAGAAACGCGGTTTCAAACTTGCCGGTGAACTCACGCAGCGTGGTTTTCTGCTCGCGGACGCGCTTGATGATTTTGTCCTCCACGTCGGTGATGTTCATGACGTGCTGCACGTCGTAGCCGGAAAATTCCAGTGTGCGCCGGACGAGGTCGGCGAAGACGAACGTGCGCCAGTTCCCGATGTGCGCGAAGTCATAGACCGTCGGCCCGCAGCAATACATCCCGACTTTTTTCTTTTGCGGATCCAGCGGCGCAAACACCTGCACGGAGCGCGTCAAAGTATTGAAGAGTTTTAGTGCCATTTGTCGGAAGGCAAATTACGGTGAATGCATGGAAAGAAAAGTGGAAACTGCAGGAGAAATTTTGTGTTTCGCGGCTTGCAATTTTTCTTTTCAACGGCAAATTTTGGAGGATTAAATTTAATCTTACTTATTTTATAAAGGAGCCATGAGCAACGAAGCCAAACTGGAACTGGACGGAAAATCTTACACGCTGCCGACGCTGACGGGCAGCGAGAACGAAAAAGCGGTGGACGTGTCGGCACTGCGTGCCAACACGGGCTACATCACGATTGACGACGGCTACGGCAACACCGGTTCGTGCGTCAGCAACATCACGTTCATCGACGGCGACAAGGGCATCCTCCGCTATCGCGGCATCCCCATCGAGGAACTGGCGGAGAAATCCAATTTCATCGAGACGGCGTATCTGATCATCTACGGCACGCTGCCCACGCGGGCGCAATTGGCGGTGTTCTCGGATCTGCTGACCGACCACCAGTATCTGCATGAGGACATGAAGTTCCATTTCGAGGGCTTTCCGACGGGCGCGCACCCGATGGCCATCCTCTCGGCGATGATCAACGCGGCGAGCTGCTTTGACGAGGGGTTGATGAATTGGAAATGGGGCAAGAACAAGCAGTTCGACGTCTATGTGGCGAAGCTGATCTCGCAGGTGCGCACGATCGCGGCGTATTCGTATCGCAAGTCGAAGGGGCTGCCGCTGATCTATCCGAAACAGGCCTACAAATATACGGCGAACTTCCTGCACATGATGTTCTCGCTGCCGTATGAGGATTTCCAGTTGAAGCCGGAGGTGGTCAAGGCGTTGGATCTTATTTTCCTGCTGCACGCGGATCACGAGCAGAATTGTTCCACCTCGACCGTCCGCATGGTGGCGTCCAGCCAGGCAAATCTTTTTGCCAGCTGCGCGGCGGGCGTTTGCGCCCTCTGGGGACCGCTGCATGGCGGTGCGAATCAGGCCGTGCTGGAAATGCTTGCGGACATTCATCAGTCCGGCGACGATGGCTCGAAATTTATCACCGCGGCGAAAGACAAGAATAGCGGCAAGAAGCTCATGGGCTTCGGCCATCGCGTTTACAAGAACCACGACCCGCGCGCCAAGATCATCAAGGTGGCGTGTGACGAGGTGTTGTCCAAATTGCACATCACTGACCCGTTGCTGGACATCGCCAAGAAGCTGGAAGAGGCGGCACTCAAGGATTCCTACTTCGTCGAGCGCAAGCTTTACCCGAACGTGGATTTTTACAGCGGCATCATCATGCGCGCCATCGGGATTCCGGTGGAGATGTTCACGGTGATTTTTGCCATCGGGCGCATGCCCGGCTGGATCGCGAATTACAAGGAAATCATGGAGGAACCGAAGAGCCGCATCTATCGGCCGCGCCAGATTTACACCGGCAAGACAATCAATCACTACGTTCCGATGGAAGAACGCAAATAATCAGGAACTGGGCCGATATGGCCTTGGTGTAGTCTGATTGCCGGCAGCGGGTAATGAAAGGAATGAAAAATGCTTCCTGAATCACCCAAACCACATGAGTAAAATTCTGGTCATCGATGATGAGTCCTGGTTACGGGAAATGATCCGACTGGCGCTGGAGCAGCAGGGATATGAAGTTTTGGAGGCGGCCGACAGCATGGAAGGAGCGGCCAAGGCTCGCGAGCAGTTGCCCGATTTGATCCTCTGCGACGTGAACATGGGTCGCGCCGACGCCGGCTACACCACGCTGGCCAAATTGCGCGAGGATGCCGCCACGGCGGCGATTCCATTTATCCTCATGACAGGGATGGCCGATTCCGCCGGGATGAGGCACGCGATGGAGCTTGGCGCGGACGATTATCTGCCGAAGCCGTTCAAAGTGGAGGAGCTTTACGCCGCCCTGAACGCCCGTTTGCGCAAGGTGCAGACCGTCCGTCAGGACGCCGAGCGGAAACTTTCCACGTTACGCACGCAGATTTCCTTCATGCTGCCGCACGAGATGCGGACGCCGCTCAACGGCATCATCTCCAATGCCGAGTTGCTGGCCACTTCCGCCGCGACGCTGGGCACCGATGTGATCGCCGAGATGGGGCAGGAGATCTCGAAGTCCGGCCAGCGGCTGGAGCGGCTGATTGAAAACTTCCTGTTCTACGCGCGTTTGGAAATTGTCGCGACCGATCCGGAAAGCGTGATTTCACTCCGTTCGGCCAAGGTTCTGCAGCCGGTCGCAGCGGTTCGTGCCGCCGCCGCCGCCCAGGCTGAAACACTCGGGCGGCCGAACGACCTGGTTTTCGAGCTTGCCGAGGTGCCGTTGCCGATGGCGGAGGAGTATTTCAAAAAAATCATCGGTGAGCTGGTGCAAAATTCCCTCAAATTTTCCGAACCGGGTTCCACGGTGCGCGTCTCTTTGCGTCCGGCGGGCGAGGAAGTGGAGCTGTCCGTGCAGGATCATGGGCGCGGATTATCCAGGGAACACATCCAGCGGATCGATGCTTATGTCCAGTTCGAGCGAAAAATGAAAGACGAGCAGGGGTTGGGGCTGGGACTTGCCATCGCCAAAAAACTGGTGGAACTACACGGCGGACGTTTGGTCATCACTAGCGGCAACGGAGCCGGAACGACCGTGGTCATCAAGTTGCCGAAGCTGAAAAATCTCTGAGCCTTCAAAACGGCAGCCGGGGAAAAACCCAATTCAGGCCGCGGGCGGCAAGTTCCGCCGCCAGAAAAAGCAGGCATAATCCCAACACCGGCGCAAAGTCCACGCGCCCGACCCGCAGTGGCAGGAGACTCAATGGTCGCAGTAGTTTCTGCGCTGTCACGCTGACGTATTTCCACAGCGGATGCCGGCCGAAATAAATGTAGCTGTTCAGCAAATACAGGACGAGCAGCGCGCCCAGCGGAAATTTCCAGACCAGATAGCCGTCCAGCCCGATGACCAGCGATTGTTCAAACCGGTGGGCCGGAGAAAGCTGTTTCAGCGTGATGTCCAGCCAGCCGAGCGGCCAGCTCGCGAGCCACCACAAAACCGCCGTGGCCACGAACGGCAGCAAAATTTTCGCCCAGCGCGGCCAGTCATCCACGCGGCCCAGAGGGATTTTCACCAGGCTGTGGATCGGTTCCGGCCCGGAAAGCAACGACATGAACAAAAGGCCGATGTAGAAAATTCCCAATGTCACCCCGAAACTCAAAAAGGAAAAAATCAGCATCGCTGCGAACCAGTTGCTCCGGAACGGCAGTGCCGTGACGCCCACGTCAATCTGGCCGATCCAAAATGGCGCCATCCAATGGTAGGCAACGGCACGCAGAGAAAGCAGCACGCCCAAAAAAGCCAGCAGATGCCACCGCCGCAGTTTTTTCGGTGTAGCCGGACGCAACGTGCCCATCAGCGTCGCCGGGGCGCGTTTCACCAGCGGATCAAACCGGATGGAGCGCCAGTTGAGCCACAGCAGCAGCCCGGCAAGGTTCAGGATGAAATCAACGTAGCCCATGTGAAAAACAAATTGCGAATCCAGAATGAAGCATCATTCCGAATTCGCAATTCACAAGTCGGATTATTTACATCATCTTCAACAGCGTGTCCGCCATTTCGCTCGGGGTCACGGCGATGCCGATGCCGGCGTCCTTGAACGCCGCAATCTTCGCCGCCGCCGTGCCCTTGCCGCCGCTGACGATCGCACCGGCGTGACCCATGCGGCGTCCGGGCGGTGCGGTCGCACCAGCGATGAAGCCGGCCACCGGCTTTTTGCAATTGGCCTTGATCCATTCGGCGGCTTCTTCCTCCGCGCTGCCGCCGATTTCGCCAATCATGATGATACCAATGGTTTCCGGATCAGCGTTGAAAAGCTTGATGACGTCGAGATGCGACGTGCCGTTCACCGGGTCGCCGCCGATGCCGACGCAGGTGGATTGGCCGACGCCGCGTGACGTGAGTTGCCACACGGCTTCGTAAGTCAACGTGCCGCTGCGCGAGACGACACCAATGTTGCCCTTTTTGTGGATGTAGCCGGGCGCGATGCCGATGCGGCAGCCGCCGTGCGAATCCTTGCCTTCGCCGGGCGTCACGATGCCGGGACAATTTGGGCCGATGAGCCGTGTCTTGGCATTGCCTTGCAGGGCACGTTTCACGCGCACCATGTCGCGCACCGGAATGCCTTCCGTGATGGCGACGACCAAATCGAGTCCGGCGTCCGCGCCTTCCAAAATTGCATCGGCGGCAAACGGCGGTGGCACAAACACCGCGCTGGCGGTCGCACCGGTTTGTTTCACCGCGTCGGCGACGGTGTCGAAAATCGGAACTTTTTTACCGCCGTGTTCGAAGAATTGTCCGCCTTTGCCGGGCGTGACGCCAGCGACGATGGATGTGCCGTAATCGATCGAAAGCTGTGCGTGTTTCGCACCGAAGCTGCCGGTGATGCCTTGAACCAGAACCTTGGTATTGGGTTTGACGAGAATAGACATAATAAATTTAAAATTTACGCGGGCCAAAAAACTTTTCCTCAATTGCAATTGCTTCTCTTTCAAGTGAGCCGTGAGGATAGTCCGGATACTCGATAATAAATTGATTCAATAAAGAAAGGCCGCCATTTCTTTCATATTGGGCTGTGTGTGCAAGCTCGTGAACGATTAAACGCAAATTTCGCCAATAGTTTTGCTTGATGAAAATTGCTTTATTTAAGGTGAGTCCGTGAGCGTTTGATAACTGATTCCCCATTTCATCCGCAGCCTTTTTAAGAATTGGATTTTTTGGGCTGGGCATATCAGCAACTTTTAATAATCGAACTTGTTCGGGAAATTGAATCCCGATTTTCTTTGCGTAACCTAGTTCTGATTCATTCAGCGGCTCGCCATGTTTGAGCGCGATAGCCTCTTCTTCCGCTGCCCATTGAATGGCCAGTGGCGTCAAAGACGCTGCGATTTCAGACATGACTTGCATTTTATTTACCGACGGCTTTCACGACCTTTTTCGCCGCGTCCGCCATCGAATCGCCGGTGATGATGGCCACGCCGGATTCCGCCAGCGTCTTTTTGCCGGCGACGACGTTGTTGCCTTCGAGCCGGACGACCAGCGGAAGTTTCAATCCCGTCTCCTTCACCGCTGCGACGATGCCGGTGGCGATGACGTTGCAATCCATGATGCCGCCGAAAATGTTGACCAAAATGCCCTTCACGTTCGGGTCGCTCAGGATGATTTTGAATGCCGCCGTGACCTGTTCCTTGCTTGCGCCGCCGCCCACGTCGAGGAAGTTCGCCGGGCTGCCGCCGAAATGCTGGATGATGTCCATCGTCGCCATCGCGAGGCCGGCACCATTGACGAGGCAGGCGATGCTGCCATCGAGCTTGATGTAATTGAGGTTGAATTTGCTCGCTTCAATCTCCAGCGGCGCTTCCTCGTTCAAGTCGCGCATCTCCAAAATATTTTTGTGGCGATACAGCGCGTTGTCGTCGAGGGAAATTTTTGCGTCGAGTGCCATGACGGTTTCCTTGCCGTCGGCCAGTTCTACGACGGCCAGCGGGTTCAACTCCACCATCGAGGCGTCGCATTCCCACCAAGTGTTATAGACGCCGGTGATGAGCTTGACGCCGGCGTTGAACAGATCGCCCTTGAGGCCGAGCGCGGCGGCGACTTTGCGCGCCTGATACGGCATGATGCCGACGGCGGGATCGATGGTCTCTTTGCAAATCTTTTCAGGATGCTTCTCGGCCACCTCCTCGATGTCCATGCCGCCCTCGGTGCTGGCCATGATGAGCGGACGCGAGATCTCGCGGTTGAGCAGCACGGCGAGATAAAATTCCTTTTTGATCTTCGCGCCGGCGGCGAGCAACAGCGTCTGCACCATGCGACCGTCGGCACCGGTCTGTTTGGTGACCAGTGTCTGGCCAAGCATCTTCTCGGCGACCGAAACGGCTTCGTCCACCGACGATGTGACTTTTACGCCGCCTTGGAAGCCGGACTTGAAGGTTCCCTTGCCGCGACCACCGGCATGGATCTGCGATTTGACGACGACCTTGGCGCTGCCGCTGGCGGTGATCTTTTCCGCCGCCGGGCGGACCTCGGCGAGCGACTTGGCGGAAATTTCAAACGGGACGGCGACGCCGTATTGGGCGAGCAACTGCTTGGCTTGGTATTCGTGGATATTCATTTCAAAAAATCAATCGGTGAATTAAAAACTATTGTCGCCGGAAATCAACTTTTTACCGCGCAAAAAAGTGTCATTTCCCTTGAAACCGTGGCTGTGTGTGGCAACTTGCGCGGCCATGAAAGTCCGTTGCTGGCTGCTGTTGCTGCTTGCTGTCGCGTTGTCCGCGCCGACAGCGCGGGCGGCATTCATCAATGGCCACAGCTACCAGCCGCTGGCAGACTGGGCGGATGCGAACGGTTTTCGCATCGCCTTGCGCCGCAGCGACGAGATCACCCTGACCAACCGCACAACGCGACTGGTGTTCGACAAGGATTCGCACATGGCCCAGATCAACGGTGTGAATGTGGTGCTGTCGTTTCCGGTGGCGGCGGACAAGGGACAATTTTCCATCGCGCAGTTGGACTTGGCCAAGACGGTCGAGCCGCTGGTGTTTCTGCCGAAGGTTTCCGGCAAAAAGATTTCCACCATCGTGCTCGATCCCGGTCACGGCGGCAAGGATCCGGGCAATCACGTCGCCGGGCGCGAGGAAAAAACCGCCACCCTCGCGCTGGCGGGCGAGTTGCGCGACCAGTTGAAAAGCGCCGGTTTCAAGGTCATTCTCACGCGCACGAAGGACAAGTTTGTCGAACTGCCGGCCCGACCGGACATCGCCAATCGTGCGAACGCCGACTTGTTCGTGAGCCTGCATTTCAACGCCACGGAATCCGGCAAGGCCGAGGTCAGCGGGCCGGAGACCTATTGCATCACACCGGTCGGCGCGGCTTCATCCAACGCCCAGGGCGAGGGTGCAAACTCCGGTGCAACGACCGCAAACTTGTCCGAGAAGAAAAGCCTGTTGCTCGCCTATCAAGTGCAACGGGCGCTGGTGAAAAACCTCGGCGCGGACGACCGCAGCGTGCGCCGGGCACGATTTGCGGTGTTGCGCGACGCGGAGATGCCGGCGATTCTGGTGGAGAGCGGCTACATGACGCATCCGGTGGAAGGGAAAAAGATTTTTGACACGGTCTATCGCAAACAAATCGCGGCGGCGATCGTGAAGGGGATTTTGAATTATCAAAAATTGACCGGGCCTGTGACGGAGAGCGTGCCTGCGACCAATAAAATTTCAAATTTGAAAAACAGGAAATAAATGAGCATTGCCACCAAAACCGGCGACAACGGCACCACGGCACTGATGTTTGGCCGGCGGGTGGCCAAAAACCATCCACGGGTGGAAGCCTACGGCGCGGTGGACGAATTGAACGCCGCGCTCGGTCTTGCCCGGGCGACGGCTGGGCATGAGTTTGTCAGTGCCAATCTGCTGCGGATTCAGCAGGATCTGGTGATTCTCATGGGCGAGTTGGCGGTGGCCAGCGAAGATCTGGAGCGCTATGTCAAAGGTGGTTTCTCGCTCGTCACGCCGGCGATGACGGTCAAGCTGGACGCATTGGTGAAGGAAATCGAGGCGCAGAACATCTCGTTCAAAGGCTGGGCGACACCTGGCGCGACGCATCACTCCGCCACGCTGGATGTGGCGCGCACAATCTGCCGCCGCGCGGAACGCCGGGTGTGTGGTTTGCAGACCGCCGGTGATTTTTCAAATGACGAGATCATCATCTACCTGAACCGGTTGTCAGACCTGCTTTGGCTGTGGGCGCGCTGGGTGGAAACCCAGTTAGCAGGAACGGTTGGATAATTTTTCGGGGTGCGTGTCTTGGGTCAAAATCAGGGCTTAGGATTAGGGTTTTTCGGCCTGACCCTGCCAGATGGTTCCCGCCGGAGCCCTAAAATAAGGGGAAATCACCAAATTATCTTAAGTTTGCCTAAATCAGGTCATTCAGGCGCGGGTAAAGACTGTGAATAACTCGCCTTTGACAGAGTGTGCGGAGCTAAACTTGAAATTTTGGGCCAATGCCAACCTCGCGAAGCCCTCGCCCCCGGCAACCGTTGGCGCGGTGCGACCACCGAAGATTTTAGGGCAGACGGTCAGGTTGATTTCATCCACCAAACTGGCGCGGAATAGCGCCTCATTCAATTCGCCGCCGCCTTCGCACAAAAGCCGCTCGACCTTCCATTTCGTTTTCAACCACCGGAGCGCGCAGGGAAAATCAATTTCCGATTTGCCGCAGATTTTCACCTCGTCGGCCAACTGGCGGAGTAGTGCCAGTTTTCTGGCTGAAGCGCGTTGGGTGGTCAAAATGATGATTAGGGAAAACCGTTTCTGAAAAATCTTGGCCGTCGGGTCAATTGAGCCGGAGCCGCTGACGATGACGCGCAATGGATATTCCGCCAGTCCATTTTTCAATCGGAGCTTCCGAAAATTTTCGCCACCGTTGCCGAGTGTGGCGTTCGAGATTTCCACGGTCCGCGCGCCGCACATCACCGCGTCCGCCGTTGCCCGCAATTCGTAAAGATGTGCCAAGTCCCGTTTGCTGCCGAAGGAGTGAACCGTGCGGTTGGCCGTCGCGATTTTTCCGTCAGCCGTCATCGCCATGTTGACGAAGACGAACGGGAGTTTTGAGTTTTTAATTTTGAGTTTTGAGTTCACAAAATTAGCATCGCGTCGCCGTAGGAAAAGAACCGGTATTTTTCGCTGATCGCTTCCTCATAGGTTTGCAAAATCAGTTCGCGGCCGCGCGTTTTTTCACCCGGCGCGGCGAATGCGCTGACCAGCATCAATAGCGTGGATTCCGGCAGATGAAAGTTCGTTAGCAGCGCATCCACGATTTGAAACTCCGCCGGTGGAAAAAGAAAGATGTCGGTTTTACCTTCATAAACATTGAGTTTTCCGGCGTTCAGCCGCGCGACGCTTTCCAGCGTGCGCGTGGCGGTGGTGCCGACGGCGATGACGCGATGACCGGATTTTTTCGCCGCGTTGATGGCGGCAACCGTTTCTTCGCCGATTTCAAAATACTCGGCGTGCATTTTGTGTTCGGCGACATTTTCGACCTTCACTGGCAGAAAAGTTCCCGCGCCGACATGCAGCGTGACGAAGCAAACCCGGACGCCGCGCGCTCGGATTTTGTCGAGCAACTCCGGCGTGAAATGCAGGCCGGCGGTTGGCGCGGCGACGGAGCCGGCGGCTCGCGCATAGACAGTCTGGTAGCGTTCCTTGTCCTCGGCTTTTTCGGCGGTGCGCTCGATGTAGGGCGGCAGCGGCATTTCGCCCAACTTTTCGAGTTCATCAAAAAGATTTTCGGTGCCGGAAAATTGCAAACGCCGGTGGCCTTCGGCGTTGGTTTCCGTGACCGTTGCAAAAAAATTCGTCGCCGCGCCGTTTTTTTCTTGCAATCGGATTTGTGTCCCAATTTTGGCGCGTTTGCCGGGTCGCATCATCGCCCACCAGTCGTTCGGCGCATTTTCTTCGAGCAGCAGAATTTCAAATTTTCCGCCGGTTTTCTCATTCACGCCGTGCAGGCGCGCGGGAATGACACGCGAGTTGTTCAACACCAAAACATCACCGGCTTCGAGAAATTCCAGCAGATCGGGAAATTGCCGATGCGCGATTTTTCCAGATTTCCGCTCCAAAACCAGCAGGCGCGAGCCGTCGCGGCGCGCGGCGGGTTGCTGCGCAATCAATTCCGGCGGCAAATCAAAATGGAAATCAGCGGTTCGCACTGGGCGAGCGTAACGGAGCGGGGCGGGGGCTGACAATTCACATCGCCGGCAAATTGTGAATAACTTTTGAATAAATATCGGTTTCGGAGCCATAAAACCATTGACACCGGTGGGGTATTGTGGGTAATAATGGGGCGTTGTGGGTGATTCTGGCCATTTTGGGAATCACTGTGAATAAAATGAGCGACGCCAAATCAGTTCCGCCGACTTACTACAATTCGTGCTTCCGGCACGGAATTGATGAGAAGCGGCGCGTGCAGATTCCGGCGAAGTGGCGGCCGGAAGACGAGGGCACGGAGCTGACGATTATTCTTTGGCCGAAGCACAACGCCGGTGCGTGTCTGCGCGTTTTGCCGCCGGCGAAAATGGCGAAGCTCGTCGCCGACATCGAGGCGCTGCCGAACAGCGACCCGAACAAAAGCGTTTTGCGGCGGCGTATCGGGAGCAAGTCAGCGCAGGTGACGCTCGACAAGGCGGGGCGCATTTGTCTGCCGGAAGACATGGCGCGCGCGGCGGGCATCAAGGACGAGGCGATGCTCGTCGGCTTGCTCACCAGTTTCGAGATTTGGAATCCGGCCCGTTACGAAACCGTTGAGGCTGCGGACGAGGTGCACACGCCCAAGGCCTTTGAATTCATGGAGTGATTATGAACCTAGGAAAATTGCTTGGCGCAGGAAAAAGTTTTTT
>Ga0208872_1000017_pt1 | contig 178886 bp, 185 predicted proteins | sample CryBogCBH12Aug08_FD_185508 | JGI IMG/M metagenome (GOLD analysis project Ga0208872, IMG submission 185508) | Freshwater microbial communities from Crystal Bog, Wisconsin, USA - CBH12Aug08 (SPAdes) | ecosystem: Environmental > Aquatic > Freshwater > Lake | place: Crystal Bog, Wisconsin, USA...
GTTACTCCGTTAACTGTTACGTTTGCACAGTTTGAAGTATTCCATGCAAGAGTTGCTGACGCACCGTACGCTACAGAAGCGTATGATTGTGAACCGTTGATTGAGAAAGAGTTGATGGAACAAGAAGGAGTAATTGTTCCAACATTTGCGGTAACAGTACGCGTAACTGAAGTTCCGTTACTAATGTTGTATCCAGTAAGCGTAAAATTCTGAGTTGAAGTAAGGGCAGGTGTTGTAACACTGAACATATTCGCATTCGTGCCGAAATATGACATCGAAAGAACACTGACACTTGAACAGCCAGATGTAGTCCATGCGAGAGTTGCTGACGCACCAGAAGCAACAGTTGCATATGACTGTGAGCCATTAATCGTAAATGAACTGATTGTACAACTTGGTGTAACACCGGCCACATTCGCAGTCACCGTACGTGTCGCAACACCAGGAGCACTCAATGTGAAATTCTGAGTTGAAGTAAGGGCACCAGTTTGTACAGAATTAGAAGTTGCTTGTGTTCCGTAATATGTTACTCCGTTAACTGTTACGTTTGCACAGTTTGAAGTATTCCATGCAAGAGTTGCTGACGCACCGTACGCTACAGAAGCGTATGATTGTGAACCGTTGATTGAGAAAGAGTTGATGGAACAAGAAGAAACGATAGGAGTACTAACGATAAAAGATGCAACCACTGAACCACTGTGACAATATCCATCAGATGACGGACATGTATTCCATCCCGGAATTGATCCAAGATTTATTCCAGAAGTGAAGAGTTGCGAAGCAGTTTGTCCATTTGGAAGAGCAGAAGCAGAAAGTGATTTATTTGGATACCACAATACCTGACTGAGCGAAAGTGTCTGTGCACTTGAAATATTTACTGTTCCAGAACCGATTGATCCTGAATTTACAAAACCAGTAAAGTTAAACGTACTGAGTTTTGGTCCTGTTGGATCATTCAAATGTACAACAGCAACAGCTGGATTTGTATCAGTGTTGTGATAATAAATACGAACATTTACAATATCACCTGGATTTGCAGAAACTGTTGGACCCCAACATGTAGCACTCGCATTTTGCTGTGTTGTATCGTTCGCAACAGAAACTGTTGGACAATCATTTGGAGCATTGTTAAACGCAGCGTGAGCTGGGTTCACATATCCAGGGAAAACGACAAAGAGCAGCGCGAGAGCGACTGTCATTGAAATCTTTTGCACATTTTTTATAATATTTTTCATAATAATATTTGATTAAACTCTTATAAATTAATAATTACATCTTTTAATTCTCAATCCCATCAATGATTAAGAGCTAAAATAATGTACCCAGCAAGAAACGTTTTGTAACGATTTTGCTGAGTACGGATAATTTAGCATATTTACGAATTTAATGTTGGGTATGCTGACCCCCAGGACCACCATTCATCGCCAAGGCATTATTGGCAGCAGCGCTCTTCACAACAAGGTAAAGAGTTGTTCCTATGCCGGTTATTATGGCATCACGTATCAACCCCCCCGATGTGTATGGAATTCCCAAAATAGTTTTTTTGGGGGCTCCACCATTTGGAGGAAACATGTTTGCACATGTATTGGTCTGACGAACTGGCGCATTGTTCGCTTGCTTGATTGAATCAAGCAGCCGGCGGTATTCCTCATGATAGATATAATCATAGGAGTTCTTGTCAATCCCGCCGTCTCCATCTGTGGTTGGTATTAGGTGTGAACCTTTATATGTTGTATTGGATGTTGTACACCCCTTACACTTACAGTTCTTGTCTGAAGAACCACCACCAGTACGACGATCAGCATTTGAACGCACTGCATCTTGTATGTGCTCTCTTTTCACCCGAGCTTCAGTTTTTAACTTCGCATGGGTTTTGATAAATTCAGCAACACAATCGATGCGCCCGTTGGTGCTATCTGACAGATATTTCATGTCAGTGCGAACGTCGTGCACAGAATCGAGCATAGCTGTGATTACGTCGGACACATTGCCGACCAAAATGAGCGAATCATACTTCTGCTTCTGCTTGATTATTTCAAGCTGCAGCGAAGTCTTTTTTTCATTGTCGGTTATGCGCGACGATAGATCAGTTTGGCCCTTTTTCAGAGAGTCAATGGCCTTTGTTATTGGGCCTTTTTTACTCAACTTGCTCTGAAGAGCACTGATCTGTCCCTGTTGGGTTACAATAGCCCGCGCGAGGAAATTAATTGTATCTTCGCGGGTTTTAACCCACGAGGGCCAGTTAATACCTTTTGCAGATATCCCGTCCGGTAAATGTTTTACAGTTACCGAACCTCTGTCGCCTATGTAATAGGTCGACGAGTTTTCCTGCGCACTGGCGCGGTTAAAGATCGCCGAAATTCCGGCAATAGTGAGCATTAGCAACATTTTTTTCATAATTTGCCTATTTAATTGTTTTTAACAATGTTATAAAATGAGTTTCTTTATTTGGCACCATTGTACACCATATGATACAAAAAGTCAAGGACCCTCCCTCGAGGCATTTTCATTGTTTATGTTTGTGCTGTATAATAAAAAAACATTTATGACTCAAGACTTTAAAGACAAAGACGAACGAATTACCAAACAAATAGGAGAATTCCGCGCACAAGAAGAAGAGCTCCTTGTTCAGACCCTTGCTGAGGCACGATATGGTGTTCCATATGTAGACCTTTCTGCAACAACAATTCAAAATGAGGCACTTCGTTTAATTACCGAAGAAGTCGCTCGCAAAATCGGAGTTGCTCCATATAAAGCAATTGGAAAATCAGTTGATCTTGCAGTTCTTTCTCCTGCATCTGATGAAGTTAAAGCATATGTCGATGATTTGACCCGACAAGGCTTTGGTCCAATCAACGTACACATGGCCTCCCACGCATCACTTCAACGTGCATGGAGTCGATACGGTGAACTTTCTGCATCTGCCGAATCAATGAAAGGAGGTCTCGATGTTTCCATAGAAATGCTTGAAAAACTTCAAAAAGAAATTCATTCGATGGATGATATCAAAACCGAAGCAGAAAAAATTCTTGCAGCCAATGACAAACACGCAATTTCTCACCTTCTCGAAATCATGCTCGCAGGTGCAATTTCGCTCAAGTGTTCAGATATTCACTTAGAAGCCGAAGAAAAGAGAATGCGTGTACGTTTTCGTCTCGACGGAGTACTGCAAGACGTTTTGTTTATGGATCCACACATCTATCACCTCCTCAATGCTCGTATCAAACTCATTGCCGGACTCAAACTCACAATCACAACAAAAGCTCAGGACGGAGGATTTAGTATTATTATTTCCGGATTGGAAATCCGTATGCGTACATCAACCGTCCCTGGTTCGTATGGAGAATCAATCGTTATGCGTATTCTCGACCCACGTTCCATCCAAGGAGATTTGGCAAATTTCGGTATTGAACCACGTCTCTACAAAATCATCGAAACAGAAATCAAAAAACCAAATGGACTCATCCTTATTACTGGTCCGACTGGTTCCGGTAAAACAACAACGTTGTATGCATTCTTGCGCAAAATTTATTCTCCAGAAATCAAAATCATGACAATCGAAGATCCTGTCGAATATCACCTCGACGGAATCGTACAAACACAAACAGAAAAAGGATATGATTTCTTGGCCGGTCTTCGTGCCGCACTTCGTCAAGACCCAGACGTTATCATGGTGGGAGAAATCCGTGATGGTGAAACAGCAAAAATCGCAGTCGAAGCTGCACTTACAGGACACATTGTGTTTTCAACGCTACACACCAACAACGCCGCAGGTGTTATTCCCCGCTTGATCGACCTCGATGTAAACTCAAAAATTTTGGTTTCTGCGCTCTCGCTCTCAATCGCACAACGTCTCGTGCGCAAACTCTGCAAAGTATGTAAAGCAGAACGTCCAACAACTCCAGAAGAACAAGCCCTCATGTCAAAAATTTTGAAAGGTGCAGCTGCTGCAGGTAAAAATTTGGAAGCATACAATCTCAAAGCAGACCAAGAAATCAAATTGTTCAAAGCTGTCGGATGTAAGGAGTGCAACAACACTGGATACAAAGGACGTATTGGAATCTTCGAGGCAATTCTCACCGACGAAGCAATCGAAAAAATAATTCCAACAAATCCGAGTGAGCGTGAAATCAAACGCGTCGCAAACCAACAAGGAATCTTCAATATGCAAGAAGACGGTGTGGTCAAAATCGTTTCAGGAATCACCACAATCGAAGAAGTGCAAGATGTTGTAGATTTGAATGAAGAATAATAAAAATGACTCCATTAATGGAGTCATTTTTATTTACAAGCATCAAAAAAAAGCATAAATCTCTAAATAATCCTTCTTTCTACTAGGAGTAAGAAGTAAGGGCACCGCGGAGGATAGTTTTCGTGATTCCAAGAACGAGCCTGGATACCAAAACGTCCTTTACGAAACCCTATACGGTCCGAGAACCTGATCACTTAGAGATTTATGCCTTCTTAAGGTAAACAAATGATATACTATGCGTGTGCCTCGCATACCAAATGAGTGTTATTAGATTCGGGAATAGTGTAGCATATCGCAGTTTAAATGTCAAGCACCCAATTTTTAGCAAAAAATGAAGTAATTTATGGAACCAATTGAAGAAAAAAACGAAATAGATACCCATCTCGACCACACATTACGACCTGATAGATTCGATGATTATATTGGCCAAGAATCAATCAAGCAAAATCTCAAAATTTTGCTTCAAGCAGCGTCTGAACGCAATCACCCAGCCGAACATATTCTCTTTTATGGACCACCAGGACTCGGCAAAACCACACTCGCACACCTTATTGCTAAAGAAACCGGACGTTCACTCAAATCAACATCAGGTCCTGCAATCGAAAAAGTTGGCGACCTCGCATCAATACTCACCAATTTGCAACCTGGAGATATTTTGTTTGTGGACGAAATTCATCGCCTCAACAAAACGATTGAGGAAGTCCTCTACCCTGCAATGGAATCAGGCGTACTCGATATTATTATCGGCAAAGGCCCATCCGCGCGCACCATTCAACTCGATCTTCCACCATTTACACTCATCGCAGCAACAACACGCATTGCATTACTCTCTTCCCCTCTTCGTTCACGATTTTCTGGAGGAACATTCCGTCTCGAATTTTATAAAGAAGAAGAAATCGGAAAAATCATTCGCCGTTCGGCAAAAATCTTGGGTGTAAATGCAGACGATGAGGCAATCGCTGAAATTGCAAAACGTGCGCGATTTACTCCACGCACTGCAAACTATTTTTTGAAACGTTGCCGTGACTACGCGCAAGTTCACAAAAAAGATTTGGACAAGAAGACTGTGTTTCTTGCACTCTCGCTTCTTGGTATCGATGAACTCGGATTATCTGAATCTGACCGACAAGTACTCACAACGATTATCGAAAAATTTGGTGGCAATCCCGTTGGACTCAATACACTCGCAGCTGCAACAAGTGAGGAAGAAGCAACTATCGAAGATGTTGTTGAACCATACCTTATTCAACGCGGACTTCTCGAGCGCACTCCTCGCGGACGCATCGCAACAAAAAAAGCATACGAACATTTGGGTTTTGATTATCCGGAGGATAAATAAAACCTTTTTCAAATAAATTTTATTTTGTGGATATATCTAAAAATATATGTTACTTTGAACGTATATTTTTTCATTCACAAAATAAATATGTAAATTATGAACGAAACAACGACTGTTTCAGAAATTCGGTGTTATCCGATAAAATCATGTGCCGGGGTCTCCCTTCAGACCGCCGAAGTTGGAAGAATGGGAATCAAATACGACCGTCAATGGATGGTGGTTGATGCAAATGGAACATTTGTTTCGAAACGAGAAATCACAATGATGTCACAGATTAAGGTGATATTTTCACCCAATCAGGACTATCTGTATGTAAACGCGCAAAACATGTCAACGTTGATGATACCAACTCAAGGTTTTCCTGGAGAATTTTTGGAGGTAAAAGTATGGGACACTATATGCACAGCCATCGAGCAGGGCAAAAAAGTAAACGACTGGTTCACAAAATTTTTGTCTCGTACAAAACCTGGACACTACCGTCTGGTACGCATGCCAGATAATTATGAGCGGATTGGTTCCGACGGAGTATCTAACCTTGCGTTTGCAGATGGATATCCGTTTTTGTTTTTATCGCAAGCTTCTATTGATGACCTTAACAGCAAATTAACAGACAAACTTCCGGCAAATAGATTTCGAACAAATATTTTGCTCGATGGATGTATTCCATATTTTGAAGATTCTATGGATACATGCAGAATTGGCACTGTCTCATTTACAGGCAAAACTCTGTGTCCACGTTGCCCTATCACAACGACCAACCAGAAAACATCCGAACATGCAAAAGAACCGTTGCGTACACTTGCAACCTATCGCAAAACAGACGCCGGTGTTGTATTCGCACGAAATTTTGTACACGAAAACCAAGGAATAATTTCTGTTGGAGATATCGTTCATTGTTAACACAAAAGAATTTTATTTACACAAGCCCGAATGTTTTTCGGGCTTTTTTATTTTTCAAACTTGAAGTAATAAAACAAAAGTTGTAAGCTGCTTGGTATGTCAGGACATAATAAATGGAGCCAAATAAAACGTACAAAAGGTGCAAGCGATGCAAAGAAAAGCCAGATATTTGGCAAACTTTCACGAATGATTTCAACTCAAGTCAAAATGGCAAAAGGTGACCGTAATGCAACGGCAGTTATTTCTGCAATCGACAAAGCTCGTGCTGCTGACATGCCCAATGACACCATAGAGAGAGCAATCAGCAAGGCAACAGACGCAAAAGAACTTGAAACGATTGTATATGAAGCATATGGACCAGGAGGCGTCGCGATTATCATTCTCGCACTTACAGACAATCGCAACAAAGCAGCTCAAGAAATCCGTCATATACTTTCCAAAAACGGATTCGCGCTTGGAGCAATCGGATCCGCAATGTGGGCATTTACAAAAGAAAAAAGTGGTGAACTTACTCCAAATATGACAATTCCCCTTTCGGAAGAAGACTCTTCACTTCTTGAAAAACTCGTTGATGAATTGGAAGCAAGCGACGAAGTCCAAGAGGTCGTCACAAACGCGGAATAATTGTATACTCAACAATATGAGAATTATTGGCATCGATCCGGGAATCGAACGTGTTGGTATTGCCGTTGTCGAAAAAACAGCCGGCAAAGAAAATTATTTGTATTCAGAATGTTTCAAAACGTCTCCAAAACTTTCTCACTCAGACAGACTCAAACTCATCGGTGAAGAAATTTCGGAAGTGGTAAAAAAATTTAATCCGGACGGACTCGCGATTGAAAAACTTTTTTTTGAGACAAACACCAAAACCGCAATGGCTGTTGCCGAAGCACGCGGAATGATGTTATATGTATGTTCGCTTGCAAAACTTAAGATATTCGAATACACTCCGCTCGAGATAAAAGTAGCAGTCACCGGATATGGCAAGAGTGACAAACACGCAGTCATGCACATGGTACCCATGCTCATTAAACTTCCCAATCACAAAATGATTGATGATGAAGTTGATGCAATCGCAGTTGCGCTCACATGTTTTGCATATCAAAAATTTTAACAAAAATAATTTTTTGTTTTCCACACACTTTTGCTCTTGCAAAAGAAATGTTGTTTTGTTACAAATGTAATCAAGAAAAAAGGTCAAAAAAATTACTATAAAAATATACTTTTGAATTATGAAATTTGATGGTGATGAAGAATACAAGGATCCGGATGATGCTGATTTCGTTCCTCTCGATGAAGAGGATGACGAATTTTTAGAAGATGATTTGGGTCTTGGTGATGATTTACTCGCGACAGATGATGACATCGACGAAGATGAAGACGACGAGGCAGAGCTTGATGTGATTTAATACATAAAAAACAAACCGACCATTTGGTCGGTTTGTTTTTTATACAACTTTAAAAAATCTGTGTTTGCCAACTCGATATGTTCCCTTTTTTACGACACTTCCGTGTGTTGTGATTTTTGTATCATTGTCCAAAAAAGTAACAGCTCCATCGTCAACAAGTCTTCGTGCTTCGGTTTTTGAACTTGCACAACCACTTTGAATTATTGCTTCAATGATATCTGCATTCTCATCAACAGAAATTTCAGTCACATTTTCCGGAATTTTTCCTTTTGAAAAGGTATCAACGAAGTTTTGTTCTGCTTCTTGTGAAGCTTTCTCGCCGTGATAAATTGCAACGATTTCGCGAGCCAGACGCATTTTTAAATCACGAGGATTACCATCGCCAGCCTCCAACATGTTTTTGATTTTTTCAACTTCATCTACTGGAGTGTACGATGCGAGAGAAAAATATCGTGGAATCAATGCATCCGGAATAGACATAACTTTGCCATACATATCATTTGAATCATCGGCAACCCCAATATAGTTATCGAGAGATTTGGACATCTTTTCTTTTCCATCAAGACCTTCCAAAATATCCATTGCCATCACAGCTTGTTCAGGTTGACGATTTATTTTCATAACATCGCGACCCATAAGCATATTAAATGTTTGATCTGTTCCACCGATTTCCAAATCACATGAACCATAAATACTTGCAATCATACTTGAATCAATACCCTGGAGAACCGGGTACAACATTTCATGCATATACAATTCATTTCCACTTTGTAATCTGTCTTGAAACAAATCACGAGCAATAAGCCGTGCATGTGTAACATGACGAAGTGTTGCAAGCACTCGAGTAAAAGAAACAGTGTTGATATGCTTGTTACCCAAATGAGTTTTTTGCATTCGAGTATTTTCAAAAATTACAGATTTACCGAGAAACGAATTGGATGGAACAGTGATATGACTTGTGTGTTGTTCGTTGTTAATCGTAACGGATGAATTGGTGTCAGCAAAAATATCTACAACATCCAAAAACCAATCAGAATTTCTAATCCAAGAAAAAACAGATGAATCCATATTCAAAATTTTTCCAACTTGGTCAATATATGTTTTCATATTAGCCTCAATTTCTTTTTGGCTGATTTCTGGACGGACTTTGCTCTTTCCTGTTGGGTCACCGATTTGAGTTGTGTAGTCTCCAATAAGAAAAACTATTTTACATCCGATATCTTGGAATGCACGGAGTTTGCGCAATACAACAGCATGACCCAAATGAATATCAGGTCGTGTTGGGTCGGCACCGAGTTTTATAACGATATCATTAGGATATTCCCCACGAATTTTGGCTTCCACCTTTTGGCGGAATACATTGTCAGGATCAACAAACATCGACACCCCGCGAGAAAAAAGTTCTTCATGTTTCTTCATATAATAAAAACATTACCACAAAAAATACACTTTGTCTCTGGATGTTATGATATGATATTTGAATGCAACCAACTCACAAAAAAAGACATATTATTAGAAATTTGTTCTTCGCTATCTTTGGACTCGGTGCGGTTATTTTTGGATTATTAACAATTTGGATTAGCACTCTACAACTCCCTGATTTTTCATCCTTTGATAGCCGAAAACAAGTTAATTCAACAAAAGTATACGACCGCACTGGCAAGATTGTTCTCTATGACCTTGGTTCTGATATTCACCGCACAACGGTTTCATATACCGAAATGGGCCCAGCAATAGAAAACGCAACAGTCGCAATTGAAGACTCTGATTTTTATCAAAACATCGGAATTGAGCCAAAATCAATGCTTCGTGCGTTGATTGCAGACATAACACACGTTGGTGCAGTGCAAGGCGGTTCGACAATCACACAACAAGTCATCAAACAAAGTCTTCTTTCGAATGACAAAACAATCGTTCGCAAAATGAAAGAAGTTATTCTTTCTCTCAAACTCGAACGCGAGTACTCAAAAGACGAAATTCTTGGAATTTATCTAAACGAAATCCCATATGGAGGCAATGTTTTTGGTATTGCAGAAGCATCTGAAACATTCTTTGGCAAAAAACCATCCGAGCTTACACTTGCAGAAGCAGCATATTTGGCAGCAATTCCAAATGCACCAACACACTATTCTCCCTATGGAACACACAGAGACGATCTCGATGCTCGCAAAAATTTGGTTCTTACACGAGAACATGATTTGAAATTCATTACTGACACAGAATACGCTCAAGCAAAAAGTGAAAAGGTTACATTTAAACCTCAACAACCACAAGGAATCAAGGCTCCTCATTTCGTATTTTTTATAAAAGACTACCTCGAACAAAAATATGGCGCAGACATGGTTGAGTCAGGAGGAATGAAAGTCATCACCACACTTGATTATGGATTACAACAAGCAGCAGAAGCAGCCGTTCAAGAGTATACAACAGGAGACAAGAAACAAATTCCAGATGAAAACGCAGGACTTGTGGCAATTGATCCAAAAACAGGACAAATTCTTGCGATGGTTGGTTCACGAAATTATTTTGACACAGAAATTCAAGGAAACTTCAATGTGACAACGGCTCAACGACAACCGGGTTCGTCGTTTAAGCCATATATATATGTAACATCATTTGAAAAAGGATTTACTCCAGAAACAATGCTTATGGATGTACCAACAGAATTCAACACATATTGTGATCCGTACGGCAAACCAATGGCCGGACACAGCCAAGATGAATGTTATATGCCAAACAACTTCGACAACAAATTCCATGGACCACTTTCGATTCGTGATGCACTCGCTCGATCAATCAACGTTCCAGCTGTAAAAACTTTGTATATTGTTGGAATTAATAATGCAATAAAAACCGCTCAAGATATGGGAATTACAACTCTCACAGACCCAACTCGATACGGACTTTCTCTTGTGCTTGGAGGTGGAGAAGTAAAACTCATTGATATGGTAAGCGCATATGGAGTTTTTGCAACAGAAGGATATCGTCATCCATATTCAGGAATATTGTCTATTCAAGACAAAGATGGAAATTCACTCGAAACATGGCAAGATGATCCACGACAAGTGCTACCAAGAAACCCAACACTTCAAATAAGCAGTATCCTTTCCGACAACGTGGCACGTACTCCAACATTCGGAGCAAATTCTGCTTTGTATATATCTGACAAAGGAGATGTTGCTGTAAAGTCCGGAACAACAAACGACAACAAAGATTCTTGGGCTGTCGGATATACCCCATCACTCGTTGCAGGAGTATGGCTTGGTAAAAATGACAACACACCAATGCCAACAGGTATTACAGCCGCACCAATTTGGCATCAATTTATGGAAGCCGCACTTCAAAATTACCCTATTGAATATTTTGAAAAACCAGATCCTGATCCAAACTACAATCAGCTTCCTCCTGTACTTCGAGGACACTTCGAAGGAAACCAGAGTTTTACAATTGATACAATTTCAGGATTACTCGCAACAGCTCTCACACCAAAAGAAACACAAAAAGAAATGGTTATCACAGATGTTCACGATATTCTTCATTGGATATCAAAAGATAATATTTTAGGAGGTATCCCCGCAAATCCAGCAAGTGATCCTCTCTATAACAACTGGGAGACTGCGGTGCAAAATTGGTGGGCAGCAAACAGTTCAAAATATCCAATAGTTAGTGCATCTCAAAAACCCACAACTGAAGACAATGTACACATTCCCGCAAATATTCCTCACGTAACAATCACAAACCCAAAAATTACAGATGTTCTCTCGATGAACAAATCAGTAACTGTTAAAGTTGATACAAGCGGAACATACCCACTTCAAAAAATCGATGTGTTTATGAACAATGTGTATGTTGGAACAGGAAAAGGATTATCACCAACACTTTCATTTACACCAAAAGATATCAAAAATATTACTGAGGGTCCAAACACACTTATGATTGTTGCAACTGATTGGGTTTACAACACAGCAAGCGTTAGTCAGATAGTAAACATTACTTCTCAATAAGAAGTTTCCAAAAAAAACAAAATACACACTTTTCATTGCAGTCTTCGCTGTCAAAATGAAAAGTGTGTATTTTGTTTTTTTTTGGAAACTAATTTAACAGACTCTTTTAATATTCTTCGTTAACGGATTTTGTCGAAGCTCTTCAATAATTCGTCCTTGCTTCAAAAACAATTCACTTCGCTGCGCTGGAGATATTTTTATTCTCACTAATTCTTTGTGTACAGTAATATTTTTTGTATCAATATTCAAACCATATTTTTTTAGTGCATCTGAGACAGCCGTGCGAGTCATTTCACCATTTTGAGCCATTATAGTGAACCGTCCGAGCATATCTCCGATTTTTTTTATCTTATGTTCTTTTTTTTCTTCTCTCTCGTATCTCATTATCTATTCATTGGCATCAGAAGGTATGTAAAGGATGCATCTGAAACGCCACGGATGACGATAGGACGGTTCGAACCGTTCATTCCGATACATATGCTGTCTTGAGGTATTAAAGCCAGGCAATCCATGAAATAGCGCTGATTAACCGATATAGAAACGTCATCTCCTGTCAAAGCACCATCAAGTGTTCCAGAAAACTCTCCAACATCTGTGTTTTTTGATAAACATTCAAGATTTTTCTTACTTGGAGAAACATTAAATGTAATTTGGTTGAATTTATCAGAAAAAATATTTGCACTTTTAAGAACATTAAGGATATCCTGTTTCAACACAACAGCTTCGGTCGCAAAACTCTTGGGGATAATTTGTTTATAATCCGGAAAACTTCCCGAAATGATTCGAGATGTAACATACACATGAGGAGCGGCAAATGAAATTTGATTTTCTCCCATAGTAACTTTCAAATCACCACTCATACCTTCAATAACTCGAGCGATCTCATTTATATTCTTATATGGAATAATAACTGGGGAAAAATCAGCGGGCTTGTGTAAAACCTCTTTCTTTTCTGCAAGACGAAAGGAGTCTGTTGCAGCAAAAAGAAGGGTATTTTTTTCAGCAAAAACATACACACTCGAAATTTCAGGCTTAATATCAGACATAGCAGCAGAAAACGCTGTCATCTTAACCCCTCGAATGAATTCATTTTTTGGAATACTGACTTCTACACCCGAAACAACAGGTAGGGTTGGAAAATCATCATGAGGGTGAACTTTGATTGTTGTTCTGTTTTTTTCTGTCACAACACTCATTGTTGTATGTTCAGCAACAATCTTGATTTTTGAGTTTCGAGGAAGAGTATTCAAAAATTCCGCTAAAATTTTGCCGTCTATGGCAACAATTCCGTCCTTATCTGATTTAACAGGCATTTCAAGTTCGATTCCAAGACTAAGATTGGTTGCTCGTATTGTTAAGATACCGCTTGAAACAGTAATTAAGATATTACTGAGTGCTGCAAGTGTACTGTTTCTTGCTGTTATTCGATTTGCACTATCCACTAATGGAATTAGTTTATCAACTGTGGTTTCTAATATCATATAAATAAATACTATTACTAATACTAGCGCTGTGGATATGTGTATATCTCTGTTTACATCAATGTATATAAGGCTTATATAGGATTTACTGGCTGTGTGTAACTGTGAATTGTCTATCTGTTATACACACCCTGTATTTTTATTATATTCTTATTAACATTTAGTAGTGAGTTATTAACACTCGTTTTTGAACTTTTACACACCCTTTTCCACAAAAACTTAATAATCTACTTAAACATGGCACGAATCTGTTCGACCTCTTGGGCCAGAGACATGTCGTTCTTGATGTCGTTCTTTATTTTCAAGCAGGAATGGATAACTGTCGTATGATCCTTCCCTCCCAACTTTTGTCCGATAAGTGGATATGAAACATTAAAATCTTCACGTAATACAAACATTACAATCTGACGAACTTTAACGATTTCCTTTCTACGAGTCTTTTCATAGATGGAATTTTCTTCAATACTGAAGAAATCAGCGATTGTTTTGACAACTTCTTTAACGGAAGCACTCTTTTTCTGTTTGATACTATTTTTAAGGAGGTTTTTTGTCTCAAGAAGGGTTGGAAAACGTCCTTTCATTTGAGTTTGAAGGATAACTGAGTTAAGACAACCTTCAAGTTCACGAATATTCCCCTGAATAGAGCTTGCAATGTATTCTGCGATTTCATCTGGGAGGTTTATGCCGGAATCTCTGAGTTTTGCACGCAAAATAGCTAAACGAGATTCGTATTCTGGTTCGGTAATATCAACAATCATGCCTTGTGCAAAGCGAGTTCTGAGACGGTCTTCGATTCCAGGAATGAAATTTGGGTGTTTATCGGATGAAAATACGATTTGTTTTCCGTTTTCATAGAAACTGTTAAACAAATGGAAGAGTTCTTCTTGGGTTTTTTGAGCTTTTCCTACCATTTGAACGTCGTCAATGATAATTGCATCATATTTGCGGTATTTTTCCTTAAAAGCATTGCCTCCAGAACCGCTATTTGCTGTAACAGAGTTGATATATTCAACAGTAAACTTCTCTTGAGTCATATAATAGACCTTTTTTCCGGGAAATTTCTCTTTGATTGCGTTCCCTACTGACTGAATGAGGTGTGTTTTGCCAAGTCCACTTGATCCATAGATAAAAAGCGGATTGTACTGTTTTCCAGGGCGTGTAACAGCTGCTTGAGTGGCGGCGTATGCGAGTTCGTTGAATGGTCCGACGATAAAATTCTCAAATGTGTAACGAGGATTGAGATTATCATCTTTGTTTATATACAAATCCTTAAGTGGAAGTTCCATCCCCTTTGCAAAATCTGACTGGAGGAATGGTGCAGATGTTTCTTTTGCTGGGATCTTTGCGTTTGTTTTAACAACAATATATTCAACATTACGAGTGTGTTCCCATGCGGTGCGAAGGACACGCATAATAAGCTTGTGAAACTTGTTTGAGAGCCAATCTTTTACAAATTCATTTGGAACTCCGACAAAAATCGTTCCACTATCCTCTTTTACGAGAGAAGTATTTCTAAACCAAGTACTAAAGTTTGCTTTTGAGACTTCCGCCTCGATTTCTACTAAACAGTGGTCCCATAGTTCTTTGGTATCCATATTTTTGGATTATATACTTCTCAAATTTTTTTAATATCTTGAAACTCTGGATATCTATGTTGATAAGTTGTGGATAACGTTGATTATATGTTGTTCCCCGCTTTGCAAAAGATACTTTCGTTCAGGCACAGAAATTTTCTGCTGAAAATTTCTTCCGTTCGTCGTCGTCGCTCCTACTGAGGCCTTCTCGAAAGTATCTTTTGCAAAGCGGGAATATCTAATTCCGCTTGTATTTTTGTATTCTTGTGCTATATTATCCACATGTCACAAACATATCAGCCAAAGAAAAGAAAGCGAGCAAAGACTCACGGATTTCTCGTCCGCTCAAAAACAACTTCAGGCAAAAAGATATTGGCTCGTCGTCGTGCACGAGGTCGAGCTAAACTCTCTACTGTCTAATCCCATATTTTCTCTATGCTTCCCAAGAGACAAAGACTTACGAAGCAAATGATTGAATCCTTATTCAAGAGTGCGCGAAGGGTAAAAACTTCGCGTTTTCTCGTATCATATGCTCCCCTCGCTTTGCTCAAAAACCCTTGTATTTCAATGGTTGTTTCCAAAAAACAAGCCAAAACCGCCGTTCTTCGCAATCGCCTCCGTCGAAAGGGTTACGCTTCAGTTGCTCCCCTTGTCAAAAATATCAAGCCACATATGGCTATTTTGGTCAGTTTTAACAATGGAAATCCTGATTTTGTGAACGCCGATGCGACTGTTGAACTTGATGAAGCCTTTAAAAAGGCCAATTTATATAGCTAAAATGAAGAAATTTCTTATATATCTGATTACTTTGTATCAGAAGTACCTATCCCCCGATCAGGGGCTTTTGCCAAAATACTTAGGTTTATCAAGAAAAACCTGTATTTTTTACCCCACCTGTTCCGAATATACCAAACAAGCCCTTGAAAAATATGGGTTTTTTAAGGGTATTTGGTTTGGATTCAAAAGAATCCTCAAATGTAACCCATTTTCAGAGCCAAGAGTTGATAAACTCTTGTAGATATTCCATTTGAGAGTTTATTGACTTTTTGAGTCTCGAGAGTATAATATGCTTGTTACTAATTAAGGTTTTGGTGAGGTCGGCCACTTGGCCGAATTTTTGTTTTTTAGGGCTCAAATTATAAAAATTTAATAAAAATAAAATATATGTTGGATTTAAAAGCACTTAAAATCGCACTCGATCAGCTCGAAACAGAACGTCATATCCCCCGTGAAAAGATTATCGATGCCATCGAACAAGCACTTGCTGCTGCGTACAAAAAAGATTACGGAAAACGCGGACAAATCGTCCGTGCGCATTTTAATATGGAAACCGGTGAAACGGAGTTCTTTCAGGTAAAAATTGTGGTTGATGAATCAACTGTATACTTCGTTAGTGAAGACGAAGACAATCCTGAACTTGAAGAAGGTGATGAGCGTGTTCGCTACAACCCAGAACACCACATCTTGCTCGAAGATGCTCAAAAAATGAAAGGCAATGCTGTTGTTGGAGAAGAAATCAGTTTTCCTCTCGAAGCAAAAGAAGATTATGGACGTATTGCAGCACAAACTGCAAAGCAAGTTATCATTCAACGTATTCGTGAAGCAGAACATGGAGCAATCATGTCTGAGTTCGGTGGACATGAAGGAGATATTATTTCCGGAATCGTTCAAAAATTGGAACGCGGAAATGTTTTCTTGGATATCGGCCGCATTACTGCCATTTTGCCTCGTGAAGAACAGATTCCAAACGAATTTTATCGCCGTGGTGAAAGAATTCGTGCTTACCTCTATGCTGTTGAAGAAACTCCACGTGGAGTTTCGCTCAAGGTTTCTCGTACTCATCCCAAATTGGTTCAAGCACTCTTTGCTCAAGAAGCTCCTGAAATCGCAAGTGGAACAGTTGAAATCAAATCAATTGCTCGTGAAGCAGGTAGTCGTACAAAGATTGCAGTATATTCTGCAGATGAACATGTTGATCCGGTTGGATCATGTGTTGGTCAACGTGGAATCCGTGTAACAACTGTTATGTCTGAACTCGGAAATGAAAAAATCGATATTATTGAATGGTCTGCAGACCCTGCGAAGTTTATTGGTTCAGCTCTCTCTCCTGCAAAAGCACTCAGTGTAAATATCAATGAAACTGATCATACAGCAACAATCGAGGTTGCAGATGATCAACTTTCTCTCGCAATCGGAAAGGGCGGACAAAATGTACGTCTTGCTGCAAAACTTACTGGTTGGAGAATCGATATCAAGGGAATTGCAAGTGAAGCTGTTACATCAAGTGACGGTGAAACAGTTGAAGAATCAACTGAAGAAGCAGTATAATAAAACTATATGGCAAACATAAATCACGAACCATCAAAGTACATGCTCAATCTCTTGCACGTACTCCCTCCATTTGTTGATGAAACAAAAGGAATTATCAATGCAATTGTTGAAGTGTCGTCTGGATCGATAAATAAATACGAACTTATTACTGAGACAGGACAACTTAAGCTCGATCGTGTTGGATACTCTTCAATGGCGTACCCATTTACATACGGAGCAATTCCTGGAACATGGGATTATGACGGAGACCCTCTCGATGTTGAGATTGTAAACGTAAGTGAAGCACTTGTTCCAGGTTCACTTGTAGAACTTCGTGTTATTGGTGTTATGAAGTTTATTGATGGTGGAGAAGTTGATGACAAAATCATTGCAGTTCTTGCAGAAGACAAGCGTTCTGAGCACATCACAAAAGTAGAAGATCTCGGAGAATATTTTATAACTCAAACCAAATACTATTGGGAAAACTACAAAGCTCTCAAGAAGCCAGGTACTGGAAGTGTAGAGAATTTTTATGGTCCTACTGATGCACTCAAAGTCATCAAGGAATGTGAAGACAAATATCAAAAAGAATACGCCCCAAAAGTAAAGTAGTTAAAAAACAAAAAGCACCACACAAGTATTTCGCCGCCGAGGACTGTTTGAGGTCGGATTTTGGAATCGTACTCGATTTCAAAAGACACCGAGTTTCGCAGGCAAGAAATAATTGTGAGGTGTTTTTTGTTTCTGTTATGCACCTTTTGCATTAAAAATCTAAAGTGTTATATAATGAACGTGTATATGAAAAGAGAACACGGCAATGCATTACTTGGAATAGTTATTATCATAATTGTCTTTTTGGTAGGCGGGGTTTTCTTTTGGAATAACTATCAAATTCAAGTCAAAAAAGATGAAGAGCTCAAGAAGCAAGCTGAAATTATACAAAATCAAGTAATTGTACAGCCAGAAATAACCGAATCGACAAGTACTGCAACGAGCACTGGAATAACTTCGACAACTACTCAAGAAAAAACATCAACCACGACAAAAACAACACCAAACATGCAATAAGTGTAGAACATACCTCATTATTACTAATAAAAACCTACTCTGGTAAAAACACCAGAGTTTGTGCTAATATGCAAGCGCTATGAAAAAAACAATAAAAAAATTACCAAAAAGTGAGATTTCTATTGAGGTTTCGATACCTCATGAAATGTTTGAATTACATCGAGAAAAAGCGCTGAAAGCGCTTGCAGAACACATGGAAATTCCAGGTTTTCGCAAAGGAAAGGCGCCACATACAATGGTTGAGAAGAATCTCAAACCAATGGTTTTGCTCGAAGAAATGGCAGAACGTGCAATCAGTGAGCATCTTTCAAAAATTTTTGTTGAAGAAAAGATTGATGCAATTGGTCGTCCACGTATTGGTATTACCAAGCTCGCTGCTGGCAATCCCCTCGAATTTACTGCAACTGTTGCAGTCTTTCCAGAAGCAACACTTCCTGACTACAAAAAGTTTGCATCAAAAGTAAACAAAGAAAAGAAAGAAGTTATCGTTCCTGATGAAGAATTAGAAAAAGGAATCATTGAACTCAAAAAAGCTCGTGCGCACGCAAAATTACATGAAAACGACAAAGAAGGCGAAGAAGTTTCTCATGATCATACAGAAAACCCAGATGAAGTTTTTGATGCAAATTTGACTGACGAAGAAGTAAAACAATTTGGACCATTTGTCACAGCAGAAGAATTCAAACAGAAATTTCGTGAAAATATAAAATTTGAACAAGAGGCTCGCGAACGTGAAAAGCGTCGAGTTGCAATGCTTGAGGAAATTATCAATGCAACCGAAATGGATCTCCCCGATGTATTGGTTGAATCAGAAATGGAAAACTTGCTTGGACGACTCAAGATGGATATCACTAATGCTGGACTCAAGTTTGAAGATTATTTGAATCATATCAAAAAGACCGAAGACGATGTGCGCAAAGAATTTTTGCCTGATGCGGAAAAGCGCGCAAAGATGGAATTCGTTATGCACAAAATCGGTGAAGCAGAAAAGCTTGCTCCAAAAGACGAAGAAGTTGAACGAGAAACAAAACGCTTGATGGAAATGTATCAAGGTGTAGATGAAAACCGCGCTCGTGCATACGTTACTCACCTTCTCTCGAATGAAGAAATCTTCCGATTCTTGGAAAGTCTTGAATAAGATATACTACTTATTATTCACTAATTTATATTTACTATTATGTTAATCCCAACAGTTATCGAAAAATCTCAATTTGGCGAACGAGCATATGATATATACTCTCGCCTCTTGCGTGAGCGTATTATTTTCTTGGGTGGTGCTATCGATGATAATCTTGCGAATATCATTATTGCGCAACTTCTTTTTCTTGAACACGAAGACCCAACAAAAGAAATTAAACTCTATATAAATTCTCCAGGTGGATCTGTTACAGCTGCGATGGCAATTTATGACACAATGAATCATGTGAAGCCCGATGTTTCTACTGTATGTGTCGGTATCGCCGCATCAGCTGCAGCGGTTTTGCTCTCATCCGGTGCAAAAGGTAAGCGATTTTGTCTTCCAAATTCTGAGGTTATGATTCACCAGGTTATGGGTGGAGTTGAAGGACAAGCTTCAGATATTGCAATCACAGCGAAACACATCTTGCGAACAAAAGAGAACTTGAACAAGATTCTCTCAAAAAATACTGGCAAGCCAATCGCTCAAGTCGAAAAGGATTCAGATCGCGATTACTACATGACAGCCGATGAAGCAAAGAAGTATGGCATCGTGGATGAAATTGTCATCAAATCAAAGGGAAATAAGTAAATTTGAAGTTTTTTAATGAAAAGGCCCAAAATTTTGTCTATAGACAAAATTTTGGGCCTTTTCTCGACAATACTGGGATATTCTGGTATTCTGTGGATATCGAACTTTTAATAAATTTAGTTTCCGGTTCCGCTTCGATAATCGCTTGTCTGACCCTATCACCTACTATGAATTCAATAACTAACGTTCTCACACACCCTAGAATTCTCGTCCGTCTGATTCGAATCACTCGAGCTTTTATATAAGCGCCCGGTAAGGTCGCCATGAGTACAATAATCATATTGATAATAAGCGCAGCCGCGCTCATTATCGGAATTGTCTGCGGATACTACCTGCGCAAAATCACTGCGCTTGGACAGCGTCGCTCGATTGAAATTGATATCAAGCAAATGCATGTCGCAGCAAAAGAAGAAGCGCAAAAAATCACTGACGAGGCAAAGAAAAAAGTAGAACAGCTCGAACGTGAAGTGCGCGAAACAGTGCGTAATAAGACAGAAGATTTCAAGAAGACAGAAGATCGTTTGATAAAGAAAGAATCATTACTTGATTCTCGTCAAAGTGAAATAGACAAAGAAACAGAGGTTCAAAAAACAAAAATTGAAGAAATAAAGAAAATCAAGGAGCGTGCTGATATGCTTCTTGCCGAACGCCAGAGTGTCTTGGAAAAGACAGCTGGTCTTTCTCGTGAAGATGCAAAAAATGAACTTATTCGTGCAATCGAACGTGAAAGTGAAGAAGACTTGATGATTCGCATGCAAAAGATGGAACAGAGTTCTCAAGAAAAATTCGATCATCGTGCAAAAGAAATCCTTGCAACCGCAATCCAACGTCTCGCCTCTTCAACTGCAGCAGAGATAATGACAACAAACGTTACTATTCCATCCGATGATATCAAAGGTAAAATCATCGGAAAGGAAGGACGTAATATTCGTGCCTTCGAACGTGCAGCAGGAGTTGAACTTATTGTTGATGAAACTCCGGGCACAATCGTTATCTCTGCATTTGATCCTGTCCGCCGCCAAATCGCTCGCGTTGCGCTTGAGAATTTGATTCTCGACGGACGTATTCAGCCTGCAAAGATTGAAGAAATCGTTGAGAAAGCAAAAGAAGATATCAATAAAATTATCAAAGAAAAAGGTGAACAAGCTGTGTATGAATGTGGAATCTTCAATTTTGACCCACGTATTATCGCAATTCTTGGTCGTCTCTATTTCCGTACGAGTTATGGGCAAAATGTCTTGCAACACTCTGTCGAGATGACACACATTGCAGGAATGCTTGCCGAAGAATTGGGTGCTGATGTCGCAATCGCAAAACAAGGTGCACTCGTACACGATATTGGAAAAGCACTCGATCATGAGGTACAAGGTACACATATTGATATCGGTATTCGTATTCTTCAAAAATTCGGTGCAGATCCACGCGTCATTCAAGCGATGAAATCTCACCATGATGACTGCCCGCACGAAACAATCGAAGCTGTCATTGTACAAACTGCCGACAATATTTCTGGAGGACGCCCAGGCGCACGCCGAGATAGTGTAGAAAATTATCTCAAGCGTCTCCGTGAACTTGAAGCATTAGTCAACGCCTTCCCTGCTATCGAAAAGTCATACGCACTTACCGCAGGACGCGAAATCAGAATATTTGTAACCCCAGAAAAAGTCAGTGATGTTGAAGCAAAAGAATTGGCTCGTGAAATCGCAAAGAAAATTGAATCCGAACTCAAGTATCCGGGTGAAATCAAAGTAACAATGATTCGCGAAACTCGAATTATTGAATACGCAAGATAAAACAGACACAATATAAAAAACCGTCCAATTGGATGGTTTTTTATATTAATTATTATGGTCTGTCCGGAATATCGTATGCTCCTCCTTCGAGAATACCTCTTTCCATTAATCATTTTGCGTGTAATAAAAAATCCCATTAAAAAATGAGATTTTGTTTTTTTTGATATTTGGTTCGGTTAATCAAGGATAACCAGGCCTGTCGATACAGAGTCCACTATTTGCAGATATCCGGTGTTTTGGATTGTATCGCCAACTTTATAATTGCCAACTATCCAATAGTGTACTGTCCATCCATGCATCAGATTTTTTTTCTTTACATAATCTGCACAAACCGTGTCCCCTTTGTTGCATGAGGTTTCTATGGTCAACACGTTGTGGCTACCAATAAACCGTGCACGATGAGGAGTGGCACTTTTTTCGTTGCTGCAAGAAAAAAGGCTAAAAATAACTGCTAATGTAAAAATAAAACGTATCATATATCTATTATTTATTTGTGAAAGAATTGTTGTGTGCATGAGGTAGAAATTTTACCTCTTTGTATAAGTGGAACATTTTACTATTAGGCTGTTCCGTTTTCCTTCTCTGTGTTTATCGTCACAGAGTAAGACGTTTCCAAAAAAGTATCTGATTAATTTTCAAATAATTTTTTGAGACTTGTACCCAAAGGCAACACCAGGCGATACTGTTTCATAATTGACTCTACATAGTCAAAAGAAATGTACTCACTCGTCAAATCAGTATACTTTTCAATCTGGTGATTGAGGCATACAAAGTTGTCGATTTTGATATACAGTTTGCCGTACCTGTATTTCACATAGAAGTATTTGCCACATTTTGTGTAGCCTTCTATTTGTACTGGTGACGCATACGATGTTAACTCTATTGAGTCTATTATCATACGTAGTTTCCAGGGTTTTAACTGGAATATCTGCAACAACTAGATGTGGGTATATCGGGTTGTAATCTAAAATTTGCAACGAACATTTCATTTTGAGAACACAAACCGAAGTTTATGTTCTCAAAAATCTGGGCGACTCTTACGTCCACCCGTTTTTATATTTGCTAATTTACCTGTCGTTTCGACGGTTTTCAGTTTCAAGAGACATAGCAGCCACTTAGCCAGCGGATATTGCTCTACTATTATTCAAGCGCACCTGTTTGGACTTTTCCGTAGGCAAAACTTTACATGTTGAGGTTTAGTTTTTCCTTAAAAAGTTTCCGGACATCAGCCTCGGTTGCTTTTTCGGGAACAACTATTCCACCCCAGAGAGTTTTGGCATCGCTAGGATACCTATCGAAAAGATAGCTGTACTTAACATCAACACCACTGTTGCGTGCAGCACTACTAAAATTTTCGATTCTCCGTCTACATGTATCGCAGTGTCCTTGCTCCGCAATCTCAAAGTATGCGCGACCGTCGCTCATTACTTTTATTTCGCGGGGTTTTGACCACCCGAGGTATGCCCAAAAAGAATACATCTCTTCCATAGCTAGTAGAATTTTTTTTGTGAATCATTTTACGATTAGGCTGATTCGTTTTCCTTTAGCAAACATTGCAAGCCTTCAAAATCTTGTCTCTGTATGCTGAAAATTTTTTTCCTTTTTCCGCGGCTTCTTCACCTTCTGGAATAAATAAATAAACTGGCAACATTTCCAGAGCCTCTTTCTCAAGCTCGGCAAGTTGTTCTTCTGGGAGCACTTGTCCTTGCCTTGCTTCAGTGAAAATTTCTTTCACCTTGTTGTCACCTTCGGGCATTCCATGAAGAACTTCTAAAGCAAATTCTAATTTTGCCTCTTTCTCCGTAACTAATCCTCTAAAATTCATATCTAACTATTTTATTTTTTACAAAGAACAATTCATTTTGAGAACACAAATTTCTTTATGTTCTCAAAAATATGGGCAAGCAAATATGGCTTGCCCGAAATATGGGATGAGTTTGTTTTTACGAGACGCTCATCGATTCCTCGTTTCACTTTTTCCCTCGCAAGCAAGGTACTTTCTGTTGCCAACCGGCTGTTTATATTTTCGTCCGTGCTATGGGATGTTGATACAACAGTGTGATACCGGTCCGAATGTTCACCATTCCTGGTTCTCAAATATTAAAGCTCTATTGCTTCTACGCTCTGCACCTGGTTTACACCCGATGAAAGTTTTAAATCAATATACTTCAACACTTGGTCGCTCCATCCGTAGATGAAGTGAACACCTTTCTCCGAACTGGGGGCAGACGCTGCGCGGTTTGGGTCGATGGTTATCAAGAATGCTATCGCATTAGGATTTACTTCCTTCTTGTAGCGGCGCCACAAGGAAAGAAAGCTTCCTGATGCATAGTGTCCTTGTCCATACGCCCAATCCTCGTTGTCAGTTATTCCGATAAAAATATCCGTCTTGATATTGCGATCAAGAAGATGTTGTATCGGAGAACCGAGCGCTGTTCCTCCCCCCACCTATATTCGAAATTTTCTTGGCCGTGACGAGGATATCATCACGTCTTGAAAAGTCCTGATTTAGGATGGGTCTGTTCTCAAAAGGCAGCACCAAACTATTCTGAGTGCGTTTCAGAAGTGCTCCGGCAAAAATACCAGCGACATCAATGTAACGTGCAGTTCCCTTGTCGGAAATCTGATTGTCCATTGAACCGCTGACATCTGGGCCTAAAGTCACATGCTTGTCCTTTCCGAAGTCGGGCAGAGACAAGAATGATAACTCGAGTGCTTCGCGTATGGCATCTTTGATACGTGGGTTAGACGCACCATTGTTTCCATACGCTTTCCACGCATCAAAATAGCGGAACGGTAGAACACGGCTCATCTTCACCGTCTTTGGATCAGTCAGCTTAGCTACTGCGATCTTCACATACTCTTCTTCATCGAATACTCCGTTCGTTTGAAACGAATTGAGCGAGCGAAGCAGATTCATATATGGAGCGTTGCGTAGCAGTTCTGCCCAGAGCTTTTTGGTCATCTTCGAGACTGCAGGAGTTACGACTTCAAATGGCAGTTTTCCTTGGCGAACCAATTCAACTTGCTCATCTTCTGTCGTAGCTTTCTTCAATTTTTGAAGCGCCTTAATGCTCGGGTTTAACTCAGTGTCACCACTGAGCGAACCTTTTGCCAACCATTCAAAGCGTTCATTGACTTCAAGGGTCGCAGGTTTCGGGTGGGTCAAGCGCAGAATGTCGCGAAGAGTAAACCCCTCGGAATTCATTGAGCCGTACTTGATGGCGTGATATTCAGAGATACCACCAATCCATTCACGTACAACATCGCGCACTATTCCTCCAATTCCTGCTCGTCCGGGGATTTCAGTCCCCTTAATGAAATCAACAAACGTGCGGAGATCGTCCGGAGTCAAAATGGTTTTGAAAAACGCATTCCGAAATACTTTTGGGTCCAGTCCTCTCTTTCCAGAGAGTAAAGCCAAAGCTAAAACGGGTACGGTCTTCATCAAACCATAATTTCTCGCCCGCACAATTGCTTGTGCGAGGTATCGGGGATCTTTTTCACGAGCCTCCATGAGAACTCCTATGGTTTCTTGAGCGAGTTGCTCTTTCTTCACATAGAATGTATCACTGAGGGTGTTCGTGGAGAGAACCTGCAGAACCTGCTCTTTGAATGAGCGACGATACGCCGGAGCGCCTTCGTGGTTCTTGATTTCTTGGCCTTGGGCCCATGCTGTCGTCGCAGACGATACTAATGCAGTCTTTGTCATAACGTTGAGTTTTAATTTTTTTGGTTGCACAAAAAGGCCTGTACATTCCTGTATGTGTAACCAAAAAAACTTTACAAAACGTTATGAACTTTATTTATAAAAGAACAAAATTTCTATCTACAGAATCTCGAAAAACTTTTTCAAGATTCTGATAAATAGAGGGAATCACTTTGTGGACTCCCTCAGTTTTTTTAAAGAAAAACGTTTTGTTTGAAGCAGACAGTGTTCGCGCACCCTATCTATTTCAAACAATGCAGCAATTGGTTTCGCGTTACCTATTGCCCAAGCTCATTATTTGTTTTGACCAGTTCTGCTGGTTGTTTTCGAAACACATCCCGTGTTCCAAAATACAAATACTGCGTTTTCCAAAACTTGGTTCTTTTTGCTTTTGCAGGAAGAACGACTCCTTTGGTCTCTATGCTTACTCGCACGTTTTTATACGTATGCGAGAAGATTAGGGACACTGTTCTTATCAGACGATTTGAAGTAACCTCATTCGGCAGTCCTGTTTTTTCTTGCCAAAGAAAAAATCATAACGGACGAAGAATTGAACAAGGAGATTTCATGTTCCTGTGTCGAGCTTGGCAGCTCGTTTCATTTTGTGCTTTTGCAAGCAGACAAATACACGGGACACTATCAGTCAACGAACACGCGCGCTCGCGGACTGAATAATGAGGGCGAATTTTACGTATCGGCTTCGCCCGTTTTCCGTTGGGAAAAATATCTACTTATATGGCCAACAACTACTTATTCCTCATCGCAGTTGTTTTCATGGTCCGCTCAAAAGCTAACTGCTTTATGAACTTGTCCGTGGTTTTTTCGCCACGAAGGTTCAGTCCAGCTTGTTTTAGCAATTTTTGCGTCTCGGCCCACAACTCCGCCTTGGTCATCTTGTTGTTTGTTGTCATATTCATATATAAAGAGCTTTTGGAACGTGAATCTTGCCTGTTTCTTTTTGGGCAAGGGGTGATTATCAGGAACATTTATGACGTTGCTCCCGATAATCACCCCTCGCCCTAGAGAAAGCGAGGTTGATTGGATTACAGACTATAAGTGGTGGCTGGCAAACTCCGCGATGTATATATCTGTGAGTGCGAAGCCGCTTATTTGTCCGTATTACTTTTTCAATGTTCCGAGGAGAGTCTAGCAAATTAAAATGATTTTGTCAAGTCTTTTTATCAAAAACACACTATATTAATAAAAAAGCCTTATAAAATAAGGTTTAAATATGTTAAAAAAAACAAACAGTCAGTATCTTCTAACAAAAATCGCTTGACATATGTATTTCAATTTGCTATGATATGCGCAAGTTAATTTTATATAATCATTCAAAAATTTTTTATATATGCTCCTTACAATTTCAAAAAACAAATCACGTGGCTCACCGACTGTCACAGTGTAGTTAGTCTGTTCAGAAACATTTTTTCTTCACCTTTAAATTTATTCTTATGGGGCACTAAACTTTTTGCTTGGGGCGGGGCGCGGATTACTGCGCTCTGCCGAACACCAAGTCTTAAAGGAGCATAATTCTCATAGGTTTAAAATTAAAGAAAAATGGATCACTAACAATGAAAAGAAATCGGAAAAATGGGAACGCCCACAATGGTGGCATCCCGACAAATGAATGGTTTCTAGAAGATTGAGACGTAAAAAATGAAAAACATCTAGTTTCTCTTCTCAGCAAACCGATGCTTGTAAGTTCGGAGGAAATCCTTAGGACGAATCGATTTGTCCACCTCCAAAAAACAAATGAACCGTATGGTTCACCAATCAAAGCGCAAGGCTTCGTACTTAACTGTACGAAGCCTTTTTTGATTGTCTTTATTTTTCCAAGCCCTTAAATGCTAACTTAAATAGGGTTCTGAGTGTATCAGCAATGTCTTTGTTTCGTATAAAGATTGTTCCAAGCTTGTCTCCAAGATTATGAATTCGTATTCTGTCGGCGTAAACACTAATATCTGACTTAATTGGGAAATCTTTGCTATTTACTCGATATGAGTTCCCTGTCTTGTCAGAAACATAGTCTCCTTTTGAATACGTATATATAGCGTGTGCGGTAACGTTTTTTTTGAGCCGGAGTTCTTTTGCGGATGTACGCTCCTTATCGCTGAACAGTATTTCTACTTCGTCTCGTGGGTAAATTAGGTATACCTCACCACCGGCATCATTACTTTCGTAATAGTTGATTGATGCTTTTCGAATAGCATCACGACCCTCATAATACTCAATGATTGGTCGTTGACCCCCCTCTCGCATAATTCCTTTGAGTTGTGGAATCATATCACTCGCAATATGTACATGTTCCTCGATTTTTATTTTTTGTTCTTGTAGATATGACTCAATACGATCTGGAGCATATGCTCTATATGTTGATTTGTCATTTTCTTTCACTTCTTCGACAAACTCTTTGTCTATCAGTTGTGCAAGGATTGGGTACACAGTTGTGCGGTTAATACCAGTTGTTTTGGCAATATTGGCGATTGAATCAAAATCAACCTTTAAAAGATGAAGATATATTGTTGCTTCTTTTTCCGAAAGCCCTATTTCTTGCAAGAATTTTTCTAACATACATCTATCATATATCAATATCTGAAAAAACCAAATTAATTAGTGGTTTTAGTGGTCTTTTTTTATAAATTAATAATTATTATTTGTCAAAAATGTTGATATATAAGGCTCAATTTACATGTTTTTGACAAAAAGCTTGTAATATATGGCAAAATTTTACAGAAAGCATATACTGTGTTCAGCTTTACTGCGTTTGCTTTAAAGCTCTAGAGCATTATTAGCAAAAGTCGACTTAATCAATTTGTTTCGTTTGTGGGAAGGTCGCGACCAACTTACAATCGAAAAACAATTGCCAATTCTATGAATAAAGCAGCATTGGTTGACTGGGTTCACGGGAAAGTCGGTGGAACGAAAGTTCAAGCCGAAGAAATTGTCGATGGTCTCATTGGTGCGATCACTAGTACTTTGCAAAAAGGCGGTGAAGTATCAATCGCAGGTCTCGGTATTTTCTCAGTAAAAATGCGTGCAGCACGCATGGCTCGCAATCCAAAAACTGGAGAGCAAGTCAAAGTCGCAGCAACACGTGTTCCAAAATTCCGTGCAGCCAAGGCGCTCAAAGATGCAGTCAAATAGACTCATTTAGCGTCTCTCTTATAGAAAAGGACTCAGTTGCCTATCGACTGGGTCTTTTTCTTATTTATATGGCTTGGGTCTCGACTATTTCGTTAAAATCTGTATAATCTTAAACATGAATAAAAAGAAAAAGGTTGCATTAAAAAAGCATGCAAAGAAAGCTGGCAAACAGGTTTCTCTTCGCAATCGCTAGTTTGATTTAAACTTCGGGTCGTAGTATAAATATACTGTTCTTCGTGCACGGCCTGGGTTTAAGAAAGCGGGACTAGTTTATCGGTAAAATAACAGTTTTCCAAACTGTGGTGAGGAGTTCGACTCTCCTGTCCCGCACAATCGTGTACTATCAGTGTATTTTTGCTTGATTTCCCCTTGTTTTTCAAGGGTTTCAGGTGGTTCTAACCTTTCTATAATTGAATTCGCTTCAAAAGCAACCTGTTTTATAAGTAAAATCGGTTTTTCCGTTTGAATATCGAGTATTTTGTCTTTTATGGAGTGGTTATAACCTAAAAACGTAAAAATCTTCTTTTTCTTCTGCCAATCCTTGTTTGCAATTGCCGATTCGAATTCAATTCGAGCCTGTTCTGCAAACGAGAGGCTATCTTCAACTTTTTTGATCCAAGTATCGATTCGCTCGTCAGTTCTATCAAGTTGGTTTTTCAAAGTAAGCTTCTCCTGTTCAATTTCCGATTTCTTTTTACTATATTCGTCAGGAGTAATCTCACTTGCCATACGCATTTCAAGTAATCGGTCGAGTTTTATCACTACATCGTCATACAACTTCTGTTTTGAGTGCAAAATACTATTACGGTCATTTTTTTCTCGCTCGTGGAGTTCAAGTAGGGTTTTAATAGCCCATTCGTGAAAAAGCTTTGGTATTTCAAGTTCTTTTAAATATTTCAGTATCTCAATATCAAGATTTTTTTCTTCGAGATTCTTTTGACTGCATTTAGTACCTCTCACATTTTTGTGGGTGCAGTGATAGAAAATATAATGGTGAACATTGCCATTTTTCTGATGTTTCCATTTTTCTTCCGCTGTTATGGTACAACCACATTCACCACAACGCATTAAACCAGTGTAAGCGAATGAGTGAGTCTTTGGTTTTGCTTTTCCTTTGCGACCAAGAAGAAACTGAACTCGGTCAAATTCTTCTTTTGTAATCATAGGTGTATGTTTCCCGTGATACCATTCGCCACTTCCAATCGGAAATTCAAAATCACCATAGTAAAAAGAATTTGTGAGTATGCGGTAGATACCACTTTTAGAAAGAGTTTTATTTTTATACGTTTTTCTTTTTGGTGGAAGGGTAAGACCAATATCTTCGGCAACCTTAATTAATTGCCAAGGATTATTTTGCCCAGAAAGCATTAAGTCAAAAAGTTTGCGTACAAGAGGGAAGCGTTCTTCGTCAACTAAAATTTCTTCCGTACCTTTTTCTCTGTAGTGACTATTTTTGTATCCAATCGGAGCGTTGCTTGGTCGGACACCAGAAGCGAGCCAGGCGCGCAAACCTCTTTTTACATGCTTTGATAAATCTCTTGAAAATTGAGTAGCCGTACCGAATTCAACTGAAGCTAAAAGTACATTATCGTCGGGATAAAAACTTTTATCGAGAGATTGTATATTTTGAACGGTACCACTTTGAAGTAGATATTTAATTGTACCTTCGTCGATTGCATTGCGACACAATCTATCCATCTTCCAACAAAGAATACCGTTTGCTTTGCCGGACTCGATTTGTTGAATCATTTTTGGGAACTCTGTTCTTTTGTACGGAATTTTTGCTGATCTTGTTTCGGAAAAAGTTCCAACAATATTTAAACCATGTTTTTCTGCAAACGTTTTCATTTCTGCAAGCTGAGAATCAATAGACACAACGTTTTCTTCCTTATCGGATTTTTCAACCGATCTGCGTGCATATAGGAAATAATTGAGTTTACTGTTTTGTATTTGCATATTATTACTATCCAATTAAATTGCATTATTAAACAACTGCGGTTCTGCACCAGGTAGACGAAAGTAAAATGCATTACTAGCACCTACTCTTTTTATAATTATTTTTTCTGATTCGAGACTTCTTAAAACAGTAGTAACAGACAATTTACTATAATCAGTGTCTGAAAAAAATTCATAAATTTCTTTTTGAGATTTTTCTCCATTGCTTATAATTGCCAAAATATCTCCCTTTAATTCTTCCCGGTTTGGCTTTGTTGATTTTTCTTCACCGGCATACAAAAACGAAATTGATTCTTTGCTTTTTTCAATTTTGATTCTGAATGGTTTTAATTCTTCGTCTGTACGAAGTTTGCCTTGGCTGACAGAGATAAATTCACCCTCTCTTTTTATCTGTATTGTTGCGTCTACACCGGCAAGAATATCAGAGGATCCGCGAATGTTGCTCGTGTTTTGATAGTTGGTCTTTTCTCCCTCCTTTTTATGGTGATGAATAACAAGTACTGTTACACCATGGTTGGTAATTTCACGTAGTTTTCCCATAACCAGAGATATTGAACGTGAGTCATTTTCTTCACCTGAGTGAATACGCACAAGAGAGTCAAATATTACGAGTTTAATTTTTCTCACTTCGACTATATCGAGTAATATTTTAAAGTCTTTTTCATTCGTAATTTGGAAATTATCTGGGTTTACATAATAGTCAATTTCCCGGCCTTTCATTCCAAGCATTTTAAAACGCTTTTGAATATGTCGTTTTTGATTCTCTTTATCGAGAATTAAGACACGACCTTTCTCCGTACTAAATTTATCTAAAAATGGTGTTCCATTTGAAACAGATTTTGCTATATCAAGAGTAAGCCATGTTTTGAAATTTGCAGGAGAAGCAGTGAGAGCAACAATTGAACATTTTGGAATTAGTCTATCAACTGTCCAAACTTCTGGACCGTAATCAACTGCAAGAATATCCTCAACTGTAACGATTTCAACAACCCTCTTTTTTATATTTTCCGCTGAATTATTCAGCAATTTTTTATCTATCATATATTTTGTACTTTAGTTTTTAGATACTCATCGCCCTAAGGCGACGAATATCTAAAAACTGATTTCAGGACCATCGTTTGGAAATGATGGCTTCTTATAATTAGCGACCGCATGCAAAATCATTTGAACCTCATTAAGTCTCAATGGTTTTAATTTCAATATGCTTACTAACATATCGTCTACATCAAATGCACGAATAAATTCAAACTCTTCTTTTGGGGTCATTCCTTTTTGTGACATAAACTATTTCTTACTTTTAAATTGATAAGTCTTCCGGTTCGATTCCGTAGACAGTGCGATATAATTCCAAAAGTTGTATTACTTTTCGCAAAGTATCTTCGTCAGAAAGTTCGGCGCCGAACTCCTTTTGATATATCTCTTTGAATTGCTGTAACGATTCTTTTGAAATCATTACTTGGTTGTATAAAAACCACTTATTACTGTAAAAATGTATCTCTGTGGATAAGTCAAAAAAGACCCTCATGTAAAGGTCTTTTTTGACTACAAAAATTATTTTTTGTTTAAATTTCCACTACTTTCCACTACAATCCATCCATACTTCGTTTCCCTCAAAGCTCAGCTTTAATAAAAGGTTATGCTTAGAAGCTTCGCGTTGAAGTTCTTTATTTCTATTTTCTAGAACTTCACGCATCCTGTCATTCGTTAATCCAACTTCATTACGACTTCCTTTCTTTGATGTTTTATAAAATACATTTTCGATTGCTCTCCTACTACCAAATGGATGAAGAATTTCAAGTAATATAGACGGAGCGTTTTTTGAGGGGTAAAACTTGATTTTTTTATCACCTATATTTAGTACAAGTTTACCATCTGCTGAAATACTAATAGTTGAATTCCTTATTTTTATATCTAGCGGAACTTTATTTTTATTTTCACGTTCTTCAATTATTCGATTAAGATTTTCTTCTCGAATATCAATAGCTTTTTCTTTTTCCATTTTTCTAACTCCAAAAAAATCTCTATCATCCTCCATTTTTTCTATCATGACTTCCATTGATTTTTTTTGACCATGTCTAATCATTTCAAAAAGAGATGGTGGATTTGGACCAATTGCTCTTTTTATATCCTCAATTGTTATATCTTTTTGGGGTAGATTGTCACTAATCTTTTTTGTTTTTGAGATTTTTTTATTCATATAAAATGATTATTCTTTTTTAGAATTTTGCTCATCTATGAAAGCAACGAAAATATTCGCAAGTTGTTCTACTGCGGTTTTAACGGTTTTTTGATCCTTTTCAGGCAATATAGGTTCTTCTTTTTTCTCCATTCATACATTTAATGCTTTTTATATAAAAAAGCAAATTCTATCAAGCTATGGATTTTATCTTATAAAAAGACTACAATTCAAATACAACTGAATATGTTCAAAGTAACCTAAACCTCTAGCGATAGGGGCATGGTGAAAGTTAGTCAAGACGTGAATGAAGAACCCATCAAAATTGGGGTTGCACGTCTTGCCGTACCCGAAAGGATACGGAGGGTCTAATAGCCCTCACCTTATTTTGGTGGGCTTTTTGCGTTCAATTTATCATTTATTACTACATTTATATGAAAAAAATAACTTCATTTATAGCAGTCCTAATGTTTTTTACAAGTGCATTTTCATTTGGTGTAATAGCTCATGCGGATACTGTTGTTCAACCAACCGTAGGAAATAGAGGTATTGCAGGAACTCTCACTAACGGTGATTATATAAGTGTTATTCAATATAATAATTGTACTCAGGTTAGTGATCAAGTGAAACAAAATTTTATAACTACACACCCGGAATTAAGTTCAAACCCAAACCCTAGTTATAATTTGTCTAGTTGGCCTAATCCGTTTTATGAATGTCCTCCAACGCTTATGATTCCTGTACCAAAAATTGCTGGTAAAAGTATCGACGGTTTTCCTATTGAAAATGGAGGGGGTCCAGATTGTAGGCTAGCAACAGAACAAGATTTTTCAGGAAATCAAGGATATTACGTTTGTGATCCAAAAAGTGGTACACCTCCACCACCCGCAGGATGTTTTGGTTATACATACAACAGAATTGACAATACATTGTGTCCAAAAGCAACCTCAACAATAACTGAAATTATTCCACCAGTTAATACTAGTATTATTAAGATATCAACAAAATCTTCTACTCAAAAAATCGAGAAACCAAATATTATTAATACCAATTCTTCAAATAACTCGACCCCGCAAGTCTCATCAACCTCTATAACTGAAAAAATAGGTTTTTGGCAAAGGATAAAAAACTTTTTTAGATCATTATTTTAAATAACTAATATATAAATTTATGATCTTATATATTTTATTAGCAATTGTTGCGTACTGGGGTTGGAGAATAATATTCAAATGTTTTCCTCAAACAGTAGGTGGTTTTCTTCTAAAATTTTTACTTGCGGTGGTTGTAGTTATTTATTTTTGGAAAGATATGTTATCCCAAGGTCCAGGACTTACACTGCCTATTATTTTTACTGTCATTGTGTTTACTGCCTTATTTGAAAACATTATATTTGCATACCTAATTATCTGGTGGGCAAATTCAAAAAAATAATTTATGACTTTTGAAGAAGCAGATAAAATAATTCAAGTGTATGGAAAATTCATTGAATATACTCATAGTCGGTTAAGTCTGCTTTTCTTTTGCCATCCACCGAAATCAATGTTGCCTTACTCTAAAGAATATCTGCTCGAGGCGTTAGAAATATTAAGTAAACATTACAAAAATATCAACGATAAAAAACGAGTAAAACTTTTTTATGAAGTCGCTTATATTCTAGACGATTACTGGGAAGATAATGAGGCTATCAAAAAAGCAGTTGAAAATTGGAGTAATGAAAAACTGAAAAATACCATGATTGAATCTATAAAAAAATTTCATTACGATTGGGCAAAATTACAAGCTACATCAGAACTCTTTTAATCAGCTATTATCAGGTTCTATGCCGGTGGGTGAATAGTGATCTGAAGTATTTTGAAAACATCTCCGTTTGTATTTTCAACCTGCTTCCTCATTCCTAGAATATCAGCTCCAAGTGCAAGTTCTCTGACACGCATAAGTGGTTTATTTTTTATGTCATTTATAAGCGATGTCGTAATGAGTTCTTCTGTAAGTCCAAGTTCTCGTATTGCTTGTTGTACACCTGCCGTCCCGATTACTTTACTTGGCACATTTTGAGCGTCTTTCCCATATCCAGCATTTTTGAGTATTTGTGCAGACGAAGTTGCTTTGTCTGAAACCCTAGTTTGTATCAAGAGTTTTGCTAGTTTTCGTTGTCTTGGAGTGGGTTTTATTGTTCTTACATTCCTTACTTTTGTGGCTACTGCATTCATTTGCGTATTATCTGACATTTTTACCTTAATGTGTAGATTTACTGTTATTAGGTAAAACTCGGCTTAGAATGCAGAATTATGCCTTTAAACGTAAGACAAATTGGTTATATGATATATATGTTAATAACTTTGAATGGTGTGGATAAGAAGTAGAGAAAGTAAAATACCTATATTAACAAGGGTAATTCACTTGACATTTGTTTCTTGTTGAATATACTGATTAAGTAGTGGGGCTTACTTAATCACCCCATTTAATAAGATAAAATGGAAAAAGAAGCCTTAGAATATATACAAAATCAGTTAAACAGAAGTGAAGACCGACTTCGCCCATACGTTTTTTCTCGACCAAGTTTCACGTACCCAGAAAGACATGTGGTTATAAAAATAAAAAAGTATGTGAGTGATTTTCTCTTGGGTGGTAGAGATTTTCGTTGGGTTGTTGTTCCAGGACTTCGAGGTGTCGGAAAAACAACTGCAATGGCGCAGGTTTTTCTTAATGCAAAAAGGACTCAAATTCACAGTAGCTTTCTTTATATGTCGGTTGATGATCTTACTACAAGAGGTCTTACTTTAAATAATGCACTTGATGCATATGAATACGTTTTGGGTAAACCTTTTGAAAAATTGGACTTCCCTGTACTACTTTTTATTGACGAAGTTCAACAAGATAAAAATTGGGCGGCTGTTTTGAAATCGTTACACGACAGAGCAAGAAATATTTTTCTTTTTTGTACAGGGTCGTCAGCTGTTTCTTTGCAATCAAATCCTGATGTTGCTCGAAGGGCACAATTTGAAAAGTTATATCCTTTGAGTTTTGGAGAATACCAAATGATTAAAAACAATCTTTTCCCGCAACCAAAATTAAAGGAAAGAATAAAAGAAGCACTATATGGTGCAGTTAATGCAGAAGACGCTTTTAATCGATTAAAAGTTTTGGAACAAAATGTTGCAACACAATGGTCTCGTTTTGACAGATCAGAAGTAAACGAATATCTTTTGAATGGAACACTACCCTTTACACTTAAAGCAATCACTCCGAATGCTTACGACAATATAAATATTTTGTTGGATCGCATAATTGATAAAGATATAAAAGATTTGGGACAGTTTGATTCAGCTACATTGAGTGCGGCAAAAAGACTTTTATTTATTATGGCTGATAGCGATATTGTCAGTGTAAATAAAATCAGTGGAATAATTCAGCTTAGCTACAATACGGTTATGTCAGTTCTAGACGCTCTTGAAAGAGCTGAACTTGTAATAAAAGTTCCCGCACAAGGTTCAAATGCAAGTCAGGCTCGAAAACCTGCAAAGTATTTATTTATGAGTCCAGCACTTCGAGCGGCTCTATTAAGTGTAAGTGGTATTGAAGCAACTTTTTTGAGTCGTAGAGGTAAATTCTTGGAAGATATTGTTGGACTTCATTTTTATCGTGAATTTGTCTCTAATGGAGTTGGATCAATTACGCATGACCCAATACAAGGTAGTGCTGATTTTATCTTGCAAATAAAAGATTCAAAACAAATCGCCTTTGAGGTTGGTCTTGGTCGTAAAAGTTTTGAGCAAGTAAAAAAGACTATGAGTAATTTCAAAATAGATTTCGGTGTTGTTATATGCTCAACTGACCTTATTTTATCCAAAGAAGACAACGTACTTAAACTACCGCTAGATTATTTTTTATTAATGTAACGGTTGTATCATTTTTTAAATCTAATATCAAATCTTTCATTTTCTTCTTTCTCAATTTCATAATATTTTTGCCAATCTGTTTTTTCGTCTAAACCAAGTTCTTCCATTTTCATTTTTGTTCTTAATTCAACAACCCTTTCTTTTCTTTTGTTTGTTGAACTTTTACCAAACAAAGAACCCAAAACACCACCAAATCCTGTAGGAGAAGACATAAATTGTATTTCAGGATTATCTAACATCTCTAATTCTTTTTTCTCTTTTTCGGTTAGCCGACTTGAACAAAGATAAAAAACGAGCGATAGACAAGGACCAAACCCTATATCAAAGAAGTTTATTTGCAGAGCTGAACAAAGAAGATGAACCGCAAGAAATAATACGCTTTGAGATACGCTTGAGCCAAAAACAGAAAATGAACAAGGTCCTTGAGGACTTGGGCTATCAGAAAAACCCAACTTTCAAGCAAGTGTTCAATACTGAAATGAGTAAAAAGGTTGTAAATGATTACTGGAAAAAACTTATTAAAGAACGCAATCTTGGACTATTCTCAATAGCCGTAAGTATAAAAGATATACTACGAACTTTATTTTTGGCAGATAAAAAATTAAAGCCAAAACAAGCTATATACCTACTCGGCTTGTTTATGCTCGCAAAAGACGAAAACGGAATGCGACAACTGCGAACAATTATTGCAAAAAGGTCCCACGATAGAACTTGGTATAGAATTGCGAAGGATATGCAGGAAGCTAGTGAGCTAATAACCAAGAATAAGCTCCGAGATTGGGTTACGCAGATAGATAAGAACCTTGACGAATACAAGCCGTATAAGCATAAAAAGATGTCCACTGATTAAAAATTGCTATGTAAAGCGTTGTAAAGTATAATTATTAGATATCTCAAATGTGCCGTTTGATTTGAAAGTAACTTACTTTCCAGAAGGTTATATGTTAGCTAAAAGAAAATCACTTGGCTTACCTTCAGAAATGCAATTATTAAAGGGTTTTGCAAAATCTCAAGGGATTGTCTACGATAAAAAGCAAAAAGAAAAAACAATCTTTTCTGAGTTGATTACTCGTATTTCTGAAAGAAAAGATGAAACATCTCGTAACTTTATTACTGAATTTCAAAAAAGTCGTTGGCAAATAGTTCAAGATACTATTAAAGATAGTAAGCACTTAATGCAATGGCTTTACGAGGAACAAGGTGAAAGAAGATTTGATGCCGCCAACCGACTATTCCTTGTACTAATAGATAAAAATAATATGGAAGATAGTTGGAAAATGAAAAGAAATGTTGATTTATTAACAGATGAAGTACAGGCATATTTAGATAAATTCAACGCAAAAGATGTATCCAAATTAGAAATTGAATTTGATTGGATGGACGGGAAAAAATATAAAACAGTTTGTGATGTTATCTTTGTAATTAAATAAAACTATGAAAGCAATAAATGTCTCCAGAGTATCAACAGAAGAACAAAAAGAAGCTGGAAACTCGTTGCCTGCTCAAATTGAGCGTATAAGAAAATACTGCGAACGAAAAGGTTTTGATGTCGCTGAAAAAGATATTTTTAGCTTTGACGAAAGTGCATATAAAGAAAAACGAGATGACTTTGATAATAAGGTTATTGTCTCAATAAAAGAAACTAAAAAGAGTTTCAAAATAGACGAACTACCTCTTGAGGACCAGCAAAGATTGGTCGGTGCTTTTGCGTGGCTCATAACGAACTCTGCACCCACACCTGATTATTATTAAGTATTTTTTAAAAATCCTTAATTTAAGGCTTAAAAGTTACATTTTCGATAAAATCCCCTCCATAGCAAAGGTTCTAATGTCAGCTACGAATCTGCACCAATAAAGAAAAAGCACACAAATTGTGTGCTTTTTCTTTTGCGTGTCGGGGTGCAGGGAATCGAACCCTGCCCTCTTGTTCCCAAAACAAGTATACTACCGATATACTACACCCCGAATATTAAAAACCTTAAACAATATAGCAGCATTATTGAATAAATACAATTTTTAGAGGATTAGATTCTCTAGATATCTAACTTTGGCTTCTTTGTGTATTGGATCAAGATATACCGTGATTAAATCAAATTGCCAGTCATTAGTGACTCTTCTCTCGAGTAAATAGGTTTGTATTGTTCTACGAAGCCGTGTGAGCTTCCAGGGGTGCATACCATCTTCTGGCTTATATGAATCAATACTATTTGGAATGCTTGAATGATATGTTTTTGATTTAACTTCAACAAAATGCACGATACTTCCCTTTTTGGCCACAATATCAATCTCGCCCCACTTCTTTGTGTAATTACGCTCTATGATTGAAAAACCCTTTTTCAAGAGATAATTGCAAGCAACCTGCTCACCTAGCTCCCCTGTCTTTTGAGTTTTTGAAGTAAAAACTTTTGGCATAAGTAACAGTTTTGGACAAACTGTGTGAATATCTTGTTCACAATCCTGTCCGTATAAAACCCTTATTTATCAACGTTTTTTGTTTTGGTGACCCTTAAAAATTGTCTCTTATCCCCATATTCCACATAGTTATCCACAGTCTGTCTATTTGATTGTGTAATAGTCCTTTGAAATTCACTTAATTTCCTTTAGAGCCTAAAAACCTTTTATTTGTGCGGGATAGGAGAATCGAACTCCTGTCTCATCCTTGGCAAGGACGTGTTCTACCACTAAACCAATCCCGCAAAACTAGAAAGATTATAATTGTTTAATAGTTAAATTGCAACTTGTTTTTTCGCTTCCCTATTTTAAAATATGTAAATAAGTGTATAATCAGGATGTTATTAATAATTGAATGCGCCTATGGTGAAATGGATATCACAACGGTCTTCGAAACCGTTATTCTGGGTTCGAATCCTGGTAGGCGCACAAACTGTTTCGTATGGAACAATCACACAAAATTAAACATGATCAAATCCCCTCCTACGTTACACGTGTAACTGAGGCTCTTGAAGGTGCTGGTTTTGAGGCATATATTGTTGGTGGATGTGTCCGTGATTTAATCTTGGGTCGAGTGCCAAAAGACTGGGATATTACAACAAATGCTACTCCAGAACAAATTATTCCCCTTTTTGAAAAAACTGTATATGAGAACAAGTTTGGAACAGTTGCCGTTGTCTTTGAGAATTATACAGAAAATGAACCAAAATCTAATAAAATAGTTTCACGTGAAACAAATAGTGATTTAGTTACACATGAAACGGATGAATTAGAGACTTATATTGTTGAAGTTACCCCATATAGAACTGAGACCAAATACTCAGATTTTCGCCACCCAGATAATGTTAAGTTTAGCCAGAAGATAGAAGATGACCTTATGCGCCGTGATTTTACTATAAACGCTATGGCGTATAGTATTTCACATGAAACGCTCATTGATCTTTATAACGGACAATCTGATTTAAAGGACATGTCCATAAGAACAGTAGGGCAGGCCGATGACCGTTTTGGGGAAGATGCGCTTCGAATGTTGCGAGCTGTTCGTTTTGCTGTTCAGTTGGGCTTTAGTATTTCACATGAAACGGCCGTTTCTATACAAAATAAGGCTGATTTAATAAAAAATGTTTCATGTGAAAGAATTCGCGATGAATTTGAAAAGATTATACTTTCTCCTGAACCTGCTGTTGGAATCGGAATGTTACAGAAGTTTGGTTTACTTAAGTACTTTGTCCCCGAACTTGAGGAGGGAATTGGTTGTGAGCAAAAAGGGGAACATATATATGATGTATATGAACACTTGCTTCATGCACTTCAGCACGCAGCGGACAAAGACTGGTCTTTGGAAATACGCCTTGCCGCACTCTTTCATGATATTGGTAAACCTAGAACTCGCCGTTGGGATGGTACAAAAGCAGGAGGAAAGGGGAAATATACGTTCTTTGGTCATGAGGTCGTGGGTGCTCGAATGGCTCAAAAGATCATGGAACGTCTCAAATTTCCAAAGAAAACAACGGATTTGGTGGTTTCTCTTGTTCGACAGCATATGTTTTTCTCAGATACTGAGGCTATTACGCTATCAGCTGTACGTCGGGTTGTTATAAAAGTGGGAAAAGATAATATTTGGACGCTTATGAATATTCGTGAATGTGACCGTGTTGGTATGAAAAAGAAAGAAATGCCTTATAGATTAAGGAAATATCACGCAATGATTGAGGAAGTTCTGCGTGATCCGATATCTGTTGGCCAACTTGTGGTGGATGGCAAGATTCTTATGGATGAGTTACACATGAAACCTGGACCTCGTATGGGCTGGATGTTGCACGCTCTTTTGGAAGAAGTTCTGGATGATCCAAAGAAAAATACTCGTGAATATCTTGATGAACGAGTAAAAGAGCTTGAAAAGCTTGAAGATAAGGATTTAAAAGCACTGGGTGATAAAGGCAAAGAAGCTAAAGAAGAACTTGAAGATGAAGAAGTTGCCAAGTTACACATGAAACACGGAGTGAAGAAATAATATCTACACCTTGAACGAACTAAAATAAAAAACACCCGATGGGTGTTTTTTATTTTAGTTCAAGACTTATCGGGCAATGGTCTGAGCCGTACCAGTCGGACAATATTTTTGTTGATTTTACTTTTGGCATGAGCTTGGCTGATGCTATGAAATAGTCGATGCGCCAGCCAACATTGCGGTCGCGTGCGTGAGTGAATTGATCCCAGTATGTATAGGCGCCTTCTCTTGTTGGATAAAAATGTCGAAAGGTGTCCGTAAACCCTGATGCGAGAAATTCATCCATCCATGCGCGTTCTTCGGGAAGAAAGCCGACGTGTTTACTGTTTTCTTTTGGGCGAGCCAAATCGATTTCTTCGTGGGCGACATTTACATCTCCGCAAACAAGTAACGGATATTTTTTTGCAATTTTATTTGCGAATTCAAGAAACGCATCATAAAGATCAAGTTTGTATTTTAATTTTTCTGGAGCGCCTCCGCCATTTGGGAAATAACAATTGATTAATACAAAATCTTTGAAATAAAGGACAAGGGTTCGTCCTTGATCGTCAAAGCGTTGAATACCTAGTCCATACTCTACCTTTTGTGGTTTTTCTTTTGTGTATACGGCAACACCGCTGTAACCTTTTTTGGTTTTTGATGATGCAAAATATGATTCATACCCAGGAATATTTTTTGCTTCATCAGGGAGCTGGTTAGGTTCTGCTTTTGTTTCTTGGAGGCAGAGAATATCCGGTTTTTCTGTCTCAAACAGAGGAAAAAATAAATTATCACGCAGTGTTGCACGTAAGCCGTTTGTGTTCCAGGAAATTATTTTCATGTTGTTTTATTTCTTTTGCAAAATTGCAATTAAATATGTTGTGTCCTTTTCACCAAAAGGGGAATCGTAACTTATTTTTTTGAAATCAAATAATTTTCCGAAAAGTTTTTTGATTTCCTCTTCTTCAAAAAAATGATAATGGACTCCTGCAACAGTATAATTGTTTTCTTTTTCATGTGAAGGATTCCATTTGAAATACTGAGGAGTTTTTTTTGAAAGCACTGCTAAAAAGAAAAATCCTCCTTGTTTAAGGACACGCGTAGTTTCTGTGATATATGTGTGAAAATCAGTAGGCAAGATGTGATGCATGAGACCGACATCAATAAGTGCGTCAAAGTTTTTGTCTGTGAACGGCATGTTGAGGACATTGCCAAAAACAAAACGGGCTGTGTGTTCTATATGCTTTTTTTTGATGTCTGCATTGCCGTTTTCTACCATCAATTGGTTATTTTCAAGTCCGATAACTCGAAAACCAAGTTTGTTCATTTCGTTAAGCAAATGTCCTCGTCCAGCTCCCACATCGAGAACGTCTCCTCCTTTGTGCACAAAGAGCATGAGTTCTTTTGCATGGCGGTTGAATGGAAGATCTGTCCAAAAATCTTGTCCTGTTTTGTAAGCTTCTGCAAAAAACATATCTTGATCTGCGTATGACATGTATTTAGTATAAAGCAGAACGAACAAAGTTAAAAGTTTTATTTTTTGCTGTGAAATTTTTTGTGAATGTCTCGAAGTTGTTTGTCTGTTACGTGCGTATAAATTTGAGTTGTTTGAATGTTTGCGTGGCCGAGCATTACTTGCACGCTTCGAATGTCTGCACCGTTCTCAAGAAGGTCTGTTGCAAAACTGTGACGTAATATGTGAGGAGTCACTTTTTTTGAAATACCGGCTTGAATTGCGTATTGTTTGACGATACGTTCGATTGAGCGGGGAGTGAGTCGACGTTCGTCACCTCTGCCGGCACCCATTTTTTGAGGATTGTGAGAATATTGAACAAACATTGGGTCGTCCATGTCTGTGCGTTTTTTTAAATATGCTGCGATTGCGTTTCTTGCCTCATCAGAAAGAAAAACCACACGAACCTTCTCACCTTTTCCGCGAATTGAAAATTCGTCTTTTGAGAGATCGAGATCTCTGTTGAGTGAACATAATTCTGCAAGACGAAGTCCTGTAGAGAAAAAAAGTTCGAGTATTGCTTTGTCGCGCAGTGCACGAAGCTCGTCTTGTTTGTCACCTTTTTCTTTTTTTAGATTATCTGTGGGTGCGGTAAGCAATCGTGATAACTCAGTGCTAGAAATCAAATCAAGTTGTCGGCCACCAACTTTTGCAAGTTCGATACGGTCAGGTGAAAGGGAGGTCACTCCTCGTTTCATCATATATTTCAAAAAACGACGAAGTGCAATAAGGTGGTAGTTTTGTGTATTTTTTTTGAGTGTTGTGCTTGATTGACCACGAACTTTTATTCCGGGTGAGCGGTTGAGATGTAATCGAAATTCGCGAACAATATCATCCGTTAAGTCTTTTGCTGAAGAGATTTTGGAAAATTCAATGAGTCGAGTGATATATCGGTCATAATTTGCAACGGTTTTTAGACTTGAACCACGTTCAATTTCCATATATTCGAGAAATTCACGCTTTAGTTTTTCAATTTCAGTTGCCATGCTGTTTATTATAGCAAATCTAATGTCGGAAAATGATATAACGGGGTGTATTGAGGTTTGTATCTGGGTGCTTGCAAAGCTATAAAATATATGATACTATATGCCTGTTATGATAAAAACAAAGAAAAAGGCGACTATCGTCAAAAAACACCAAATACATGACAAAGACACAGGCTCAACCAAAGTTCAGGTTGCCATTCTTTCAGCTCGTATCGACGAACTCGCAAAACACTTAAAAGAACACAAGAAAGACAATCACTCTCGTCGCGGACTCTTGAAGATGGTTGCTGACCGCCGTGCACACCTCAAGTATCTCGAACGCAAAAACAAAGCTGATTACACTACTCTCGTAAAAAGTTTGGAACTCAAATAATTAAAAGAAAATTCCGGCGCAAGTCGGAATTTTCTTTTGTGGTATACTAGTGCCAGTGCTCATTTTTAATATATAAGTCCATCTGATTGTCAGATAGGATACAGTTTTTATTTTTTATGATAATAAAACATCAAGATCAGCGTGTCGCTGTTTTTATCGATACGCAAAATATTTATCACAGTGCTCGCAATTTGTATAAGTCATACGTTAATTTTTCTAATATTCTCAAGGATGCGGTTGCCGATCGTCGTCTTGTGCGTGCTATTGCCTATGTCATCACAAGTGAAGCTGGGGATGAAAAGGCGTTTTTTGAAGCGCTTAACAAAATCGGAATCGAAACCAAGACCAAAGATCTTCAGGTTTTTGCTGGTGGTGCCAAAAAAGGCGATTGGGATGTCGGACTTGCTATTGATGCGATTACGATTGCTCCGCGTCTCGATGCCGTTGTTATTGTTTCTGGAGACGGAGATTATATTCCGCTTGTTGAGTACCTTCAGAAGCACTCTGGTATTCAAGTGGAAATTGTTTCTTTTGGTAAATCAACATCAATGAAACTCAAAGAAGCCGCAGACGAATTTACAGATTTGTCCGAAAACCCAGGACGATACCTCATGCGAGGTGGAAGAAAATAGGAATAAGAAAATAAAAAGGCGTGAAAATTGCTTCGCAATTTTCACGCCTTTTCTTTTTGCACAAAAAGTGTAGACTTTGATTGGTGCTCATTTATCATTAATTTCTAGTCTTTGGACACATAGAATTGCAATAATGATGCAATTTTACAGTCTGGAGGCTAGGCAACATATCTATGCATAGCAAAGAATATAATGTCGTAGTTGGTGGCAAAACCATCACTGCAGTGTTTTCTGACCTTGCCGAACAGGCGAATGGTTCAGTGATTTTGAAGTGTGAAGGAACAATAGTACTTGCAACCGCTTGTATGTCAAAAGACGGCAAAGACAATCGCGGTTTTTTCAACTTAACTGTTGAATATATGGAAAAGTTTTACGCTGCCGGACTTATTCTCGGTGGACAATACAACAAGCGTGAAGGACGTCCGTCTGATGAGGCGATTTTGTCTGCTCGAATTATTGATCGAACAATTCGTCCTCTTTTTGCGCACCATATCAAAAATGCAGTACAGGTTATTGTAACAGTGCTTTCTGTCGGACAAGCTGATCCTGGTGTGCTTGGTGTGAATGCAGCCTCGCTTGCACTCGCAACATCAGACATCCCATGGGCAGGTCCAGTTGGTGCTGTTCATATTGGGCGCAACAAACTTGGTGGAGATATTGCAATTGATCAATACATTCCAAATACCGGAGATTCAAACTATGAACTTGATTTAACTGTTTGTGGAAAGGATGGCAATGTTGTCATGATTGAAGCAATGGCATATGAATATGACGAAAACAAAATGTCTGGCGCGCTCGATATGGCTATTCCAGCAATTACAATTCTTGAAAAATGGCAAAAGGATATTGTTACTGAAATCGGAAAGAAAAAACTTGATATGCCTGCACCTGAAATGCCAGCAGAAGTAAAAAGTCTTTTTGATGAAACTATTGGTAAAAAACTCGATATTATTTTTGGCGGTGACGGAAAAAAAGCATTTCATCTTCTTGAGGATGAGTGGAATGCTATTGTTGCAGAAAAATTTGCAGACAATGAAATGCATGCAAGTATGGCAAAAGATTTACTGGAAAAGGAATTAGACGATCTTGTTCATATCAAAGCACTCAAAGAAAACAAGCGTGCGGACGGACGAGCGTTTGATCAAGTTCGTGGTTTGTATGCACAAGCTGGTAATTTTTCATCGGTTCTTCATGGAACAGGAATATTTTATCGAGGAGAAACACATGTGTTGTCAGTACTTACTCTCGGTGGACCACAAGATGCAACAACGATTGAAGGAATGGAAATTCGTGGAACAAAACGATTTACTCATCATTATTATTTCCCTCCATACTCTGCGGGAGAAACAGGTCGTGTTGGTGGTATCAATCGTCGCGAAATGGGTCATGGATTTCTTGCTGAAAAAGCGTTGTATCCAATCATTCCATCCAAAATGGATTTTCCATACACGATTCGTGTAGTTTCAGAATCAATGGCTTCAAATGGTTCAACTTCTCAAGCTTCTATTTGTGCAAGTTCGCTTGCTCTTATGGATGGAGGAGTTCCAATCAAATGTCCTGTTGCGGGAATTGCGATGGGGCTTATGATGAATGTACAAAATCCAACTGAATACAAAATTCTTACTGATATTCAGGGTCCAGAAGACCATTATGGAGATATGGATTTCAAAGTTGCCGGAACTCGTGATGGTATTACAGCGATTCAGCTTGATATAAAAGTTGGCGGTGTTCCTGTGCAAGCACTCAAAGAAGCTATGATTCAAGCAAAAGCTGCTCGGGTACAGATTCTTGATGTTATTGCAAAAGAAATTTCTGCTCCACGAAGTGATATTTCACCTCATGCTCCAAAAATTTTGGTAACAAAAATTCGTCCAGATCAAATCGGGGGAGTTATTGGTTCTGGAGGAAAGACAATTAATGCCATTCGTGAAAAGACAGGCTGTGAAATCACAATAGAAGATGATGGAACAGTATATATCACTGGCAAAAACGGTGCGGCTGATGCAGGACTCAAGATTATTCAGGAAATGACTCATGAATATGTTGTTGGTGAAATGCTTGAAGGCGAGGTTGTTAAAATAATTGAAGTTGGAGCAATTGTTAAAATCAGTTCAACAACAGATGGGCTTGTACATATTTCAGAGCTTGCTCCATGGAGAGTAAACAAGGTTACTGATTTGGTCAAAGAGGGAATGAAAGTACCAGTCAAAGTTGTAGCTGTTGATGCAGAGCGTGGACGTATCTCGCTTTCGATAAAGGCGGCAAAACCAGATTTCTTCCCAAAACCAGTTCAAGTGTAATTTGAATATTAAATACAACACACACTTTTCATTGCAGTCTTCGCTGTCAAAATGAAAAGTGTGTGTTTTGTATTTTTAATATTTTACAGCTGGTGTTATACTAATCGGTATATATGTCAGACGAACTCAATGAAATAAAAAAAGAACTTGATACTGTGATTTCTGAAGCATCAATTGAAAGAAAAAATGCCATTCAAGAATATGAGGATACTGTTCGTGATGCAAAAATCACAAAAATTAAAAATTCAATTTTAAGCAAATAATCTATGAGTAACCCAGGAGATATGGTTAATAAAGTAGGTGAAATGGCTGGGAAGACAGTTGAGACTGTAAAGCCACTTGTTGAGAATTTAAAAGATATTCCGCATCCAGAGGGTGGTGAAGCGATGAAGCTTGGTGAATTAAAAAACTATATTGAAATCAAAAGCATTGATTTTCCAAAACAAACCGCTGAGTCATACGCAAAAGTTAATATTGATGGATTGAGTCCGGATGAGGTTATAAAAGTAAAAAGTGATTCTGGTGTCGAAAACAAACTCGCTGCTGCTGATCAAAAAGTGAGTGCTGCTGTGGAAGCTGCCAAGAAAAAACTTGAAGAGCTTACTGCTGCACGCGATTTGAGTACTGATACGCGTGGATACGCGAGACGAGATGCAGAAGTTGAAGCGGCAAAAGCAGATTTGAAACTTGCGGAAGATGCTGCAAAAACTTCTGAGACTGCTCCGTCAGAAAATAAAGAAAAATCTAAAATCGAGGATTTTGCGGATGATATGGCGACATTCGGTCACAATAGTGCAATTCCTGAAGATTCAAAACCAGCTGAAGTTAAACAAGAGGCTTCGACGGAAGAACCTAAATTTGATATGGGGATTGAGAATGTTGAGAAAAAGCCAAAAGGTGAATCTCTCTTCAAAAAAATTACCGGTGCAATCAATAGTCGTTTTTCAAAAATAAATGATGGTGTTAATGCAATAGACGAAAAATATATTCAACCTTTGAATTCCAAACTTTTGAATGCACCATCTGCCATAACTGAATTCGTTAAGGATAATGTTGCTGTTGAAGAATTTAGAGCTTGGAAGATGGCGACAGGGGAATCTTTTGTTGATTTTGCAAAGCGAAAAGGTGAACAAGTAAAAAAATATATTGATAAAGAAATTGAAATGCAAAGAATGATGGCGCAGATTAGTCGAGAGGCTGATGCTGCTATGATAAAAGGGGTCAAAGATGGAATTACCTCTCTTTTTAAAGGTCTGAAGAATTTTTCAGCAGGTTGTTTGGATTATTACAAAAATGCCCAGCGAGAAGCAAAAATAAAATATGAGGTTGGAATGAACCAGCGAAAAATGGATGTATATATGAAAAAAATGTATGCCAGCGCTGAAAAGTCAAAAACTGAGATGGAGAAGGCAAAAAAGATGGAAGCAAAAATACGACAGTTGAACGCTATAAATATAAAACTTGTGGCCCCACAAGCTGCTCCTACTGAAACCAAACAAGAGGTAGTTGCCACTGTTGCAGAGACTACTCCAGTAGATGCTCCAGCAGCTCCAATTGAAAATACTGTTCCTGTTGCAGAACCCATTGCTGAAGTTCAACCAACAGAAGCTGCTGCAGAGAAGCCAGTTCCCACCGAATCTGTACCCGTAGCCGAGCCTGTTGCACAAAATGAAGCTGCTGCTCCACAACCAAAAGTTGAACAAAATCCAAATGTCGCAAATCTTGAAGGGGTTATGGACGAGTTGGACTATGTCCGAAAGATGGAAAATGAATTGATTGAGACAAAGGCCACAGCAGATCCTGCAATTTACAAGAGTGAGTATGAGCGTATTGATGAATTCAAACAAGAAATAATCAATAAGGGTCTTGCTCAGTTGCGTGCAAAACAAAATCAGATTTTTTTGAAAAAAGTTCGTGATGAAATTGGAATTGATGAATTCAAAAGAATTGAAGCTGATTTTTACAAAGCCTCAGATGAATTAAAGAAAAAGATTGAACGTATAGACAAAAATTAGTTGTTAACAAATTAACCTTCGATAAAATAGCAAAGTCGATGGTATACTATTCTTTGTAAATAACACGAGCAACATATTATGGATATTGAAGAACTAAAACAATTTATCGAATCTTCGGATTTTACTCCGGAAACAAAACAAAAAATTGCCGTCATGCTCGCCGGCAAGGCTGTTTTAGATTACGATACATACGCTGGAGTCAAAGAACTTTTGCAACAAGAGCTCGACAGTGACTTCAAAGAAGCGGGTATTGATTTGACGGATGATCCAGAAGCTCAAGAGGAAGAAAAAAAATACGAGACAGCTCTCGAACAAATTGATGCGTCAATGGAAGAAGATATGAATTTTATTGAAGAAAAAACAAAAAATCTAAGTGACATGAGTGATACTCTTGCACAAGTTACTGAAAAATAAACTTGGTGGTATCATATACTCATATGGAACCGCTTCAACAAAATCCAAACCCAGAACCTGTTGTTTCTCAAAATTCTGCCGGTCTTCCTGTGGAAAATCCAAATACCGTTCCACAAATGCGGACTTTTTCAACCGATCTTGCTGAGGAACTTCGCAAACATCAAGGTTCTGCAATGAAGATTGCGGTTATGGAAAACGAAAAACGTTTTCGCGAAGAGCAGCAAGCTCTTAATGATCCAAAAAAGAATTTTTCATTTCTCCTTAGTGGTGTTGTTATTGTACTTGTTGCGATTGGTATCACGCTCGGTATTTATTTTTATAACAAAAAAACTACAGTTGTTCCTGTTGTTCAGACAAACGTTGCTCCTGTCTCAATTATCCACTCTGAAGATTTGTCTACCATTAACGTTACAGGGAAATCAGCTTCTGATATCGGACAAGCTGTATCTGATGCGGTCAAAAATTCTACAACTCAGACTGGAATGATTGATAACGTATATATTACACAGGGTCCGCAAGGCTCGGAAACTCGATTGACGGCAAGCATGTTTTTGTCTGCAATTGGTGCTCATATTACAACTGATTTTTCTCATGCTCTTCTGCAGGAGTATATGGTTGGAATCTATTCGTATTCAGGAGCAAATCTTTTTATTGTTTTGCAAGGTACTCAGCACGATTCAATGCTTGCTGGAATGCTTCAGTGGGAACCATATTTTCTGACCGATCTTGCTCCGATGTTTGGTATAGATACGACAGGCGATAACGCATATTTGCTTAATAATCCTGTAACCGAAACATTGATAGAAAATCATGATACGAGAGCTGTACTCGACAAAAACAACAAACCAGTGTTGTTCTACTCATTTCTTGATGACAATACCGTGCTCATTACACACGACTCAAAAACTCTAATTGAGGCCGTGCGGCGTATCAGTAATTAACCAGTGCAGTCTTGGTTTTTATAAAAGCATTATTTCTGTTATCATCTACAATATGAAAGCACATTATGAAAACAAATTAATAGCAGAGAAAAATAATTTATTGGAGCAGTTGCGTGGTATCGCAAAATACGATGAGGATACAGGGGAATGGCAGGCTCAATCTTCTGACGTGAACGGACATGACGCAGATTCCAATGATAATGCTGATAGATTTGAAGATTTTGAAGAAAAAAGTTCTTTAATCATTCCTCTTGAAAAAAGATTACATGATGTTGAGAATGCACTTCTTCGTATTACAGCAGGTACATACGGACGATGTGTTGTATGTAATAATGAAATCGAACCAGAACGTCTTGATGCCAATCTGTCCGCAGAGACTTGTTTGAAACATATGGAATAAAAAGTTTTGTTTTTTTGTGTGATTTGAATATATTTTATGTCCTTTGCTCGAGTTTTTTCAGCGCAAATAGATTTGCTTGCCGGAAGAATTGTTTCGGTTGAAGTGGACATTTCTCGTGGATTGAACAATTTTACAATTGTTGGTTTGCCCGATAGGGCTGTGGGTGAAGCACGTGACCGAGTTGGTTCTGCTCTCAAGAACTCTGGGTTTGAATCTCCAAAAACAAAAAATCAAAAGACTGTTGTTTCTCTTTCACCTGCAGACCTCAAAAAAGAGGGTTCTCATTTTGATGTATCAATTGCTCTTGGGTATTTAATCGCCGAGGGGCTTGCAACGGACAATCTGGATAAAACACTTTTTGTTGGAGAACTTGGTCTTGATGGAACAGTACGTGCTGTCCGGGGTATTTTGCCGATTGTTATTTCAGCAAAAAATGAAGGCTTTGAAGAAATCTTTGTTCCTCAAAAAAATGCCGAAGAAGCATCGTTTGTTGACGGGGTTAAAATTTTTCCGGTTACAACACTGAATGAAGTTATCTCGCATATTCAAAAAACAAACGACAACAATATCAGTAAAAATAAAATACAAGAATTTATTCGTCCTAAAAATATTGAAACAAAGAATAATAAAGTTGAGAATGATTTTTCTGATATTGTTGGACAAGAAAGTGCAAAGCGAGGATTGATGATTGCCGCTGCAGGTGGACACAATATTATCATGTATGGACCTCCGGGTACCGGAAAGACAATGCTTGCAAAAGCACTTGCAGGTATACTACCTGAACTTTCTTCTGAAGAAGCAATGGAGGTTGCTTCGATTCATTCTATCGTTGGTAATACAACTCGAGAATTGATGTCGACTATTCCGCCATTTCGCTCTCCACATCATACGGCATCATATGTGTCTATTATTGGAGGAGGTACGTTTCCAAAACCCGGAGAAGTAACACTTTCCCATAGAGGTATTATGTTTGTTGACGAATTCCCTGAGTTTGATCGTCGTGTTATTGAATCACTTCGTGAACCACTCGAAGAACGCTCGGTTTCGATTTCGCGCTCAAAAGGTAGCGCAATTTTTCCAGCTGATTTTTTGTTTGTTGCTGCTATGAATCCATGTCCGTGCGGATATAAGGGTTCCAAAATCAGAGATTGTCGATGTACAAGTGGAGATTTGATACGATACAAAAGGAAATTGTCTGGTCCACTTTTGGATCGAATTGATATTGCAATATATGTTGGTGAGATTGATTATGAACGTTTGAATAAAAATAAGGGAGCTCCTCAATCAGAAGAAATCCGAAATAAAATAATACGAGCGCGCGAACGCTCATATGAGCGTTCGCGCGCTCGCGGAATCTCACCTCGAAAAAATGGTTCACTTCGTTCAAAAGATTTGTCAGAATGCGCAGCGCTTTCTCCTGAATCAGAAAAGATTTTGAATGATTGTGCAATGAAGTTGGGATTGTCGGCACGGGCATATCATCGTACTCAAAAACTGGCACGCACAATCGCCGATCTTGGCGAAAGTGAACATATTTTACCTGAGCATGTTTTGGAAGCCGTACGATATCGTCCGCAGTTTGAATAAATAAAAAAGAACCCTTATGGGTTCTTTGCAAATGCTTCTATTTTAAAATTTTGAATTACTCGCAAGTCGGAATTTCTTTTGAGTGTTTCTTTTGTCACACGCACGTGGCAGGGTAGTATCCAATTGTGAAATGGATTCCAGTCGGTTCCATTCCAGGCAAGTTTGCAGTCATGAGTTGGGTGTGACCCTCCTGTTTTTTTTGGTCCGCAAATACAGGTGCCTTCGAATGCATTTCTCGGCAGTGAATTTTGTGTGACAGTTACGAAACCCAAACGTTCTCCGATATGCAATGATATTTGATTTGTTGTTGTCGCCAAAATATTTTTTTCTACATGCTTGCGAAGCAAGGTTTCATACATCAAAAAATTTATATGTCGACCTCGGTGGTTTGAATCTACAAATGTTGATCCAAGTTCGTACCAGTTGGGTGCAATGTGTAATAGGGTTGCGTGGCCAATAATTTCTTGGTCTTCCATCGCAATAACTGAAAGGTGATTAATCATTTGCTGATGTAGTTCCGCGCCCTTTTGGGGTAATAAGTGCACTTCCCTGAGCATTTTTTGAGACAATGTTTCAAACATCTCTTGCCATTCAAAGTTCTCGTGTACAGACGTTAATATTTCCATAGATAATTAAATTGTGATTGAACGTTAATTTAATTTCAGTTTATATAATACATTGATATATATGAAGTTTTTGAATAAATTGTTAAATTTAACTAGATTATGTTATATTTAAAACATAATGATATCAATACAGTCTGTCGTTAAGGATATTGTGTATGCTGATGAGGAGGCACTCGTATCTCTTTCAAAAGGGTATATGAATCTATCAAGCTATGCTCAACAAATAAAAAAGACGGTTGAACAAAAATCAAAAAAAGGTGTGCACCTTCCAAGTATCATCATGGCGCTTTCTCGAATTCAAAAATCTATTGGTGTGGTGCACCCACTTGTACTTCCTGTTGGTATTGATTCCATCACGACAAAGCTTCCACTTGCAGAGATTGTATATGACAAAAGTCCGTTTATTATGAATGAACTAAAATCATTGTATGAGCATTTGTCATCAGACAATCAAGATTTTTTGAGTATGACAATCGGAACACGCGAAATTACAATTATTTGTTCCGAACATTTGTTAGCAAAAACATTAAAAAAATTTGAAGAGCAACCCAAAAAAATCGTTCAAGATTTGGCCGGTATTAGTCTTTCTTTTTCGGAATTATATTATTCTGAGCCAAACGTGACGTTTTCGATGATTCGAAAATTTGCAGTCGAAAAAATTCCATTGTCCGAAACAATTTCGACGTATACGGAAATTATTTTTGTGTTCAAACAAGAATACTTGTCTGCGGTCGTTGCTTTGTTTTCGAACGACTTACATACAAAAAAGTAACTTATTCTTTTGTGCAAAGTTCGATGATGGCTTTTGTCATTGTCTCCAAATCTGCCACAGCGATTGTCTCATCTTTTGTGTGAGTGTATTGCGCGCCGGAACTCAGATTAAACATATGTATATTATGTGCACGCAAAATATTTACATCAGAAACTCCGTAATCTTTTATATATGTAATTGTAGGCACTCCATTATTTTTTAGTGCTGATGCAATCTTTGTAAGCCAACTATCGTTTTGGTCAACTCCGTATCCTGCGTTGATATATGTGTGCACAAAAGAAGCATGCTCTGGATTTTTGTTTGTGATTTGTTTTATTTTTTCGATTGTCTCGTTGTATGATGTTTTGTCAAAACTGCGAATTTCTCCACGAATTGTAAATTCTTTTGTGACGGTGTTGCGACCTGTTCCTCCGGAGATTGTTGACCAATTGATATTTGTTTTTTCATCGATGGCACCTTGTGGCAATATTGCAAGAATTTCTGACATGAATTTCCATGCCGTTTGTTCATCTTTTGTTATGCTTTTTGTGTGATGGGTTGGTCCGGAACATGTGATATCAAGTGTTCCATAGAATGGACTTTGGGTAATGATTCCGCCGATTGGCATTGCTGAGTCAACAATAATTCCTTGGGTTGCGGATATTTTTTCATATTGTAATTCTATTGCTCCACGACTTGTTGTTTCTTCTTCAACAGTAAAAACAATTTCGATTGGTCTATGTGTTGTTTGTGTTTCACTCAAAAGTTCGATTGTTTCCATAAAACATGCAATTGCGGATTTGTCGTCAATACCAAGCACACAAGATTTTTTGTTTTTGACATATCCGTTTTCAACAATCATCTCGATTTCATTTGATGGATCAACAACATCCATATGTGCAGCCAAAAGAATCGGTGTGCCCGTGCCGGGGATTTTGACAATGACGTTTCCGGTTGCGTCTATCTCCGCATTGTATTTTGAAAAATGTTGTTGCAAAAAAAACGCGCATTCCGATTCGCTTGTTGATGGGCTGTGAATCGTTACAAGAGATTTGAGATACCCTATGAGACGTTGTGTGTTTGGTTGCATAAGAGTATTGTACTGTATTTTTTATATGTAGTGAATTTTATTCACCCGTGTAATTTGGATCAATTGTGAGTGGGTTGAGTGCACCGTGGACTTCAAAGTGTACGTGTGGGCCGGTCGCATTTCCTGTGCGTCCGACTTTTCCGATAATATCACCACGATGTACTTGTGATCCTGCCGTTGTAAGCACTTTTGACATGTGAGCGTAGATTGTCTGTACAATATTGCCGTCAATGTTGGACATGATGATGACGTATTCTCCGTATCCTGAATTCCATCCAATATCTCGTGCGAGTACAACTGTACCATCTGCAGATGCCATAATAGGTGTACCTGTTGGTGCTGCGAGGTCAACAGCACTTCCAAAAATTCCGTGCGCGCCTTGTGATTCGTAACTTGAGCCGATTGATACAGGGCGAAGAAGTGCATTGCCCAAATCAACTTTGACGTCAACGCGCATTGGATGAGCGGTGATTGGTCCTGCATCTGGATCTTTTGAATGTGTATTATTTGAACCAGATGAATTTTTGTTTTTTACTGGTTTTTGGTTTTGAGTCGTCGTTGATGTTGGTGGTGTATTGTTTGTATCTGAATCCGGAATAATGAGTGTATCTCCGGGTGTAAGGTCACTGTTTATTTCCAAATCGTTATAAATTGCGATATCAACTGGGTCTACTTTGTATTTTTTTGCAATCGAAGTTACAGTATCGCCATTTTTGACAGTATGGATACGACCAGAAACTGGAGGAATTGCAAGAATCATGCCTTGTTGAAGTGCCTGGCCGTCTTTGAGATCATTTGCGTTCAATATCGTTGCTTTAGAAATGCCAAACATCTGAGCGATATCTCCAATTGTGTCGCCTGCGTGTACGGTATACACCCCGATTTGTCCTCCATCAAGAGGAATATCTGCAATGTCTAAGTTGCTTCCAAGTGGGCCGACTTTTGGGGTAAGTGTTGTATTACTTATTGATATATCGGAAAGATTGAGGTCTGTGCTTGTACTGTCTGGTCCAACGTTAGGTTCAGCAAGAGGCATTTTTTGAGAGTTAAGTGGGACTGATGATGCGCTGTCTGTTGTTGTGTCAGCTTGTGCTGTTGCAAAAATGTTAAAAATGTTGGCTGATGCTGTTTTTGGACTAAAAAAGAGCGCAAAAACGAATAAAATAAAAAGAAACGGAGGTGTCCGTTTTTGGAAAAGTCTATATAATTTGGGCTCAAAATCATTATCCATGGTATTTTCGCACCTGTATACCAAAATGGTAGCCCGGATGACCTACTCAGTCAATGCAAAAAATGCGTATTAAAACTAAATTTTCATATGTCAAATCATTACTTTTTGCGACATTAGAGATAGAAGATATTTTTATAGTATGGTGTATAATAATCGTACACATATATGGAAAGATACTCTATTCCCCAAAAAGAGCCTGTCTCCAAAACACCAGAGAAAAATCCTGGGTTTCTTAATCAGGAGCAAATTAGTGAACTTAAAAAGATGCAGGAAAGAAAAGCTCATCTTGCCAAACAGGTTGCCGAGCACAAGAGTGAACTTCAAAGACGGGCAGATCTCGCAATTGCGGTTGAAAAGGCTCGTGCCGAGCTCGTTCGAAGAGAAAAACTAAAGAAAATCAAAGAAAAGAAAAACCAAAGTTTAAAAATACTCACCAGTATAAAAAATATAATATCTGGCCGAAAACTGAGAACAGCTGCGGCTATTTTTGGTTTGTCTGTGGGTGCTGTTGCTATGGGTAATGGCACTATAGACAAAATGAATAACAACAAAGTTACAAAACAAGAAGCATCAGTAGAAAACGACAATGAAACCAAAAAGCTCTACAATGAGGTAAAAGAAAAAATCGATACTAACTTTTACAGGGATTTGTCTGAATCTGCTCAGTTGAGATATATTTCGATGATTGTAAAAGATATAAAAGACAAGGCGGATTCCATAGATAGGCATAATGGTGTTGTTTCTGACAGTCTCGATAATGAATATGATCCTAAAAAAATTACCCTTAGTGAATTAAGACGAATGTCGTCTTCTGCTAATGAGAGTGGTGGAGGGGACTATTCTGTTCCATGTTCTGTAAGTAATGCTTGTGGATATGACCAGGTTATGCCGAGTGCTTGGTTTCCCTCGATTCATTTGAATCCAAACGATACGAATGATATTAGATATTTTATGGACCATCCAGAAAAGCAGGATGAAGCTTGGGACGTCATTTGCAGTGCGCTAGAGCCTCGTTGTGGAGATGATGATAGAAAATTCTTTGCCGGTTTGTTACAGACGGGTACTGGTCCGGATGATGTAGGAACCCCTAGAGGTGATATTCCAGTTGATGCTTTTGGTAATACTGTTAATGGATATGTTGCCAAGATAATGCCGGGACGCAACGAATTATTTGCTGCAACCAAGAATGGGGGTCGCTGGATTGTTGACAGTGAGCGCCAAAAGAAGTACTGGGTAGACTTGAATTATCATAAAACATTTGAAAAAGACATATATCCTGTAATTAAAAACTCTCGCAATGAGCAATGGGTTGGTCCAATAGGCAAAAAGAACATCAAGGAATCACAAAACTTGGCAAAAATATTTGCAAAAGAGCTTCGAACGGCTGATTTTACGGAAAAATTCAACGAAGAGAACGAAAAACTTATTCCGTTCAAGGTTGCACACCCAAATGATCCTAAAATTAAGAGTAAAAAAAGTTATGTTCGACAAAAAGGTCGTTCACATAAAAATAATAATGAAGAATCGGACGAGGACGAGTCCTAAAATCCAGCAATTACATTGCTGGATTTTTTGTGCGTGGTATTATATAAATATTATTATCTAGTTTGTTCTCAATTTTTTTTATATGACAAAAATGGAAGGTGGTTTCGCTAATCAAGAAGATGATCTCAGGAAAAAAAGTCCTGAGGAAATCAAAAAATTCATTGAAGCCGCAGAAAAAGAGATACAACAGATTGATTCAAAATACATTATTGATGTTAGTTTGATTCCTGCGGGAGATCCTGAAAAACAAAAAAAAATAAAAACTCTCAAGCAAAAATATGAGAGTGCGAAAAAGAAAACAAAAGAAAAGCTTAATAAATTTACAACATTTTTCTCAAAACTTGTTTCTGATGGAAGACATCCCAACGAGCAGGCGCTGGTGTATTTGAGAGAGCTTAAGGCGCTCAGAGAAGAAGTTGCAAACAAAATCGCAGGCGCAAAGACACAAAAAACAATAGATGCTCAAAACAAAAGAGTTTCTGATAAAGTTGCTGCGATTTTAAAGTTTGCCGATGAGAATGATGTTCGCGAAGAAGGAATTTTGAATTTGCGAAAAGAGGTTGGTGTAACTCCTTCTCCTGTCGAAACTAAAAAACCAAAAAAAGTTTCATCCGAAAAAGCTGAAGCAATAAATAATGTTGTTGCTTCTGTTGCCGCCTCAAAAGCAAAAGAAGCTTCTCTTACCGTAGATCAAATTGAAACAAAAAAACTTCAAGAAGAAGTTGTCAGTAATGCTGAGGTTGATCGTGAAAAGGAAATCAATGATGCGGCTGAAATATTGGCTCAAGTAAAGGCTGAAGAAGAAAAGAAAATACAAAAAGCTGAACAAGATTTGAAAGACAAAGAGAGTATGCTAAGTTCGACTACTGATACACGTCCCGTAGTGCGTGAACCTCGTGAACAAGCAGTTGCTGACGCAAGAAAACACCTCGAAAGTGTCAAAGGTGCTGCAGGGGAAGTTATTGCAAAAGCAACAAAAGTATTTGAAAAAGTAAAAAGAGATGCTAGTAAAAAATATGAGAAGGCGATGGGTATTACCCGAGAGATTGCCGTTGTAGAAAAGATTACAGACGGTAAAACAGAACTTTCAGGCAAAGAATCAGTTGAAGGTCTTCGTTCAACAATTGATCATTTGAAGCAAGAAAAAGAAAACCCAAATTATTCTGAAGAATTCAAACAAGGTCTTGAGAAGCGTATCAAAAAATTGGAAGACAAAGTTGCGGCACTTGAAGCAATAGAAGCAGAAAAAAACAAAAACAAAGAATCTGCAATCCAAGAAATAAAGAATCGTATCGAGGGTCCAAAAGAACCAGTTGTTCCTGTTGTTGAAACCCCAAAAACAGATGCTGAAAAAGCAAAAGAAAATATCGAGGCACGCATGAAGGCGTGGGCAGAATATCAAAATAAATCAAAAGACAATCTTGATAAAGTTGCGGAAGCTTTGTATGGTCCGGGTGCAGGATTTCATGATGACCAAGAAAAAGTCATTGTATCAACTCCAGAATCAAAAAAGGATTTTGCTACTTTCTTGGAGAGATGTAAAGAAAAAGGAACTGGCAATTTGGCAAAACAAGTCATGAGCACTGTTCCAGGATTCAATGAATTGCCTGATGGTCAAAAGATGCTTGTCTTGCAAGGAATGAACGATGAGCTTTTGAATCATGTGAATCAAAGAGCTATTGAAGAGTTTCAAAAAACAATTGCTGGTAAGAAAACAAAAGTTGGCAAAATGTGGATGGCTGTCAGAAAGAGTTACAACATGGCAAAATTTCGCAAAGCTGAACTTGCCATGCTTACTGAAAACGGAGCAAAGAATTCCATTAGTCGCATGAACTTCATAAAGGATAAAGTTCCAGCACTGGTAGAAGTATTTGGAAAAAGTGGAGTGGATGCATATCTTGGAAGAGATGGTAAAACAGTAATTACTGATTTTTCTAATCGAAAGAATTTTGAAAATGCGTCTCCGTACATGCAAAAAACCGCAGCTACATATAACGAAATGGCAAATATTCTTGCGCATACTCCTCATGAGAACAAAGCTCAGTATGCAAAAGCAGAAAAAGCGTTTGCTGAAGCAAAAGAGCAGTTCCTTGCTGAGCTTCATGTACACAAGGCTGCAATGAGTGACAAAAATCCTGAATTTGATGCCAATATGGATGTTGAACGAGCGGAAGATTTGATGCGTTCGATGTCGCTTCTTGCGGCTGATCAGAATACAACACGTGTATTGTCTAAGATTGCGACTGATTCCGCATTGTGGGCGGGTTTCAAAGATATTATTGCTCAACGTGGTGCGACTTTTGGTATTTCTGCGGGTGTCAGTGCTGGAAGAAAAGTAGCCTTTATCTCACTTGGTTTGGTTACATTGGCTGGAGCTCCGGTGTCACTTGCCGCAACTGGTGGAGTGTTGCTTGCGACCGCTCCGATTGCTGCTCTTCTTGGATATTATCGAGGAAAGAAACGTGCAGAAGGAACAATTGAAGACAAAAACAAACTTATTCGACGAGGTGTTCATGAAAAGAATCCTCTTTTGAGAAACCAGCAATTACTTGAAGCTGCTGAAAATAATTTGGCTACCGCGAAGTCATCAGGTGCTCCTCGTAAGGAACAAAGAAAATTGAAAAAAGAAGTCAAAGCCCTCAAGGATGCGGTTGCCCGTGCTCAGGCAACAACTGTTGGTATGGGAAATGTCGGACGACATGTCGATCGTCTTACAAAATTGCGAGCAGAATTTGAAGCAAGTACATCTGCGATTGAACAGCAACAAATTTTGAGTCGTATGAAGACTGTTCACGATTTTATTGAAGCAAAATTGGAACGTCGTGAAATTAATTTTGGAAAAAATAAGCCTGGCGAACCTGTTGAGAAAAAAGTGTTTGTTTTGCAAAGTCGTCTCATGAGTGAAATGCGCAAGGCTCAGGCGACTATTCAATCAAAATTACATGAAGAAGAGATGATGAATATCTTCGACAAGAATGCGAGCGGAGCTGAGCTCGGTGCAGATACTCGTATGAGACGACTTCTCAAAGTGCAAGGTGAGGGTAATTCATCACAAAAAGAAAAAGCACTTAAGGCGTATACACAATCTCAGGCTCTTAAGAGTGCACGAAATGCTGCTCTTGCTTCAACTCTCGGTGTCAGTCTTGGATATTTTGCACATATGTTTGGTTGGGCTCATCCCGCAGAAGTTACTAATCCTGATGTGAACACTGTTCCAAATCCACAAGCGGGAGATTTTGATATTAATAAATATTTGGGTCTTGATAAAAATATTGGTATTGATACAACAAAAGGTCCGGCAGGTATGGGTGGTCCATATAGAATTCCCGGACAAGTATATCCTGAACCTGATTTGCATGAGGTAGCAAAGGCCACACATGGTGCTACAAAGCATGCTACAAAGGCTGCTCATGATGCACTCGAAGATATTGCAGCACGTAAGCATCCTGAATTCCCAACATGGAATGAAGTTAATCAATATCATTTTACCAAAGCACAACTTGAAGGTATTAATGATCATTTTCATGAAATGTTGAGTCAGGCACTCAACAAGATGAGTCCGGAGCTCACACAATATTTCAAAACGACAGATGCTTCAGCATTTATGGCTCACAAGGTTGGAAATATTACGTCACCTGAGGCACGAGATTTGTTGAAAAAAATGCAATATTCAGAAGAATTACTTGGAACACATCCAAATCCAGGTGAGACTGTTGAACATTATTTCATTCGCATGACTGAATTTAGAGATCGCGGAGAAATTTTGGCAAAAATAAAAAATGGTGAGAATCCGTTTCCAGGTGCAGATGAGGCTGATATTGATCTGTCTCAACATCTTAATACGACAACTACTACAACAACAGAGACTACAATAAAAACAGAAATCAATTTTGCTCCAAAGTCACCTATTCATCCTGAGAATATTGATACAGATGAATGGTACAGAAATTCTTTGACGACATACTTCGGAGGTGAAGACTCTCGTGTATGGAATCGTATTCATGATTTGTCTGCAAAAGATTTCTTTGACAGAAATACTGGTCTTATGGGCAAACAAGCACGAGTGTTCCGTGAGCAACTTCATGATATGGCCAAAGGATATGACATTGAAGTTAATGACAAGATTACCGTTGAACAATTGATGAAAGAAATTTCTGATTTTAAACATAACGGAGTTCAAATGCATGAAGTTGTTAATTCTCCAGATGCAAGTCGGGCTGTGGAGCTCGCACAATATGTCGCTGGAGATCCAAAAATTGACGCATGGGTTGATGCATCAGTAAATGAGTATTTTGGTAATTCAAAGGCCTGGGAAAATATCTCGCATCTTCAAGCACGATACTTCATGAGTAACAATGAAGCATATTTGTCTCGAAATGGAATTGTTGATAATGATGCTGCACTTGCGTTCCGTAAGGCATTTGCTGGGTATGTACGTGAACATAGAGACGATCTTACGATTGGTCGAAAAACGACAGTTGAAGATGTTATGAAGGAGATTGCCGAAAACCAAAAAGACGGCAGTACTCCACTTCGCGAATTAATAAACAAAGAACATCCGATTGGGTCTAACTCAGGTGAGTATGTCGACTATGATAATAGTCCAAGTCATTATGAATGATAGAGGAACCGAGATATTGCACGAGACTACACCTGAAGATATGAGAAATTATGCGCCGATTGATTTGGCCAAAGATTTACATGAAGCAGCTGCAGAAAATTCATTAGTATCAAGTTATGGACTTAATTCACTAAATCACAAATTGAGTATTGATGATCAAATGTGGATGAGAGATCACCTTAATGAATTGCTTGATAATACTGAACTTCAAAATTCTGGAATTCAGAATATGAATAAAATGATTTCGAGATTTGGAGAAGATGTTTATAATTCAAGTGTGAGTGACAAGAGTATTGAAACACTTATTTCAAGTCCTCGCCCAGATGATGTTCCAGAAAATTTCTACAATTTGTTGCAAACTCTCAAAACTTCAGATCCGGATTTGATTAACACTGGTGAAAATGTTAATGATTTCCTCCGTAAGGTGTATATAAGAGATGCGTTTGATGACTTTATTAGAAAAAATAATGTTGAAGCTGCTGATGTGACTCCTGTTACCGAAGAGGTTGGGGCTGAGATACAATAGAGTTTTTAACCAAAGAAATGCCGCAATATGCGGCATTTCTTTTTTGGGTATAGTTCTAGTATAGTTGTGTAGTATGCAATCAGACATTCTCGACGAAAATAATAATACCTCAGAAAGCTTTGCTGGATTGAATGCCGCACAAAAAGAAGCCGTTCTTCATACTGAAGGACCTCTTTTAATTGTTGCTGGTGCCGGTGCGGGGAAGACAAAGACATTGACTGAACGTATTGTACACATTATCTCAAAAGGAATTGCTCCACAGAATATTTTGGCGATAACATTTACAAACAAAGCTGCAAATGAAATGCGCGAACGTGTAAAAATGGCACTTGAAAAGAAGCGTATTGAAGAAAGTCCCGTGACAACTACATTTCACAGGCTTGGCGCCATGATTATTCGTGAAAATGCAGCATATTTTGGTCTTACGAAGCATTTTACAATCGCAGACGAAGAAGATGCGCGTTCGATTATTCGTGAATGCATGAGAGATGTTGGTATTGACCCCAAACAACTCGATCCCAAAAAAATAAAACACATAATTTCTTCGTCAAAAATGGCCGGACTGACACCCGACACGCTCAATGCTTCTGCATCCAACCAATCTGAGTCAGAAGCTGCACGACTCTGGAGAAAATACGAAGAAAAATTAAAGCTTTCAAAAAGTGTTGATTTTGATGATTTGATTGTAAAAGCAGTGCGTTTTTTGGAGACAAACAAAGATGCTTTGGAGCAATATCAAAACCGATTTAAATATATTCATGTTGATGAATATCAGGATACGAACGATATGGAATATCGCATGGTCAAGTATCTTGCGGGTGATAAAAAAAATATATGTGTTGTGGGTGATACTGACCAAAACATTTATAGTTGGCGTGGAGCAAAAATAAAAAACATGTTGCATTTTGACCGAGATTTTCCAGGTGCACACACAGTTTTTCTTGAAGAAAATTATCGCTCAACAACAAATATTTTGGCGGCTGCGAATGCTGTTATCGAAAAGAATACTGTTCGTGTTCCCAAAAAATTATTTACACGCAAGGTTGGTGGAGATAAGATTTCGCGATATGAAGCGTTTAGTGAGCTTGATGAGGCGAGTTTTGTTGCGCGAGAAGCTGGTCGGCTTATTGAAGATGGAATGGAGCCCGAAGAAATTGCTGTTCTTTTTCGTGCAAATTTCCAATCTCGTGTTATTGAAGAAGCATTTCTTTTGGCGAGTGTGCCGTATCGGGTAATTGGAACAAGATTTTTTGATCGTGCAGAAGTCAAAGATGTTCTCTCGTATATACGAGCGTCACTTAATCGGGACGGATTGGCAGATATCAAACGTTCAATCAATACTCCAAAACGCGGGATAGGAGATTCTTCAATCGTAAAAATTTTTGCAGGTATGCGAAATGATATTCCGGCAAAGGCCAAAAAATCATATGAAGAATATGAACGAATTTTGGATAAAATCCTTCTCGCTTCCGAAAGCAAACAGCCTTCTGAGGTCGTGCGATATGTTCTCGAAGAGTCTGGATTGAAAGCTGAGTATGAGAATGAAGGTGAACAGGGTATTGAACGTATTGAAAACGTTGGAGAGCTTGCAACAATCGCATCGCTGTATGATACACTGCCGCATCCTGATGGACTGCTTAAGTTTTTGGAAGACGCAGCACTACGAAGTGATCAAGATGAAGTAAATGAAAAAAATAACGGTGTGCGTTTGATTACCGCGCATGCATCAAAAGGGCTTGAATTCAAAGTTGTCTTTATTGTTGGTATGGAAGAAGGATTGTTTCCCCATGAAAGGTCTCTCAAGGCAGTCAAAATCGAAGATGCCGAAGAAGAACGTCGTTTGTTTTATGTTGCGCTCACTCGGGCCAAAGAAAAAATATACATATCACATGCTTCACAACGAACACTTTTTGGACAACGCAACATTGCAATTCCATCGCAATTTCTCTATGATATCCCCGAAGACTTAATCGAACTTCATCCCGATATTCCTCGTTCAATTCCGGATATATATTTATATTAGGGTCGCGCTTCAATGGACGTTGCGCGGCATGATTTCGCTAAATCAAAATGCCTCATCGTGCAAAAAAATCACTTGGTCAAAATTTCTTGAGAAGCGGATCAGCTCTCCGGGCTATTTCTGATGCTGGGAAAATTACTCCGCAAGATATCGTCCTTGAAATCGGGCCCGGCAAAGGTGCGCTTACTGAAGTGCTGTTGGAAAGTGGGGCAAAAGTTATTGCCATAGAAAAAGACCGATTACTTATTCCATTTCTTTCAGATAAATTTGCAAAAGAAATTAAGGAAGGAAAATTGGAATTGATTGAAAAAGATATTTTGGAATGGAATCCTCGCGATATTGGCTTGAAAGTAGGTGAATATAAACTTATTGCAAATATTCCATATTATATTACTGGTGCAATCCTTGAAAAATTTCTTGAAGAAGAGACTCGCCCAGAACGAATAGTCTTTCTTGTTCAAAAAGAAGTTGCTGATCGTATTGTTGCACGAGACAAAAAAGAAAGCATTCTTTCTATTTCGGTTAAAGCATTTGGAACTCCAAAAGTTGTAATGAAAGTTTCAAAAAAGGCATTTTCTCCTTCACCTAAGGTTGATTCAGCGATTCTCTTGATTGAACATATTTCGCATACATATTTTTCTGGTTGGGGTATTTCAGAGCAAAAAGCGATTCGTGAGTTTTTTGATATTGTCCATGCTGGGTTTGCTCACAAACGCAAATTGCTTGGAAGAAATTTGGAAAAAGTTTCTGATAAGGAAACAATCTTGCGTGTGTTTACTGAACTTGATCTATCTATTTCTGTTAGAGCTGAAGATTTGTCTCCTGAAAAATGGCTTTTGCTCGCGCGTGTACTCTCTTCAAAAAAATAATTGGCCCAGAGTATGCTTGTGATACAATATTCGTATGAACGGAACTGTTTCCAAAAAAATACTTCTTGTGTTGTTTGTCTTTGTGCTTGTATTGCCCGTGCATGCATATGCCCGGAATTTTTTGCGTACACTTACGGTTGGTGATTATGGGGAAGATGTACGTTTTGTTCAACAAATCCTTAATTTGTCTACGAGTACTCAGGTTGCGATGACAGGATTGGGCTCTCCTGGAAATGAGACAAGCTATTTTGGTCCAGCAACCAAAGTGGCTATTATTAAATTTCAAAATTTATATGCCAATGAGGTTTTAAAACCTGCTGGACTTTTGACCGGAACGGGCTTTGCTGGGTGGTTTACTCTAAAAAAGATAAATCAATTGGCGGATATGTATAATCAGTCTCATACTCCACCACAAAGCACATCAGTTTCAACAGGTTCTACCACTTCTGTCGTTACTCCTGTTGGAAAAACACCTTTTATTATATCAGTCTCGCCGACAACATTTGGAAATGATGATTTGGTGACAATACATGGTCAAAATTTTGATATGTTGGATAATACAGTGCTTCTTTCGACGGAGGACGACAATAAATTCACAAATATTTCTTCGTTTGACTCAAAAACAATCTCAATTCGGGCTGATATTACACTTGCAGATGGTATGTCTAAGGGTAAAATCAATAATCTTACTGGTAGTACTCGAGCGGAAGTTATTGCAGATTTGTTAAAACATAGTGTTTTAACTGCCGGTCCTGGCGATGGTTCTGCATATTTACCTGCAACAATCATGATAAAAAATAAAAATGGTCAAAGTAATTCTATAAGCGTGCTTGTTAGAGTTATAAACAAATAATTTTTATTTCAAATTGAAGTAAATGGGTATATAATTGTGTGTAGTGTATGAAAAATAAAGTACACAATAATTATTTTTCGAAAATGACACTTGTGAGTGTTGTACTTCTTTGTTATTTCTCTTCTGGATTTAGTGTGCACGCCCAATTAAGTTACGGAGGTAAACAAGATATGGAATGGGGGCCAGAAATTTGCAATGGCACCCCAGGTGTTGATGACAATGTACACTTTATTATCGATGGTTTCAATTTGGTTACTCTATATGATAGTCCTGGAACTGTAGATTATGGAGATTCCAATTCTGATATCGATATGAATCAGCTTGGACAATATCTTGAAATTCCGGCGGTATGTTCGGTGGATGTTAACAGTATACCTGTTCCTATTTGGGTTACTAACGGAACATATGAAACTTTATCGGGAAGTGTTGTTATGAAAGAAGGATTTTTTGCAGGTGCGATTAGTCCATTTGTTAAACGAATACATACAAATGCCTAAAATATCAAAAAAAACAAACATATACGATAAATATAAAGAGTTTTTGCCAAGCAAGAAGTTTGTGCGTGTGATTTCGGTTTGTATTGGTGTCTGTGTTCTTATTCTTGCGTTTGCAAGCTATTTTGGCTCAAGTTCAAACTTTTCAAAGGCCCCGCTTTCTATTTCTAAGAATGCCACTTTGAGCGACTTGTTGGTGCAAGATTCAAACAATAACGGTATTGCCGATTGGGAAGAGACTCTATATGGACTCGACCCAAAAGCTGATGGTGTCAAAAATAAACAGATAATTGATGCTCAAAAGCTCAAAATTCGTCAGGAAAATGGTATTACAGACAGTGATACCAGCTCTGCTTCGTCAGAAACAGCTAATTTATCTCGAGAAATGCTTTCGACCATCCTTGCGCTTAAGCAATCAGGTAATTTGACACCTGAGGCTGTGGCAAACTTGAGTAATACGCTTGGAGAAACTGTTGATTCTCAGAGAGACAACACCCAAACATATACGTTGAATGATATGAATGTAACTGATGATACAAGTGCAAAAGCTTTGGCGACATACTCAAAAAACTTAGAAAGTGCACTTTCTACTGCAAATAGTAATGGTCTTGGAAAAGAAATGGCTCTTGTGTATCAAATGCTTGATCAAACATCTGGACCAGACCAAGCAAAACAAATGGATCAATATGTTGCTGTATATGCAAAATTTGCTTCCGATATCGTTGCAATAAAAACTCCACAAGCTCTTACCCAAAAAGCACTTGCTGTTGCAAATGCGTGTGCCCTTATGTCTCATGCGCTTGCAAGAATCGAAAACATGTACACAGACGCAGTTTCTGGTTTGATTGGGTTTGATGAATATGCAACATCATATAATTCAGTGCAGACATCTGTTCCTTCGTTAATTAGTTCGCTTGGTTTGGGTGATGTGAGTTCACAATAATTTATGCAGCATGATATAATTTCAAGAACGTTTTATGTATAAACTTCGCATCATTGCGTTATCGTTAATATTTGCACTATTTGTACCAATCGTGGCTGTTCCCGTGCAAGTAAAAGCTGATAGTAATATTAACGCGGTTGCTCACCTTGCTGGAGCTGCGACTCCAGTGCTTACTGCACTTACGACTTGTGCTCTTGGTTTGATTTTTGATAAAACTCTCACTACTCTTCGGCAGGCGGATGTTGCTTCGTCTGAATTTTATACTGCTTCAGCGAACCTTGGGGTAGAATCTGCTGCAAACGAAGAAGATATGCGCAACCAAGCTGTTGCCGCTCGTAAACAACAATTGTGTGTTACACCTATTGAGCGTGCTGCTGCTCAGGTCATTTTGAATACGATTACAACGGCAACAATCAATATGATTAACACGGGTAATATGGGTAATCCTTTTTATGACCAAAATCCTCAAACAGATTTGCATAACATGCAAACAAAAGGTTTGCTTGACTTTGCTGCAACAATCAGCGATACAACAAAGTTTCCTTTTGGAAAAGATATTTTGAAGCAAACACTCGGTAATTACAATAGTTCATATAGTACACGAGGGGCCTCTGATCTGAGTGCTTCTATTTCTATCAAATATCCAAATTTGACCGCAAAAGATTTTGGACTCAATTTTGCCAATGGAGGTTGGGATGCATTTGAAGCAGGGTTAAAACCAAACAACAATGCTATCGGAGCAAATTTCCAAGCACAAGAACATTTGAACGTTGTATTGGACGGCACACAGTATAATCCTGCGCAGGCGCTCAAAGATGAACTTAATTGGGGAAAAGGATTTTTGAGTCAAACAAAATGTCTTGACCCTGGATTTGATCCAACGGGTACTTCGACATGTATTCATACTCAGATTGTGACTCCGGGGTCTCAGATTGCTGAGAGCTTAAATACTGCGCTTGGTACTCAGACACAACAACTTGTTTCGGGACAAGAATTGGATGCAAGTATTACTGCTATTTTTAATGCGATGATGAACAAACTTTTGCAAAACGGTTTGACTTCTCTTACAGATGCAACTGGCAACAATAGTGCTGCTGATGGTTCAAGTCCTGACACTACATTGCAACAACAAGCAACGGTTACAGGAAACGCAACGGCTGGAGGACTCTGTGGCGTTGCCGATGCCACTGCTTGGTATCAAGCGTTCCCATCATTTGATATTTTTCAAGATATTGGCGATGACAGTAGCCCGACAAAAGTAATTACCGATGCAACAACTGGTCAACCTGAAACAATAGTAACTGGTCTGTATGGAAGAGAGGGGCAGCTTCGTCAGGTGCTTGTTGAGCAAGATAAGACTCTTGATTGGATTATCAAGGCAGTATATATGCTTGACATGTGTATTCCTGGTCCAAATTCTGTTGGTAATCCGAATATCAAGAGTCAAATTTATGGAGAAATAATGCAAAAATATAATTATCCAGGCAGTAGTGTTGACCAAGTTAATGAAATATATAATGCGCAATTTCTCTCGGACAACCTCGGTGTTATGTATTTTCCAGATGAAAAAATCAAATCTCCTGCAGCTGTTCAAAAAATAGTTAAAACTCTTATTGGTAGATATTATGATGCGATGATGTATGTCTATGGAAACTTGAATAAAATTACTGCATATCCAAAAGTTCAACAATACTATAAAAAATTGCCGGTCTACCAACAAGAAATTGCGGATAATCAAGCAAAGATTGCTCTTATTGATGGAACACGAAGTCAGTTAAGCGCTATCAAGCAACGATTGGACAGTGTGGGCCCAAATGGTGACCCAAATAAGATTAATATAATTAAAGGTCAATTCAATGCCCTTATTCCTGATTTGGATGTTTCGCCTTATGTGTCAAAATAAAAATATATGATGACTCGCCGCAAAAAAATTATTATCTTCTCAGTGATTGCAATTATTGCTCTTGTGATTTTTTGGTTCATGTATTCCAAAAACAAGCAGTCGCAGAATGTAAAATCACAAAATGGAAATGTGAGTTCACTCTTTCCATTTACGGGTACAAATGCAACTGATTATGGGGCAGAGCCAAATTCTGGTGCACCAACAAATAATTATTCAACTGGTGGATATGGTAATGGTAATGGAAATGGAAACGGTAATGGTGTTGGATATGGGAATGCTAATAATGGATTGGGTTCGGGGGGTGTTGGTGGAAATGCAAACAGTAATGGTCTCACCAATGTTCTTAATCTTAATGATCTTCAGGTTGGTAATGGCAGCGGAAACGGAAGTGGCAATAATGGTTTGAATCTTGGTTTGAATGGTATTGGAGGCAATACTGGTAACAATGGTGGTAATGGCAACGGCAATAGTACTGGAAGTGGATGTCAGGGCTGTAGTCCGTATTATGGACAAATTACATTGGAAGCAAACGGAGTGTCTTCTGCGAATGTAACATCTGATGGAGGTATCGTTGAGCTTTCGTGGACTGTTGGAAACGGTGCAGACCCAACATTACTCAATACAACATGCACGGCAAACAGTTCCGATGGAAGTTGGAATGGAGCAAAAGATCCAAGTGGCGGACCTGATACGGTAACTATCGCACCAAATGCATCATCTACACTTCTCTCGTATGTATACACAATTACATGTACTGGTATTGGTTCGGCAACAGCTGTTGTTAATGAAGCGTCTCTTTTGAACGGTACTGTTATTAATGGTTCATCAATCAAAATTACAGCAAATGGTAAACAGTCTGTTGGACTTCCTTCGTCCGGTGGAGCGGTAGCTCTTGCCTGGACTGTTGTTCTTCCAAATTCATATCATGGTGACCCTACCATATCGTGTACCGCAAACAGTTCAGCTGGTGATTGGAGTGGTGGAAGCAGTATGCCGTCTACGATTTCTGCGAGTACGACATCAACAAGCAACGTTACACTCGGAGCAAATAATGGAAATGATGTAATTACAAATACATATACTATTAATTGTACTCACGTTGGAATGGCGATTGCTACCGTTAATGTTGACTCGCTTATGCACGGGGGAATTATTGCTAATTCATCAATCAAAATAACTGCAGGGCTCACACCAACAACTGGAACTCAATCTGTGGGTATACCAACAGCTGGTGGAACTGTATATATCTCTTGGAAAGCAACGCTTCCGTCTTCGTATGTTGCCGGTAATCCTGCTATCTCATGTACCGCAAACAGTTCAGCTGGTGATTGGAGTGGTGGAAGCAGTATGCCGTCTACGATAAATAGTACGACAATTGCAACAAGTAGTGTTTTCGAAAATGCGAATACTGGAACAAATTTGATTTCTAATACATATACTATTTCATGTACTCATATCGGGGATGCAACTGCAACTGTAAATATTCCACCTGTTGGTGGGGGAATAATTCCTGGATCTACGATTGCTATTACTGCAGGTCTTACGCCAAATTCTGGAACTCAATCTCTTAATATGCAGCCAACGGGTGGAACTGCATACATTGCATGGAAAGTAACTCTCCCTGCGACATATGATCCAGCGTTGTATGGACCTATTGCATGTACGGCGTATAGTTCGGCAGGTGATTGGGTTGGTGGTGGAAATATACCCTCAACAATAGACACGACAACAATTGCAACAAGTACGGTTCTTGAACCTGCAAACAATACAAGTGATAATATTTCAAAAACATACACAATTGATTGTGGAAGCAATATTGGAAAATCAACTGCGACGATTAACATTAGTTCACTTATGAATGGTGGTTTTATAAAAGGTTCATCAGTAACTCTTACGGCAAACGGTTCAACTTCAAAAAACATCACATCTGCCGGTGGACCTATCACACTTGCATGGAAAGTTACACTTCCTTCGACATATACCGGCGATCCTGTCATTACATGTACAGCAAGTAGTTCCGCCCATGATTGGGATAACACGAATAGTGGATTGTCTTCGTATCCAACAATTACTCATACTTCTAGTGCTTCAAGTAGTGTGATCGAAGCGGCAAATAATGGCACTGATGTTGTTTCAAATGTTTATTCGATTTCTTGTGACCATATTCCTGGACCTGTTTTTGCGACAGTGAATATAAATCCATCGGGAACAGGACTTGGTATTATCAACAATTCAGTTACGTTTACGGTAGACAATCAATCTTCTGAAGACAAAGATTGGAGTGGTGGACCGGCAACTCTTGCATGGACAATCGTTACTGATAGTATCCCGACAGCAAGTAGTAGTACTGGTGGAACGGGAATACAAAATTTCTCACAAACTGGAACATCAACAACCGGATCTTCGACAATAAGTAATCCGCATGGTCCACTCTGTCGAGCAAGTAGTTTGGCAAATGACTTTACTGGAGTAAAAACATACGATGACAGTGGAATGGGTTATGAAAACATTACCATTCCAGAAAACTTGAGTACTTCAACTCAATCTCGAACATACAGTTTGGATTGTACTGGGCTTGGAAAACAAGTTGTTTCGGTTAATACAAATATTTCGCCGGATGCATTTCTTGATAGAACTCCAGGTTTCAAATTTACGGTTGATGGTGGAACAAATACGACAATTACTCCGGGTACTCCAGTTGAACTTGCGTGGACTGTAAAAAATCTAGACGGAAGTTCTTGTATCGGAACAAGTGCCGGTACAAGTACTACTGGTGTTGCTGAGTCATATGCCGGATGGGGCAATACGTATACAGTGGGCCCTGACAGATTCACGCCTCAACAACAAACATTACATGATGCCCTTGTTGCTTCAACGACTTCAATACAAGCACAGTTAGATACACTTACAATTGGTACTGTCACGCTTTCTTCAACTACAACTACTGTTGTAGCTCAAATTACAACCCTTACTAATCAGATAGCTGCAATTACTGCATCAACGACAAATATAAATAATCAAATTCTCGCAGCTCAAGCTGATTTGGCTTCAACAACTGCAACAATTACAAATCTCAATACGCAACTTTCAACACTTCAATCAAAATATAGTGCGCTTAGTTCACGTCTGTCGACGATTGACCCTACCGCAGCGACTGCTCTTAGTTTGGGTAGTTGGACGCTTGGATCAATTTCGCTTACTGATATTTCATCTGCTGCAACAAGTACACTTGATGCATCAAGCACCATTAGTTTGTTGACAGAAGCATCAAGTACAATCAATACAACAATCTTGCCTCAAATTAATACAAACACTATTCACAAAAATGCAATTGTGAATACAACACTACCAACTCTCAATACTACACTTACAGGTCTACAGACAACAAAAACAGGACTGCTTACTCAAGTTGGTAATTTGCAAACACAAATTAGTGGCGCAACTGTTGGTACACAGGTCACTGTAGACAATACAAAGGCGGTTCAAATAAAAAATTTGAAATATGAATTGCAAACATATCAAACACAGCTTGATTCATTGAATGCATTGATTGCGGTCAATCATTTGCATTTGGTTTCTCAGGGTGGAACTATCAAGCCACCGTTTGAAGCTGTTGGTCCAACTGCGACATCGTTTTCTGAAACGGCTGGTCTTGAAAATGTGATTGTAACAGGGACAGTAGGAGGTACTGGCACTGGAAGATTTTCAAGAACTGGTTCATACTTGGTCTCAACGGTTGGTATAAGAGATATTTCTGGTGGTGATGGTTCGGGTGGTGGAATTGTGGGTGACGTACCAATAACAACTAATCGCGTATATACACTTACGTGTACCGGTCCTGATGGCAAAGCTCTACCTCCGCAGAGTGTGACTGTTAATGTTGACAATAGTCAAGGTGGCGGTGGAGGTGGAGGAAGTACAAACCAGTCTGTGCTCTTTTTGGGAAATGGAAGTGCAAATCCAACAATTACAGTTGGTGAACCTGTTACTTTGACATGGCAACTCACAAATATTCCAGCAAATAGTTGTTCTGCGACAAGTCCAGATACGATTAATGGTTGGGGATATTCATACCAACAAGTGCGTCATATAAAGAAAGCGAACGGAGCAATAGTTGATAGCGCAACTGCGCGTTTGATTCCTGGTGATTTTGAATTTTATACAACTGAACTTACGGCAGATCCTGGAGGAACAATAAAACCACCAAGTGTTGATATTGGCTCGAACCCACAAACATTCTCTGAGGTTGTAGGGGTCAAGATTCCTATCATGACAACGACGACATACCAACTAACCTGTGGAGATTATCCAATGCAAACTGTTACTGTTAATGTCAGCAATAAACCATCGCTTTCGTTTTTGGCTGATGGACAAAAAGCTGAGAATGTCGACAGTGGAACACCTGTTGTTCTCAGTTGGAGTGTAAAAAATGTTCAAGGAGGTTCATGTCACGGTACAAGTACGGGTAACACACAGAGTGGTTCAAATGGTAATTTCATCGGATGGGGTGCAAAGAGCGGTGTTCTTGGGGATAATACATCTGGTAATACTGATTTAGCTCTGAATAATCAAAAGAAATCTTTATTTACATCAATACTTGGAAATATTTCAAATGTCTTTATGCCAGATACTGCCTTTGCTATTACTGTGATGGGATTGCCAGGAGCAGGAACTATAACAACACAACAACGTGGTACGTTAGCAGATATTCCTGTCGTTGTAGTACCTGGTGGAACAGTAAAACCGCCTGTTTCAGATGTACTTGGTGTTGGACAAGATTTTAGTGAGACAATTGGACAAGATGGTTCAATCAATGTTGGTATTGAACGTGACTATACACTTACATGTACTGGTCTTGATGGTAGTACAGTTTCTCAAACCGTTGTGATTAATGGTCCAGGAAGTCTAATTAATGGAGGAAATAATAATGGTGGTAATCCAAACCCAGTAACAAATTCAACAAATCCATGTGATAACGATTTGGATATCAAGACAGCACAAGTACAACTCGAGACACTTGAGAGTACATATGCAACACTTACGGGTATAAACATTACTGACTTTGGAAATCTCGGAACAGAAACGGATACTGCCCAATATCAAGATGCGCAAGCTTTCGCATCATCAACTGGAGTTGGAACATCACAAAATCTTAATGATGGCAGTGGTGGTCTTGAGGGAGAGTGTTATACAGAAACGACAGCAGATACATGGAATCCAAGCCGATTTGATCAATCGTATATTTGGAGTGATGGTTTCCCTGGGCCAAACCCAGACCTAGGCAAAACTGGTTATTCACAAGCTCGTGAAGTATATGATACTTCTTTGATTCCATGGAATTTACAATGGATTACAAATTCAAGTGGTGGAGGTGCTGTTGATCCTATTGATTATGAGAATCCTCTCGCTGGATGGAAATGGGGATACTATTCATATACAGACACGAACGGAGTTGTTCAACGTAGTGACTATACTCAACACCCTGATTCAAAATATATTTGGGCTGGAGATTTGGCAAACGGAATTATCATTGGAGGTCAGCAAGGAAGTGGTCAGATTGGAAGCTTCTGGTTGAGTATTGATGGTACAGGACATTTGTTTAATTCTGCAGATCATAACGGATATGGATACACTGACGGTTCTGGAACTTCAGGTAGTCATCATTCTCCGATGGATACGACATACGGAGGTGTCACATTTACTTGTAATGCAGAATTGATTCCTGTCAAAATAGCTGCATCACAGTATTCAACATATGGATTAAGTGGTGTAAATAGTGATGGTCAATCTGCGGGAAGAAATAATCTTCCAATTCCAACTGCGGATGGTAACTATATCAGTTTCGTAAATGCACCAGATGGGTCTTGTTCTCAAGCATCATCAGACGGTAATGCATATGATTATAAGAATATATATACTTTCCTTGCAAATAGAACTGATCCAAAATCAACAAATGCCGATACATACACAACTGACCCAACTGATACTGGATGTTTTGGACCAGGCTCTGCTGTAACTGATCCAGGAAACAGAGGAACTAGATATTATGCACAACCACTTTGTGGGCCAGGAGTATTTGCCGCAAAATATCAAAAAGGTAACGATAATGTAGAGGTGCAATACTCACAAACAGAAATGCCTACTCTTGGACAACTCTTCGGATACTAATATAGATATTTACATTTTTTGCACGCACACAATGCGTGCAAAAAATTTAAATACGTGCGAAAATATAGGTACTCGTTCATGAAAAGAATCATCACAACTTTGTGTGTGTTGGCAATCGCAATTGGTGTTTTTGCTCCAGTGAGTTTTTCGTTGACGCAAAATCATGTTGTTGCGGTGCACACAACTACTGCATACGCAGACAACGCGGCTGATCAAGCAATCTATGGAAATATTGGAAACTGTGGAGTTGTCTTTGGTTCGATGGCAAACTGTCTCGCGTATATTTTGTATTTTATTCCTTTTTATGTTGGTGGTCAGGTACTTAATTTGGCTGCGCGTTTTCTTGATTTTACTGCGACACTTACACTCTCGAGTCAGATGTTTTCGTCTGCTGGATTCTTGCAGGTTGGTTGGGCGATGATGCGTGATTTTGCGAACATGTTTTTCATTTTTGTGCTCATGTATATTGCGCTGTGTATGATGCTTGGTATACGAAAGGGAGGTGATCCCAAGAGCATGATTGTGTCTGTGGTACTTATTGCAATCATTATCAACTTCAGTATGTTTATTACTGACATCATTATTGATACGTCTAATGTCTTGGCACTTGTTTTTTATAATCAAATTACAGTAAAAGCGGGCACAAGTGGTGCTGTTGCTTCTGATACTGCTCTCGAAACTCTTCAACAAGGTGTTATTTTAAAAGATGACAATGGTAATCCAACGGGAACAACCATCGATACTGTTGAACCAGAACAAATCGGCTTGGCTCTCGCCTCAGCTTTTCATCCACAAATATTCACGCAGCCTGATTTTTGGACAAAATTAAAGGATACAGATGCTGATGGAAATCAAAACGTTGCTTCTGGAAAAATGATTCTCATTCTTCTTGTTATGGGAGTTGTTTTCTTTGTTGCAGCATGGAGTTTCTTTGTTGCCGCGTTCTCATTTATGGGACGTATGGTTGAACTTTTTGTATTGATTATTTTTTCTCCGCTTGCATTCGTTTCTTATGTTGTTCCTGGACTTAGAGGTATGGATCGGTTTGGGTGGAGTAAGTGGTGGGGAAGTTTGATAAAAACCTCATTTGCTGCACCGATTTATTTCTTAATGATTCTTCTTATCACAATTATTTTGAATGCAGGATTATTCGGCGGTGCTGCAACTAGTGTGACAACAGCAACTGGTGATAATGCATGGATTGTCACGCTTGTTGGAAGTGTGATTGTCCCAGTTGTATTTCTTTGGATCATGCTCACTGAGGCAACGAAGTATGCGCAAAAGGCTTCGGGTGCTGTTGGAGAAAAATTGGGTGGTATGGCAAGTGCTGCATTCAAAGGCGCTGGAGCAATGGTGGGTGGAGCTGCGCTTGGAGCAGCGGCCGGAGGTGCTGCAGCTATTGGACGCAATACTATTGGACGAACTTCGGAAAAATTGCTCGCCGGAAAATCTGGACAATGGTTGCTCAAGCAAGGTGAGGGAACAGGCGTTGGTGCATGGGCCGCTCGTCGTGCAATCGAGGCTGGAAAGGCTGGACAGAAAGCAAGCTTTGACGTACGTACGACAGGTGCTGCTCAAAAACTTTCAAAAGCAACTGGTATGAAATTTGAAAGTTTTGGAACACTCTCAACTGCTGCTGCAAAGGGTGGTCGTGAAAGCCAGCGTGCTCGTCAAGCAGCCGAAGAAGCAAAGAAAATCGAACTTTTGAAAAACAAAGACGCAAGAAAGGATATTGATAAGTTGAAAGAACAGAGAGAAAAAGATATTGCAAAGCAAAAAGAGAAAGTACATCATGATGAGGAACATCTCAAGGAAGCTAATACAAAATACAAGAATCTTAAGAGCACTGAAACCGACGAAGAAAAGAAGCTTGCTGCAATGAAAAAGGATATGCCTGCTGATGTGGCGGATAACTTTAAAAAGACAAGCAAGGAGATTGCTGATAATGAAAAAGCTCTTAAAGCAGCTGATGCAGAACAGCAAGCAGCTGCGGCGTTACTTAATGCTGCACAAGCTGAATTGGCAGCAGCTACAGCACGAGGTGATAGTCCCGCAGAGATTGCTCGGCTTACAGCAGACAGGGATGGTAAACAGGCTGATTTTGATTTGAAAAAAGGCCTTCGTGATATTGCACAAGGTGATGTTGATGCAAGTAAGGCAAAATTGCAAAGAGATCATCCTGAGATTGTTGCTCAACAAAATGCATATAATACTGCTTTAACGGCAAGAAAAGATTTTGAGAATGATCCTCATGGTTTGAAGGCAACAGAAAAAGCTGCTGAAAAATCAAGAAAAGATTTGCATCATATGGAGCATGGAAAAGAATCAGGGGTAATTACAGTAGATCCAGTAACAGGAGAATCTAAGGTGTCTAAACAAAAGCGCAAATTTGAAGAAAAAATTGCGATGAAAGATGCAAATGGTGCTGTAATAAAAGATGCCGATGGCAAAATCCAGTATCATAAAAATGATGATGGAAGCTTTAAATATGTCACGAATGCTGATGGTAGTGCTATTACGAAAGAACAAGCACTTTCTGATATGGGTACACATGAACTTGAAAATGCAGCAGCCAATGCAGAAAAGAGTAATTTCAAGAATCACATGTTCAATAGAATGAAAAACAGATATAAGGACGTTAATGAAGAGCGAGATGGTCTTGGAAATATTACAACGATGGCTTCAAGTGGAAAGGTCGGTGCTCGTACTCTCGGCAATCAAATCAAACAAATGTCACAAGCCGCGGGTACTTCTGGTACAGCTGCATTTATTGCCGGTACTGCTATTGCTGGCCCTCTTGCAGGACTTGCTGCCGCTCTCACTACTATGGCTATTGCGGGAACGTTGGAGGCAAAAAAGAATAAGGATAAGATTAACATGGATACTCAACATGAAGCAGAAAATACTGTTCTCAAAAATGTTAAAGACGGAAAAGCAACTCCTACTCACAAAGCAGTTGATACAGGATTTGGGGATACTGCAAGCTATATTACTGGGGCTCTTGGAGAAGTTGTCGGGAAGGCAGGTGCTGCTTTGGGTGTTAAAGGTGGTGGGGGTGGTGGACACGCAAAAGAACACAAAGATGATCATAGTGGCGGTCATGGTGCTGCAGAGGCGCATGGAACAGATCATGGATCGGGTGATCATGGTGCTCACGGCGGCGGTGGGGGCGATCATGGTGGTGCTGGGGGTGGGCACGCAAAGGGTAGTCATTAAAAATAATTTAGAAATTGTAAACAAAGTCGCGTATAATTAATCAAGTAATTTTCAAACAAACATATGGCTGATGAAACAAATACAACTAATAGTGCGGATGTGCAGATTCCAGATGAATTGCAAAACGAAGTCAAAATGCGTTTTGAGCTTTTACCGCCAGATGTGCAAAAAGTAATTGCTGATTCGGATTATGCGAAAACATTATTTGAGGTCGCAAAATCAAGCAAACTCACGTATCCACAACTCGAGACTTTGCAACTTGAAACCTTCATGGCTCTTCTTGGTATGAATAAGCCTGAAGAATATCGTAGTTTTTTGCAAAATGAGTTTAAAAAGAGTAATGCAGAAATGGACGTGATGATTTCGGCAATCAATGAAAAAATCTTTGATCCAATCAAAGAATCAATGAAACAAGTATATGGCGAAAACGATGCGCTTGTTTCTGGTGATCTCATTACTCCATCGGGAATTGAACCAGAAAATAATTATTTTGCAGATTCATTAAACTCAACTTCTGAATCTACTCCTGAGCCTGTTCCTGTTTCGACTGTGATTCCGATACGTACAATCCCAACTCCTGTTGCTCCGGCTGCGGCACCTGCTGCTTCGACAAGTATGCCAATGGCTGGATTGGCTTCTGGTTTGACTGCTACCGAGAGAAACGTTCTTGGAAACGCCGGAGTTGTTTTGGGTGAGTCGCAAAATACTGCAGGAACTTCACAGTCTGAGTCGAAAATTCCTGATAGAAGTGAATTAATGAAAAGTATCGAAAATCCTGCAAAATCTCCAACATCAACAATCATGGCAAACAAATTGAGTACTTCGGCAACGCTTATGCCAAACAAAACAACTGATTATTCATTACCAAAGACATCTCAACCTGTTGCAACTGTACCAGCCACGAGTGCCCCTGCTCAAATGTCGGGCGCAGATGATCCGTACCACGAAAAGATTTAAGTTCTTTTTTGGTCTGTGTTTTTTATAAAATCATATGAAATATTCAGTTCCACAATTTATTGACGTTGAAGACAAAATATTTGGTCCTTTTACGTTTCGTCAATTTGCATACCTCGTTGGAGGTGGGGGAATTTGTTATATGCTTTTGAAACTTTTGCCAACGATTGTTGCGGTTATTCCGGTGATTATTGTCGGTGGTCTTGCAGCATCACTCGCGTTTGTCAAAGTAAATAGTAAGCCACTTATCAATGTGTTGGATTCAGGATTTAGTTACATGATAAAAAAGAAACTGTATTTGTGGAAAAAGGATGAGACTCAAAAAGTAAAGAAAAAAGAAGAAATTGAAGTAAAAACGCAAACATATCTTCCAAGAATTTCCGAATCAAAACTCCACGATATTTCATGGGGGCTTGATGTGCTTACCAAGGACACATCTGGTACTTCAGAAAAATAATATATGTAACGTGAATAATGCGTGCGCATTGGATTTTTTTAATGCTATAATACATATATCTGATTTTTTATTTCAGTATTTTTATGCCAGCATCTTCACCAACACAAGAATTCGTACCAATCAAAGAAGTTCGTGGAGGAACTATCGTTTTGAAAGACGGAGGTCTTCGAGCGATTATTGCAGTATCGTCGGTGAACCTTTCACTCAAGTCTGCAGATGAACAAGTGGCAACGATTGGGCAATTTCAGTCGTTTCTTAACTCAATTGATTTTCAAATTCAAATTGTTGTGCAATCACGCCGTCTTGATATTCGTCCATACTTGATGACACTCGACAAAATGATGCGCGAACAACACGAACCGCTTCTCAAGCTCCAAACAGCAAGTTATATTGCGTTCGTTCGTGAATTCACTGACCAAGTTGCAATCATGCACAAGAGTTTTTATGTTGTTGTGCCATATGCAGAGTCAGTAATTAATTCAAAAAGTGGAGGATTTCTCGGTGGAATTTTGGGTAATCGTTCTGGTGGAGGCACGGGCAAGCCGGGTGAGGATACTGCGTTTGAAGAAAAACAAACTCAGCTTGATGAACGTGTAAATATTATCACTGGAGGTCTTGGAAGTTGTGGAATGCGCACAGAGCGCTTGAAGACCGAAGAAGTTATTGAGCTATTTTATAAAACATTTAATCCGGGTGATACTCAGCCAGCTATTCAGATGGGTACGCTTGATGCGAAATAATTTATGGGATTTTTAGATTCATTATTTGGAAAAGGTGGAGCAAAAAAAAGTGATGGAGGAGTCATGGCAAATGTCATGCCTATTTTGCCACAGCAAATATATGAAGCCGCCGCACTCGAACTCAAAGACATTATCGCTCCGTCTGCACTTCAAATTCAACCAAAGTCGATAAACTTGGGAGACAAAATCGCTCGTACGTATTTCGTTATTTCATATCCGGCAAATTTGAATGACAGTTGGCTTTTGCCGGTTATCAATCTCGATAAAATATTTGATATCTCTATCACTATTCAAGCGATGGATACATCTACCGTGCTTCGTACCTTCCAAAAAAAGGTTGCAGAAGTGCAAAGTCAGATTATGGGACGTGAACAAAAAGGTCTTGTTCGTGATCCATCGCTTGATTTGGCATACAGAAATTTGGAAGAACTTCGTGATCGTTTGATTCAAGCGGAAGAAAAAATGTTTGAAGTCGGTTTGTATATTACGGTATATGCGGAGAGTGAACCGGAACTCTTTAAGGTTGAGAACGAATTGAAATCAATTCTTGAGACTCGTCTTATTTATTTCAAACCGGCACTCTTCCAGCAAGAAGAAGGTTTTAAGAGTGTTATTCCGATTGATGATGATCACTTGCGTGTATATCAAAAACTTAATTCCGAACCGCTTTCAAGTTTCTTCCCATTTATTTCTGCCGACCTTTCAAGCGACAAGGGAATCTTGTATGGTATCAACAGGCACAATTCTTCGATGATTATCTTTGACCGATATTCTCTTGATAACTACAATTCAATTATCTTTGCAACGTCTGGAGCGGGGAAGTCATATGCAACAAAGCTTGAAATTATCCGCACACTCATGTTCGAAACCGAAGTTATCGTTATTGACCCAGAACGTGAATATGAACGTTTAGCTGAGGCTCTTGGTGGGCGATATTTTAATATTTCGCTTAGTTCGGACAATCATATCAATCCGTTTGATTTGGCTGTGCCGGGCAAAGATGAAACAGCCGCTGATGTGCTTCGTTCAAACGTTATCAATCTTGTGGGACTTTTCCGTATTATGCTTGGTGGACTTACTCCGCAAGAGGATGCACTCGTTGACCGTGCTATTACCGAAACGTATTCAATTAAGGACATAACTCCTGAATCTGACTTTTCTCAGATTGATCCACCGCTTCTTTCAGACTTTGAAATGGTACTCTCCGGAATGGAAGGTACTGAGTCTATTGTGTCTCGTCTCTCAAAATACACACACGGAAGTTGGGCAGGGTTTATGAACAAACCATCAAACGTTGATATCAACAAAAAATTTGTTGTGTTTTCTGTGCGTGATATGGAAGACGATTTGAAACCGGTTGCTATGTATATTGTGACTCACTTTATTTGGAATGAAGTTCGCAAAAACATCAAAAAACGCTTGCTTGTTGTGGACGAGGCATGGTGGATGATGAAATCCGATGATACCGCATCGTTCCTTTTTGCAATTGCAAAACGTGGACGTAAATATTTCTTGGGACTTGCGACAATTACACAAGACGTGGGTGACTTTATGAAAAACCAGTATGGCGTTGCTATTGTGACGAACTCGTCATTGCAATTGCTTCTCAAGCAGTCGCCATCGACAGGGGACGTGCTTCAAAAAACCTTCAATCTTACAGATGAAGAGAAATATCTGCTTTTGGAGTGTAACAAAGGCGAGGGAATTTTCTTTGCTGGACTCAAACACGCTGCAATCAAAATTATTTCTTCGTATACCGAAGATCAGCTTATTACATCTGATCCGTCACAAATTTTGGCTCAACAAAAAGCTCGCATGGAACTCTCTCAGGCTGTGAAGCAATAAACATTTGTGCTAGAAAATATTTGATAAGTATCGTATAATTTAAGCATGAAATACGGAGCTGTCGCTTTATTGTTACTTGTTCTTTTTTTTGGCGTGGCAAAAACAACATATGCAATAACTCCTTCAGTGTACGGAAGTATGAATGATCTTTCTGTTGGCGTATACCCAGAAAATCCTCAGGCAAACCAGGAAGTAACTCTCAAGATTCAGAGTTTTTTGATTAACCTTGCTTCAGCTGATATTAGTTGGTCTCTTGATGGCAAAAAAGTTCAAACCGGTGTTGGCATGATTGTTTTTAAATTTACAACAAAAGATATTGGTCAATCAACGACAATTGACCTCACAGTTCTTCCTGTTGGTAGTAGTCCGATTACAAAAACAATCACAATTACTCCATCGAGTCTTGATATTTTGTGGGAAGCAATTGATTCTGCTACCCCACCTTTTTATAAAGGTAAGGCACTACCAACAACTGAAGCTAATTTGAAATTTGTGGCGATGCCAAATATCAAAAACAATTCTGGAGCGTTAATGAACAAAGCTGACATGATTTACAATTGGACGAATAATTATGCTGTTGATCAAAATAATTCAGGTTATGGAAAAGATTCATATATTTTTCAGATGCCGATTACCGATGATCATGAGACAGTTGGCGTGACGGCACTTCTTCGTGGAGGAGGGCTCTCTGCAGAAGGGCAGGTATCCACAAAAGTCTTTGACCCAAAAATCGTATGGTATCTTACGAGTCCGCTCTATGGTCCACAATTTGAACATTCGATTGATCAGGGTTTTGATGTCACTTCAAACGATTTGTCTGTATTTGCTGAGCCATATTATGCTTCACCAAAAGATATTTTGGCAAGTAATTTGTCATATACATGGACTTTGAATAATCAAACATTTGATGCGCAGACTCCGGCAAATATATTGTCGCTTCACAGAGATAGCATGAACAAGGGTGATGCCATCATTAATCTTGTGATTGAAAACAGTCAAAAATACCTTCAGGAACTTAAGTCGTCACTTACTCTTCATTTGCAATAAACATATATGTCAACAAAAATAAAAAAATTGCTTTTGATACTTGTGATTGGCGTTATCGTTGTTGGATGTTATTGGTTTTTCTTTGTCATGAACAATCCAAACGGGGGAGGCAACAACACAATCAATAGTCTTAAGTCATTATTTCCATACGGCCTCAATAGTAATTCAACAACAGGAAATAATATCGTAACAACAAACTCAAATAGCGTGAGCACTAGTGGGAGCGGTACGAGTACCACTCCATATGATTCTCTTGTTCAACTTTCACAGCGTCCGGTTATTGGTTTGACTATTGCAACACCTGTTCCATATACGCTAGCATCTCCGGTTTCAAGTACTACAACAAGTGCGACATCGGTCACACCTGTTGTTGCATACCGATCATCTATATTTGATAAGACAAATTTGCCAGTCGTGCGTTTTGCCGAACACGGTACTGGATATATTTATGATGTGGATGCACGGGGACAATATGAAACAAAACAAACTGGTACAACTATTGTTCGTGTTGCGCAGGCGTATTTTGGTGACAACGGCAATAGTGTTATTTTTCGGTATGTAAAAAATGACAATTCCACAATCGAAACATATCTCGGAAAAATTGTTCCACCAGCAGATATTAACTCGGGACAATTTGCGACAATTTCAGGTAGTTTTTTGCCGGAGAATATCTCTGATTTAGTGATGGCTCCAGATGGTAAAAGTTTTGGTTATATTTTTCCTGTTATTGGTGGTGTATCTGGTCTTGCGCTTAATACCGATGGTACAAACAAAAGACAACTCTTTTCAAGCTCTTTTGATGAATGGTTGCTTGATTGGAAAAGTGGAGGATTGACTGCAACGACAAAGGCAGCTGATGGCGTGCCAGGATTTGTTTATCTTGTTCAACCCGCTGGTGCATTTCAAAAAATAATCGGTAATGTGGACGGCCTAACGACCAATATTAGTCCAGATGGTTCAAGTCTTCTCTATGATTCATCAGACGGAGATAAAATTAACACATTTATTCGACATGCGAATGGTGATTCAATCAAACTAACTGTTTCAACACTTCCCGAAAAATGTGTTTGGGGTAAAAGCTCCAATGTTTTGTATTGTGCTGTACCAACGTTCCTTCCTGCTTCCACCTCATATCCAGATGACTGGTATCAGGGTGTCGTACATTTTCAAGACCAAATTTGGAGGGTCAATGTAAATACTGGAGTTGCCGTTATGGTGAGTGACTTGGATAGCAAAAATATAGATGTCGTTAATCCAATACTTGATTCAAAAGAGAATTTCCTCATCTTTCGCAATCAAAACGATGACACGCCATGGTCTCTTGATTTGCGGCCAAATGTTTCGTCATCTGCGACAACAGTGCCGATATCTTCACCGTTTCCTTTATTAAATGTTGGTCAATAAATAATACTCATTAACTATTGTAAATCATGAAAAAAAATCTAAAAAAATATTTACTTTCGTTTTTTGTCGGAACACTTGTTCTTGGTTCCTTTGCTTTTTCGTATCATACACACGTTGTGCAAGCATGTACTAATTCAGACAATTCAACCTACTGTCTCCTCGCCCCAATCCCAGGTCTCACCAGCAGTACCGACGGTTCAGTTGATGTAACAAACGGTTTCGGAGATTACGCCAACAGAATGATTCGAATCTTCATCGGTCTCCTCGCCGTCATGGCAGTCATCATGATTGTATTCGGAGGAATACAATACATGATATCTGATGTTGCGGGAGAAAAATCTGCAGGCAAAGACAGAATCATGAATGCAATTTGGGGACTTGTCCTTGCTCTTGCGTCATACATGTTACTCAACACAATCAATCCTGACTTTGTTCATTTGGGAATACATATACCTGGGGGGACGTTGACGCAATATGATGACCCAGACGCTCCTGATAATACTGAAACAAAACTCACTCTCAAAAATTCCGATGGTACGTGGACGAATGTTGGTAGTGTTATGTGTGACCTAACTTCAAAAGGTATAAAAAGAAATGTTCCATCTGATGGTACAGCGGGGCTTGTTCCGGTTTCGATTTCAGTTGCGGGAGGTGCTCCAAAAAATGTTTTTATGCCTATAACAAAAGGTGAACCATGGCCATATGATGATGGTACATCAATTCGTTTGACGGCAGAGCAAGCACAGATACTTTTTCCTTCTGAAACAGGTGCTTTTACTACCGGTAACGCAGGTAATGATTATGAACCATTGTATGTTGGACTTACTGTATTGAGTAACAACTATCGAGGCCCTCTGGCTGCTCACGGTATTACGGTAAATCATACATCTGCTGCGTTTAATATTGGCGCAACAGGTGTTACGTCAATTTATGATTTGCCAACCTCTGCCAGTAACGGACTTATTACATTGAAACAAAATTGTGATACATATGAAGGAACAAGTTGCGATGTTGTCATAAGTGGTGGTACTGAATGTTGGTTGCATGATACACACTATCCAGGTTTACCCGCAGTTGATTTGAGTAAAACAACAACTTTAGTTGATTATCTAACCAAGAATGCCACAAAAGGTACATTGGATAATTGGGGTCAGCATTACACGCTGGGTACTATGAATTTTGTCGATGAATCTTCGAGTGCGCATATGACGGGAGCTCATTATCATGTGATTTCTTTTTAAGAATGAATATACAAATAAAAACACTCACTTTGAAAGTGAGTGTTTTTATTTGTATGAGGTCCTTATATCTTTGAATCCACGTATCGAATGACAATGTGTCTTTTTGGTCCGTCGCCAACTGATTCGGTTTTAATATCTGGCATTTCTGAAAGGAATTCGTGGATGATTCTACGTTCATGGGGGAGCATGGGGTCAACGTCAATACTTGATTTGAAATATCGTGCACGTTCCGCCATCATATGTGCAACTGTTTTGAGATTTTCGATTTTCTTTTTTTCGATTCCGTTGGCGTCAAGAATTACTCGTGGTCGTGTATCACTTTCGATAGAGAGTTTTTCTACGATTTTGCTTGCGAGGTGATTGAGTGCTTTGAGAGCTTCGGCTTCATGTGCAAGCAAGAATCGCGCATTCGGCGATTCGATTGCAAACCACAACGTGTTATTTTTTTCATCATATGAAAATGTCACTTCCTCAGAAGAAAAACCAGATTTGTTGAGTAGTTCTGATATGTGATTTTGGATTTTGTCGTGTGCCATATGATGATATCTTGATTATACTATGCCCCCAATTCTTTGACTGCTTTTGCGTAATTGGGGCTTTTGGCAATCTTTCTTCGGGTATACAATTCTTGTCCGATAGTAAAGATATTACTCGTAATCCAGTAAAGTGCAACTGCCGCTGATACTCGGTAAGCAATAAAGACAATCATAAGAGGCAATATATAGAGCATTTGCATTTGCATTGATCGAGCAAACTCGCTCTGCATGTCAGTACCAGTTGGTTTGGTTTGGCGTCCTTGAACCAAATATCCTTGAAAATATTGGGATATTCCGGCAATGAGTGCAAGCCAGATACTCTTTTGGGCCAAATTAATAAGACCAAAACTGAGATTGAATGTTTGTGGGGCGTGAACAAATGGGTAAATACCAACCGGTATCGATCCAAAGCCATGGATAAACACCATATAGAGCGCAATGATGATTGGCATTTGAATAAGTATCAAAAGACAACTTGAAAATGGGTTTACATGGTTTTCCTTGTATAGTGCAAATATCTTTTTACTTTGCTCTGCCTTGTCGGTTATTTTTTCTTTGATTTCGTTGATTTTTGATTCAATGCTCTTCATTTTGATCTGAGCATTGATGGATTTTTGGGTAAGAGGGAAGAGCACGAGTTTTGTGAGGATCGTCAAAAGAATGACGGCAAGGCCGACATTTCCCCCTGGAATAACTGAAATACAAACCAAAAGCGCATTATAAAGTGGTTGATAACAAATGACTGTCCAAAGTGTGTGTAGCATTCGTGAATTTTAGCTTATTTTTGAACGAAAGGAAAGTATTGGTAATTTTATTTTTTTGTGTTTTGTTTTCCACATTCGTTTTCATAAATACTACCTCTGTAGGTGATACTATATAATAGTATGGATACATCTCGTGTGATAAAATTTTTGCGCAGACTTTTGCTCGCATTAATTGTTGCTATTGCCGTTCTTTCTGTCGGTTGGTTTATTTATGGACGTTTTTTTGCGCCACACCCAGCTCCATATATTGATACAACAACGCGAGCGGGGATTGCAAATAGTATTCGTCAAAATACTCAACCTGTTTCGCAGACTGTCCGTATGCAAGTATTGGATTCGATTCTCAAGAATGCAAAAACTCCTGTTGTTGATAAAAACGGTCAGGTTCAAAATACAACTCCTCTATCTGACAGGGAGGCTGCGTTACGATTCATAAATAGTCACTAAGTATGATTAAAAAAAATAACAAAAAATATACATATTCGTTTCTGTTCTCGTTTATTTTTGCTGTAGTGTTCTTTTCTTTTTTTACACGCACAAATATTGCGCATGCTAGTTTTAGTATGGGTAGATCAACATCAGTTACGACAAATGCCGCAACATCTATCACTTCAACAAGTGCGGTGTTAAATGCAGGAGTGACTGTTGGCAGCAGTGACACTGTTATTAATGTTGGTTTTTCTTATACTGGAGGAAGTTGGGGAAATTCTGTTTCATATACTTCTGGTGCAAGTTATACATATTCATATACTCTTACAGGGCTCAGTGCGTGTACGTCGTATAGTTTTACTGCTTCTGTTACTGGTTCTACTATGAGTTACATAGGTTCAACGGTAACATTTACAACGGCAGGTTGTGGAGCGGGAGTTGTTGCCGGAACTTTTTCTCAAGGTATTTCTGGATATGCTGGTTCTGGTACAGCAACTGGAATCGTTACTTCTATGGGTACATATACTCTATTATATGGTGCATATGAAATTCAACCTACTAGCACAAGTTCGGTTGGATTTTGGGAAGCGTCTATTCCTGTAAGTGCTACGACAACTACATACAGTGAATCAGGTCTTTTTTGTGGAAACTATCAAATCAGACCTGTTCTTATTTTGACTCCGTATTTTTATGATACAAGTAATATTGTCGCAACGGGTTCTTGGATTACACCTGGCCCATGTCTTGGGGTGAGTACTGGTTCTGCAACGCAGGTATCTCCAACCTCTGAAACAATCACTGGTACTGTTACTGGAATTAATAGCCAAGTTGCAACTGTTGGTTTTTCTGGAAGTTTTGGATCGAGTGTTACAGCAGGAACAAGAGCTGTTTCTTGGGGTGCAGGTGGATCTCTTGCACCGTCTGTTCCTTTTAGTACAACACTGACAGGTCTTACGTGTGGTACGACATATACATATCGCGCAACAATTAGTGATTCAATGTATTCTGCGACTGGCACAATGCTTAGTTTTGCGACAACCTGTAGTCCTCCTACTGTTACGACAACAGGTTCGTCTGCGGTAACTGATTCATCTGCTTCGCTCTCTGGTGCGATTACTGCAATACCTGGTACCAACCCAACGATTGTTGGTTTTCAATATGGACTTGATACAACATATGGTTCTGTTTCATCAAATTCTGGATATTTTTATGTTGGACCATTTACTCAAAGTGTAACGGGTCTTGCGTGTTCAACAACATATCACTACCGAGCGTTTGCAAGTGGTGGATATGGTTCAGATAAAACATTTACAACTGGTACATGTACAGGTTCGAATGGAAATGTTTCTGGATATGTATGGAGTTCGAATGTGGGATGGATTAGTTTGGATTGTGCGCATGGCAGTTCGACAGGGGGAAGTGTGTGTGGTACTTCATCATATTCTGTCAATGTCACTCCAAACACCACTACACAACAGGGACTTTTTTCTGGATATGCATGGAGTCCGACAATTGGATGGATTAGTTTTAATCCATCTGATTTGAGTTCGTGCGGAGCAGGATCAAGCACACAAGCACGAGTCAATCTTGCAACGGGTACTTCAACAACAGGTTTTATTTCTGGTTGGGCAAAGGCGTTATCTTTTGGTTCGACATCTGCCGGTTGTATTAATCTTCGTGGAACAGTTACCGGAAGTAGTACGACATATGGTGTGTACTACAATAGTGCGACTTCAACAAATAACATGAGTGGCATGCCTGGATATACTTCGTATGCATGGGGAGGTTCGACTATTGGTTGGATTAGCTGGCCAACAGCAAATTTGAATTTGGCAGCACCAACACTTGCTATGACAATAAATGGTGGAAGTTCTGCAAGCTTCACTTCTGCTGGTGGAACGGCCTCGCTTGTATGGACTGCAACAAATATGATGGCGTCTAATTGTACTGCAAGTAGTTCTGCTGGTGATTGGACTGGTCCGGTTTCTTCTGGTGGTGGTTCTCAACTTTTGACATTTAATCCAAATACAACAACAAGTACAATTACAAAAACATACACAATTGGTTCATGTTCAAGTATTTCTGGCGCTCCAGTAACTCCGGTAACGGTCACTGTAACAATTGCTGCGGCCGGAGCTTCAACTCTTTCATTTAAGGCAAATGGTAGTGGAGATACAACACCGCTTGTTATTTCTCCAGGTGATCCAGTCACTCTTGAATGGCAGGTACAAAATATTGCAGGTGGTGCGTGTACCGGTACAAGTACAAGTCCAAGTGGTGCAATTAGTGGATGGAATAGTACTGCGAAAGCTCCACTTTCTGGTGTTGCGTCAACATCAACAACAATTACATACGATGAAGTGATTAATCCGCCAGCAACATCAACACGTGCATATACGATAAATTGTGGCTCTGTCGCAAAAACAGTGAACATAACTGTTTCAACATCAACAACGCTCGGAACTCCGTCACTATCCTTCACTGTTAATGGTGCTACGTCTACATCATTTGAATCTAGTGGGGGAAATATTACACTGCAATGGATTACAGAAAATCTTGATCCGTCAGATTGTACTGCAAGTAGCTCGGATAGTTCGTGGTCAGGTTTCAAATCGTATCTTGGTGGAACGGATACTCTAACAATCGCAAGCAATACAACAACGTCAACAAAAACAATATCGTACACATTGAGTAATTGTTTGAATAATGGAAATGTATTACCTCCACAAACAGTAACGGTTGTTGTTCCTGGTACGACAACTCCATATCTTTCTCTTACTGCAAATGGTGAAAGTTCTGCAACGATTGATTCAGGTACGAGTGTGACTCTTGCATGGCAAGTCGCAAATATTTCTGCAAGTTGTATTGGTACGAGTTCTGGTACGGGTAGTCCGTATACATATTGGGCTGGTGGAACAAAACCTCCAACAAGCTCTTCTCTTACTCCAAATGAATCGTATGACGGAACGTCATATTATGAGACGATTGGCGCCGATGGTTCGATTACATCAAATCGTACATACACAATTACGTGTGGAACTTTTTCTGACACGGTAAACATCATTGTTAATCCAGCTGGCCCAGGAAATGTGTCTCTTTCTGTGAGTGATGATTCATTCCCATCAACAGGTGGAACCCGTACAGCAACATTGTCATGGGTGACAAGCGGTTTGGATACAAATGATTGTACCGCAAACAGTTCGGCTGGTGATTGGACGGGAACAGCTTCGTATTTGGGTGGTACATTTGGTTTGACTATTCCGACAAACTCAACCACAAGTACTGTGACTCGAACATATACAATCAGCAACTGTACTTCTGCTGGCGTGGTGTTGCCTTCCCAAACGGTCACAGTGACTATTGGGGCGGGTGGTACAAATCCATATCTTTCTTTTGTTGCAAGTAACGGTACTGTAACTGGTGATGATATTTCAGTTTCTCCGACAGATCCTGTGACTCTCTCTTGGCAAATGCAAAATATTTCTGCGGGAAGTTGTCATGGTACAAGTGATGGTTCATACACTGGTTGGACAAATACTCTCAAGCATCCACTTTCTGCGGATGGTTCTGTTGGTAGTACTCCGGTAACATACACAGAATCTGTGGGTACAAGTACAACAGAACGTGCATATTCAATTACATGTACCGGTACAAACGGGGCAGTGGTATATCAGACTGTGACTATCAATGTCAGTTCATCAACAATAAATTCAGGTTGTACAAATGTATGTTATCGAGATACAGCTTCGATGGATTTGACCGTCAATGGTGATCCATCGATAACACTTCCTCCGACCGCAACATCTGCAACACTTGTATGGGCAGGACTTCATCTTGATACGACAGGTTGTGTAGCAAGTAGTAACCCAAGTTCGAGTTGGACTGGTCCACAATCTTCGAGTGGTTCATACACATTGTCATTTACTCCGACAACGGCAACATCTGCAACTCCGCATACATACACAATCAGTGGTTGTACGAGTGCGGTTGATAGCAGCGTGCTTTCTCCTGTTACAGTAACAGTTACGATTGCTCCTGCAGGAACTCCGTCATTACTTTCATTTTTGGTTAATGGTTCAAGTTCGGCAACAATAGATACAGGAACTCCGGTTACTCTTTCATGGCAAGTACAAAATATTGGTACTGGCAGCTATTGTCACGGAACAACAAGTGGTAGTTCTATCAGTGGATGGGGTGGTGATTTGAAGAGTCCAACAACGGCAATGACAACCGCACAAACATATTATAATTATAATGTAGGAAGTGACGGGTCAATTACAAATACTCGAACCTTCACATTAAATTGTGGAACGGCGGGAACACAGACAGTTATGGTTACAGTTAATCCAGTCATTGTAATTCCTCCATGTGTTGGCTTTGCATGTACAAGTGGAGGTTCACTTATTCCTCCATCACTTAAAATATTCAAACTTCCACCGTGGCTGGAAATTTAATCTCGCCATTCATTATCAATTTTATTATAATTAACATTATGAAAAGAAACACAAATATATTTTTGCAGGTCGGAATCGTTTTGGTCGCATGTTTTGGTTTTACTTTTTTTGTACACGCCCAAACATGGTCAGCTCCGGTTGGAAGTCCTCCAACAAACAATGTTCCTGGTCCAATAAATATTGGTTCAAGCACACAATTTAAACTTGGTGCGTTGGGTGTGGGGGAGACAACCTCAAGTTCAACAAATTTTGGTACTGCTTCTGGATTTAGTTTTGAAGTAAACGGTCCAGTTTCTGTTAATGGACTTGCAAGTTTTGGTGCAAATGATTTGGAGCAAGCAACCCACATTGGTCCACTAAATACATGTTCAATTTGTTACTCAACAGCGAATCAAGCAACTTTGTATACGGCTGCGACTCCAGTGCCTGCATCTGGTGGAAATCCAACATATACAGTTCCTTACTCGGGCGGTTCATATACTCTTGTAAGTGGTACTTCATATGAATATACACCTCGAACTAATCTTGCTTTAAATAATAAAAATTCAACATTAAGTGGCATGCTGGATAAACTCGGTGGGCTTTTCGCAGACATTTTTAATCCATCACAAGCATATGCAAGTTTTATAGGGAATGACAACGGTCCAATTGTTGATCCTGTACAGATTGGTCCATGTTATGGAAATTGGTGTAATTCTGAACAATATTGTGACAATGTGACAGAGGCATGTGCAAGTATGGGTACTACATTAGCAAGTGGGCAAACTGATGTAAATACTGGTATTGCAAATACAAACTTTACTACTGTTACTGGTAATACTACGGGTGGAAGCAGTGGTGGTAGTGATCCTGGAACATTATACGGTCTTCCTACTACGATAGGTTTTACATCAAAGCGCGCTGATCTTGTTGCTGAGTTGTCACTTTCATCAATTCCTGCCAGTGGAACCTTTACTCCTACGCTCGCAACCACAACAACTGGAACGGTCACACTTCATTGGCATGTTGCTAGTGCTGCAAGTTGCAAAATTACCAGTGCTAATCCTGATAAAAACTTAGATATAACACCAGCACTTAACCCAGCTGGTTTTGGAGACGGATATTATGCTATCGATTATATTTCTGCCTCACCTGGTTCATATACATACACTCTTACATGTAGTCCAGCAGTGCAGTTTTTTAACCCACGTGGTTCATCTACATCGGTTACTGTTATTGTTGGTAGTAAATATATAATGCAAGTAAATGGTAATACGAATATTGAAGGATACATTGTGGCAAACGGAAATATTGCAACAAACGGAGGTTTTATTGAACATGGCAAAAGAGTATGTTTGGAAGACGGTACTGATTGTCCAACCAATTCGGCGACAAATATAATTAACCCGATTAACCAAGGTGGTTCGCTTGAACTTGGTGCAAACAATTTAGTTAATTCAAATGGTCAAACGCCATACATTGATTTTCATTATGGTAATGGTTCTAACGCTACAAATGATTACAACTTCCGTATGATAAACGATGGGGATGGTAATCTAGATGTATATACTGCAAGTGGTTTTGTACTCTCAATCAATAACAACGGACTTAACATTGGATATGGCAAACATCTTCGTGTGTGTACAAATTCCATTTGTTCTACTTATTCCTCATACTAAAATCAAAAAACTCCCGGCTTCACTGCCGGGAGTTTTTTGATTTTGTGGACAAAATTCTATGTGTATCAAACATTTTCTTGCTATACTATATATAGAAAATATATGGAAATTGATATCATGCAATTTAAAAAAATTGTTTTAGACTCAGGCTTAGTGTCTGCGGCTGACTTAGCTGCCGCAGAAAAGACTTCTATTCTTCAAAAACAATCTCTCGGAGATATTTTGGTTTCAATGGGGAAGCTCAAAGATTCTGATCGTCGTCGTTTGGAAGCATTTGCACTTGGAATTCCATTTGTTAATTTAAGTGACAAAAAAATTGATTTTAATGTGCTGTCTCTTATTCCCGAACCGATTGCTCGTACGAATAACATCGTTGCTTACAACAAAACAGCTGAAGGTTTGGAGGTTGCAATGCTGGATGTCGAAGATTTGCCAACAATTGATTTCGTTAAAAAGAAAACAGGATTGAAGATTTTGCCAAGACTCTCTGATGATACGTCAATCAAACTTGCACTTCAGCAATACAAAAAAAGTTTGCAGGCGGATTTTGATGACATTATCAAAAAAGAAAGTGTGTCATTTAAAGCTGTTCTTGAACGTGATGGGGGAGATGCTAATGAAAAAGATTTGAAACAACTGGCCGAAGATTTGCCGATTATCAAAATCGTTGACACTCTTGTTTCTCATGCAATTCTACAAAACGCATCTGATATTCATATTGAACCACAAGAAGAAAAATTGATTGTTCGCTATCGCATCGATGGTATTTTGCATGATGCGATGGCATTACCAAAAGACACTGCTCCGGGAATTACTGCGCGTATCAAAGTTCTTTCGGGACTTAAGCTTGATGAAAAACGTTTGCCTCAAGATGGACGTTTCAAATTGACTAATGATGGTGAAAAGTTTTCATTTCGTGTGTCTACGCTACCAACATACTTTGGTGAAAAAACAGTAATTCGAATTCTTCGCGAAAATTCTCATGGATATACACTCGAAGGACTTGGTTTCCATGGAGATGCACTTGAGCATATTCACAGTGCAATGCGTCAGCGCACCGGAATGATTCTTGCTGCCGGACCGACTGGAAGTGGAAAGACAACAACACTGTATACAATGCTTGATATTTTAAATACGAGCGATGTAAATATTTCTACAGTCGAAGACCCAATTGAATATCAAATGGCTCGTATTAATCAAACACAGGTCAAACCGGAAATCGGACTTACGTTTGCAAATGGACTTCGTACACTTCTTAGACAAGATCCGGATATTATCATGGTTGGAGAAATTCGCGATGGTGAGACTGCTGGTCTTGCTGTGAATGCATCACTTACTGGACACTTGGTTCTTTCGACGATTCACACCAATTCTGCATCAGGCGCTATTCCTCGTATGGTTGATATGGGCGTTGAGCCATTTCTCATTGTATCAACAGTCAAAACTGTTATGGCTCAGCGTCTTGTGCGCAGACTTACAAAAGAAAAAGAATCATATTTTTTGACACCCGAAGAAATAGCGGAAATATCAAAACTTGTTGATTTGGAACGCCTTCATGGTTTTTTGGTTAAAGAAAAAATCATTGAAGACACTGCCGTGTGGACAAAAATTCCATTTTACAAAGCCGTAAAAAATGAGGAAAGTGAGGATGGATACTCAGGACGTATTGGTATTCACGAAGTTATGCCGGTAACGGGAACCATACGTCAGTTGATTCTCTCGCATGCTTCTCAAGATGACATTGAAAAACAAGCAAAGGCTGAAGGTATGATGACAATGCTTGAAGACGGTATGTTTTTGGCTGTGCAGGGTATTACGACAACAGAAGAAGTGCTTCGTGTGGTTTCTGAATAATAAAAATATATATGCAATTTTCATACAAAGCTCGCGATTCGCGAGGACAAATAATGGAAGGGATAATTGATTCAGCAGATCGTTTTTCTGCTGCGAAGGAACTTCGTGCCCAGAATTTTATTCCTGTTTCGATTATGCCGTTCGGCAAAAATACAAAGAAAAAAATCGAAGCCCATTTTCTTGAAGAATTTTTTTCCGGTATTACACTTCATGAAAAAATTATTTTTGTAAACAACCTCTCCGGAATGTTATCTGCTGGACTTACGTTGTATCGATGTCTTGAAGTTGAACTTCGTCAAACAAAAAATCCCGCACTTAAAACCGTCATCAGCGGATTGCTCGTTGCGATTAATCAGGGTGAGTCGTTGTCAGAAGGAATGGCAAAATATCCCGCTGTGTTTTCGGAGCTCTTTACCTCGATGGTTCATGCAGGGGAGGAGTCAGGAAATCTCCCGTGGGCTCTCAAAGAAATTGGAAATAACTTGGAAAAATCATACGAATTGACACGAAAGGTAAAAGGCGCGCTTACATATCCTGCAATTATTGTGCTTGCGATTTTCATTGTTGGAATTTTGATGCTTGTGTTTGTTATACCAACGTTGATAAAAGTATTTGGAGATATGGGGACAACCTTACCTCCGACAACGCGGTTTATTATTTTTGTTTCCAACGGGGTTTCTGGTCATCCATTTGTTTGTCTTGGTGGACTTGTTGTATTTGTTGCCGGTGTGATTGCGATTGTTCGTTCAAAAAAATTGCGACCCTTTAATGAATTACTTGTTTTCAAATTTCCGATCGTCGGAGAAATTGTCAAAGAGGTTAATACTGCACGAACTGCGCGTACACTTTCATCGCTTCTTGCTTCTGGTGTTGATGTGACACGAGCGCTCAATATCACAAAAGATGTTTTGCAAAATACCCATTACAAGGCTGTACTCGAACGTGCAGTCACTGCTGTTCAAAAAGGTGAATTGCTTGCGACCGTTTTCAAAGAAGAAGAAACATTGTATCCAGTTATGATTGGTGAAATGGTGACGGTTGGAGAGGAGACCGGTAAGCTATCACAAATGCTTGCCGATGCCGCAACGTTTTACGAAGAAGAGGTTGATGCAAAAACAAAATCTCTTTCAACGATTATTGAACCGGTTGTTATGATTTTGGTTGGTATTGCCGTTGGATTCTTTGCAATTTCGATTATTTCTCCGATGTATAGTTTGCTTGGTAACATGTCTTCATAATGTATGACTATTTTTTGTAAAAAAAACTCAAAAGCTGTTTATGCAAAAGGATTTACACTAATTGAAATTCTTGCTGTTGTTGCAATTGTTGCAATTATGGCGAGTGTGGTTATGTACAATCTTTCAGCCAAACGCAATGATCAGGTTGTTAATGCTGCAGAAGATGAAGTTGTTTCGCTTTTGAACCAAGCGCGTTCAAGTACGATTTCGGCAGAACAAAACATGCAGTATGGAGTGCATTTTCAAACAAATCGCGTCATTCTTTTTCAGGGAACGACGTTTACCGATGGTGCTTCTGGTAATAAAGAAATAACGATAGATCCAAACGTGAATATTGTATCGATTTCTTTGACTGGAAGTTCGTCAGATGTTGTTTTTGACAAACTCACAGGTGGAACTGCTGAATACGGAACTCTTGTTGTCAAAAATGTGTCTTCGTTAAAACAAAAGACGATTACAATAACCAAGTTTGGATTTGTTAGTGGTAATTAGGTACGTATATATGAAGACACAGCCTAAACGTAATACACAATCTGGTTTCAGTCTTGTTGAGATACTTGTTGCATCTTCGATTATTTCAGTTGCATTGATTACAATTATTCAACTTGGTGGTCAGTCGGTTGCGTTCTCGCGCCGTTCGGTCAATCTGTATACTGCCGCTACTCTTTTGGAAGAGGGTGCAGAATCAGTCAAAATTGTTCGTGATAATAGTTGGAGTGGTGTGTCTACACCGACAAGTTATGTTAATTATTATTCAACATTTTCTACCTCTACAAATATGTGGTCGCTCTCAACAACACCGTCTTCTATTGGAGCGTTTACTCGAACGATTACATTTGCCCCTGTTGGACGTGACTCAAGTTACAATTTGACCGCAACGGGAACAGCAGTATCGAGTACTCGACTTGTAACAGTGACTGTGAGTTGGAAAGACAGTCTCGGTTCCATCTCAAAAGCGATTTCTTTTTATATTACTGATATTTTTTCGTAATTATGAAACACAACTGCGTACAAAAAAAAGAATCAGGATTTACCCTCGTTGAAGCGATTATTTATGTTGCGTTGTTTGTCCTACTCTCATCGCTTCTTGTTGATTCAATAGTTGTTCTTTCGAAAGGGTATAACGATGTACGAGTAAATCGAGATTTGCTTGATTCTGAAAGTGTGGCAGTCGAGCGCATGACACGTGATATTCGCGGTGCATCATCATGGGTCTCTGGTTCGGCAAGTGTGTTTGGAACAAGTCCAGGCAAACTAACAATCAAAAATCCTGACAGTACGACTGAAGTTTTTCAACTTGTAAGTGGTGCTGTCCAATTGACTGACTCAACTGGATATGTAAGTAATTTGACCGGAAGCCAAGTTTCTGTCAATTCACTTACATTTGCAAATATTTCTACAACAAACGGCAGTGCCATTAAGATTGATATGAGTATCAGTTCGTTGCGATATTCTCCAAGCAAAACAATTACAATCAGTGATACTGTTGTGTTGCGAGGAAGTTATTAATTGCATATATGAAACAAAAAATAACAAAACCAAAAAATGAGTCGGGTTTTGCGATGATGATCTCCGTCATATTTTTTGTCGTGATTTCTGCGATTGCGCTTTTGGGAATTATGGGGCCGACAGCTAGAGATTATCGTACCGCAAATGATGCAGTTCTCTCTCGACAAAGTTATTTTTTGGCGGAATCTAGTAGTGAAGATGTATATTATCGCCTCAAGCATAGTGACCCTGTTAGTTCCACAGAAACACTTGTGCTTGGAAGTTCGTATACAACAACAACGATGAATAATTTAGGTTCAGGGAATGTTGATATCAGTAGTATTGGCAATTCAAGTAATCGTGAGCGTGCTGTTGACGTCAAAATTTCTGGCCAAAATGGTTTTATATTAAGTTATGGTGTTCAAACGGGTGTGGGTGGACTTGATTTGGGTGCAAATGGCAGTGATGGAGCTACAGTGACTGGAGATGTTTTTTCAAATGGTCCAATCACCGGTGTATATAACTCCACAATTACCGGATCTGCTATTTCTGTAAATTCTGCATCTTTATTTGTTGATCAGTCAAACAGTACAGGTACTCCGGCATATGACACTGTATTTGGAACGGCAAGTATAACCAAAGACATGTTTCAGAGTTTTCAAATTGACCAGAGTATTCCATTGGATAGAATTTCTTTATATATTAAGAAAATTGGTACTCCTGCCGATGCGACAGTATATATTTATGGTAATGATGATTCTACCAACAAACCTGATTGGAACGTGATTGCAAGTGCAACGCTATCTGGTAGTTCCGTTGGTGCCAGTTATAGTTGGGTCGATGTTGTTTTTTCTCAAAAGCAAATGCTTTCCGTTGGTCGCACATACTGGTTTGCTGTTAGTCCAACATTGGATTCTTCAAATTATTACACGATTGGTACGACCAACGTTTCTCCTGATAGGTATACAAATGGGGTAGCAAAGTATGGTTCAATCGGTGGAACATACTGGTCTGATCCAATTTCTGGAGGAGCTGATTATTTTTTCAAAATCTCTTTGGGTGGAGTGACTGGTTTGATTGCAGGTAATACAAACGGTAATGGTAATATGAATATTGGTACTGACTCAACAAACAGTGCTCATGCAAATTCCGTAAACAGTGCAACTGTGTCTGGTGACATATATTGTGCAAGTGGTGGAAGTAACAACAAGTCATGTCTTACATTTGATAATCCTTCACCTATTACTAATCCTATTTCAGATTCTGATATTCTGAAATGGAAATCGGATGCGGTGTCGGGTACTGCAAGTTCTGGAACGTGGAATATAAATTATTCAGGTGCAACATCATGGGGTCCAAAAAAGCAAAATGGAAACGTTAATGTTACAACTGGTACGTTACTACTTCGCGGTACATTGTGGGTCACCGGCAATTTGAATGTGAATGGGGGTAATATCAAGCTTGATAGTACATATGGCTCGAACAATGGTGTTATTGTTGTTGACGGTAAGGTTTCTATTAATGGTGGGTATGTCCAAGGCACAACGAACCCTCTTAGTCATATTCTGATTGTATCTACGAATGACTCTATTGATACCACGTCGCCAGCAATTTTGGCAACGACAAATGGTACTGAGCCTGCATTGTTCTATGCCCCATATGGACTTGTGGAAATTGTGGATACGACTCCAAGTCAAGCGACAGGGTACGAGGTCAACTTGTCGGGCGATTCAAATATTAGTTATGATTCATCGATTTCATCGTTTAAGGTATTGAGTACAAGCTCCACTTCGACAAGCTACAATATTTCATCATGGTCTGAATCTCAGTAACTTACAGTGTGATATAATGTGCGCATGATGAACAAAAAATTAATTATTGGTAACTGGAAAATGAACCCCAAAAGTTCAAAATTGGCTTTGGTGAATTTTGTGTCGGTAAAAAAGGGAATCTCTGGATATAAAAACGTTGATGTGGCTGTTGCTGCACCTTTTGTGTATCTGAAAGAACTTTCAAAATCAGTATCCGCTGGAATCGCACTTGCTGCACAAAATCTTTCGGGAGAACAAGAAGGTGCGTATACCGGAGAAATTTCGGGAAATATGCTTGCTGATTGTAAAGTTAAATATGTAATCATCGGACATTCAGAACGTCGAGCACTTGGTGAGTCAAACGAATTCATAAATCAAAAAATCAAAATGGCACTTAAGGCCAAACTTATTCCCGTATTGTGTGTCGGAGAATCAGATCGGGAACACGGTATGTGGTATCTTGGTAAAATCAAAACCCAACTCGAAGAATGTCTCGCCGGAATTTCCAAAAATCTCGTAAGTTCTGTTGTGATTGCATACGAACCAATTTGGGCGATTTCAACAACAGAAAACAGACGTGACGCAACTCCAACTGATTGTGAAGAAATGCGAATTTATATTCGTAAGGTTCTAAATGATATGTACGGCATGAAAGTTGTTGAAAAAATCAAAATCATCTACGGTGGTTCTGTTGATGAGAAGAATGCGCGTGGATTTTTGGTTGAGGGAGGTGCAGATGGGCTTCTTGCTGGACGTGCGAGTCTTACTCCAAAAAAGTTTTTGGAAATTATAAAAATTGCAAATGAAAGTTTTGTAAAATAAAAAAACAATATGATTTCAGTCAAAAAAATAGAAAAACTAAAAGGTCTCAAGGTGCTCGTTCGAGCAGATTTTAATGTTCCGCTCAACGCAAAAGGGAAGGTCGCTGATATGTTTCGTATTAATGCTGCGTTGCCAACGATTCAATTTTTGCAAAAGAAAGGGGCAAAAGTCATCCTGATTTCCCATATTGGTCGTGAGCCGAAGGAGTCACTCAAACCCGTATATGATGCACTCAAGAAACATGTTGCATTACGATTTGTTCCCGAAATATTGGGAGAAAAAGCAGAACGTGCTGTTTCTGAAATGAAAAATGGAGATATCGTTATGCTTGAAAATCTTAGAAGTAATGAAGGAGAAAAAAACGGAGACACTTTTTTTGCCAAAGCACTTTCAAAATTTGGTGATGTGTATGTCAATGAAGCATTTCCTGTTTCTCATCGGGCAGATGCATCGATTGTTGCACTTCCAAAATTATTGCCTTCATATGCCGGTATTCAATTTGAGCGTGAGGTTACGGAGCTTTCAAAAGTGCTTGCCCCCAAACATCCTTTTGTCTTTATTCAAGGTGGGGCAAAGGCCGAGACAAAGATTCCTCTTCTAAAAAAATATCTCAAAGATGCGGACACTGTATTTATTGGTGGCGAACTTGCTAATGACTTTTTTAAAGCAGAAGGTCTCTCAATAGGGGAATCAAAGATTGATTCTGTTTCTCCTCTTTTGAAATCAATGCTAAAAAACAAAAAACTTATACTTCCAGAGAGTGTCGTTGTGCTTCGAGATGGTGCAAAGAAAACAATTTCAGTTAATGAAGTGGCCGCAGATGAATCTATTTTTGATATTGGTCTATCAAGTATCGATACACTTTCTGCGTGTATAAAAAAAGCAAAACTTATTTTGTGGAATGGTCCGATGGGGTGGTATGAAGGCGGGTATACAAAAGGAACTGAAGAAGTACTGAAGCTTCTCGCTTCTGCAAAAGCTAGTACGATTATTGGTGGAGGAGACACTGCTGTCTTGGTTGATAAAAAGAAAATGTCTGACAAATTTACATTTGTTTCAACCGGCGGTGGTGCAACACTCGAATTTTTGGCAAAAGGAACGCTTCCCGGAATCAAGGCGTTAAAATAAAAAATCAAGCGAAGGTCGTTCGCTTGATTGATAACTTTATCTTTCTATTTTCGTAGTAAATACGGGATAATAAGACCGGTGTAAAAATACGGTTCGCCCGTATTCCACTTTTTGCCTACTTCTATGAAGGCTGATGCCATGCCGTCTTTGACTGGCGTAGTTGCTCCGATGCCTGTGTATGTTCCGGATACCTTTATAGATTTTGTCGCGAGCAGATACATACCAAATTTTTTGGAAAATGTATGTGTCAGTCCTGTTCCGAGAAGGTTGTAATTTACGGTATAAAAACCAAGTAAACCACTTTTGCCTTTATTTGCAATTATTGCAAGATGAAGGGGTGCGATTCCAGTAAGACCCGGGTCTATTTTTTTGAGATCAAGCTCGGCTTGCGGAGCAAGCAGAAAGCCAGCATTTAACTTAATAGGTTTTTTGGGTTTTATTGGAATTTTTAGGTCGCCGTTGTTTTCCAAATAAATATTTGTTCGGGTCTCTGTAACCGATTGTGCGTGGGTACTCAGACATACAAATACTGTCGCGAAAGTAAGAAAGATTCTATTCATGTTTTAAAAGATTTTAATTCAAAAATACTAAATCATTTTATTATTTTTGTCAAATATTAAAAAAAGCGCTTAGAGCGCTTTTTTGATTTTGTCTGCTGTTGTTTGGGCTTCGCCATCTGCATATTTTGGCCGTGCCATAGTTTGTATCCATCGGTCTCGTTTCTTGGCATGAGGTGAATGTGGGCATGGAATACGGTTTGTCCAGAATGAATACCATTGTTCATTCCGATGTTCATATCGTCGATTCCAAGCCCTTCCTTGATGCCGTGGGCGACAATCTTGATTGTTTTCATCATACTGAGCAATGTTTCTTCAGGTGCCACAAAGATGTTCTCATAGTGTTTCTTGGGTATTACCAATGTGTGGCCTGGATTTACAGGCATAATATCCAAAAAAGCCAATGTTTGGTCGTCCTCGTAGACCTTTACTGCAGGTATTTGTCCGGCAATGATTTTGCAAAATATGCAATCTTCTTGTGTGTGTTCCATATAAAAATGATTTTAGCACATACTAGCATATTTTTGGAATGTTACGTGATAGAATGTGGCTTACATGCAAAAGATATTCAAACATTACCCAGACGTGAATGATGTGTCGCACGAATTGCATTCATACAATCCGCTCATGACTCGGCTTTTGGTAAACAGGGGAATTGTAACCGAAGAATCTGCACAACTGTTTTTGAAACCTGACTATGGCAGAGATATGAATGAACCGTTGTTGATGCATGATATGGAACGCGCGGTTGTGCGTATGTTTGAAGCTATTGAAGCAAAACAAAAAATAGTTATATACGCCGATTATGATTGTGACGGTATTCCTGGTGCGGTCATAATGAATGATTTTTTAAAAAAGATTGGATATGAAAATTTTTTGATATATATACCTGATCGACATGATGAAGGGTATGGATTAAACAAAGAAGCGGTAGAAAAATTTATTGAAGACGGAACAAAACTTTTGTTTACAATTGATTTGGGTACAACTGACCATGATGATATTGCGCTCGCGCAGGCAAATGGTATTGATGTGATTGTAACCGATCACCATCTTCCACATGAGATGCTTCCAAAGGCATTTGCGATTGTAAATCCAAAACTTGGCACGTACCCAGATCCGATGCTCTGTGGTTCGGGTGTCGTATTTAAATTTGTTCAAGCATTTCTCAAAAAATATGGTGAGTATTTCAACATAAACATCGGTTGGGAAAAATGGTTGCTTGATATGGCAGGTCTTGCAACACTCTCGGATATGGTTCCGCTTGTCGGAGAAAATCGCTTGATTGCACGATTTGGTTTGCAAGTGTTTCGTAAGTCTCCGCGTCCGGGAATTGCACAACTTCTCAAACTTTTAAAAATAAATCAAGAAACATTATTGGAAGATGATTTGACCTTTATGGTCACTCCACGGCTTAATGCCGCTTCACGTATGGATTCTCCGATGCGTGCATTTGAATTGCTCTCCGAGCGTGATATCACCAAAGCGGGAGCTATTGCACTTCATCTGACAAATATTAATGATGAGCGAAAGAGAATCGTTGCTCAGATTATGAAGGAGGTGAAGCATTCACTTTCAGAAAGAACAATCGGAGAGATTATTGTGATTGGAAATCCAAAATGGCGTATCGGAGTACTCGGTCTTGTTGCCGGAAAAATTTGTGATGAATACGATCGCCCCACGTTTGTATGGGGCAGGGAAGGTTCATCGGTATTTGATGGTGATAATGCACCACTCAAAGGCTCATGTCGTTCTAATGGACGAGTCAATGTTGTGCGTCTTATGGAATCTGCAAAAGAACACTTTTTGGATTTTGGTGGACACGAACTCGCAGGAGGTTTTTCCGTTTCCAATTCCAGTGTACATTTTCTTGAAGAGAAATTATGTGAAATCTTTGAAGAAGTAAAACAAGATGGTGTGATTGGTGGAGCTTTAATTGACTCAGTGCTTTCAATTTCGGATATAAACGAAAAAACCGTTTCAGAAATTTCCGCTCTTGCTCCGTTTGGTCTTGGAAATCCAAAACCAATGTTTTTATTTCCAAATCTCACGATTACTGCGGTAAAACAATTTGGAAAAGAAAAGAATCATTTGGAAATTTCCGTGATTGATGACAAGAAAAAAAGCACAACCGCAATGAGCTTTTTTGCAGATGAGAATACTTTTTCTAAAAAAGCGATTGTAGGTGCGGTCGTTGATCTTGTGGCAACAATAGAAAAATCATATTTCGCGGGACGTACAACATTACGTTTGAGAATTATTGATATCGTTTGATTTTTATTTATTTGCTACAATACAAATTATGAAAAATGATTCGATTGTTGTGTTCACTGATGGAGCGTCGCGTGGAAATCCCGGTTTGGGTGGCTGGGCTGCACTTTTGATTGATACTGCAGCCGGTAAGGTTTGGGAATTGGGTGGACGAGAGGATAATACGACAAACAATCGTATGGAAATGATGGCAGCGCGCGAAGCGCTTGCCTTTGTTGAAAAACGTAAAATGGAAGGTTCTGTCGAAATTCATACCGATTCAGCGTATCTTTTGAATGGTATTACAGGATGGGTGTTTGGATGGGAAAAGAACGGATGGAAAACAAAGACTGGTGAATCGGTGCTCAATCAAGACTTATGGAAAGAAATCGGCGCATTAAATTTTCGTTTGGGACAAAAAAATAAAATTGAGTGGAAAAAAGTTTCGGGACATTCGGGATTGCGAGGGAATGAGCGTGTGGATGAAATCGCAACAAAAAAAGCCGACGGAGAACATGTCTTGCTTTTTGTTGGAGCGATTGGTGAATATGAACAGTTGATTGGTGGCAATATATTCGATGTTATTCTTGCAAAAACTGCGACAAAAAAGAAATCAAAATCATCAACCAAGCCTGCGTATTCATATGTTTCAATCGTTGATGGCAAAATCGCAATCGACAAAGATTGGGCTTCGTGTGAAAAGAGGGTCAAGGGTAAATCAAAAACAAAGTTTAAAAAAGTCTTTTCTGCTGATGAAGAAAAGGCACTTGTCTCAGAATGGAAAAATCTGGCACATATGCATACGCACTAGACCGAGTTCTTATTTCTGTAATTCTTGGTTTTGCACTCGGAATTATTTTTGATGCGTTTTTTCGATTTCGTTTTGATTTGTATGTTATTTTCTTTGTTGGGATTGTGTCTTTGTTGTTTGCAATATTGTGCCCGCCAAAGCACATGCTTTGGCGGGCACAATATATTTGCGTGTATGTAAGTATCATGTGTTTTTCATTGTTTCTTGGCATTGCGCGATTAGAGGTTGCCAATTTTGGATTGCACATGCTTGAAAATTCCGTTGGTCAAAAAATAACGCTTGTTGGAGTGATCGATACACCAATTCAAAAAACATATAATCAACAATCTCGGCTTACAACTTCAGATGGGCAAACCGTTCTGATATACACACAAAAATACCCCACACTTTCATATGGTGAAAAAATTTCTGTGACTGGTGTATTACAAAAACCAAAAAATTTTATGACTAATCAAGGTTCGGAGTTTGATTATGTTTCGTATTTATACAAAGACGATATTGTGTATGTTGTACCAAACGGCAAAGCTGAAATCGTCTCTCAAAACAACGGTAATGTGCTTATCGGTCCGCTCATTTCTTTCAAAAATTGGTTTGTTGCTGGATATCAACGAATATTACCTCCGGAAGAAGCTGATTTGATGGGTGGGCTTACTCTCGGTACAAAAGAAAATATCAGTAATGAATTTCGTGATAGCTTGGTGGAGACGAGTACAATTCATATTATTGCATTATCCGGATATAACGTTACGATTGTTGCAAATTTTTTGCGGGGAATTCTTTTGAAGATTCCATTTCTTGGCGCTCGTGGTGCACTAGTTGGTGGAGGTATTGGAATTATATTTTTTGTCATGATGACTGGCATGCAATCATCGGCCATTCGTGCTGGCATTATGGCACTTGTGGCTCTCTTTGGACGGGGAACAGGACGTACATATGATGCGTTTCGAGCACTTGTTCTTGCTGGTTGTATTATGATTGTTTGGAATCCAAAGTTTTTGATTTATGATGTTTCGTTTCAACTTTCGTTTCTTGCGACTCTTGGAATGATTTTTTTGACACCATTGTTTTTGAATGTATTCAAAAAAGTGCCTGAAAATCTTTTTAATCATATTCCGCTCCGTGAACTTGTTTCGACAACACTTGGTGCACAGACTGCCGTTGTTCCATTTATTATTTACAAAATGGGAATGTTTTCTTTGATTGCACTGCCTGCCAATATATTTGTGTTGCCTACAGTTCCTCTTGCGATGGGCGTCGGTACAATCGCTGGTATTATCGGGAATGTTTCTATTACGCTTGCCACACCGTTTGCGTTTGTAACCCACTTGTTGTTGCGGTATATAATTACGCTCGTAAACTTTTTTGCGAGTATTCCATTTGCGTATATAACATTTACAAGTGTTTCGGTGTACATATGTCTTGTATTATATGTTGGGTTGATTTGTTGGATATACAAAAGCCGCGACATTTTTCTGTAGAAAAATGTCGCGGCTTTTTGGTTGAATTAGAATCTTTTTTCAATTGTCTCCCAATTGAGATTTTCAAAAAAATCTTCGATGTATTGTTTTTTGCCACTTGGTTGGTAGTCGGCGACATATGAATGTTCCCACATGTCGAGGGCAATAATTGGTGTTGCATTTTGGAGTTGGCCAAGGTGTTGTTCGTCGAGCCAATGGATAAGTAAATGTCCTGATTCATTGTCTTTTGATAACATTGTCCAGCCGATTCCGCGAGTCATTGCCGTTGTTTTGAATGTTGTAAGAAAATTTTCAAATGATCCGAACTCTGCAGTAATTGCAGAATGAAGTTTGCTGTCCGCTGATGTTATTTTTGCTCCATTTTCAAATTGAGCGAAATATAATTCATGGTTGCGCATACCGTTAAACTCAAAAGAAAAACGTCGGTTGATTTCTCCAATTTCGTATGCATTTTTTGTTGTATCAACAGAGAGTTCTTTAATCTGGTTTTGTGTGTAGTTTGCAAATTTGACGTACCCAGCATAAAGCTTGAGGTGCTCCTCAATATTTTTTGCAGATATACCTTTGAGTGAGGGGATAGTAAATGTTTTTGGTGTGAAGTATTCCATATGATTTTTTTATTAGTTATTGCGACGAAAGTAGTATACTTTTTTTAAGAGAATTTGGCCAATTCAAAAACCCCTTACCGTATATACGGGTAAGGGGTTTTTGAATTGAGTTTATTTGATTACACCAGCTTTCTTGAGAGCTTTGAATGCTCCGAGCTTGTTGATTGTGCGAAGTCCACGAGTAGAGATTGGAAGTACAAACGTCTTGTCGAGTTCTGCTACGAAAATACGTCGCTTGTGGATGTTTGGGTGTTTTCGAACCATACCTGTTGGATTGAACTTTGTAGCACGAGTTCTGTTGGAATATCCGCCAGCCATGATTGAACCTTTTTTAGTTATTGCGCATGTTTTTGCCATAAATTTAATATAGTTATTTGCGTTTCGTATGCTATCATATATAGACATTCTATGCAAGGCATCAACACATTTTTTTATATTATCGTCCTTATTATGTCGGTCGTCATCCATGAAGTCGCTCACGGTTTAGTAGCTGATGCGCAAGGGGATCCGACTGCCAGATATGCCGGACGACTTACACTTAATCCACTCAAACATATTGATTTGGTGGGTTCGGTTATCTTGCCGCTTCTTCTTGTTGTCTTTAATGCAGGCTTTATTATCGGTTGGGCAAAACCAGTTCCATATATTGAAGCAAATTTGCGTGACAAGAAGTGGGGAACAATATTGGTTGCTGGTGCGGGCATTGTTTCAAACATCGCACTCGCATTTGTTTTTGGTATTGCGATTCGATTTTCAGGAATTCTTGGTTCGTTCGCTCCTTCTTTCATTTCAATCTCTGAAATCATTGTTATTGTAAACATTCTGCTTGCGCTGTTTAATCTTATTCCTATTCCACCGCTCGACGGATCAAAGATTCTCTTTGAATTGTTGCCAAGCAAGATTTTGTCTCAATCAACAAAATCAAAAATTGAGTATTTCTCGATGCCACTTCTCCTCCTCTTTATTATTTTTTTGTGGCCAATGATAATGCCGGTCATCGGGTTTATTTTTAGTTTATTTACAGGTCTCGCGAGTCCCATTTAAAATCATTTAACATAATGCGAATAAGAATTTTAATCTTTTACGTATTAGCGATTGTCGGATTTTTATTGCCGGCATCTGTTTTTGCATCCAGTGGAACAATCAATCCTTCGCATCGTATTTCATGGCTATGTAATTCTGAAGCAGGGAACAGTGATTGTCATGACCATACACTTGTTAATTGGAATCTTGCTTCATCAACCGCACAAAAAGTTGCAGTGACCGATAGCGGCTTGTCCGGTTGGGTATGGTCTGAGCAAATCGGATGGATTCATCTTGCACCAACCACAGGTACATGGGGCAATCCGGGAGGTGGGGATTCTTGTGGAGTGACTGGTGGAAGTGTCAATGGCGTTTTGAATAATATTAATGGAATATTGTCCGGTTGTGCGTGGGCGATTGCTGGAAGTTGGGTTAATTTTGCGCCGACTCATGGAGGTGTAAGTATAGATACTCATACTGGACAATTTTCTGGCTGGGCGTGGGTGTCGGGTTTTACAAATAATGGAAATTGGATGTACTTTGATTGTTCCAATATGAGCGATCCGAATTCAGCGTGCGTGCAGACTGATTGGAGTCCAGGGGCCGGAGGTGGTGTATCTGATCCGACAGCGAGTTCAACATCGGGCACCTACACATCATCAACGACAGTAATTATTTCTTCGATTAATTCCACAACAATTCGATATAACATTGGTTCAAGTGATGCAACAACTGTTGATCCATTGTGTTCATCAGGAAGTTCAACTTTGTTTGATATTGCAAGTCCGATTACAGTTGCAACTTCTGAGACTATCAAGGCAATCGGATGTAATGGAGCAGCATATTCTCATGTGGTGGCTTTTGATTATGTTATTAATATCCCAACACCCATAATTGTGGGTGACCCCGTTGCTACTCCACCAGCAGATACATACACGGGAACTACGACCATTAGTATGATCTCGTCGAGTTCGACAAGCATATTGTATACGAACGATGGTAATGATCCTGTGTGTCCGTCCGGATTGTCTGCTGGGTATGGAACAACATATTCACCACTGGCTGGAATAATAATTTCTTCAACAGAAACCATAAAGGCAATTGGTTGTAATGGAATATATCATTCAAATATTGTGTCTCTTTTGTATACGATAAACCCTGTTGTTCCACCGCCACCAATAAATCCACCTCAATCAAGTTTGCCAGATGGAACGTATCCGGCAACACAATATGTAACACTTTCGTCAGACCCGCTCACGACAATTCATTATGTTACAAGCACAACGGGTACTGTTGGTGATCCGGATTGTTCGCTTATTTTTACCACGTACACAAGTTCGATTACTGTTGCAACGTCAGAAATAATCAAAGCAATTGCTTGTGATTCGACAGGACATTTTTCTCCGGTTTCATCTTTTAATTATTTAATTGTTCCTACACAGAATACTACAGATACTTCGACGCAAACGCAGACAATTATAAATGGAACAGAAGCTGCAACAACAACATCTACATCGACGCTTGGACTTCAATTGACATTTAGTACAAGTACAACGTTTTTTACAATTGCGATGACAACTAACGCTACAGTCAACAATGTGATTAATGCAACAAACGCTACGATTGCCAATGTTTCGCATTCGATTAAAAATACTGCACTCCTTACACAACAAGTATTTTCTTCTCCACAAAACGTTTCAAAGATTCAAGCGGTGACAACAACAGGAGTTGTTGCAGGAACGGCTGTATCTGCAGCTTCGGGGCTTTTGTTTTCTTCGTTTTCGTTTGCGGATATTTTGTTTTTGCCGATCAAACTTTGGTCACTCCTTATGGGGGCACTTGGTCTTTCAAAACGCAAAAAGCCATGGGGAACAGTGTATGATAGTGTAACAAAGCAGCCACTCGATCCTGCGTATGTTGTGTTGAAATCAATGGAAGGTGAAGATGTTGCAACGGCAATTACTGACTTGGATGGACGTTATGGATTCGTTGTTCCCAAGCCCGGAAACTATTCATTGTTTGTTCACAAAACAAACTATATGTTTCCGTCACAAAAATTAGTCGGACAAGATCATGATGAGTTGTATCGTGATTTGTACTTTGGCGAACACTTTGCAGTCGCGGGTGAGGGGGATTTTGTTGCAAAAAACATTCCGATGGATCCTGAGAAGTTTGACTGGAACGAATTTGCGAAGAAATCTCAGCATCTTATGAAGTTTTATTCTGTTCGAGAAAAATGGTTTTCGAGAGTCTCGGGATTTTTCTTTGTGGCTGGTTTTACTGTGTCGACTCTCGCCCTTATCTTTTCTGTTACCAAAACCAATATTGTTATTTTTGCACTGTATATTGTCTTGTTCTTTATTCGAACATTTGGTCTTCGTTCACGTCCGTTTGGAACTGTCGTTTCAAAGGAAACTGGCAAACCAATATCGTTTGCAATCATTCGTGTTTCTCAAACTTCAACCGGCGTGGAGATTATGCACCGTGTAACTGACGCGATTGGCCGATATTATTGTTTGTTGCCAAACGGCAATTATACTATTCGCGTTGATCAAAAACTTCCTGATGGCAAGTATGGCAAAATTGCCGAAGAAATTCCAGTCGTTGTTTCCAAAGGATATCTCTCAGAAAAGTTTTCTATTTCAAATACCCTCGGGGAATAGGGTTGCACCCATTAAGGGCACTGCTCCTTGTGGGGAGTACACAAGGGTTGCATTTTTTCTTCTTATTATGTATAGTACTTGCCGAGGCTAACTTGCTTCTTCGGGGAGTATAGCTTTTTAATTTTAGACACACATGCCAACAATAAATCAACTATCAAAAAAAGGCCGTAAGAAGGTCGTACAAAAGTCCAGAACAACCGCACTATCTCGCGGTTTTAACGCTATCAAAAATCGTCCTGTGTTTTATCCTGCGCCATTTAAGCGTGGAGTATGCACGAAAGTAAGTACAACAACCCCAAAGAAGCCTAACTCAGCTCTCCGTAAAATTGCTCGCGTACGCTTGACCAATGGAATGGAAGTTACTGCATATATTCCGGGTGAAGGACACAATCTTCAAGAACACTCAGTTGTTATGCTTCGTGGAGGTCGTGTGAAAGACCTTATCGGAGTTCGTTACCACATTGTTCGTGGACGTCTCGATACAGCAGGTGTTGAAAAGCGCCGACAGAGTCGTTCGTTGTACGGAAACAAGAAACCAAAAGCAGGAGCTGCTAAGAAATAATCTAACTAATAATTTTTATTAACTATCTAAGAAACATATGCGAAGACCAGTCAAAAAACGAAATATGCCAACGCCAGACATCATGTATGGTTCTGAAAAGTTGGAAAAGTTCATAAACAACATCATGGAGAGCGGTAAAAAAGAAACAGCTCGCAAGATTGTTTACGGATCATTCAAAATCATCAAAGAAAAGATGAACAACGAGAATCCGATTGAAATCTTTGATGCTGCAATCAAGAACGTTGGTCCAGCAATCGAAGTTCGCTCACGCCGCGTTGGTGGAGCAAACTATCAGGTTCCTCGCGAAGTTCGTCCAGAACGCCGACAAGCTCTTGCATACCGATGGATTATCGATGCTGCACGCAGTAAGAAAGGAAAGCCAATGGAAGAAAAGCTCGCAGAAGAATTGATGCAAGCATTCAACAACGAAGGTATTGCAATCAAGAAGCGTGATGACACCAAAAAAATGGCAGAATCAAACAAAGCGTTTGCTCACCTTGCTTGGTAATAATCAAAATAACACAAAACAAAAAACTCCTCTGCCATATGGCAGAGGAGTTTTTTGTTTTGTGTTATACTTTTAGCATAATTTATTAGTAGTTATTTATATCTATCATGAAAAAATATTTGGTGTATGGATTGTTGATTGTTGTATGTTTCTTTGTGTTACCTTCGTCCAAAACAGAAGCTGCAACTTCTGTCAGTACGCTTGCTCCTACTGGTACAGCCGGAACAGGTGGGGGAACTCTCGTTGGGTCTCTTTCATTTACGGGTAGTACACTTCCGACAACCGTTGGGTTTAATTATGGTTCAACAACTGCCTATGGTTCAACAATTACCGCAACGACAACATCGGTATCTGGAACTTTCTCTAAGTTTCTTTCAGTTGATTCATGTGGTGTAACATATCATTATGCTGCTTTTGCAACTAACTCTGCTGGGACTGTTTCTGGTATTGATCGAACAGTTACACCTACGTGTCCGCCATCACTTTTTAATAATACGGCAACAAGTGTAACTCAAATATCTGCAATATTGTCTGGAAGAATCGTTGATACCGGTGGGTCACCTGCAACTTCTCGTGGTTTTGAATATGCGACATCGAGTTCTCTTTTGGGTACAACGCTTTCTACAAAAACTAACGAGACAGGTTCTTTTAGTGTCGGTGATTTTACTAAGCATATAACAGGATTAATGTGCAATACGACATATAATTTTCGTGCTAAAGCTGCAAATGCAGCTGGTACTGGATATGGATATTATTTTGTTCAATTCAAAACATTAGCATGTGGTGGTGGCACAACAGGAACCATCAGCGCAAGTTCTGCAAGTAAGCCTGTAAATAATACTCAAACAAAACAAACAACAACTCCTGTTAAAAATACAAGTATCAAAAATCAACTTGGTGGTTCTGCTATCGGTGCTTTTGATGATTCAGTTTCTTCTGATAGTCAATCAAAATATACGTTTACTCAAAATCTTACATACGGTTCAACAGGGGAAGATGTCGCTCGACTTCAAAAAATTCTTAGCGACAAAGGGTATCTAAATGTGCCTACTCTTGGTGATTTTTATGGACTTGCAACAATGAACGCGGTCAAGAAATTGCAATCAGATAACGGACTCAGTTCTGTTGGGGTTGTTGGACCTGCAACGCTTGAGTTGTTGAATAAGTAATCTGCTTTTAGAACAGCCGGGCCGCGCTCCGCGCGGCCCGGCTGTTTATTTGCAAAAAAGTCAAAAATTCGGTATAGTTTCGGAACTAGTGAGACTCGGTGTCTCCCTTTTTTAATAGTCATTAATATAATCATTTAGTTTATGGAAAGAGATTACCCTTTAGAAAAATTGCGAAATTTTGGAATTATTGCTCACATCGATGCCGGAAAAACAACGACATCTGAACGCGTGCTTTTTTATACTGGTGTTTCGCACAAAATCGGTGAAGTGCACGAAGGGGAAGCTGTCATGGACTGGATGGAGCAAGAGCGTGAACGTGGAATCACAATCACTGCCGCTGCAACGACTTGTTTTTGGACACCGACATATATTGCCGACAAGGTCGACAAATCAAAAAAGATTCGTTTCAACATCATTGATACACCTGGTCACATCGATTTTACTGTTGAAGTAAAGCGCTCTCTTCGTGTACTCGACGGTGCTGTTGTCGTGTTTGACGGAGTTGCTGGTGTAGAACCTCAATCAGAAACAAACTGGCGCTATGCAGACGAAGCAAAAGTTCCTCGTATTTGTTTTATTAACAAACTTGACCGCACAGGTGCATCATTTGAAAAATCTTTTGCATCCATCATTGACCGTCTCAACAAGAACGCAGTTCGTATGCAAATCCCAATCGGCCTTGAAGAGAATCACGATGGTGTGATTGATTTGCTTACAATGGAAGCCGTTTCATTTTCTGGAGACAAAGGTACTATCGTTACTCGTGGTCCGATTCCAGATGAATATAAGGCAGAAGCAGAAAAACTCCACGCAGAACTTATCGAAAAAATCGTTGAGAATGATGATGCGCTCATGACTGCATACCTTGATGGAAAAATCCCAGACATGGCCACACTCAAGAAAGTTCTTCGTAAAGCTGTTATCGACAACAATATTTTCCCAGTATTCTGCGGAAGTGCTTTGAAAAACAAAGGAGTACAACTTGTGCTCGATGCCGTTGTAGACTATCTCCCAAGTCCGCTTGATATCAAAGCGGTGAGTGGAACAAACCCAGACACTGACGAAGTTGTAGAACGTAAGCCATCTGATGCAGAACCATTTTCAGCACTCGCTTTCAAGGTTGCTTCAGACCCATTCGTCGGTCAGCTCATTTTCTTCCGTGTGTATTCAGGAACAGTATCTGCAGGTTCGTATGTATACAACCCTCGTACTCGCAACAAAGAACGTATCGGACGTATCGTGCGTATGCATGCCAATGAACGTGAAGAAGTGAAAAAAGTTTTTGCTGGAGAAATCGCAGCAGCAGTTGGACTCAAAGATACAATCACTTCAGATACTCTTTGTGATGAAGCAAATCCAATCGCGCTCGATAAGATCGTCTTCCCAGAACCGGTTATCTCAATGCGTATCGAACCAAAGACAAAAGCCGACCAAGAAAAAATGGGTATGGCGCTCAACCGTCTTTCTCAGGAAGATCCAACATTCCGTGTTATGACTGACCAAGAAACAGGTGAGACAATCATCGCTGGAATGGGAGAACTTCACCTTGAAATTATTGTTGATCGTATGAAGCGTGAATTTACCGTTGAAGCAAATACCGGTAAGCCACAAGTTGCATATCGCGAAACAATTACTACTCCATCAGAAGCTGAAGGTAAATATATCAAACAAACTGGAGGTCGTGGAAACTACGGTCACGTTCGTATCAAAATGTCTCCACTCAAACATTTGTCTCCTGAAGAAATCGAAGATCTTCCAAAGAACACAAAACACGAAGCACACTTCGAATTTATCAACACTATTAAAGGAGGTGCAATTCCACTTGAATACATTCCAGCCTGTGAAAAAGGATTCCGTGAAGGATTGGAAAGAGGAGTTGTTGCTGGATTCAAACTTGTTGATGTTTCAGTTGAACTTTGGGATGGAAGTTACCACGATGTTGACTCAAACGAAATGGCCTTCAAAATCGCCGCTTCAATGGCAGTACAAGATGCAGCAAAACGTGCAAACCCAGTTCTCCTCGAGCCTATGATGAAAGTTGAAGTTGTTACTCCTGACAAATTCATGGGAGACGTTGCTGGATCACTTTCAAGTAAACGTGGAATTATTGAAGGTATGGAACAACGCGGTCTCAACCAAGCTGTCAAAGCTGTTGTACCACTTTCTGAAATGTTCGGTTACATGACATCACTTCGTTCGATGACAGAAGGTCGTGCAGGATTCACTATGGAATTCTTGAGATACGATATCGTTCCTCGCAACGTTGCAGATGAAATTGTAAAAACTCGTTCAGCTACAACTGTCTAATAAAAAATTCAAAAGCCCCGCGACCTTCGGTCGCGGGGCTTTTGAATTTTAGTTGCATGTATATTTAATAATAGCCGTACTGCCAATTCTTGTTCCGCACGAAGTTGGAATAAATAATTTTCGTTCGTTCTCCGGAATAAAGAAATATAATGGTTTTGGAAAATCATTCAAGAATCTAACTTTGTCTGCGTCAGATGCTGCCCAAAATTTGATCCATTCGTTATTGTTGTGAGTGTCAATAAGCATACCGGGGGCAATGACATGTCGATGGCTCCATCCTTCTACCCACGGTGCGAGATTGCTTGTGGTCAAAATATAGCTGTCGGTTGGTGTTGCGCCGTCGATTTGTTCTAAGTTTCTGATGTTGTCGTCATACATTACCGGTTGTAATTTGTAGATTCTGTTTGCAAGAATACATACTGCTCCGGCAATCAAGAGTATGCCCAGGATGTGGTTTATTTTTTTCTTTTCGTCAAATAATACCGCGAGTCCGTATGCTCCCAAGATAATAATCGAAATATCTGTGTATACAAAAATTCTCTGATAAAACGGCAAGTGCAATATCGGATATGCGATTGTTGTAATTAAAAATGCAGTTAAAAAACTTTTTTTGGAACTTTGCCACCATGTTTTTGTACCAATGATTGCTGCAATTATAAGTGGGAATGAAAAGACAATGTATTGAAACCATGAGTTAAAGCTCGCTTGCGGTAGGTGCACTAATACATCACTCGCGCCTTTGGTTTGTGTGAGTCCGAGAGTGACAGCGGTAATGACAATGATTTTAAATATTTCTAGGCGTCTCTCTTTGTTAATAATCCAAAACGTAACAAGGGAAAGCAAAAACATGATTGCCGTTGTTTCGTGTGTACAGGCCAAAAGAATTGCGCATACATATATCCATTGCGAGCGTTTGTGAATCAAAATCATTGCGATGACCAAGAGCAGTAAACCCCACGCATTTTTGTATAACATACACCAATACGTGAAGTACTGAATAGGTGAGATGGCAAAAAGAAAACCGGCCCAGAGCGCTGTTGCATTATTTGAATATTTTTTTACCAAAAAATATATTGCAAGTGTTATTGCCCCTCCCAAAAGAACCAAGCTTCCATACAAAATCATATTCGCACTCATATGTGTAGTTTTCAAAATATCCAAAATTATTTTTACAAATATCGAATTAGGTCCCAATCCCGGAACATTTTGAAAAAAATGAATTGGTTCAACCAAATATCTTCTATAAAATCCTGTGTCGTATCCAAATGGGGTAGAGCTACCAAATGCGACAAAGGTTATTACTCGGATGAGTATTGCAAGTATCGCGAGACAAAAAATCCCAAGATATTGGTGGATGCCATTTTGTTTTTTGATTGAGATCATATCGAGATTATTATAATAAACTTATTACATAATTAGAAATTATTTTAGGTATTTCAAGCGTAATATTTATGTTTTTATTGATTTTTGATGAGTATTATTTGAAATCTGTATAGTCTGGGAACACTTGACTTTTTAGGGTCTTTTGTGTTAAAATGTGAATAATAAGATATATTATCAGAATCAGTTGAAAAGCCTTTAATTTCAACGTTTAAATTATATTTATGAAAAAGATTTTTATCATGGTTTTTGCTCTGTGTGGTCTTTTGGTAATGAATGCCAATATTGCACGCGCAGATGACAATGTGCCTGTTACTACTGATACTTCAGTAGATGCTAGTGTGGTTTCAACTACTGCCGTATCGCCTGATAATACTGTTACAACTTTACCAGATGTTGTAGTCGTTGTTTCCGATGCTTCTTCAACTCCGGTTGTTGCGAGTATTGTTGATACAAGCGCAATCGATGCGACTACTACAGCAACATCTGACACGGTTGTTGCTACGAGTACTGACATAGTAACTACTGATGCTACAACTACAGATACGACAACTGCTACAACAACAAGTCTCGTGGATACTATTGTAAGTATGGGTAGTACATTGGTACAAAATGTTGTTACTGTTTTTTCTACCGGTTCATATACTGCAATGCAGTCATATGGTTATGGATTTAATACAGGTGTTATTCCTGTAAACCCTGGTTATGGATATGATTCGACAACAGGTGCGACTACCACAACAACTGACCTGTCACTTTCAATAGTGACTGATCCTGCTACTGACATCACACAAACTACTGCAACCTTTAATGGAACAGTTGTAAGTGATGGAGGATACGGTGTGCATCGTGATTTCGTGTATGGAACTACAACGGGCTATGGAAATTTAATAGATACAGACATGATTACTGGAGATGATGCAGGTATTCAAAGTGCAGAATTCCGTGGAAGTTTGGGAAATTTTAGCACTCCACTTCATGGTCCGGTGTTTACGTGTGGTACGACATATCATTATGCCGCACACTTTACTAATTCAAATGGACAAGTAGCGCTTGGTGAAGATCAAACTTTTACAACATTGCCATGTGATTCTACAACAACTACGACATCTACAACTACTACCGATTCAGTAAGTGACACAACATCATCTGATGCTCCTGTCGCACCGATTCAACACAGAAATAGTGGGTACGTTACTGATTCAGCTCCAACTCCAATTGTTATCAGTATGCCGGTGAGTGTTTTTGCAAGTACTCATTCAAATCCAGTTGTTTCTCCTGTCAAAAAAGTAATTCATAAAACAACAAATTCTAATTTTGCTCAAGTAAAAAATGCAAAACCCATCATTGCTGTTGTAACTGTGACTCCTGTAAAACAAAATTTTGTTTCTGCAGTAAAGTTTGCACCATTCTCTCACATGTTTTCGTTTCTTGATGTATTAAATAAATATCTCTAAACGAAGTTTGTTTCTACAAAAGCCCCGCAATCCAGAGGATTGCGGGGCTTTTGACATCCTGTTACTTTAAATGTAAGGTCACTATTATAAAAGTTTTTTAGGAACGTAAAAATTCCGTGCAAATAAAAAATCGCTTGGATTAGTACAACGTACTAATCCAAGCTTTTATTTTTTTGGTTCTAACTTTATTCCACCTCGTGCAAAGATTGTGAGTGCGTAGGCGAGCGCTGGGCCATCACATTCAGTTTTCATAAGTTCTTGTTGTACTTTTGCATCACGTCCAGAAACAACCGGTAGTCCATCAGATATCCAGATGATTTCACCTGCGTCGGGTTCTTCTTCGGCGAAGTGTATCGTTGAAGAAGTAATTCGTTCTCCGGCATCCATAGCAAGCTGCACGGCATTGGCACCTGTGTACTTTCGTTTGCCGCCCTCACCTATGATACCCAAATCAGCAGGATGAATATTGATGATTCGACGCGGGTATATATCCAGGAACGTCTTGGGAACCAGCATCATAAAGCCGGACATAATCATCAGATCTATGTGCTGATCGGCAATGATAGGTGCAACAACTTCTGCAAAAAATATTTCGCGGGTTGCTCTGTTGGTGCGTAGTTTTCGTTGCCTGCGCCAGTCTGTATAGTCAACCATTGTAACGTTTTCATACATGGTGATGCCTTTTGCAGCTTTGTTGTCACAGAAGCATCCAATAATCTCATACGTTTTGTTGAAATTTGGGTCTTGCTCCATCAAGTACTTGAGACCGCTTGCTCCTCCGGAAAAAAATACGAATACTCGTAATTTGTGTATCGTCATGGCACGTGTTTTTTGAAAGTGAGAAAAAATATTTATTTATTCATTTTTACCATTAAATAGTCAACATTACAAGAGAAAGGGAAGAGATGTATGCATCTGTTGACTTTTCTGTATAAGACATGCATAATGAAATTAATCATTTCACAACTAAATTTTAATATGTATGCAAACACGCATTATCGTAATTGAAGCAATATCAGACGACTCAGACACCCACAACAAAGTCATTGAATTTTTAAAAAGTGAAGAGATTAACACGCGCTTCCCTAAAACAAAATTCAACCTAAAAGATGGTATCCACGCCGGTAAAGCAGATTCCAAAAAAGCAGCACGCAAAAAAGCTGCAAAATAGTAAACTGACCCAAAAAGACATCAAAAGAGCATCTCCCAAGGTGCTCTTTTTATTTGACATTCACCTCATATCTGCTATATTTAATTCGATAGCTCTCCCCAGGCTATTTTTTCGTGCCTGCCGATTGATTTTGGTGGGTAGGTCTCTGGAGAAAAATCAATGTTTGCAAGGGTTTTAGGATTAGTGGCCGTGGCAGAAGATAGTAAGTTTGCATCTTCCGCCAGTGCTATTAATCTCATATTATAAAGTGCTTAATTTTAATTACGGCTTTTACAAGCCCAAAAATATATGGCAGAAGAATTTAATCGTTCAAAACCGCACGTAAACGTAGGAACTATCGGTCACGTTGACCATGGAAAAACTACTCTTACAGCTGCGATTCTTACAATCCTTGGTCGTCAGGGAGGTGGATACAGTGCAAAGTTGAAGGGTGTTGATCAGATTGACAACGCTCCAGAAGAAAAGGCTCGTGGAATCACGATTGCTCTTTCACACAACGAATACGAAACTCCAAATCGTCACTATGCTCACATTGATGCTCCAGGTCACGCTGACTACATCAAAAACATGATTACTGGTGCTGCTCAAATGGACGGCGCTATTATCGTTGTTGCTGCTACTGACGGAGTTATGCCACAAACTCGTGAACACATCCTTCTTGCAAAACAAGTTGGTGTTCCAAAAATCATCGTATTCCTCAACAAGTGTGACATGGTTGATGATCCAGATCTTATTGAAATGGTTGAAGAAGAAGTTCGTGAACTTCTTACAAAACAAGGTTTCGATGGAGCAGGATGTCCTGTTATTCGTGGATCAGGTCTTAAGGCTCTTGAATCAAAAGACAATAGTGACCCATGGGCACAAAAAGTTCTAGATCTTGCAAACGCTCTAGATACATATATCCCAGTTCCAGAACGTGACCTTGCAAAACCATTCCTTATGCCGGTTGAAGATATCTTCTCTATCGAAGGACGTGGAACTGTTGTTACTGGACGTATCGAACGTGGAGTTGTTAAAGTTGGTGAAGAAATTGAAATTGTTGGTATCAAAGAAACAACAAAGACAGTTGTTACTGGAATTGAAATGTTTAACAAAACACTCAAGGAAGGTATGGCTGGAGACAACGCAGGACTTCTTCTCCGCGGTGCCAAAAAAGAAGACATTACTCGCGGACAAGTTCTTGCAAAGGTTGGCTCAGTTACTCCTCACGCAGAATTCGAATGTGAAATCTACGTTTTGAAGAAAGAAGAAGGTGGACGTCACACTCCATTCTTTGCTGGATATAAGCCACAATTCTATATCCGTACAACAGACGTTACAGGTGATGTAACTCTTCCAGAAGGAAAAGAAATGGTTATGCCAGGAGATACAGTTTCACTCAAAGTTAAACTTGTTACACCAGTCGCCCTCGAAGCTCAACAGCGTTTTGCTATCCGTGAAGGAGGAAAGACCGTTGGTGCCGGAGTTGTTACTAAAATCATTGCGTAAGCAAGTTTGGTAAAATAAAAGAGAATACGTGTGCGGGCGAGGCCTTCGGCCTCGCCCGCACATCGAATCTCAAAACTATATGACAGAAGAAACAAAAACTAAAAAACCTCGCGTTTCAAAAGCAAAGGTTGCTGCTGAAAAGACAGGGGAAGTACGTCTCCGTATTCGCGTACGAGCATACGAGAACAAAATTCTCGATAACTCGGTCAAGCAAATCATGGATACTGCACTCCGTCATGATGCAATCATCCTTGGACCGACACCACTTCCGACAGAAATCAAGAAGTATACGGTCAACCGCTCTCCGTTTATTTACAAAAATACTCGTGAGCAGTTTGAAATCCGAGTTCATAAGCGCGTTATCGATATTCTTAATCCGGGCGCAAAGACTATCGAAGCCCTCACAAATCTTTCTCTTCCTTCCGGTGTTGAAGTTGACGTAAAGATGATGTAATTATTAGAAAGATTTATTAGTTCATGAACGTTTCAATAACATGAAACGGTCCAATGAAAATTTATGAAATATATATTAGGTACAAAACAAAACATGACCCAATATTTTGCCGAAGACGGTAAAGTATATGCGGCAACTATTGTATCTGTTGGTCCAAACGTGGTAACACAAGTAAAGACACAAGAGAAAGATGGTTACTCTGCAATGCAGGTTGGGTATGGAGTTCGCAAAGAAAAGAATATTACAAAAGCACTTAAGGGTCACTTTAAAGGCTTGGGTAATTTTATGGAAACTCATGAATTCCGTGTTGCAAGTGATGCTGATGTAAAAGGAGCTGTTGGTGACGCTGTCACTGTTGCAGATTTTGTTGCAGGGGACATTGTTGCAGTTTCAGGAACTTCAAAAGCAAAAGGCTTTCAAGGTGTTATCAAACGCCATAACTTCAAAGGAGGTCCACGTTCGCACGGTCAGAAACACTCTGAACGCGCTCCGGGATCAATCGGTGGAGGTCTTCGTAATCGTGTACCAAAAGGTATGAGAATGGGAGGACGCATGGGAGGTGAGAGAATCACAGTTTCAAATTTAAAAATCCTTGCCGTTGACGCAGACACAAACACTCTGCTTGTCGAGGGTGCAGTACCAGGTCGTCGCGGTACTGTTCTTGAAATCGTTGCGAAGTAATATATGGAAACAAAAATCTACAATATCAAAGGCAAAGAGTCAGGAACAATCGCGCTTCCAGAGGCTGTATTCGGTCTCTCTTGGAATGGTGACTTGGTTCACCAAGTTATGCATTCAATTCTCGCAAACACTCGCGCTGGCACAGCTGATACAAAAGGCCGGGATGAAGTTCGTGGTGGAGGAAAGAAGCCATGGAAACAAAAAGGAACAGGACAGGCTCGTCATGGATCATCTCGCTCTCCAATCTGGAAGGGTGGAGGAGTTACACACGGACCTCTCGCTGAAAAGAACTACAAGCAAAAAGTTAACAAAAAAATGGCATCAAAAGCTCTCGCGACTGCAATCTCTGCAAAATTCCGCGATGGTCAAGTGCTCTTTGTTGACTCGTTTGCTTTTGGAAAAGAACCAAAGACTAGTGAAGCTGCAGAAATCGTACAAGCATTTGCAAAAATTTCAGGATTTGAAAAATTGGCAAACGCTCGTAAGCCAAAAGCTATGATTGTGGTACCAAGTGCAGACAAGATTGTCACACAAAGTTTCCGCAACATTCCACAAACTGCTATTTCTCTTGCAAAAGACCTCAACACTGTTGATGTTCTTAACCACCAATACCTTATCGTTGTTCAACCAGAACCATCTGTCGAAGTTTTAGCAAAACGTTGCGTAGTTTCAAAGAAGTAATATATGAATACAAATATCATAAAAAATCCACGTATTACTGAAAAAGCAACAATGCTTATCGAAGACGCATGTTATACATTTGATGTTGCAAATGGTGCAACAAAAAATGAAATTATTAAAGCGATCAAGACATTATACAAAGTGACACCACGTGCTGTTCGTACAGTTGCTGTGACTTCAAAAAAAGTTACATCACGCAAGAGCAACAAAGTTGGTTATACATCCGCTGGTCGAAAGGCATATGTATATTTAAAAAAGGGCGATAAGATTGAAGTCCTATAATTTAATTTTTAAATTATAAAATCATTTAACTGATATGAAAACCTATAAACCAACATCACCATCGCGTCGCAACATGACTACGATTGAATATCGTGGAGTTGTTACGCACTCAGAGCCACATAAGGCACTGACATCTGGCGGAAAGCGAGATGTGGGACGCAACAATTTGGGTCGTGTTACTGTTCGACACAAAGGAGGAGGAAACAAACGCCTATACCGAATGGTTGACTTTACGTATGACAAGAAAAACATTCCAGCAAAGATTATTTCTGTTGAATATGATCCAAACCGCAGTTCATTTATCTCACTCGTTGTATACAAAGATGGTGAAAAGCGATATGTACTTACACCAAAGTCTGTACGACCAGGAGCAACATTTACTGTTTCTTCTGAAGCATCACTCTCGACACCAAATCGTTTGCCACTTTCAAAAATTCCAGTCGGTACATTTGTATTCAACATTGAACTCAAACCAAACGGAGGAGCAAAACTCGTTCGTTCAGCTGGAAACTTTGCGCAAGTTGTTGCGAACGACTCTGGATACACACTTATCAAACTTCCTTCATCAGAAGTCCGCAAAGTCTCAGAAGACTGTTGGGCAACTATTGGAGAAGTTTCAAAAGAAGAACATCACCTTGTTAACTTTGGAAAGGCTGGACGCAGTCGCTGGAAGGGTATTCGCCCAACAGTGCGTGGTACAGCTATGAACCCGGTTGATCACCCATACGGAGGAGGTGAAGGCCGTCAGGGGCGTGGTACGAAGCGACCAAAGACAATGTGGGGTAAAGTTACAGGAGGACGCAAGACTCGTACTCCAAAGAAGTACTCAAACCACCTCATCGTCTCTCGCCGTGTAGTCGGAAAGAAGCGAAAAGGATAATTCAAACACACAAAAATAAAAAACCGCCCACTGGGCGGTTTTTTATTTTGACAATTTTAAAATATTGTGTTAGTTTGGGTGTAACATTCCATCACAACTAAATATTTTTTCATGAAAAATAAAATTTCTGTTGTTGTTATTGCACATAACGAACAAGATCATCTCGATGCATGTATTCGGAGTCTCATCTATCAAACGGTGTAGCCTGATGAAATTATCATTGGGTTGCATAATTCTACTGACCATAGCCTCGATATCGCGCAACACTACAAAGGAGAGATTCTTGTAATAAACTATAGAATAATTTCTTTTAGCAGTACTCCCGGTGTGCCATATGCACGTCTTGAGGCGCTCAAGCATGTATCAGATTCCTCAAACATTATTTTGTGTTTGGATGGTGATTCGATTCCTGCATCAAATTGGGTTGAGGTTATGTCCAATATTCTACGAAAAGGGAATACCTCACTGGTTGGAAGCCTTGTGTTATTTAAAGGTCCGGTAATTTCTTCGTTTATGAATATGTTGCACCGGGTGCGTTCGTCACGACGCGGTATCGATGCCGTACAGTGGATTTGGGGACCAAGTTTTGGTTTTCCCAGAGAATATTTGTCGCAAATAAACAGATATCTTGAATTGAGTATCACAATGCAGTCCAAACTGAAATTGGTTTCTTCTTTGGAAGACTATATTCGTGCACACTATTTGTTTGCAAATAATTCCGCTGTTTCGGTTGAGCTTACAAACAAGACGTATGTATACACATACGTAAAAGAAAAAACAAGCATTGAGCTTATTCAAAGAACGCGGACAAATTTGTCAGACAAAGAAAAGGTTGATACGTATTTTTCTCATTGAGTATATTTTATGTCACCATAGCGAACATCTCGTTATGGTGATTTTTTGTTGTGTTATACTGTTTTTATGAAATCTAGCGAAAAGAAAGCATTTAGTTTGGTTGCTCGTGTTGGCAGTTTTAAACATGCGTTTAGAGGACTGTATATTTTTGTAAAAAATACTCATAACGCATGGGTAGAAATTTTCTTTTCAGTCGCTTGCGTTATTTTTGGATTTTATTTCCATATTTCATCTAGTAATTGGTTGATGCTTCTGATTGGAATTTTTGTGTTATTGATGGCTGAGGCATTTAACACTGCCATGGAAGTTCACATGGATTTGACGAGTCCGGAATTTCACCCTTTTGCAAAAGACACGAAGGATATTGCTGCAGGAGCTGTTTTTTTTGCTGTTATACTCCTATTACTCATTGTCTCTATTATATTTTTGCCTAAACTTTTTCCGTATACTCAATTTGTGCAATATGTAGGCTAGCTTCTTTGTCAAACCATTTCTGTGCCATTTTTTGAAATGTTTCTGTAATGTCTGTTACAAAAAAAACACGAGTTTTCCCTCGAGAAAGAGCGTTTTTGATTTCAGTGTGACGTTCTAAGTAGTGTTGCAGTTTGCGCGGAATAATCTCATTTTGTGAGATTATTTTTGTATTTTTGGGAAGTAATTTTTTGATTTCATTTTTTATAATCGCATAATGCGTACAACCCAATATGAGTGCATCTATTTTTTTGTTTTTAAATTTTGCAATATATTCTTTGAGAACTGGTGTAATCCATTTGGTTTCGCCGTTTTCGATAATCGGGACAAGTAGTGGGGTAGGGACGCCAATAACTTTTGTTTTTGAGTTTTGACGAATGAGTTCTTTTTGATATGCATTTGACTTGATGGTGGCGTTGGTGCCGATGAGTCCAATGGTTTTGAAATCTACACATTCTTCGACAATGGGCACAATCATTCCGAGTACTTTTTTGTTGAGTCCGCCAGTTGGCGGATATGTTGATAGATATTCTTGTTGAAGCGTGCGAAGTGCTTCAGCTGACGCAGTATTGCATGCAACAATGATGAGTGCGCAGTTTTTTGAGAACAAAAAATCAACGCCTTCCTTCAAAAATTCATAAATTGTGTCGTGCGATCTTGAGCCATAGGGAAGACGTTTGGTGTCACCTAAATATACATAGTCGTATTCTGGTAGGGTTTTTACAATGGATTTCATTGTAAAAAGTCCTCCTAATCCTGAATCAAAAATACCGATTTTCATATTGCGATAATACCATTTTGTTTTGAGTCTCATGTATTTACAGATACGTATCTTTGTGTTAAATTTGTGGTCAATATATTTTTTCATTCAAACAAAAAAACATTACAGTTATGTCAGTAGTTAAATTGCTTGCTCAAAACGAAAAGGGATTACACGGATGCGTAGGACTCGATCCGGTATTTTCTAAACTTCCAGCTTCAGTTGTCGGGACGTTTGGTGGGAACAGATGGGGAGCCATCCATGATTTCAACCGACGAATAATTGATGATACACATGATGTGACCGCGGCGTACAAACCGAACTTGGCGTTCTACATTCGCGGTGGTGTATCGGGTATGGCCGTGCTTGAAAAAACAGTCTCTCATATCCAGCAAATAAATCCTGGTGTACTCATAATCCTCGACGGAAAATTCGGGGATATTGAAAACACAAACGATGGCTATGCAGAGTATGCGTTTGAAAAACTCAACGTTGATGGGGTGACACTCAGTCCGTATCTTTCATTGCCGGCGCTGGAGCCATATTTCAAACGCGAAGACAAACTTTGTTTTGTGTTGGGTTGCACAAGCAATAAGACTGCCGGACAATTCCAGGATCTTTTGGTTGGTGAATCATTTACCGACTTCGAAAAAGGCGAGACGCTGTACAAGCGCGTGTATTCCGAAATACTTCGAATGGAGAAGCTGCACATTGGGCTGGTTGCCGGTGCAACATATCCTGAAAAGCTGGCCGAGATCATCAATACTAATATTCCGTGTCTCGTGCCAGGTGTTGGCGCACAGGGCGGCGATTTGCAAAATGTTTGCAAAGTGCTTTTTAAGAAGAAAGTTCCTTTTCTTATAAACACATCGAGGCAGGTTTTGTTTGCTTCATCTGGTGATGACTTTTCGCAGGCAGCCCGGGTTGCCATGCAGAGCCTTAATGAAGGCATTATGCATGCATCAATGCAGGTAATGGCATAAAATAAATATCAATAAAAAATGCGCAGAAATTTTTCTGCGCATTTTATTATTTTGTATATATGTCTAATATAAATATCTGTATCGTCTACTACGTCCATCACCCAAAACGTATATACGGGGTAGAGAATTTGACAATTCCTCTCTATTTGCTAGTATGGTCTTTGCTAGCTCCTTGCGAGCTATTTTAATTAAATTTATGACAAGATCACTCAAAAAAGGACCATACGTAGACGAACGTCTTCTCAAGAAGATTGAAGGCAAAGACCCTATTAAAACAGGGATGATTAAGACATGGGCACGTGCAAGTCAAATCTCTCCAGAAATGGTTGGGTTTAATTTTGGTGTTCATAATGGCAAACTTCACATTGAGGTCCTCGTAACAGAAGACATGGTTGGTCATCGTTTGGGAGAATTCTCTCCTACACGTACATTCCGCAAACACGGAGGTAAAATGCAGAAAGAAATCGAAACAAAACAGAAAGAGTCTGAAATCGCAGCAGCCCAGGCTGCAAAAGCTTCAACAGCTGATACAAAGAAAAAATAATCTAATCTCAATTTTATTATGAAAGCCTATCTACACAATTACAGACAAGCACCTCGAAAAGTCCGCCTCGTTGCGAACCTTATCAAAGGCAAGCCAGTTGTGAACGCACAACTTGAACTTAAGCATCTTGCAAAACGTGCAGCTCTCCCTATGGAGAAGTTGCTTGCTTCTGCTGTTGCTAACGCAAAGGTTGCCGGAGTATCTGCTGAGAACTTGATTGTAAAGACTGTAAGTGTCAACAAAGGCTTGGTTATGAAGCGCATGATGCCACGCGCATTTGGACGTGGAGCACCGATTCACAAACACATGAGTCATGTTGAGATTGTACTTGCAGAATCTGTTGCAAAGGTTAAAAAGGCAAAGAAAATTACCAGTAAAAAAGTAACTAAATAATATGAGTAAAGTTGTACATCCATACGCACATAGACTTGTCATTCTTCGGGATTGGAAATCTCGCTGGTTTGCAGCACCAAAGAAGTACAAAGAGCTCCTTCGTGGAGATGTTCTTGTTCGTACATATCTCGAAAAGCGTCTTCGTGGATTGTATGTTTCTTCTATTGAATTCGAAAGAAGTCCAAAATCTACTCGTATCATCATCCGCACATCACGTCCTGGAATGGTTATTGGACGCTCAGGAGAAGGATCTACAAAACTCAAACAAGATATTGTTACCTTCATGAAGAAGAACAAAATCACAGCACCAGAAGAACTCAAGCTTGATGTTATCGAAATTCAGAATCCCGACGCAGATGCACACATTGTTGCATATTCAGTAGCAGAAGGTCTCGAAAAGCGTTTGCCTTTCCGTCGTGTGATGAAACAAATTGTTGAACGTGTCATTGCAACTCGTGGAGTTGAAGGAGTTCGTATCGTTTTGTCAGGTCGTTTGGGTGGAGCAGAAATCGCTCGTGTTGAAGAACAAAAGCGTGGTTCTATTCCTCTTCAAACATTCCGCGCAGACGTTGACTACACTCGCGAGAAAGCACACATGACATATGGCGATATTGGTATTAAAGTATGGATTTATCGTGGCGAAATTTTTGCCGATAAACAAGCAACGAAGTAATATATGTTATTCCCAAAGAAGGTAAAATACAGAAAGTGGCAAAGAGCTCGTAAAAACGCGACTAAGGCAGTAACGCCTGACACTCGTGGTACAACACTTGCATATGGTTCATTTGGACTTAAGGCAATGGAACCTGCACGTGTTCGTTCAAACCAAATCGAAGCAGGACGAAAGGCAATGTCACGCCAACTCACAAAGACAGCGAAAGCATGGATTCGTATTTTTCCTGACCGACCATACACAGCGAAAGCTGCAGAGGTGGGAATGGGAAAGGGTAAGGGAGATCCTCAAGGTTTCGAATTTGAAGTTCGCCCAGGACGCATTATTTATGAAGTCGATGGAATGGATGAAGCTCTCTCACGAGAAGCTCTTCGCAAAGCCGGAACAAAATTGCCTATAAAAACAAAGGTAGTTTCTCGCGCATAATTATATGAAAAAAGAAATCATAACAATGACAAAGGCGGAGATTGAAAAGAAGATTGCAGAACTTCGCGAACAGATTCGCAAGGCAAACTTTGCAGGAGCAGGTTCTCGCTCAAAGAATGTTAAAGAAATCGGAGGTGTTCGCAAGGAAATCGCTCGCATGGAAACAATGAAGACTGCGCTTTCAAAAAACACGAAGTAATATATGCCTACTACAAAAAAAACAACAACTAAAAAAGCAAAAGTAACAAAAACAACAAAGCCAGAAGTTACTGCAGAGAAATCTACAGCAAAACACACAGTACTTTCTGGAGTAGTCGTTAGCACAAAAATGCAAAAGACTATCGTTGTCAAAGTTACAAATTTTGTTAAACACCCAAAATACCAAAAATATCAGACGCTTACAAAAAAGTACAAAGCGCATGATGAGAACGGAGTAGCAAAGATGGGCGACAAAGTGCAGATTGTCGAAACTCGCCCGATTTCAAAAGATAAGCATTTTACATTGGTTGAGAAGAAATAATATTCTCAAACTAACGTAACAAAAATTATATGATTCAACCACAAACAATAGTAAAGATCGCAGATAACGGCGGAGGAACAGTCGGAAGAGTTTTCAAAGTACTCGGTTCTTCAAAGCGCCGCTATGCTCGTATTGGAGATGTTGTTGTGATTTCTGTCCAAACAGCACAGCCTCGCAAGGGAATCAAGAAGAAGGGTGTTCACCATGCAGTTGTCGTCCGTCAGCGTGAAGCAATGCGCCGCAAAGACGGTTCATATATCAGTTTTGATGACAATGCAGTTGTTCTTATTGGATCTGGTAAACAACGCTTTGAACCAATCGCAGGACGCGTATTCGGACCAATTCCACGTGAGCTCGGCGAACGCGGTTATCAAAAAATTATTTCTCTTGCGCCGGAAGTTATCTAACTTTTAATTTAAATAAATTTATGAACATAAAAAAAGGAGACAACGTAATAATCCGCACAGGAAAAGACAAAGGAAAGAAAGGTAAAGTTCTTGCTGTTCTTCCAAAAACCAACCAAGTGTTGGTTGAAGGTTTGAATATGAAAAAGCGTCACATGCGTGCACGCAGTACTTCTGAAAAAGGTCAAATGATAGACATGGCACATCCGATTGCTCGCGCTGCTGTTGCACTCATGGATCCAAAATCAGGTGTTGCGACTCGCTTGGGAACAAAAGAAGTTAATGGCAAGAAAGTTCGTATTGCCAAAAAGAGCGGACAAGAGGTCTAACATTATCAAATAAAAGGTATTTGGTGAAAGGGAATAATATTCCATACTCGACCAAAATCCTCCAATATTTATGACAGTAAAAGAAAAAGCACAAAAATCATACGAAGTTCTTAAGCCAAAATTTGGTTACAAGAACGTCATGGCAGCACCACGACTCATGAAAGTCGTTGTATCTTCAGGTACAGGTTCTGCAATGAAAAAGGACAACAAGCGCAATGACTTGGTATCAGACCGCATGGCAAAAATCACAGGACAGAAGCCATCTCCACGCGGAGCAAAGCAATCAATCGCTACATTCAAAATCCGCCAAGGCGATCCAGTTGGAATCACAGTTACACTTCGTGGTCCTCGCATGTACGCATTCTTGGAAAAGTTTTTCAATATTGCAATTCCTCGTACAAAAGACTTTCGTGGATACAATGCCAAGTCAGTTGATGATATCGGAAACCTAACACTCGGAATCAAAGAACACACAATCTTCCCAGAAACAGCCGACGAAGATATCAAAGATGTGTTTGGTCTCGCAGTAACAATCGTTTCATCTGCAAAGACAAAAGCTGAAGGTACTGCATTTTTTGAACTCATCGGAGTTCCATTCAAAAAATAAAAAATAGCATAAAAAATTCCCGCTTTAAAGCGGGAATTTTTTATGCTATTGTAGCGTTATGCAAAAGCGACATATCATTACTATATGCGGAGTGCTGGGAAGTGGAAAATCAACTGCTGCAAAACGAGTTTCTGCGGCACTTGGTTATCCGCATTTTTCTGCTGGTGACTTCATGCGAGAAATGGCAACTGAACGTGGTATTTCACTCGCAGAGCTTGGACCACTTGCAGAAAAAGACTCGCAGGTTGATAAGGAGATTGATTCTCGTCAAAAGGAGTACATGGATACACATGATAATTTTGTTATTGATTCACGGCTCGGATGGTTCCTTGCGCCAGACTCGTTTAAAGTATTTTTGTCACTTGATGAACAAACTTCCGCGGAGAGAGTGTTTGCAGATTTGAATTCAAAAAACTCTGCTCGTTTTGGCGAAACATCAACGAATGTCGCATCGATAGAAGACCTCAAAAAGAAACAAGCCGATCGTCTTCGAAGCGAAGGTGCTCGATACAAAGAATATTACGGAATCGAAAATACATTTGATCCAAGTCATTTTGATTTGATTATTGATACAAAAGAAAACAATCAAGATGTCGTAGCAAAACTTATCATTGAAGGATATACCAAATGGCAGGAGAGCATGTAAAAGATAAATATATTATTTGGAAACATTTGGGTGAGACTCCACTTGAAGCATTGACGCGTTTGTCAGAAGAACTTTCGATTCCAAAAGAAATACCACTTACATATGCTGGTCGGCTTGATCCCGCAGCTGAAGGTTTTTTGATTATTCTTGCCGGAGAGGAATGCAAGAAAAAAAATGACTATACAAATTTGTCCAAGACATATTTGGTGGAAATTCTTGTTGGTGTATCAACGGATAGTTTTGATTTGCTTGGAATTCCGACACTTGGAAGCGAAGGTAAATATATTTTCAAAAAAACGGGAGAATACTTGAATGAGCATGTAGGCGTATTCAATCAAGAATACCCAAAATATTCTTCTCCAAAAATTGCCGGATCTGTTCTTGCTCAGCATGAAGTTGAATTGACATCATACGAAGACCTTTCTGTTGAAGAAATTTTGAGTGAAGACGTATTGGTGCGAGTGGGGGAAATTACGGCGAGTGTGACGGGCGATTTCCGTCAGGCGGAAATCGCCCAGTCCTGGGCATCACTGCAATTGCCAGAAAAAATGCAATTAATTTCTATAACACTTCATGTGGGTAGTGGATTTTATGTTCGCCAACTTGCGGAAGATTTGGGAAAACATCTTGGTTCGGGTGCGTGTTTGTATTCGTTGATTCGTACTCAAATAGGAGAATATACAACGGTGGAATAGTTTTATCCGTGTTTTTGAATACTATTGACTTTGAGTCAAAATACATGGTATAAACTAGCTTAGTTACATTCACACACTTTAAAAATTGAATACATGAAAACATTAAGTACTAGTAGGCGGAGACCATTGTTGGGTGAAAGAACCCCAGCATTTGATGCATATTTGAAGACGCTCAATCATCCGTCTTTTTCACCCATGACGGAATTCGTGGAGAAGGAAATCATTCTTATGTACATTGATCAGGGAGACCTGGATGCACGAGATATGCTCATAAAACGTAATTTGCGTTTTGTCGTACATGTAATCTCTCATTATCAGTCGACTGGCGTCAATCTATCTGAGCTTTTGTCCGCGGGAAATCAAGGACTTGTGGAGGGAGTTTATCGTGCTCCTGAGAAATTTAATCGTGAGTATAACTCACGATTCATCAATTACTTAAGGTTCCCGATTTGTTCCAGTATTGTTGAGTACCTCAAAAACAGACATTTGATTCCCAAGAGCTGGAACTTTAAAAGAATAGAGAACGAAATTGATAAAGTTGAGGAGGCTTTTTATAACGAGTATGGCATGTTTCCAGATCGCGCATATTTACATGACGTAATCTCAAAAGTTTCTCCGGACTATATTAATGAGGTATGTTCGTTTCCAAAAGAAATCAGGGATATCTTTGAGGAGATGTCACCACAACCTGATACGTATGAAAATTTTGGGGTTCCATCTGATTTATACCTTTGTGATACGATTCCGGATGTGGTATCCATTGATTGTGATGTCACAAAAGAAGATTTAAAAAAACAAATTCAACTTTCATTTCAGCGTCTTTCGTCTCGCCAGGCGGAAGTCCTCTGTGCCTGTTTTGGCATAAAAGTAAGTGGACACTTTGATGATGATATACAGTGTATGGGAGAAAGGGAGGCGATTGAATATGTCGCTATGAAATATGATCTGACCCTTGAAAGAGTTCGTCAGATCAAAGAAAAAGCCCTTCGAAAATTGAGAGATAATCCATACTCTAATCTTCTGCGGGGGTATTTAGGTTAATGAATTTTATTTTCACAATCAAAATCCGTTTTTTGCATGAAAAATCTTATTGTTGTCAAAGACAAAACCCATCTGCTCGAGTATCTTTTGAAAGGTTTACATCTATTGATTGTAAACGGAGAAAAGATTTTTGTTTCCTTGAAAACTTCTGACGGTATCGTCTTTGGTTTAGTAAAAAGCATAAAAAATTCTTTCGTTTCGGTTGAGACAACGTATCAGTTTATCAAAGATAAAGGGTGGCAGGTTAATGAAAGGTATCACTGGGAGCCTGCCGAAGAGAACACTATCAAATTTCACTTTCGGCATTCTGATTTGTACAGCGAAATAATATCTCGCGAATGGGAATTTTCCGATAAAGGAAATGATGAAAAATACCGCGGTTGTATGATCGGAGACGATTACCCGCTCAAAATTCCATCATCTTCAAACAGTATTGTGTATTGATTTGTGTGTTTGTTTCTATATATAAAGAGCCTGCGATATTTGTCGTAGGCTCTCTTTAATTGGGGTGGGGTAGTTGACACCGTTCTAAAATCTGCTAGTATAGCTTACGAGGCAGTTTTATAGCTTGAAGCGTCCGTTTTTCTCCTTTATTGGCTTATCCGTCAACTGACGAATTGGAACATAAAGAACAAAAACGTGATACGCGATAGCGGGCCTTTTATTTTAACCTATGGCAAAGACATCAACAAAATATCGCGCAACACGCGTTCCAAAATTTACCAGTCGAGCAAAGAATCGCTGTTTTAAGTGTGGTCGTGGTCGTGGATTTATGAGAGATTTTGGCCTCTGCCGTATCTGTTTCCGTGAACTTGCAAATGAAGGAATGATCCCAGGAGTTCGCAAATCTAGTTGGTAATCTAATTAAATCTAAAATATTATGTACCCAGTATCAAACATGTTAAACGGAATCAAAAACGCTAATCGCGCAGGACGCGAGAGTGTTGTTGTTCCGCACTCAAAACTCTGCCTTGCTATTGCAACAAAACTTTCAAAAGAAGGATATGTTGGTGTTGTTTCAGAAAAGACTCGTCGAGGACGCCCTGTTATCGAAATCGGCCTCATTACTGTTGATGGAAAGGCAAAGATTAACAACGTTGTTTGTATTTCAAAGCCATCTCGCCGAATGTATACAAGTATGCACGAAATCAAGCCATTCAAAAACGGATTTGGAGCATTTGTATATTCAACACCAAAAGGAATTTTGACAGATAAGGAAGCTCGCAAAGAAAATGTCGGAGGCGAAGTTTTGTTTAGTATTTGGTAATAATTTTTAAATATATGTCACGAATCGCAAAACAACCAATTCCAATCCCAGAAAAAACAAAAGTTACTTTTGTTGATGGTCTTTTTACTGTCACAGGCCCAAAGGGAACACTCTCACGCAATCTTCGCAACGAAGTTGTTGTTCTTCTCGAAGACAATGCCGTTGTTTTGAAGCCACGAAATGATAAAGAAATCTTTTCTCGCGCACTTTGGGGAACATACGCATCTCACATCAAAAACATGATTGCGGGTGTTAATACTGGATATACAAAGAAACTCATTCTTGAAGGAGTTGGATTCAAAAGTGAAGTAAAAGGTACAAACCTCAACCTTGCACTTGGATTTTCTCACCCCGTTGTTGTTGTAATTCCAGAAGGCCTCACTGTTACTGCAGAAAAGAACGTTATTTCAATCACAGGTATCGACAAAGAACAGACAGGGCAATTTGCTTCAAAAATTCGTGCAATGAAAAAACCAGAACCATATAAAGGTAAAGGTTTTCGATATGACGACGAGGTTATCAGACGCAAGCAAGGAAAGAAAGCTGCATAATCATAATTTTATATTGTATGAAAACAAAGAACATCAAAACAGAAAAAAGACTCCGACTCAAAAAGAAAATTCGCATGCGAATTTCTGGAGATGCAACACGCCCACGTCTTGCGGTTTTTCGTTCAAACAAATTTATCTACGCTCAAGCTGTTGATGATGTAAAGGGTGTTACAATCGCTGCAGCATCTGATGCTGTTATGGAAAAGGGTACAAAGGTTGCAGGCGCAGAATACACAGGCAAGACTATCGCAAAGCTTTTGAAAGACAAGGGAATTACATCTGTTGTCTTTGATCGCGGAGGATTCAAATATGCAGGTCGCGTAAAAATTCTTGCAGATGCAGCTCGCGCGTCTGGTCTTAATTTTTAATTTATATGGCAGAAAATACACAAACAAAAACTAATACAGGAAGTTTCAGTCGAGGAGGTGCAGCTGGAGGATCACGCGGACCATCACGTGGAGGTTTTGGTTCTGGACCACGAGCAGGTGGCAAGGGAGGTCCACGCAAAGGTGGCAACTTCGAAAGAGCAAAGCCAGAATATGATCAAAAGATTCTTGCAATCCGTCGTGTGACTCGTGTTGTTTCTGGAGGACGCCGTATGACTTTTTCAGTTGCGATGGTTATCGGAGATCGTAAGGGAATGATTGGTCTTGGAACAGGAAAAGCTGTTGATACTTCAATTGCAATCACAAAAGCTCAAAAAGCTGCAAAGAAGAACATGCTCAAGCTCAAACTCACAAAAACAATGTCCCTTCCGCATGACCTTACTGCAAAATTTGGAAGTTCAAACCTTATGCTTATGCCAAATCGTGGACGAGGACTTATCTCAGGTAGTGCTGTTCGTGACATGCTCCTTCTTGCTGGTGTTAAAGATGTTACAACGAAAATCTTTTCTGGTTCAAAAAACAAACTCAACAATGCTCGTGCGACAATGAAAGCTCTCGAGCAAATCGGCACAAAAGTTATGAAGCACGCTTCTGATGAAAAACTTCCAAAAGTCGAAGGTGTTGTAGTTCCAGAAGAAGCTAAATAATTTAATTTCTAAAAGTATATGCAAACACATAACGTAAAACGAAATACAAAACACAAAAAGCACAAACAGCTTGGACGTGGAGGACGACATGGAAAAACTTCCGGTCGTGGAGGAAAGGGTCAGACAGCTCGTGCTGGTGCAAAGATGCGTCCAGCAATGCGTGATATCATCAAGAAGATCCCAAAACTTCGTGGTTATAAGTTTGGAACAATCAGTGTTGCCTCAGTTCCCGTAAACCTCGATTCAATCTCAAAGGCATTCAAAAACGGTGACGTTGTTACTCCTCAGACATTACTTGAAAAGAAAGTTATCAAGACAAAGAATGGTAAAACTCCTCGCGTCAAGATTTTGGCTCGCGGTGCGATGACTATCAAAGTGACTGTGTCTGAATGTTTGGTTTCTGAAACAGCACAAGCTGCAATCGAAAAAGCTGGAGGGACTGTAACTTTGTAATTTTCTGCACGTGAAAATTTAATATCTCTCGACAAATAATAAATCAACTAATTAGCATATGGAATCCTTCTCACAAAAATTAAAGATCATTTGGTCAGACAAAGCACTTCGAAACCGTATACTTATCGTACTCGGTCTTTTGGTGGTTTTCCGTTTGCTTGCAACTATTCCGATTCCTGGTATTGATGCCGGAAAACTCAGTTCATTTCTAAATAATAACCAATTCTTCGGAATCCTCAATCTTTTTTCAGGAGGCGGTCTCTCAACACTTTCAATCATCATGCTTGGAGTTGGTCCATATATCACATCGTCAATCATCATGCAGCTTTTGACTGTCATGGTGCCAACACTCAAGTCTTTGTATACCGAAGAAGGTGAGTCAGGACGCCGAACATTTGCACAATACACTCGTATGATTGCAGTTCCACTTGCACTCTTGCAAGGTTTTGGATTGTTGCTTCTTTTGCAAAAAGAGGGAATCCTTGGAACACTCACTCCGCTTTCGTTTGCAACAAACCTTATTGCTGTTGTCGCAGGATCACTCTTCCTCATGTGGATTGGTGAAGTCATGACTGAATACGGAGTTTCAAACGGTATTTCTATTATCATTTTTGCCGGTATCGTTTCTGCACTTCCTACACACATTAGTCAGGCATTGTTTACATTTGATATTTCACAGATTCCTTACTTTATACTCTTCGTTGTTCTCGGAGCGCTTCTTATCATCGGTGTCGTTGTTGTTACAGAAGCAGAACGTCCGATTCCTGTTACATATGCTCGTCAAACACGAGGCAATGGTCAGACTGGAAACATTGAAACATATATTCCACTTCGAGTTAATCAAGCTGGTGTGATTCCAATTATCTTTGCGCTTTCGATCCTTCTCGTGCCACAGCTTATCGGAAATCTCATGTCTCTTTCTCATAATGCAATCTTGTTGAAAGTCGGTCATACACTTGCAACATTCTCTCAGACAAGTTTGCTGTACGGAGTATTGTATTTCGTTTTTGTATTCGCTTTCACTTACTTCTATACTGCTGTTACATTTGATCCACACGCAATGTCTGAGAACTTGCAAAAGTCCGGTGCGTTTGTGCCAGGAATTCGTCCAGGTCAATCAACCGAAGATTATCTTGCAAAGATTGTTTCTCGTATTACATTTGTTGGAGCACTTTTCCTTGGAGTTATCGCAGTGTTACCGCTTATTGTTCGCGCGGTTACGGGCATCACGGCTATCGCGCTTGGAGGTACGGCAATGCTTATCGTAGTTTCCGTTGTTTTGGATTTGATTAAGCAAACAGATGCTCAAATTTCGATGCACGAATATTAAAAATGCATAAAAAAATGACCACTTTCAGTGGTCATTTTTTTATGCTAATATAACCTCGTATGACACCTAAAACATATGTATTCATTGGACGTTCCGGTGCAGGCAAGGGGACTCAATTGGACTTGCTCAAAAAATTTATTTCAGCTCAACATCCTGAGGCCAAAATAAACTCCCTTGACATGGGTGTTATTTTTCGTGCATTTTTTGGTGAAGAAGGATATGTTCAAGCGATAGCCCGTGATTTGACTATGAATCAAGGCAAGTTTCAGCCTGATTTTTTGACCAATGCACTCTTTGTCTCAAATGCGGCACGAATTGTTGATGATTCGTCGTATCTATTTATTGATGGTTTTCCTCGTTCTGTTTTTCAATTGGAAATCGTCAAAGAACTTTTGCAGTATGCAAAACGAGCCGAACCAACCTTCGTTAATATTGAAGTTCCTCGTGATAATGTAAAAAAACGCATGCTTTTACGTGGTCGTGGAGATGATGCAGAAGAAAAGATTGAGAGTCGTCTTAATGAATACGATAGATCTGTTGTTCCGATGATTGAACATATTAAAAAAGATTCATCACTCACATATGTTGAAATAAACGGGGACGCGTCGCCCGAAGATGTTCATAAAAGTTTGGTTGCAGCTCTCAATCTCTGATATATGGAACCATCTCAAAAAAAATGGATAGTCATCTCACTTGGGGGATCAATTTTGTGTCCGGATCGTGTTGATATTGAATATATAAAAAGTTTTGTGCAGATGGTAAAAGAAAAAGTTTCGCACGGTTTGAGTTTCGCGATTATCACCGGCGGGGGAAAGATTGCCCGAGATTATCGTGATGCACTTCTTGCGTCCGGAATTCATGATACATATATTCTGGACTTGATGGGTATCGATGCGACACGATACAATGCCGAGCTCATCCGATATTCGTTTGGTGATTTGGCTGAGCCAAAGATTTTTTTGGACCCTACTAATCTCACTCTTTCTGGCAAAAGCATTTTGGTTGGCGGCGGATGGAAACCAGGACACTCAAGTGATGGTTCAGCAGTTGCTCTTGCTAAGACTCTTGGTGCAAAAAAACTTGTAAATCTTTCTAATATTGATTATGTATACACAGCCGATCCTCGCAAAAATCCTGATGCACAAAAAATAGAAAAAATCGGTTGGGTGGATTTTCGCAAGCTCTTGCCTGAAGGTTGGAATCCTGGAATCAGTGCACCATTTGATCCGATTGCTGCACAAATGGCGCAAGAAGAAAAACTTGAGATTGTGGTAATGAACGGCAAAAATTTAGAGAACTTAGAAAAATATATCGACGGCAAAGAATTTATCGGAACCGTGATTAATTAAAGACATGTCTATAATAATCAAAACAAAAGAAGAAATAGAAATTTTGCGCGAGGGGGGAAAACGATTGGCGTATGTGCTTGCTGAAACAGCAAAGCAAGTTCGCCCGGGAATTTCTGCGCTTGAGCTCGACAAATTTGCAGAAGCAAAAATCAAAGAACTCGGTGATGAGTCTGCGTTTTTGGGATACCGACCAAAAGGTCACAGGATGGCGTTTCCTGCATCACTTTGTATTTCTGTAAACTCTGAAATCGTTCACGGAATTCCAAAGGCAACAACAATTTTGAAAGAAGGTGATATTGTCTCACTTGATTTAGGAATTAAACACAGAGGTCTTTTTACTGACCATGCTGTAACGGTGGCAGTGGGGAAGGTTTCAAAAGAAAAAGAAAAATTGATGAGAGATACTCGTGAATCATTATATGGGGGTATCGCTGCTATAGTGCCTGGAGCACGTACTGGGGATGTGGGGCACGCGATTGAGTCATATGTCAAAAAGGCGGGCAAATACGGCATTGTGCGTGTTTTGGCAGGGCATGGAGTTGGTCGTGCAATACACGAAGACCCATTTATACCAAATTACGGCAAACCAAAAAGTGGAGAAAAATTTATGCCGGGAATGGTGATTGCAATCGAACCCATGCTTACGCTTGGTACTGATAATGTTGTAGATACTGATGATGGATATACAATAAAGACTGAGGATGGTTCATGTGCCGCTCATTTTGAACATACTGTATATATTAATGATCAAGGACTACCGGAGATTTTGACGGAACTGTAATGTATGAAAAATATTCCATCACATGTGTTGCTCGATAATGCTGGTCTAAAAAAGACAGATGCACGTATTGCATTGCTTGATTTCCTTGCACAAAATAAAAAACCACTTTCGGTCAACAATATAGCCTTAAACCTTTCTCAAAAAGGTATTGATAAAGTTACTGTATATCGCACACTCGAAACAATGAGTAAAAAAGGATTGATTCGTCGGGTTGATACAGGTGAGCGTGAGGCGCAGTACGAAATGACAGACAGTCACAAAGACCACCATCACATTATTTGTCTTGAGTGTAAAAAAGTTTGTGATTTTACCGGATGTGATGCAGATGATTTGATAACCAAAGCACTTGCACAAGTAAAAGATTTTAAATCGATTTCACACCATTCGTTTGATTTATTCGGAGTATGTAATAGCTGTGCAAAAAAATAACGCCTGAGGCGTTATTTTTTTATATGTTTTGTTCAAAAATTTCTGAAACAGTATATCTTTTGACGGGCAAGAAATGTTTTTCAAATTTCTGTTCTTTTTCTGTAATGTGTTTTTTTTCAATGAGTTCACTTGCACGAGCGACTGTGTGGGCTCGTCTGTCGTGATGGTGTAAATATTTTTTGCCCAAATCATACAAGAAGTGAAGGGCTCTTTTGTAGGGGAGTTCTTTTAAAGCTAATGCGACTTTTTCTGGTTTACCTGCATCAACAAAAATTTTTGCACGATGTTCCGCATTTGTTTCGGCATGTTCTTGCCATTTTTCATCTGTGATATGTGCGCGTGTTATCAAATTCGACATATATCCATTTTCGCATGTTGCGCGTGTTGTGTAAACATTCCTTAGTTGCTTTTTATGGAGTATAATATTTTTGTATGGAAATATTCGAACCGGTGGCGATGCCAAAATTCAAATCTCCCGAAGAAGAGATTGCTTTTTTACGTAAACAGGTTTCTCAAAAAGAGGAACAGCTTGTGTCTGCAGGAATGGAGGCCAACCGTGAAAAGATTGCCGAACAAACACTTCTCGCCTACAAAGAATTGCCTACAAAAGATGTGTTGCATTCCAAGCAACAACTTCCTGATAAAGAAAAAACTGCGCTCGCACTTCGATTGAGTCCCGAAACCCATGATCGTATCATGGAAGAGCTTCTCGGCACGCTTTTGAGCAAGGGTATCAAAAACACGTTGGGTGTGGTTGAAGCAATGGACAATCCTCACGTAGATGATGATTTTCATCGTTTTTTGGTGCAATATCTTCAGTCGACAGGCACCATTCCCGGGCTCAAAGAATCAACCGAAATGTATCGTGCCCTTGATTGTAAATTGTTTCAAGTGAGTTTGCCTGAGGTCGCCGAAGACAAGAAGAAGGGCCTCAAAGAACTTCTTACAATGATGGAGCAATTTTATGCTGGTATGCACTCCGTTGGAATGACTCGTCAAAACAAAGATCGCAACCATTTTACATTGGAAATCGCGCTTTCGAATTCAGGTGAACAATTTGTCATATATGCCGCCGTGCCGAGCAAGCGTGCTGATTTGTTTGAAAAACAATTACTCGCGATTCATCCTGATTCAAAAATTGAGGAGATTTTTGATGATTACAATATTTTCTTTGATTCAAAAGATACAACAGTTGGTGCATATGCCACTCTTGAGCAAGAAGATATTTATCCAATCAAAACATATGATTCATTTGACCTTGATCCTCTCAATTCAATTCTTAACTCATTTTCAAAACTTAAGGCGGAAGGTGAGGGAGCTGCGATACAGATTGTGTTGTGTCCCGAGGATGATAAGGTTATTCGACATTACCAAGAAGTACTTGATGATTTGAAAGCAGGGCATAGTATTGCGAGCGCTCGTAGTATTGGACGCCAGATTGGTAATGAGTTTTTGAAACTGGGGACTGAGCTTTTGTTTGGCACCCAAAAAGAATCAGAGAAGAAGGTTAATGAACGCGCTGTCGAATTTGTTACTGAAAAAATAAAATCGACAATCATGGCGACAAATATTCGTATTATTGCGTCTGCAGAAACGCATGCACGTTCAGAACAAATTGTTGATGAAATTGCTTCATCGTTTAATCAATTCACTGAGGCCGGACGTAACGGTATCAATTGGCGCAAGGTTTCTGGAAGTGCATTGCATGAACTCGAGCATGAGTTTTCGTTTCGTTTATTTAATGATTCACAGGCGATACCTTTTAATTTGAAAGAGCTTGCGACTATTTTTCATTTTCCATATGGAATCAACAAAATGGGTCAACTCAAACAAGCAAAGGCCGCATCAGCACCAGCTCCACTCGAAATGGCCTCAGCTCAGCCCCCAGGATCAATTCTCTTGGGACACAACAATTATCGTGGTGGAAAGAAGCCGATTTATCTGTCTCGAGAAGATCGTTTTCGTCATTTCTATGCTATCGGTCAGACTGGAACTGGTAAAACAACATTCTTGTTGAATATGATTATTCAAGATATCCAAAATGGTGATGGGTGTTGTTATATCGATCCACATGGAACCGATATTCAGACAATTTTGGGGTATATTCCAAAAGAACGCCTTGATGATGTGATTTATTTTGATCCTGCGTATACGGCACGTCCGATGGGGCTTAACATGCTTGAATTTGATGTGCGATACCCAGAACAAAAAACGTTTGTGGTTAACGAACTTCTCGCTATTTTTAACAAACTCTTTGACATGAAAACTTCCGGAGGTCCGGCATTTGAACAGTATTTCCGTAACTCATCGCTTCTCGTGATGGAAGACCCAGAGAGTGGATGTACACTTCTCGAAATCGGACGCGTACTTGCGGACAAGGAATTCCGCGATATGAAGCTTTCAAAATGCAAGAATCAAATCATTAGACAATTCTGGGAGAATGCCGAAAAGACAACTGGTGATCAGTCGCTTGCCAACTTCGTGCCATATATTACGAACAAGTTTGATGTCTTCGTTTCCAACGATATTATGCGTCCGGTTATTGCGCAGGAAAAGTCTGTATTTAATTTCCGTAAGGTTATGGATGAGAAAAAAATTCTTCTTGTAAATCTTGCAAAGGGTCGTTTGGGAGAAATCAATGCGAACCTTATTGGACTTATCCTCGTGGGTAAAATTCAGATGGCTGCACTTTCTCGTGTTGATATGTATGGACAAAAGATGAATGATTTCTTTTTGTATATCGATGAATTCCAAAACGTAACAACAGACTCGATTGAATCAATTCTGTCTGAGGCTCGTAAGTATCGTTTGTCGCTCAACGTGGCTCACCAGTATGTGGAACAGCTCGAAGACAATATCCGAGATGCAGTGTTTGGAAACGTTGGTTCGATGGCGATTCACCGTGTTTCTGCGGAGAACGCAGATATCTTTGCCAAACAGCTTGATCCTGTATTTACGGCACAAGATATTCTCAAAATCGAGAACTATAACTGTTATCTCAAAATGCTTATCAATGGTGTACCAGCAAAGCCATTTAATTCTACAACTCCGTATAATCCACCAAAAGGAGACCTCGATACACTCAATGCAATCAAAGAATTGTCATATCTTAAATACGGTCGAGATCGCGAGGAAGTTGAAGATGAAATCATGGCAAGGTATAATGCCGCGCAGGTATAGTAGCGTATATCCTCTATGGAACACCATCATAATTCTCATTATGAAAACGAACAACTAGACCGTGAACTCTATAACGAAGATTATAGGTATGGTCATTTATCTGAAGAAGAAAAAAAGAAGAAGCGCAAGAGTTTGAAAGAACGCAAGGCTCACAAAGCAGAAAAAGATAGTCAAAAAAAATAAAGATAAGGCCCGAACGCTTACGTTGCAAAAGATGGAACGGCAATTTGTAACATGGATGTTTGGAACAGGTTTTAATTTTGGTTTTAAATTTTCAAAAGTTATTGTTGATGGTTTTGAACGAGGTAAGCTCGAACGACCTGCTCCGCTTGGTGGGGTGGAAGAGAATGATGCTCCGATAGATGTATATCGTACAAAGGCGCATAATTTGGCACATAAATTGGGTTTTGAATAAGTATATGGAAAACAACAAACACAACATTCCGAATTTTAATACAAATGCAATTCCGCTCCTTATAACCAAAGAGCTTGAATCAAAATTGAAATCATATGGTGTAAGCGAAAATGAAATCAACCAGCTTTCTCCAAAGCGTGCGTGGGAACTTTTGCAGGAAAAAATACTCAAGAGCAAGGTTTCAGAACCAAACAAAGAAAAAATATATACCCTCGAAGAAGTTGAAAGGGAGCTCGATATCCTCGGTGGCTTATGGACGGATGCATTTGAGAGAATGAGCGAAACAAGCAGTGAATCTAAGGCTGATGAAATATATGAAATTACAGCATTTGGGCATGATGACTCTCTTGCGCTTGAAAACTATTTGAATACTCACAGTCCAAATTTGAGTCCAGAAGAAAGATATTTTATACAGATGTCTATCAATTTGAAAAAATTCAAAGCTCGAGCCCATGTCCTGCTCTATGGTAAGTAAAAAACAAAGAATATTACAAGTTGTAAAATAGGGTTATTTCTGCTATTATCACAGGTATTATTATTTCATTTCCACTGCGGGTGGATTTTAATTTATAGATTATAACTATGGAAAGAACACTTATTATTTTTAAGCCAGATGCAGTTCAGCGAGGTATTATTGGAGAAATCTTTTCTCGTTTTGAAAAAGCAGGACTTAAGCTTGTTGGTGCAAAGATGATTAAGCCAACATATGATCAGTTTTATCATCACTATGAAAATATCGGAAAGGTTGTTTCTCGTCGCGGAAAAGAAGTCTTTGATATGACTCTTTCTATGATGGAGAACGGTCCGGTTCTTGCGATGGTACTCGAAGGAGTTGAAGCAGCTTCACTTGTTCGCAAAATGGTTGGTGCAACTGAACCAAAATCAGCTCTTCCTGGAACTATTCGTGGAGATTATTCTCATATGAGTTATGCGCACGCAGATGCAAACAAAGTTGGTATTCCAAACCTCATTCATGCTTCAGGAGATGCTGCAGAAGCTGCACTTGAAATCGCGCACTGGTTTAGCGAGAGTGAATTGTTTGACTACGAAACTGCTCACGAGAAATTTACTCAACCAAAAAAGAAATAAAATAAATAAAAACACATCGCTCAGGCGGTGTGTTTTTATTTATCCACAAAAATAGTTGCAATTTTATATTTTGGAAAATTTGTTTACGTTTATTTTTTGTGTTATTTTCGTAATCCACAGTTGATTAGGGGACTTAAGGTGTATATTGAAAATAGGATTATTTGCACTGTTACCTAGAACACTTCGTGTACGGGAGTTTGGAGTTATGAATGGCCTTGGCCTTTTATACAGAACACCCACTTGGCCTCTGGCTAGGGTAACACGAAAGCAGATAGTCCTAAAAAGAATCTCTTTCAGAAATGAAAAGGGATTTTTTTTGTATGTATAGTATAATACCCAAGTATGAACAATTTTAATGGACTACCAAAGTTACAAACTCAAGCTCCCGCTTCTCCAGAAAAAATAAAAGAAGAACTAGAGAAAAAAAGAGAAAGAGTGTTAATCGAATTAAAAAATTCAAAAGAACCATTCAAGCTTCTTGAGGATATTTTGGAAAAAGATGGAAAAAATTGGTATGTTATTTCTGCTGTTGCCGAATGGACTGCCTCAATGCGAAAACCAAACGAAATACCACCTGAATATATTGAAAAACAAGAAGATCTTTTAGTAAAAAATTTTCAAAAGTTTGACCCAGAAACTTTAACAAAACTTATGTCGAGTGGTATTGATAAACATTTTGATAGCAGAATCCAAGCTTTGATTTTAGGAGCAATACCATTTAATAAATTAAATATATCCCCTGAACAAAAGAAGAGAATTTCAGCTTCTGCTATTAATCTTATTCAAAACAATAATTTAATTTTTGGACAAAAAGACAATTTGGAAAGTCCAGCCACTTTGTATGCAATCCGCGCTATGTCGAAATCTGGAATTCTTGATTACACTCAATTTTTATCACCAGATGATGCCGTTTTAATTTCTGAAAAATTAAAAGCGATATATTTTGATCAAAACAAAAGAAATATTGAAGAATACTTTTTAAAAAAACAAAATAGTCAAGAAGAAAAAGGCCCCATTGACTACTCAGACCCTCTTATTGTGTTGTCTGAGCAGTCGAAACAAGAAATAAAGAAGTATTTCGGAGATGATAATTTTAGTGTTAATTTTAAAAACGAACCACACGGTTGGCATGTTACCAGTAATCAAATAGGTTATTCTAGTTTTTTTATAGGTAAAAAAAATGAAAATAAAAACCTGGTAAAATCAATGTCTGCTATGGTTATTCGTTCTGGCACAACAACTCCAGCAAATGATCTCAGGTTAAATCTAAATTTTAATTCACAAAATTATGAAAAGATTTCTGAAATTGCAGCAGGTATTATTGCTCATGCTCAGTTGCATGGAGTTCAAATAGCTTCTAAATTTGCAGAATTTGATTTGATTGGGGGTCAAAAGATACATGATGGTCGCATTATGTTTTATGTAGACGAAGTTGTGGCTAAATTCATTGTAGATTATCTGAAAAAAAATAAATTTATTTCCAGTGATATTAAAAGAGTATTAGTACAGAATAATATACCTACTTCGTATTTTTCTGATGGAGATCCAAATTATCCGTTTGTTTTACGAGGAACAGGCGAAACTGATAATTCTACTTTTATTACTCGCACAATGGATAAAATTTTGAATTCTTAAAAGTATGTAATTCGCTCTCGTTTGCTGTATAATAAAAACATATATGGCAAAAGCAAAATACAAACTTACTTTTTGTTCTGGTGCCGAAACTGTGACTGGAGCGGATTTTTTGTTGGAAGGACCTCTTGATGTTGCTGGCCGTCCGTTGCTTCGCATACTCGTTGATTGTGGCCTTGTTCAGGGTGACAAATTGGCTTCAGAAGAGAATTGGGAGCCTTTTTCTTTTGACCCAAAAACAATCGATTATCTTTTTATTACTCATTCTCATATTGATCATATCGGACGTATACCCAAACTTGTTCATGATGGATTCAAAGGCAAGATTATTGCCACTCCACCAACATGTGCGCTCACGCGACCTATGCTTGAAGATACCGGAGCGATACTTTCGCGTGATACAGAACACGGCTTGGATCAAATATATACTCCAGAAATGCTTAATAAGTCTCTTGAAAACTGGAAGGCGTTGCCGTATGAAGAGGATTATGAACTTATTCCTGGAGTAAGTGTATCATTGCATGACGCCGGACACATTTTGGGTTCTGCATATATTACATTCAGACTTGGCGAAACAAAATTAACTTTTACTGGGGACCTGGGTAATTCACCATCACCAATTTTGCGTGATACTACTCCGCTTGTTGGTAGTAATTACTTGTTGATTGAAAGTGTGTATGGAGATAGATTGCATGAAGCTCGTGATCAACGTCGTAGTATGCTCAAAGACGTTCTTCTCGAAAATTTCAAAAAGGATGGTACGCTTATTATCCCTGCATTTTCTCTCGAACGTTCACAAGAAATAATTTTTGAAATAGACAAACTTCTGGAGAAAAAAGAAATCCCAAAGATGGATATTTTTCTTGATTCGCCACTTGCTATTGCAGTGACTGATATTTATCGACAATATTCTCAATATTTTAATGATGATATTAGACAACATATTGAAAGAGGGAATGATCCGTTTTCGTTTCCAGGTCTTGTGGAAACTGTTGACGCAGAACAATCAAAACATATTTTAAAAAATCCAAATCCAAAGGTCATTATTGCTGGTAGTGGAATGTCTTCTGGTGGGCGAGTGCTTCATCATGAACAAAACTATCTTGGTAATGCAAACAACACGTTGCTTCTTATCGGATATCAAGCTGTAGGCACAATGGGGCGTAAGCTAGAAGAAGGTGCAACTTCGGTCACAATAAGCAAAGAAAACGTACCCGTGCGTGCCAATATCAGAAAAATCAGCGGTTATTCTGGGCACAAAGATGGTGACGCCCTTGTGCAATTTGTTTCCACTTCGACAAGTACTTTGAAAAAAGTTTGGACGGTGATGGGTGAACCAAAATCAACAACCGTTCTTGCTCAAAGAATTAGAAACGAACTTGGAATTGATGCAGAGGCCCCAGAAGCCGGAAAATCGGTTATAATAGAGTGTGATTAATTTTTGTAAATAATTTGTATGCAAAAAAGATACCCGCTTGTTTCAATATACGATGCACATTCCGATAAGGATATTTTTGGTAATCCCGAAGTTGTTTCTCGTGCCCATGCTCTCGCTCACGCTCTCGCAAAGTCCAAGTTGAGCGCTGTCGGACGTGTCGGTTCTCCTGTTGTAACTACCGTACTTACAACCCTCGGTGAGAACGGAATACATGTTGTGGGACTCTCTCCGGCATCGACTCATATAGAACACGAGAAAGCATATCGATTGCCACATGTATCATTTCCTCTTGTGTTTACCGGACGAGGTGCACTTGGTGCTGATTTAACCGCTTTGTCTTCAAGTCATGGAATTGTGATTGCGGGCTCAGATGCTGAATCACTCTCTAGTCTTTTGGGTTATGTTGGCGACAGGGGAATTCCGATTGGTATTTTTACCGAAGAAAATCCAAATGAAGTTCGTTCTCGGGTAAACAACAAATACCCAAATCTCATGATTCATATCATTGTATCAAAGGATGAAAACAAGTTGGTCCAAGAGATTATGTCAGAAATGCGTCGGCATCATTTGAGTGGAAAATAAAAAACCTCCCAAACAATGGGAGGTTTTTTATTGCGTTAGATTACGCAAGTGTTTTCATGAGACGTGCCATTGATTCTGGCTTGTGCTCTGCAAGGTAGGCGAGAGACTTACGATCAAGTGCGATTCCTTTTGTTTTGATTGTGTTAATCAACTTTGAGAATGATGTTCCGTTTTCTTTTGCCATTGCACTGATTTTGATTTGCCATACTCCGCGGTTTACACGCTTCTTAAGTTTGCGGTGAGCAAATGCGTATTTTCCAGCATGTTTGATTGCTTCCTTTGCTGCTGCTTCTTTTGTACTGCGTCCAAAACGATATCCTTTTGTTTGTGCAAGGATATTGCGGCGACGCTTCATTTTTATAACTCCTCTTTTTACTCGTGACATATAGGTGTAATTAAAATCTTATAACTTAATTGAATGGTAATAGGTGTGTGCGAGCTTTTGCTGGGATATGGAAATCTTTTCCAACCTTACCAGAAAGCTGTTTCGAACGTGATTGCTTTGCATTAAAATGGTTGAAACCTGGCTTTCGGGCTTTGACTTTGCCGTTTTTTGTGAGTTTCAAACGCTTTAGAAGTGACTTGTTTGTTTTCATATGCTGATTATTTAATAATAAATTATAAGTGAAATCGGTTTATTTCGTTGCCTTTTCGATAACGAGGGCGAGACCTTTTGGTCCGCGTTTTGGTTCCTCGGCAATCTTGTAAGGTTCCGTAATGAATTGAAGGATTCTATCGAGACGTTCCTTGAGGAATTTTTCGTCTTGATATTTTGTGCGTCCCGAGAGATACAATTCTACTTTGATACGGTGTCCTTCAGTAAGCCATTTTGAGGCTTGCTTTGCTTTGAGTTGAAGGTCGTGTTCGCCAGTTGCAACTTTGATTTGAATCGCCTTTGTTTCAGTGCGTTTTGATCCAGCTTTTATTTTCTTATCTTTTTTGTTTTCAAGATAAAGATATTTGCCGTACTCCATAATCTTTGCGACAGGGGGTTTGGCATCTGGAGCAACTTCAATCAAATCGAGTCCGCGACTTTGGGCAAGGGCGAGAGCCTCTTTTAAAGGCAAAACTCCCATGTTTTCACCCTCATCGGTTAACACTCGAAGTTCAGTTGCACGGATTTGTAGATTTGTTCTTACTCGTATTTTCAATGTTTTTAAATAGACCGCTAAACTAATAGAAGTCGTACGGGGCTTATAATAGCGTACTTTGAGCTGTTAGTCAATCAAAATAGGGAGAGGCTTTTCCTTTATACTTTTGCCGTTTTGCTCTATACTCTCTAAGGTATGGAATCATATATCGAAAGCCGAAAAGTCAGGTTTAATTATGAATTGCTCGAACAGTATTCTGCTGGGGTCGAGCTTTTGGGTTTTGAGGTCAAATCTGTCCGTGCAGGGCATGGCTCCCTCGAAGGTGCTCATATAATTATCCGTGGACACGAGGCATTTATTGTCGGTATGAAAATTGACCCATATCAAATAGGCAATACTCCGCCGGATTATGACCGAGAGCAAACTCGGAAGCTTCTTCTTACCAAAAAAGAGATACTGACTCTTGAGGAACAGGAAGCCAAGAAGGGTTTGACTTTGGTGCCATTATCGTTGTATAATAAGAATGGCAAGATAAAGCTTGCATTTGCTGTTGCTCGCGGAAAGAAGCAATTCGATAAACGCGAGACAATTAAAAAACGCGATACTGATCGCGATATCAGCAGATTGTTAAAACGATAGTTTCGTTGATAATACAATAAGTGTTAAACCATTTTTGCCCGCACGCGCGAGTACGCTAGCTTGGGGCGAAATGTAAAACCATTCGTCCGTACGCTTACGAGTACGTAAGCTCAGGACAAAATGTAAAACCATTTTGGGGATGAAATGAATAGACAAGAGGTCTCATTTTGTGTGCGCATGTCGAGCATGGAAATAATCTCGTAAATCTTTTTCTATAATTCCAAATGCAAACACACTTGGTATGAAATCACCGTATTTTGCGGCTAAAGATTTCAATTTCGCGTTCGCTTAATAATATAAGCCAACCGAATGTCTTTTGTATGGATTTCTAATAAGTACAAAGGGCATAATTTTTTTAGAATAGGTGAGTGTCTCGCTTCAGACACAAGCCGAAATAAACGAAGCTCGGATTGCGTATGTTTTGTTGTTTCTAAAGTACGCAGTTTTAAAGCTTGTCGTAAGATAAGCAAAAAACAACTACACATGTAGACTCGCATAAGATAACTTTTTGCACGGGGGTTCGCTACCGCCCATCTCCACAAAATCAAAAAAACACCGAAAGGTGTTTTTTTGATTTTGTGGAGTGGAGCGAGACACCTGCGTGTCTCGCGTGCGGTAGCGAAAGGCGGAGTGCTGTTTCGCCAGCAGGCGAAACCACGAGCCAGGGTCGTGAAAATTCCGAGCGACGGCGAGGAATTATTCCTGACCGCACCGCCCATCAACACTTTTTATTTCCCAAAAAAGTTTTTAATCCACCAATGTTTTATAAACGGTAATGATTGCGTGGAGAGAATATATCCAAGCGGGGGAATGATTGCGTTAAGAAACGGCTGTGTAATTTTGATGGCATAAAAAACGATAACGACAATAACATATATCAATAATGCAATTGTAAGGACGCGGATAATACTTGTCTCCCATGCTTTGTCTGCTTCAACGCGCTGATTTCTTTGTTTGAGTAATTCAATCTCTTTCTCTATTTCCATATTCGTTATTATACACCGTGTATTGACAAAATATGTCAATACACATTTGATAAACAATGATATAAATATAAAAAAAGCTGTTTTCATTTTTTTGAAAACAGCTTTTATGATTTTATCTTAAAATTTGTGTTGAGCGATTTTGAGTATATCTGCACCTATTGCAGTAATAATAAGGTAGATAAAAAGTATTGTTGTGACTATCGAGTAAATTACTACAGGAAGTTTATATTTTCCGAAAATTACTCGTAATACATCTTTTGCTATTCTTCCTCCGTCAAGTGGTCCTAATGGGAGCGTTTGGGTTAAACCTACTGCTATTGACATGAGGGCACCAAATTTGAGTGTTTCCAAAATATCAGTGGAGTATTTGTGTATATCGCTAGTAATACTAACGATAGAGCCATTGTTTTGCATCATATTCTTGTGTACATCTGCGAAATTATTCGGATGAGATTTGAATATAATTAAAACAAGTAATGTTATAAGGCAAACACCTGCAGGAAGGACTATATAAGAGGAAAAACGTGGAAATAATCCAATAAGCAAACCCAGTATTAGTATAATTAATATATTCAGATTATAATTTTCGCTACCCAAATACCCTATAGCGTACAGTACGCTAGCAAATAAAACGTTAGCAATAACACCTCCTCCGTTGATGTGTGTTTTTTGGGAAAATGTTAGATTTTTCTCAAAGTCCTGATTCGCAGGTTCTACATATGCTCCTATTGGAATGAGTTTGATGTAAAGTGGAGTATCTCCAAACCAGCGTCGTATTTTAAATTTAAAAAGTTTCGGACCGAATCCGAAGATTGAAATTTCTTTGATTGCTACGCCGTAGTGACGCATGGCAAACGCATGTCCCAGTTCGTGGGCTGAGAGGCTTAACGAAAATAACAAAAGGCCGAATACAAACATTATATATTTTTTAAGTTGTTATATATCCTGTCCCATATTTTGGGCAGGCTTGATTAAATTTATTTTAGCATATTGTTTATAAAAGTCAAATAAGACTATGATTTATTAATTTTTTATGTATAATGCAGTAGTTGATTTAAAAAAAGCTATCAATAATCCCCATATATATATGAACCCATTTAATAAAGACAAACAAGAAAAAAATAAGATTCCTGGAGAAAAAGCTCCGGAAAAAAAGAATGAAGATAATTCTCCAAAATTTACCAAGCATATTGGTACAGCGGTGCTTATCTTTATGCTTATTGCGGCAACATATATTGTTGTTTCAAATAATTTTACAAAAACAAAAGACATCTCAATTTCTGAATTGGCAAAGGATGTTTCTGCTGGAACTGTCAAAAGTATTAGTCTATCAGGAGATAGTATGGATATTGTGATGACAAACGGCGACAAATTCACTTCAAAAAAAGAGGTAGAGTCATCGCTTTCTGAAACATTAAAAAATTATGGAGTTACACCAGACAAACTGTCTGCCGTTGAAACGACAGTTGCGTCTGATACTGGTTTTGCATATTGGGTATTTAATTTGTTGCCAATCATTTTACCGCTTGCACTCATCGGATTTCTTTTTTGGTTTTTGACTCGTCAGTCAAAAGGCGGGGGTATGCAAGCATTTACCTTTGGTCAATCAAAAGCACGCATGACAGATCCGACTGATTTAAACAATCGAATTACATTCAAAGATATTGCTGGTGCAAAAGAAGCAAAAGAAGAACTCAAAGAAATCGTTGATTTCTTAAAAAACCCAAAAAAGTTTTTGGACATTGGTGCGCGAATTCCGAAAGGGGTAATTCTCACCGGTGCTCCTGGAACAGGAAAAACATTGCTTGCTCGAGCGGTAGCTGGTGAAGCGAATGTACCATTTTTGCATTTGTCGGGTTCTGAATTCGTAGAAATGTTTGTGGGTGTGGGAGCTTCGCGTGTACGAGATCTTTTTGCAAAAGCAAAAAAAGTCGCGCCGGCTATCGTCTTTATTGATGAAATTGACGCGGTTGGACGTGTTCGTGGAAGTGGCGTGGGTGGAGGCAACGATGAACGCGAACAAACGCTCAACCAGATTCTTGTGGAGATGGATGGATTTGAACCAAACGACAAAGTGATTGTCATGGCGGCAACAAACCGAAGTGACGTGCTTGATCCAGCGTTGCTTCGTCCGGGTCGTTTTGATCGACGAGTCACTCTTGATTTGCCTGACCGTTCTGATCGTGAAGCAATTCTCAAAATTCATGCTCGCAAAAAACCTCTTGCTGAAGATGTGAATCTCGTTATTATTGCCGAACGTACTCCGGGATTTTCTGGCGCAGATTTGTATTCGCTTATGAACGAAGGTGCGATTTTGGCTGCACGTGAAAATCGTAAAAAAGTTTCTCAATTTGATCTTGTTCGTTCAATCGAAAAAGTAATGCTTGGTCCTGAGCGCAAGAGTCATTTGCTCTCTGATAGAGAAAAGCGTGTGACTGCATATCACGAAGGCGGACATGCGGTTGTCGGGTCAGTAATGCCAAAAGCAGATCCAGTTCACAAGGTTTCGATTATTGCTCGTGGACGCTCTGGTGGATATACACTTTCGATTCCGCTTGAAGAAACGAAACTTCAAACCAAAGGAGAATTTCTTGATGATATTGCAATGAGTCTCGGAGGATATGCTGCAGAGAAAATGGTCTTTGGAGATATTACAACTGGTCCATCAAATGATTTGCAGGTCGCAACAAATCTCGCGCGTGCAATGGTTACACGATGGGGAATGAGTGATGAAATTGGACCAATCGCACTTGAGTCAGATGGAGGACGTACTATCGGAGGTGGTAGTCCTGTTAGCGGAGAAATGTCAGAAGCCGTACATGCAAAAGTAAATGCCGAAGTAAAAAAGATTATGGACACTGCTCTCGAGCGGGCAACAAAAGTTTTGACTGATCATCGTAAGGCACTTGATGCTGTTGCGGATAAGCTTTGTGAAGTGGAAACACTTGAACAACCTGAATACGAAGAAATAATGAAAGCGCACGGAATCAAACTCAAAAAGAAAGATGATGTCGTGGCAAAAATTGCAAAAGCATAAATCTATTATACAAAAGCAAAAAAATTCCCTAAAGGGAATTTTTTTGCTAATATAGCCAGGTAACCAAATTTCCGTCCTTAGCTCAGTTGGTTAGAGCACAGAGCTTATACCTCTGGGGTCCCTGGTTCGAATCCAGGAGGACGGACACGAATTGTGCTATCATATAAATATGAAAATATCTCAAATTGCGGGATGGTATGGAACGTGTGTCGTTGTTCTTGCATATGCACTGCTTAGTTTTGGGATTTTGTCAGCCCATAATTTTTGGTATCAGTTTTTGAATTTGACTGGAGCGTTTGGTATTGTTGTTGATACATATTATAAAAAGGATTACCCTCCGGAGGTTTTGAACTTGATTTGGATGGGTATTGCCGCATTTTCTCTTGTAGAGATTTTATTTTTTAAATAAACTCCATGCCATAAAAAAACCACCAATATACATGGTGGTTTGCAATGCTGTGTGCTCTTATTTATGAAAAAATGTTTCTGGATTTGGGCGTGTGTATCCAATTCCAAGCGTCCTGCTGTCCAAATGATTCAAGGTACTCAATGACATGAGTGCGGGATCATAACGAAGCTCTTCGAATTTTGCCATGATTAGTCTTGTTATTTGCAGGTTTTTTTCTACGGATAATTCTATTCGCACCAACTCTAAACCGGTGAGTTCCACTCCAATTTTGTCGTAGTACCACAACGCTTTGGGTGTAAAATAATCCACAAAGCAGGGGATGATTTGTACCGTCTCTTCCATCAGGTTTATGATGGATCGAGCAAGGATGATTTCCTCTTCTGTTGATCTTGGCGGCATATATTTGTATCCAAAATCAAAATCGTGCAGATTTTTGATTTTTTCTGCCGGGACGTCTTCTTGTATGAGATGTTCCTTCATGACATCCCCAAGCAGGCGATGTTCACCGAGAGCTTTTTCGTGCCAGCCTCCGAGAAGTATTATCTCATCATATCCAATATGGCATTGTGCCACATGGTTGATTGTCTGCTGCATAAAAGGATCGAGTGTTTCATTATTCTCTCTGATTCGTACTGCGTATGCGTGTACAAAAAGCACTTTTTTCATGCATTTAATTTTTAAAGGTTATCTGATTGTATTTTAACATATTATATATAATAAGTCAAATATAAAAAATATCCTACTATTGTAGGATATTTTTTACTCAAAATGAGTTTCGATTCTTTTGATTTCAACCAACTCTTTTAATTCTGGGTAATGTTTGAGTTCGGAGTCTTTTCGAATTAGATTTTGTGCTTCATCTCGGGCTGCTTCTACCATTTTTAAATTTTTGATTGCTTCCATTCCAAGGTCGGTGATGCCCCATTGTTTTGAGCCGCCAAGCTCACCGGCTCCACGAAGAGCAAGGTCAAGCTCAGACAATTCAAATCCGCTTTTTGCTGTGACTATTGCCTTGAGTCTGCCTGCGGTTTTTTCTGATTTTGATTCAGCAAAGAGATAACAATATGCTTGATGATTGCTGCGAATGACACGTCCTCGTAGTTGATGAAGCTGAGCCAAACCAAATCGTTCAGCCCCTTCGATAATGATGATTGTTGCATTGGGAACATTTACTCCGACTTCGACAACAGATGTTGCGACGAGAATGTGAATATTATGATTTGAAAATTCTTCCATTACTTCCTCCTTTTTTTCTTTTGACATTTTGGAATGAAGAATTCCGATTTCATATTCCGGAAAAATATCATTTTTGAGGTGTTTGGCTTCAGTTGTGACAGAACGAGTTTGTAGTGCCATTTCTTTTTCTGGGTCTGGTTCGTCAATACGCGGGCAGATGATATATGCTTGGCGACCCTCGTGTAATGCTTCGCGAATATGTGAATATACTTCGTCTCGTTTATCCGGCAAGATTATTTTTGTAATAATTGGTTTTCGTCCTGCTGGCATTTCATCAAGCAATGTGAGATCGAGGTCACCATAAATCGTGAGTGCAAGTGTACGGGGAATTGGCGTTGCGGTCATAGAAAGAAGGTGTGGTGCAAAGCCTTCTTTTGTAACAAGTTTTTTGCGTTGCATTGTGCCAAAACGATGTTGCTCGTCGATGATGGCAAGTGCGAGATGTTTGAATATTACTGTTTTTGAAATGATTGCATGTGTACCAATCAGAATTGGAATTTCTCCATTCGCAACCCATTTGAGAAGTTGGGTTCGAGAAATTGACGTCCATGGTTCTTGTGCGCTTGCGACTTTTGTGGGAAATTTGCGGCAACCTGAACCTGTAATCAAGCCAACGGAAATACCAGTGTGTTTGAAATATTGAATGAAATTTTCAAAATGTTGTGTCGCGAGAATTTCGGTTGGTGCCATGTATCCGACCTGTAGGTTGCCAAATGTTTTGCCGTCAGGCCTGTTCATAATTGTTGCATATGCAAGTGTTGCGGCGACGGCTGTCTTGCCTGAACCGACATCTCCTTCAAGGAGACGCGCCATTGGGTGAGGCCCCGCCATGTTTTCGAGCGCTGTTTTGATTGCGTGTTGTTGTGCGTTTGTTTGTTTGAATGGAAAACGGTCAACAAAATCAGCGACACCGGCGGGTGTTGAGTGTACGGGATATGATTTGTTGCGTTCGTAATTTTCTCGATCAATCTTGCGTGCGAGCTGTATAAAAAAGACTTCTTCAAAAGAAAATCGTTTGCGTGCAACGGTGGCATCATTTTCTGTGGCAGGAGAATGCATCCACACAAGAGCCGTGCCGACTTTGGGAAGATTGTATTTTTTCAAAATATCATCGGGTATGTATTCGTGAATTTGTTGTACGACACCCGCAGCGATTATTTTTTGAACGGTGTGATATATAAATCGTGATGTAATTCCTTTTGTTTCTCGGTATATAGGGAAGCCAAAAACCTCCGCACTTGTTTTGCCGTCTCCAAATAGGGAATTGTGTGAATCAATCGGTAGAATGTTTTTTGATTTGAGCTCTGGGTTTGAAAGAAAGAGCCCGTGTTTTCCTTCGGACACTTTTCCTGAAAGCTCAACATTGTCGCCTTCATGAACCATTTTTGCCATATATGCTTGATTGAACCAGATAATGGGTATTTTGCCTGAAGTGTCTTCGATTTCTGCTTCACTCATCGGCATTTTGCTTGTGAATGCTTTGCGAGTTTTGAGTTTGCCGATTCGTCCATACAATGTAACTGTATCTCCGGCAGAAAGATCTCGAATGAGCTTTATCTCACTTACGTTGGTATATCGAAGAGGAAAATAATACAGGATATCTCGAACAGTATGTATACCAAGACGAGAAAGAGCGCTCTTTTGATCAAGCGTTAGTCGAAAATGTTTGTTAAGCTCGTCCGCCAGTTGCATGTTGGAATGTGAGTGAGAGCTATGATGCGAGACTATTCTTTTTCAAAAGCTCATTTATTTTGTCTGCAAGTTCGTCGAGAGTGAAATTTGATTTGACCATAAATTCGTCTGCTCCGAGTTCTTTTGCTTTTTTGATATTTGCATCGTCAGACATGTTTGAAAACATGATAACGGGTGTACGTGCGGTTTTCATATTTTCACGAACTTTTTTGAGGATACCGAGTCCGTCTGTTTCGCCGGGGAGAATAATATCAAGGATGATGAGATCGGGGACTTGAGTTTCAAGTACTTTGCTTGCACTTGTACTGTCTCCTGCCACAAGCATTTCAAAACCTTCCTTTTGGAGCTTTGTTGAGGCAAGTCCTTGCAAAAACATATCGTCTTCAACTATGAGAATTTTTTTAGCCATATAGACAATAATACCATAAAAGGATTTTTAGTGTGTAGTCTGCTCAGGAATTTGTACATAAAATGTTGTGCCGACGCCTTCCTCACTTTCAAACCATATTTTGCCGTTGTGTTTTTCAATCATTCTGCGTGTTGTATACAAGCCAAGCCCTGAACCGACAGAATCTTGTTTTTTTGCGTTTCCTGCACGGAAAAATTTGTCAAAAATTTTTGCTTGGTCTTCTTTTGAAATACCGATCCCACTGTCTCGTACAGAAAGCTCAACAGCAGTATCCTTTTTTGAGAGGTTGATAATAATTCGTCCGTCATTGTTTGAATATTTGATTGCGTTTTCGATTAGGTTTTGGATTACTACGCGAATTTTTTCGTAGTCAGCAGATACATTGAGTTCGGATTGTTCTGGCTTGAGAAAGACCAATTGAATTCCTTTTTTTTGTGTTTCTCCACTAAAGTCAAAAACTAATTCATCAATAAGTTTTATCAAATCAATTTGAGTAATCTTGAGTTCTTCGAGTGTGTTTTCTGAATGATTGACCGACAACATTTCATTGACGAATGCAATCATGCGATTGTCAGAATCAAGTGCTTTGCTCAAAAAGTTTTTTTGTTCTGTTGTCACATCTCCAAAATCTCCATCAATAAACATTTTGAGAATCCACTTCATTGCAGAGAGCGATGTGCGGAGTTGATGAGCTGATATAGAAATAAGGTCGCTTTTGATAGAGTTTTGTTGTTTGAGTTCCTCGTTTTCTTTTTGTAGTTCTTCTATTGTTTGGGTCATGCGGATAGTATATCAGATTTTATTTTCAATGTATTTGCGGACGGCGTGGGGGACCAAGTCTTTCCAGATATTGTCATTGTTTTTTATTGATGTTCTTATTTTTTCACCAGATTCATTGCTTGTATCTCGTGTGTCTAGAATAATATCGGTCATGTACCCAATACTGTGCAGGTAGGCTATTTTTTTTGAATCAATGTCTCCTGTATGGCTGACAAGAAATACCGTCTCGTTTGGGATAATTGTGTGTACGTCTTTGTAGTCACTTGGAAAGGGAATAATGGTATATCTGCTTTGTGAGATGCTTTCGTCATCGAGTGTTTGTGACAGCATTATTTTGCGGTCTTCGTATGAGTATGGATTGAGTGCTTGTGTACATGGATAGCCGGTTTCTGCGGCGTATTCTTCACTACAGATTTGTGGAGTACAAATGCCAATAATCAAATAATCGGTTTTTTGCAGAGCCGAAAGGATATACCGTATATGTCCATTGTGTGGGGGTTGGAATCGCCCGTGGACAATTCCTGTTGGTATCCTCTCATTCATGCGCACAGTATAATCAAAATGAATTCAAAAAGATATATTTTGACCAAAATACAAAAACATGTTATTATCTTAAAAAATAAACATTACATGCGCCACAGCTCCTTGCAAGTTGCAGCATTCTTGCTGCTTTTGTTTTTGTTTCAGACAAGTGTGTCTCAAATCAAATCGGATACACTTTCTGTTCATATTACAAAAATATATGAAGAAAATTCTAATGGTAAATTTATTGAAAAGACGATAAGTAACTACTCCGTAAAAACATCTGAAATTACTGATACAAATCTCGCCATTCCTCAAGTGTTGTTGAGTAATCGGCGAATAAAAGATCGAGCAAAAAAGATTATGGATAGTTCGGCTATCAATGATACTATTCTCGTATTCAAACAAGATATTGTTATTCCTGCGTATGAAATTTGGAAATCTCCAAAGCAAATATGTGATGTGTATCGATGGGATAAGAAAAAATGGTCTCTTGAAAAAGACGTCATTATATCTTTGGCGCCTACATTTGAAAAATATTTTTGGTTTATATTTGTCATCTCATTAATTGGATTACCATTTGTTGGTTTAATTTTGTTCTACGGATTTCACAAAGAAGACGAATCTCTGTTGGCACACATTGTTTTTCAAACAATTGCGGGGTGGGGTACAGGTTACTTTTATTTTATGTATGAAAAGAATGTATCTGATTATATCGTCTCGCTTTCGTGGCTCAAGATCACAACTATTAATTACATTATTCTTTTTGTTGGAGGATGGACATTGTACAAATTTTTTCTTTCAGAAAAAAACAAAAAAACTATATCTATCTCAAAAGTTACAAAAAACGTTCAGCTCAAAAAGTTGAACGTTTTATTTTTAATTCTTGGGTAGAAAAAGGCACTTGAATATGATAGAGTTGTTTTGGTTAATATATTGGAGACGTGGTGGAGTGGTCTAACATACCTCTTTGCTAAAGAGGCAGGGCGTTAAGCCCTCGCGAGTTCGAATCTCGCCGTCTCCGCATTTGACTTTTTGTATTTTGTGTGATTATATAGGCAAAAGAAAAAAAGTTTTTTCACAATTTAATATATACAAAATATGCACAAAGAAGACTTTCTGAAAAAGATTCATGGGCTTACTATCGTACTCGGAAGTTCGTCAATTTTTCGTAAAAAAATACTTACCGACACCGGGCTACCGTTTGAGGTTATTGAACCCGACATTGACGAAAAAAATATTCGCACGGGTGATTTTATGCATACTCCGCTCATTATTTCGTATGCAAAAGCTAAGGCTATTGAACAAAAGATAACCAAGCCAAGCTTCGTAATTACTTGTGACCAGATGATTATTTGTAATCGCAAACTTCTTGAAAAACCCGAAGATGCTGCGCAGGTCCGTGAATGGTTCAAAAAATACAAAGAATGTCCGGTATGGTATGTAAACGGCGTGACGTTGCATAGTACTGTCACTGGCAAATATTTTACCGCCGGTGAGATTACAACCTCAGTATTTTCTGAGATTCCGGAAGCTGTTGCGGAAGAAGAAATACAAAAAGGGGAAGTGTTTACCTGCTGCGGGGCTTTGAGTGCCTTATGTGGGCAGTTTTTTATTATGTGATACTATTTTGGTATGACTATAGAAAAAGGAGGAATGGAAAAACTAAATAATGATAATCGGTTAAAATTTGGACCTGGTTTTTTGCTGACTAGTGATATTGAATTTGGAAAGTTTGGTGCTGGTGTTGGCAATCTTGATATTGATGGTTTTGCCGCACGAATTAGTAACCATTCTTCTGGACAAGATGCGTTGGCAATTTCTTCAAATAAAAAAACTTTTGTTGTGACTGATGGTGCTGGTGGCGCAGGGTCTTTTAATCCGACAGCTGTAACAAAATGGTCTCGAGCTGTTGCAGAAGCCGTTGCTCGGTTGCCTGATATTAATATTTTGCATAACGAGAGTGAATATTTGAAATTAGTACATTCAATAAAAGAAAAACTTGAAAAGGAGGGTATTGTGTTCAAATGTCTATCAAACGTAAAAAGTAAACTACAAGGTATTAAGACCACGATGTCTGCGGTACAACGAACGGGGGAGTAACACATTTAATATTATTGCCTTAGGTGATTCCCCAGTATATATAATTGATAAAAAACAGGACAAATACAAAAACAATTCGGTGAGGATTTTTTGAAGGGTAGTACTGATACTATTTTGGAGAATAGTGTCGGAATGAATCGAGAGGGTGAAATTATCGTACCTAAAAATAAATCATATATTGTTAATGAGACAGTTACGATACAGCCAGGTGAACTAATCATTATTGGTTCTGATTTTTTTAGTGATTATACTCGTGCGGGTAGAAATTTGAATGAATTTATTGATGTAAGTCCCAAAGATTTTAATATAAAGGTTTCTTCCAAAGATGCCGTAAAAGGTGATGATGCAACGTTGATTGTAATTGATCCAGAAAAATTGAAATAGACATTTGGTCTTGCTTTTGGTACGCTCATTGAGAAATATTTTTTAACTATTTAAAAATTACATAACATGTGCGGGATCGCAGGAATTATTAAAAAAGACGGAGACGGAACAACATTTTTACTCAATGCACTCGACGTGCTTGAAACACGTGGGTATGACGGTTATGGTGTAGCAATACAAAACGCCGTAGTGGTAAAGGCAGGGTATCAACGATTTGATGCACTGAAACAGCAAGTAAAAGATGAATCAGTTTTTGGAAAATGTGGAATTGCGCATAATCGTTGGGCAACTCACGGAGAAGCAACAACTGAAAATGCACATCCTCATAAATCAGGACCAATCACTATTGTTCACAATGGTGATATTGATAACTATGATGAATTGAGAATGGAGCTTGAAGCAAAAGGTTATAGATTTGCTTCGAGTGCAGATTCGGAGGTATTCGCAGTGCTTGTTGACGACGAGCGAAAAAACAATGATTTTTTCATGGCGGTAAAAAAGGCGCTGTTGCGACTTGGTTCAACATCGACGTATGCTTTTTTGATTATGGATGATACAACTCCAGAAAAAATCATTGCAACTCGTAAAGGCAGTAGTCCGCTATTGTGGTCCACTGAAAACGGGGAAACATATATCGCGTCCGAAGAAGCGGCTCTCAATGGGTTTGTCAAAAACTATCAAGAACTGTTTGAAGGTGACGTTGCTCTTTTTGAGGCAGGTGAATTGCTTAGACGTGAAAATATGACTGGTGAACTTCAGAAACAATTCCAGACATACGAAATTGATCCTGAGCATTACATTCAGCCTGAAAAAACATCAGAATTTTGGATGCACCAAGAAATGATGGAAGCACCAAAAGTCATTACAAAGGCCTTGGGTAAACGAGCAGATATCGAAAAAGGAATCGTGCTTGGTGGTATTGGTCATCCTCGTATTCAAAAACGCTTGAGAAAAGTAAAGAAATTTTTCTTGGCCGGTTGTGGTACGTCGTATCATGCGGCACAAATAATTGCAGAAAGTCTGCATGAAATTGCAGGTATCGAAGCAGAAGCAATTATTGCTTCTGAAGCGATTTATCGTAGTTGGGTTTTTGATCCGGAAGTAACTGCACTTATTGTTATTTCACAATCTGGCGAAACTGCAGACGTAGTAAAACTTATGAATATCTGGAAACCCAATGGAATGCTAATGCTTGGAATAGTTAATGTGCCGAATACACAAATTACGAAACTTACCGATGCTGGTATTTATTGCCATATTGGAAAAGAAGTCGCTGTTGCATCAACAAAAGCATTTTTGGGGCAGGTTGTGTGTGGAATAATGTTTGCGATTTCTATGGGGCAGCAAAGGGGATTATCTGTTTTACGGCGGGATGAATATATTACCGAGTTGCTTCTGTTGCCACAAAAAGCTGAGATTGTTTTAGGGCAAGAAAAGAATATCATTCGTTTGGCTAAAAAATATGCGGATGTAAAAAACTTTTTATACATGGGACGTAAGTACAGTGCAATCGTTGCATCAGAAGGAGCGCTCAAGCTGAAAGAAATCACTTGGAATAACGATGAAGGAATTCATGCAATTGGTATTCCAGCTGGAGAAATGAAGCACGGTACTCTTGCTATGATTAATAGTCATTTTCCTTCTTTTGTTATTGCACCAAATGATTCTGTGTTTAAGGCCACAATGAACAACGTTTCGGAGATAAAGGCAAAAAAGGGTAATGTTATTTTATTAACCAGCGTTGATAGTCCAATTAAAGAGTCTGGCGATGATTTAATTTTGGTACCCAAAACTCTCGAACTGTTTTATCCGATCCTCACGGTGATTCCTCTGCAAATGTTTGCATTTTATTCGGCAATGGAACGTGAATGCAATCCAGACATGCCTCGCAACTTGGCTAAGGCTGTTACTGTTGAATAAATCATGTGCGAATTTTCAAAACCTCTCAATTGAGAGGTTTTTTATTTTTTATAACCATACATTAAACTTTTTGATGTAGATTTTTTTGACTATCTGAATGAGTACGCAGTAGGCAAGGAGAGTGACTACAAGAAATCCGAAGTATGTGATTGGTAGTGCTTGCATACCGATATCTGCACCCAAATTTGTAAACGGTAGAATTATTCCAACTGCCATGATTGTAGCTGTGAGAAGCACAACGCCCTTTGATGCAATACTCTCGATGAAAGGAATCTTTTGTGTTCGAATCATGTGGACAATAAGTGTTTGAGAGAGAAGTCCTTCAACAAACCATCCTGATTGGAAGAGTGACTGATGAATTGGTGCATTTGCTTTGAATACAAACCATAATACGAGGAATGTTGTGATATCAAAGATTGAACTGATTGGACCAACGCAAACCATAAACGTTGCGATACCTCGCGCCTCCCACTTACGTGGAATTTTCAAAAACTCTTCATCCATTTTGTCCCACGGAATTGAAAGTTGAGAAAAATCGTACAGAAGATTTTGAATCAAGATTTGAATCGGTAGCATTGGTAGAAACGGAAGAAAGATACTTGCAACAAGAATACTGAGAACATTGCCAAAGTTTGAACTCGCAGTCATTTTGATATATTTCATTATATTTCCAAACACAATGCGTCCTTCGATGACGCCTTTTTCGAGGACGAGTAAATCGTTCTCAAGCAAAATAACATCTGCGGATTCTTTTGCAATATCAACTGCTGTATCGACAGAAATACCTACGTCTGATTCACGCATTGCGGCTGCATCATTGATACCATCACCCATATATCCGACAGTATGTCCGTTGCGTTTGAGTGCTTCTACAATACGAGCTTTTTGCAGTGGGTCGACTTTTGCAAAGATGGTTGTGTGTTCTGCCTCAGTTGTGAGTTCGTCGTCAGACAATGCTTCGATGTCACTACCCAAAAGTATTTTTTCGATGGTGAGATTTACATCGGCACAGATTTTGCGAGTGACGATTTCATTGTCGCCGGTAATTATTTTGACTTTGACACCGTGCTCTTCGAGAAGGCGAATGGCTTCTTTTGCAGATGCTTTTGCTGGGTCAAGAAAACCGATATACCCAACGAGAGTTAGGTTGCTTTCGTCTTCGATTTTGTAGAAGTGTTTTTTGTTGGGAATTTCTTTGTATGCGACTGCGATGACACGCAAACCTTCTTCGTTGAGGTGTTTTGCAAAATCGCGAACGTTTATGTGTTTGTCTTGTGATATCGGAACAATGTTGCCGTCTTCTTCGACGTTTGTCGTTACGGACAAAATCTCTTCAACTGCACCTTTGCAGATAAGATAATCTTTGCCATCTTTGTCGGATACGATGACTGACATTCTTCGACGTTCAAAATCAAACGGTATTTCGTCGATTTTGTGATATGTATCTTTTTCTTCAACAGATTTTAATTCTTCTTTTTTTGCAATGACGGCAGTGTCCATCAAATTTTTTAATCCGGTTTGGAAGTAACTGTTTAAAAATGCGAGATTGAGAACGTGTGAATTTTCTTTGCCGTTTACATCGAGATGGCGCATAAGCACGATACGATTTTCGGTCAGTGTTCCTGTTTTGTCAGTGCAGAGAATATCCATCGCTCCAAAATTTTGGATTGCGTTTAATTTTTTCATGATGACTTTTTGTTTTGCCATTTTGACAGAACCTTTTGCAAGGTTTGCTGTTACGACAAGTGGAAGCATCTCGGGTGTAAGTCCTACTGCAACGGCGAGGGTAAAGAGGAATGCCCCTTCCCAGCCTTTTGTGAGTCCATTCAAAACAAAAACAATCGGCACCATAACAAGCATGAATCGAATGAGAAGCCAGCTTACTTTGTTGACGCCTTTGTCAAAAGAGGTGAGCGTACGTTGCCCGACAACTGATTTTGCCATTGATCCGAAGTATGTTTGATTGCTTGTCGAGACAACAACTCCAACAGCTGTTCCTGTGATAACGTTGGTTCCCATAAAACAGAGCGTGTTTAATTCAAGTGGGTTTTTTATACCAGCATCTTTGATTTCTATGTTGTCTGAGACTTCACTTATTTCTCCGTATTTTTCAACAGGCATTGCTTCTCCTGTGAGCGCGGATTGACTCACGAACAAATCTTTTGATGAAAGAAGTCTTACGTCTGCGGGCACCATGTCTCCAGATGACAAATACACAATGTCTCCCGGTACGAGCTGGTTGATTGGAATTTCGCGAGCGTCACTTTTTGCTTGGTCTGTAATTTGAGAGTCATCATTTTCTTCCCACGAAGAACGTTTGACGAGTGCTTTGTTTTGTACGAGTGCGCGCAATTCCTCAGCTGCTTTTTGAGAACGGAATTCCTGCCAAAATCGTAGAATCGCACTAATCAAAACCATGATGACGATAATAATAACTTCATTCCAATTTCTTTGATCATCTGGTTGTGAAATGACATCAGTAAAAAGTGATGCAACTCCAATAAGAAGAAGAATCACAATAAATGGATTGACGAATGCTTTGAAAAGTTGGACATACCACGGACTTGGTTTTTCGTGTGCGATTTCGTTTTGTCCATATGTTTTGACACGATGATGCACTTCTTCGTACGAAAGTCCTGCAAGTGTTGTTTGCAAATCAGATAGAACGGTATCTTTTGATTTTTGGCCGAACGCCAAAAGACCGCCAACAACTTGTGGGGAAGTGGATTCGGGTATACTTGAAATTCCACGTTCAACAACGCCAATAATATGTTTCTTTAGAAATTTTCTTACCATAGTATTTTTTTGTTCACACTAATCTGTTAAAAAAACATTGAGGCGATTGCCGCTATACCTGCAATGGTCATAATGCCTGTGATAAACCAACCAAAAAATTTTATTACGGAATTGTTTTTCTTGTCGCCCATGACGTGTTCATCTGAACTTATTTTTGTAATGAAAAATAATATAACAGGAGCAACGAGTCCGTTTGCAACTGCAGAATATATGAGCATTTTGATTGGGTCAAGATGTATGAGGTTTGCAATAATTCCTATCGCCATCGAAACGATAATAACTCCATAGAATGCGCGAGCTTGTTTGAGTTTGTAATAGAGGCCTTGCTTCCATCCAAAACTTTCTGAAATTGCGTATGCTGTTGATCCGGCAAGAATCGGTACTGCCAAAAGTCCTGTCCCGATAATACCAAGTGCAAAAAAGAAATATGTAAACTCTCCGCCAAATGGACGAATCGCAAGTGCTGCATCGCTTGCTGTTGCGATATTGGTAATACCGTGAGCATTCAATGTTGCTGCACATGCGGCAACGATGAAAAACATAATCAAATTAGAAAAAAACATTCCGCTCCATACGTCAGTACGCATATCTTTGAGTTCTTTTGGGGTGACATCGTTTTGGCGTTCTGAGATTGTGCTCTCACCTTTTAGTATCTTTTCTTCAACTTCTTGAGATGTTTGCCAAAAGAACAAATACGGAGAGATTGTCGTTCCCAAAATTGCACACAACAAAAAGATTTGGTCTTTTGAAAATGTAAGTGATGGAATGATTGTATGTGTGAATGCTGCGCCCCAATCCATGTTGACGGCAAATGCGGTAAAGACATATGAGAAGAGAGCGAGTGTGAGGTATTTTAAGATCTTTGCATATCTCGCATATGTTGTAAAAATCTGAAGTGACAAACTCACAACAGCAAAAAGAATTACAAAAAATTCAAAACTGAAGTGGGGTAGAAGTAATCGTGTGCCGGCAGACATTGCGCCAAGATCGGCTGCGATGTTTAATGTGTTTGCGCAAAAAAGAAGGATCGTTATGAATTGCAAAATCTTTCTTGAGTAACTGCGGCGGATGTTTGATGCAAGTCCTTGTCCTGTGACGATTCCAATACGAGCGCACATTTCTTGAACTATTGCCATAAGAGGGAAGGTAAAAAGCGACAACCACAACAATTGAAATCCATATTGTGCTCCTGTTTGAGAATATGTGGCGATACCGGATGGATCGTCATCCGCTGCGCCAGTAGTAAGGCCTGGTCCTAATGTATTAAAATATTCCTCTGCCAATTTGAATGGCTTTTTGTTGATTATCTTTTTTTCTTCTTTTTCTATTTCCTCAATTGTTTTTTCGAGAGCTTCAGCTGGAGCTTCAAAAATTTCTTCAGTCGCTTTTTTTGAATTAAACATAAAATTCACTAAGTGTTACATCTACTAATCTATATTTTTATAATACGTCATTTTTTTAGAAAAAGATATAGATTTTGCGGGTATACAAAATAAAATGCGTCATATGGAATATGACTCCACATGACGCAAAATACAAACAAACACAAATAATAAAAATAACACGGAAATAATTACTGAACCTCTTTATCTTCGTTGCCGATGAAAACTTCGTCGTCTCCGAATTTGAAAGACATGACCATGTTGGCGGGTTCGTTGCCGACGTAGATGTTAAAATCTCCTAAGAGGGTGTACTCGTAGCGCTCCTGAAAACTTCCTGCTTTTTTCATCCGATCGTACTGTCTTTTTGTGACAGCTTCAACTTCATGGTTGATTACTAATTTTGGTTCCATAAATAATTATATTTGGTAAGACTATAGCATATTAATGTTAATTTGTCAACGTTTTTTTGACCTTTCGAAATTGTCTCAAAGCTGCACGGATATTGACTATCATTTTGTCATCGTCCTTAAAATAGCCATTTTTTTGTTCATAGTTGCCTGTGACTGGATTAAGCAAAGAAACGCTTTCTTCGTATGTAAGGTCACTTCCTGAACCTTCCGTTGCTGTGCCAAAGTCAATAATATATGGCAATCCTGTCTTGGTATCTACCATAATGTTTTTTGAGTGTAGGTCTCGATGATATATACCAATTGCATGCATCTTTTTTACACTGTCTTCAAGGGTTTGACAAAAAGTATCATAATCAAATTTCTTTGAGAGAAAGGAAGGTTTTTGAAGAATTTCATGAACAGTATATCCATAAACACGTTCCATGAGGATGTGTTGTCCTTGGTCTGTTTCAAGTGCCAAGATTGGTTCAGGGGTTCGGACTCCAGCTTTGTGACAACGTGCTTGATAATTGTGTTCCGCAATAACATCGTGAGTTAATATTTGTGGCTGAGATTTGATTTTCTTTAAACAAACCTTTTTGAACTCTTTTGCTTCCGGTGCATAGATTTCTGCGTTTCCTCCTTCACCAATAGAGACTGCGGTTACTTCATGACGTTTAATACATTTTTCGATATCTGTTGCTCGTTTGGATTCAACGAGTTTTGTAATGTTTTCTATGCGTAACGGTGTTGGCATTTTTGGTTCCATGAGAGAATCATAGCACTTTGGGTGTCTGCCCGCAAAAAATCCCGCTTAAGCGGGATTTTTTGCGGGCACTGTATGTGAATTTTTATGAAAGATGTTTTGAAACGAGTTTTGTCATTTCAAACATGTTGACCATTCCTTTTCCACCGAAAACTTTTTTCAAAGCTGCGTCGGCGTTAATGTTTCTTTTGTTTTTTGGATCTTGGAGACCGTTCTTCTTAATGTAGACCCAGATTTTCTTTACAACTTCAGAACGAGGCATTGGGCCTTTTCCAACAACTTCAGCAAGTTCAGCGCTGATTGTCATTGGCTTCATAAATGCAGAATTTGCTTTTTTTGCTACAGTTTTTGTTACCATATGTTTTTTTATTATCTATTAATTAAACTCGGAAAGCATTATAGCACATTTTGAGCTTTGCAACCTCTTAGCTGTGTTTACTGTGCTTGACTGAATACTTGCCGCCTGATGAAAGTGTGAGGGCAAGACAAGAGAAGAATACTGCAACTGGTGTCATCACTGCCATGTTTGCTCCGACTACATATATTGCAACGAGCATAACGATAGCAAGAAGTCCTGAGAAGAAACGCGTGTATGTACCCAAGAGGACTGCAACACCACCGACAAGTTCAACGAGAGAAACGAGATATACCCAAAACGCACTGAAGCCCATTTGTGCAAAGTATCCCATTGTCATGGATAGGTTTGATACCTTCATCCAACCTGAAACGACAAAAATCAAACCGACACCAATACGAAGCACGAGCAATCCTGCGTCAACATTGCACTTAGGAATTTTTTTAATCATGTGTACCTATATAAACTAAATAATAATGCGGATATTGTAGCATTTGTTGAGATGGATACAAATAATTTCTCGAGAGGGAACCGTTGACTTTTTGGGAAATAAAGTTAGAGTTAGTCCTAATTCTATACGTTAACAATCAAAAATTTGTACACAATGAGCAATACTGACAAGACACGAGATCAGATTCTGTATCATGCAGGCCTGACAAGCCTTAGTCCTCTCGATGGACGAGAAGTTTTATTTACTGAACGCTTGCGAGCGTATCTTTCTGAATCCGGACTTCATTTGTATCGGGCAAAAATTCAGATTGAAAATTTGATTGCCTTGTCTGAATCGGGATTACAAAACTTCCCGGTGGTTACACAAGAAGAAAAGCAATTGTTGCGCAGTTTGATCAAAATTGATTTCAACGCGTGCCATATTGCCGACTACGATCATTTTGGGCGACTCGGTATCGGACCGTTGGAACATGATGTCAAAGGTGTTGAAACATACCTGAGAGAACGGTTCGAAGCAAACAATCTGGGCCATTTGATGGAGTTTATTCACTATCCGATGACCTCTGAAGATGCAAACAACTTGAGTTGGAATCTTGGGCTGCGCGCATCTGTGAACTATGCATGGCTTCCAAAAATTTTGGAGACATGCGATAAACTCGCATCATTCGCAGAAATTAATGCCGCAGTTCCAGTACTCGGCAAGACGCATGGTATGAATGCATCGACTACGACGTTTGGCAAACGCTTTGCATATTTCTTGGGTCGCTTCACAAATGTACTTTTGCAAATGAAAAATCTCCGACTCTCCGGCAAGTTTTCTGGGCCGGTGGGGAACCATAATGCAATGGTTGCAGTTGCGCCTGAGTTTGATATCGAATCGTATGCAAAAAAATTCGTTGAGAGTTTTGGTTTTGTATATGAGCCGGCAGAAAATCAACGCAACTCGCATATCGAAATTGTGCGTTTGTTCAACGAAATCAATCTGATCAATGTGATCGGCGCTGATTTGTGTGAGAACATTCGTCATGGTGTCATGATGGGTTGGTTGTCTCAGGTGGGCAAAGATACACATGTGGGATCATCTGTGATGCCGCATAAAATCAATCCCTGGTTCTTTGAGGTAGCTCAAGGCTACTTCGAAAAATCAATCGCACTTATTCATGTATCACAGACCGGACTCATTCCAAGCGTATTCGAACGCGACCTGACAGATCATCCGTGGGAGAGATCCTATGGAGAAATGATTGGGTATAGTTTGGTTGGGTTGTCATATATATCTGACGGACTTGATACTCTGCGCATCAATGATGAGCACGCGCTCGCTGAACTTCAGGTGACACCTGAGATTTTGAGTGAGGCGGTGCAGATTGCTGGCAGATTGTATGGTTCGCCCAATATATACATGACTATCAAAAATCTTTCTCGCGGCCGTGCTATTACGCGTGAACTTTTGCACGAGATTATTGACGAACACATCACAGACAATGACATGCGTATCAAACTCAAACAGCTTTCGCCGGAAACATATACCGGCCGCGCTGCTGACATTACACATGGCGTTGTAAAAAAGTACAAGACCGAACGGCCGTCTATCATGCATGGTTTTTTGCATCCAATGTCCGGTATTGAATTGATGCTTTTTGATCTCGATAACACAATCCAGACCGGAGACAAAGATGAACTACATGCACGACTCTGCGCCATTTCCAAAAATATGAATTTGGGTTTTACTGATGAACAAATTCTTGAATTTGGACGCCGAAGCGATTACAAAGAAATGCGCCGGTTGATGGTCGAAGCGTACAACGGTTGTCACGACCCGGAACTTGTCATCACCGAAGAACAATTCGAAAAGGAGAACGACAAAGTTTCCGGCACGTTCGATCATTACTTCCGTTTGTTTGATGGAGCAAAGGAAGTATTGGACAGGCTTGTGTTCCTTGGTTGCAAACGTGCTCTTGTGACAACGCGAGGCAAAAAGTCTCTGACTCGCTTGCTTGCATCGCATGGCATTGCCGATTGTTTTGATGTCATTATAAGTCGTGATGATGCAAAGGAGCGCAAGCCTCATCCGCAACCAATTGCGATTGCACTTGAGAAGCTGGGTATTCCCGCCGCGCATGCAATGTTTGTCGGAGACAATCAAGTTGATGACATTATTGCCGGCAACGCGCTTGGTTTGCAGACAATGTTGGTTTCGCCTCATCCATTACATCCGTACGGAGCAATTCCAAACTACCATTTTGCCAATATGCAAGAGGTGTTGAAGTTCCTCAGTATGTAGTGTTGTGCGTTTATACAAAAAATATCAAAATCCTCAAAACGTTGTTTTGGGGATTTTTTAATATGCAAACTTTTGCATTTTAAAAGAACAAAAGCTATACTGCCATTGGTTTAAAACGGAGGCGTGGATGAGTGGTTTAAATCAACGGTTTACTAAACCGTCGTCCCTTTAAAGGACCGTGAGTTCGAATCTCACCGCCTCCGCATTGACAACTCAGTAGTTTTGTGTCTCAATTACTCGACGAGATTGAGCGACTCGAATGCCTAGTTAGTTATACAAAAAAGCCTCGATATCGAGGCTTTTTTGTATAACTAACTAAATGAGTTTTAATTCAAGAAGACGAATTGTCGCCGCTTGTTTACTGACCCCAAATGCTTTTGCCATAGTTTCAATATCCATTCCATTTTTCTCAACATGTTTTTTTACCCAGTCTTTCGGCATTAGTAGATTTGATGCAAATTGATTTGCTTCACGTTCTTCTGGTCGAGACTTATCAAAAGTAGAATCAATCGTTTCTTCCTCTTGGTATTCGCCTAATCCATGTCCGAGTAAGAAATGACCAAGTTCGTGTGCGATAGTAAAACGTTTTCTCAAAGGATGGTGAGTTTTATTAACACCAATAACACCTTGCTCTTTTTTTAAAAGGCCAGAAATTTTGTCATGAAAAGGAAATTCTATAACCTCTAGCTTAACAGCTTTTGCCACACTCTCAACAGAGACAGGTGCGTTTTTACAACCGGCCTTTTCAAGAACTTGATTTGCGATTTCTTCTATATATTTTGTATGAGACTGCATTATTTTTTTCTATTCGCTAAAAACTGTTCAAAATCTGATAAAGATTTTATTGCATCTTCATCGTGACCGCCCTCTTTGTCAGAACGAAACATGGTTAAACTTGGAGAGAGGAAAAAAGAAACATCTTTACCAAAAAATCTTGCGATCTTGTGTATATCAGATATTTTCATCTCCCTGACACCCTGTTCAAAATAGGAAACACCCATTGCGGAGTATCCGAGATATTCACCGACCTCTTTTTGAGTCAATCCTTTTTCTTCACGAGCTTGTCGAACTCTTTGCCCAATTTTTTCTGATATCTCTTTCATTTTTTGAAATGACACAATAAAAATGTGCCGTCAATATTGCATTTTATTAAACAATACGTTATTAATTAAACAGTTTAATAGTCGACCATTTGTTTACTTCTATAGTATCAGAACTCGGTTGTAGACGCAACCCTGCGAAGAAAGGTTCAGTAAAAATTGGTTTGACACATTAGTATTAATATAATTCATAAAATAAAAATATATGGGATCAGGAAATACAAGAAAGGTAAATGATAAAGTTCGTATAAACACGCCTCAACAAAAAGGTGTCATCGGATCAGGCGCAGGAGGTTCTACTCGTGCGCGTGACATAAACAATATTTGCCCTCCAGCGTTTGAGTTTATTATACACCCAACTAAACCAATTCTGGACAAATCGCCGTTGATAGTAACAGGCAAAGATCTCTTCGTTTTGGGTGATCATGTTGGAGAAATTCCCGACCGCTTCATTAAAATTATCAGTGAATGTGCCGGCAATGATATACACTACGCAGGACATGTTCTTAATAAGGGAAATAAAGCCTATGCACACTTCGAGCAAAATTTTAGCAGATAGTCCTCAGCAAAGTTTATTTTCCCAGCTATGTCATGCCACGCAACATACACCTTTTGTGCATGAAGATGAAACTTTAGCAGTCCGACACGTGTGTACTTCAACACGAGAAAACATGCCGACCTGCCAAGACAAAGATATAAATATTTTTGTCGATGAGGTCGGCGGTCTTGATATGTTAAATGTCAGTATCAGTGGAAGAGTGAATATTCTCGAAAAATTTATACCGATAATTCCACGAGGAATGTTCAATCGTCCGGCTCATGAGGTTCCATACGAAGTGGTTGGTGTCATGATAAATGACATTCTCACAAAACGACTTAGATATCGGAACGGATTTTATATTTTTCCCGAAGATACTAATGTTGATACTACAGTTCTTCAGCATCCTATCTTTCGAGGAAAGAAAGTTATTTTATTTTCCGCTGGACAGGATACTTTAATTGAAGGAGTTTGGTGGCGACGGCACGAAATGGAATTTTTCGCAAAAATTGCCAGTATGGGATTCTTTGCTGTTACAGGAATGAATTTTTCATTATTTTTTGGAGAATGTCCTTTTGGGCATGCCTTAAATATAAAGAAAAGTCTCTGCTATTGTAGTAATCTCGACATGTTGGGTGTATGGGTAATCCCACATGTATATGCTATCAATCGCTTTCAATGCATACGATGGAAGGAGTGGTTACTCGCAAATCCTACTGTGCGAATGATTACGATAAATACACAACTGCAAAAAAATCAGCACGGTAGTATGGCGAATGTTTTTGATACAGTTCGATATATTTTGGAAAATACAAGTGTTGGAATTATTCTTCATGGAAGAGTGTCCGGAATACCGACGGATTTGAAGCAAAAATTTAGCTCTCGACTTCACTATGCCGCCTCTGGTCCTATGAAAAATGCTCTTATTCGAAAAGCCAAGACTACAGCTGAATATATAATAGAATTTCTTCAAAAAATAGATTCTCCCCATCAATATAACGTACAACTTTTGCCAAATCCATAAATCTGTGTCAATATATTCCCCACGAGCATAGTCTGCAAGGCCGGTGTTCCAGTATTAGATGGAACCGTTGCAACCCTTTTGGAATAGCTCGTACAAAAGGTACCAACGTTCTTTTCTGGTTGGCTTGCTACACAACTATGACTAAAAAACTAAATACAGTCATGCGGGTACGCAAACCCGCATCTGTTCAACTCGTGCAGAAAAAGACAAGAGGTGGACTTCCGGAAGATTTCGATCTTCTCGAATTCGCAAAGAAAATCGTATCCGCTCATCAAACTGAAAACGATTTTGTCGATGAAGACGAAATCGAAGATGAGGAGGAATACACACCTCCTGTCGCAACAAGCAAGAACACAAGCATCGTACCTCGCGCATCATCGGTCGTCACTCCATCTCAACCAAAACCGGAGAAAAAAGAATCCGGCTATGCCGACATGCCATGGTATGATCCATCGCTCAGTGACACTGACGCGGAAATCATTTACTTGTATGGAAAAGGAATGTCCATGTCCGACATCGTGAGTCTCATGAAAAAATCTCACGGCATGGATCTGCATGTAAACAATATCTCGGGAATCATCGAGAAAATATATCCGCTCGTGAAAGACTGGCAAGCACGTCCGTTGTCTTCTTGCTATCCAATCCTTTACTTAGACGCAATGCAATTCCGCGTCAAGGAAGAGGGCAAATCTGGATCGAAGGTCGCATACATCGCGCTCGGATTCAACATCGACGGACAGAAAGATGTTCTCGGTATTTGGGTTGCCCAGACCGAGGGTGCTAAATTCTGGATTCACGTTCTGCAAGAATTAAAGGATCGTGGCGTGCAAGATATTCTCATCACCTGCGTTGACGGACTTCCGGGATTTCCCGAAGCAATCCGCGCAGTGTTCCCGCGCTCGGAAGTGCAAGTCTGTATCGTTCACATGATTCGCAAAACATTGATGCGTGTGGCACACAAAGACCGCGAGCGATTCGCGGCTGAACTCAAGTATGTATACACTGCATCGAATGACGAGTCTGCACTTGAGTGTCTCGATCAGATGGAAAAAGATTGGCCACAATATGCGGTCTTTCTGAAAAATTGGAGAAATAACTGGACGAACCTTACTCCGTTCTTCAACTATCCTGCATCAGTCCGCCAGATGATCTACACCACCAATATTATCGAAAGCCTCAACAGCCAATTCCGCAGAGCGACAAAGACAAAGCCGGGATTCGCAAACGACAGCGCACTCATCAAACTGCTCTGGCTCATTCAAGCTGATATCTCATCTAAATGGAGAGTGACCGCTCGCAATTGGGGTACGATCATCGGCGAGCTTTCGTATCTGTTCCCAGAACGTCTGAAGTTCTAATTATTATTCTCACTATTAGTAATCACTACAACTAATCATTAATTAACGCTGACCAAAAAACAGAACGTGTACCGGCAAAAAGTCGTGGCGCTAGACGCGGCTTTTTTGCTGTTATATATTTACTACTATATATGGAATTCGATTTGAAGAAAAGTGAAAAAGAAACCGCCAAAAAAGTCGCCTACAATCTGATCATCTCAGCAATGATGCTTGAAGAATTTCCACAAGGAAAAACCGACAAGCGCTGGAGAGATGGTCTAATCTTTGGACTCAAACATGCAGTGCTTGATTGCGCGCATCTGCTTGATGACGAATCGTTTATGGAAGAAGTGAAATTTCTCATGGAGTGGGAAAAAGAGGAAGAAAAACTTTTTGGAAAAGTGAGATACAAGAAACTTCAGGAGCATCGCAAAAAAATGGAAGAGAAAAAGAATCTAAAGAAAAAGTAATTTCTATTTTTTAACCTTAGTTACATACGTCTCAAACGCCACCTCGAATGCCTCCTGCAATGTGCCTTTGCAAAATCCGTTGCACAAACTTTTATCACAGTTTTTCATGGCTTCTTCTTTTTCGTACACGTTGAATGTGTAGCCGTCGTTCAACTCGTCCTGCCCGAAAGAAATATATAGCGGTCTTCCGGCGGTGCTATGCTCGGCACACCATGGTCCAGTATCTGTTGCTCGCTCGGGACAGATCCGACAGAACTCCCACTTCTTTTTATTACACGAAAATACCCCAAGCGTAAGCTTGGGGATGTAGTGAGTTCTGTATCTTGTTCACCTCGTCATGCTACCATGATGGTATGAACAAGCCACAGAATTACAGAAGAAATGATCACTG